>Ga0181523_10003439_pt1 | contig 14418 bp, 12 predicted proteins | sample PEATcosm2014_Bin_43_FD_119752 | JGI IMG/M metagenome (GOLD analysis project Ga0181523, IMG submission 119752) | Peatland microbial communities from MTU Mesocosm Facility, Houghton, MI, USA - PEATcosm2014_Bin05_30_metaG | ecosystem: Environmental > Terrestrial > Soil > Wetlands > Peat | place...
AGGATTCCGCGAATAGTCCAGTGGCGCGAGTAAACCGTGCGCGCCATCCGCTGTTGCGCCAGTCATGTTTTTTCAGACATGTTGCTTCAGACATCTGGAAATAGCGATCAGGAATCTCGAGTCACTGTGAGTGCGACTTTTCCCCGCAGCGCGCGGCTGTTGCGTCATGCCGATTTTGAGCGCGTGTACAAACTGGGGCGGCGGCATTTTTCCGCGTCCATGACGGTGTTTTATTGGCCGCGGACGGAGGCGGGCGTGGGCGGTGCGAAGAGTGCCGCGGCGGTGCGTTCGCCGGCAAAGCCGGTTATGCCGGGACTGCGCATTGGATTTACTGTGAGCCGCGCGCTGGGCGGCGCGGTCGTGCGCAACCGGATGAAGCGGCGTTTGCGGGAGGCCGTACGGCTGACGTGGCCGGCTGCGGGGCCGAATGCGGATGTGGTGATCAATCCAAAGACGTCGCTGCTGACGACCGATTTCGCGGCGGTGGTGAACGAAGTGAGCCGGGCTTTCGTGGTTATAGAACAGAAGCTGGCGAACAAGCCGGCGTGAGAAAAGGCTTGAACCACGAAGGGCGCGAAGGATCACGAAGGAAATCTTTGTTGCCGCGTTTTATGCGCGATGTCGCTAAATTCGTTGTGCTGCAGGTGCTGCGCGGATACAAGTGGGCGATTTCGCCGATGTTTCCGCCAGCGTGCAGGTTTGTTCCGACCTGCTCGGAATATGCGATGGAGGCGGTGGAGAGGTATGGCGCGGTGCGGGGCGGGCTGATGGCGTTGATGCGGCTGTTGCGGTGTCATCCGTTGGCGCGCGGGGGATATGATCCGGTGCTCCGGCGGGGGCTGAAGCCCGAAGGTTGCTTGGAGTTGGATGGCGCGGCTGGAAGCCGCGCCCTTTCAAAGCTGGATCAAAATCCAAGGCAGGATCAACATCCCCACTTCTCGCCAAGGGCGCGAGAAATGGGGCACCCGACGGTGCTCTGAGGGAACGGTAACTTTGCCAGACATTCAAAATCCACAACACGAACCCGGCAGCGAGAAGCGGCTGATGCTGGTTTTTCTGCTGGCGTTCATCGTGATGCTGGCGCTGCAGCCGTTGCTCAAGAAATATTTTCCGCAGCCGGTTACGCCGACCCAGCAAAGCCAGCCTGCGCAGACGCAACCTGAGGCTCCGACCCCGGCTGTAACCGTTGCGCCGGTTGCGAGGCCGGGCAACGTTGTCACCAAGCAGGCGGCGAGCGAGACCGAGACGGTCATCGAGAACGATCTTTACCGGATCACGTTCACTAACCGCGGGGCGCAGGTGAAATCGTGGATCCTGAAAAAGTTCGACAACGACGCGCAGAACGGGCCGCTCGATCTGGTGAATCCCGCGGCGGCGGAGAAGTACGGATATCCGCTGTCGCTGTGGACGTACGATGAGAGCCTGCGCGGGCGGGTGAGTTCGGCGCTGTATGTGGCGAGAACCGGCGAGAGCGTTACAGTTAGACCCTCCAGCGTGCAGGGCTCTGCGTACGAGATGGACGCCGCAGGACAGACGCTGAAAGCCCCTGCCACGGTCACGTTCGAATACGCCGACCAGGATCTGGTGGTGCGTAAGACTTTTGGTTTCGATAGTACGTACATCGTTAACGTCGAAACGAGTGTCACGTACAAAGGCAGCGCAGTGGCGGCGCTTCCCGCGTGGCCTTCGGGATTTGGCAGCCAGACGACGCCCGCGTTCTACGCCGCTGGCCTGATCGACTACCAGTTCAACAAAGACATTGTGCGGCTGCCGATCCGGTGCGGATGGTCGTTCTTCTCGAAGTGCACCGACATCAGCGGCGGGAAGACGATCTCCGGACCCTTTCACTGGGCGGGACCGACGGACCTGTATTTCGCGGCGGTGTTTATTCCCGACGATCCGAATTCGGCGGCGATGGTGACGCTGCGCAATTCGATGATGGTGGCGCGCGATCCGGAGAAGCCGGAGTCGAAAGAAGTTGTGCCAGTCGATGTGCTGGGTGCGGCGGTGGGCAACCTGCGCGGGGCGACGTCCGAGCGCGTATTCGTTGGTCCCAAGGAACTGGAGGTTCTGGAAAAAGTTCCGGTGCCGGGAGTATCGGGGGCCGACAACGATTTGAACGGGTTGGTGGATTTCGGCTGGTGGAGCCTCATCGCGAAGCCCCTGTTTGTGTGGCTGAAGTGGACTCACAACCACATTTTTTCTGGATGGAGCTCTGGCTGGGGATGGGCGATCATACTGCAGACCTTGATCATCAGCCTGGCGCTGCTGCCGCTGCGCATCACGCAGATGAAGTCGCTGTTGAAGATGCAGCGCGTGGCGCCGCAGATCAAGTCGATCCAGGAAAAGTATAAGAAGTACAGCCTGCGCGATCCGCGCAAAGCTCCGATGAACGAGGAGATCAGCGCCCTTTATAAAAAAGAGGGAGTGAATCCGGCGGGCGGGTGTTTGCCGATGCTGATTCAGTTTCCTTTTCTGATCGCCTATTACCGCATGCTGGGCGCGGCACTCGACCTGCGGCACGCGCACTGGCTGTGGATTCACGATTTGTCGGCGGCGGAGCCGTTTCCGTTTGTGCTGCCGATTCTGATGGTTGTGAGTATGCTGCTGGTGCAGAAGATGACGCCGCAGGCCGGGATGGATCCGGCGCAACAGAGGATGCTGACGGTGATGATGCCGCTGATGATGGGCTTCATCTTCTTCCGCCTGGCCGCAGGCCTGAATCTTTATTACGCAGAAGCCAACTTGATTTCAATCGCGCAGCAAGCGGTGATGAACCGCACGTCGCTGGGACGCGAAATGCGCGAGATGTTGGCGAAGCGGGCGCGGAAAAAAGAGAAATAAGCTTTTGGCCATTGGCTTTTGGCCTTTAGCTTTCTCGTCTCCGGTGCGAATGTGGAGTCACGAATTAGTGGAGTACGCAAGGCCCACTCCCCTTCTCGCGCAAACAGCGCGCGAGAAAACGGGGCATCCTAAAGAGATTTTGAGCTAAAGGCCAAGAGCTAATAGCTGAGAGCTGAAATTTCATGTCCATTCCCGATAAACTCGCCGCCGCAAAAAAGATCAACGAGTTTCTGCAGGCCGTCGTGACCCACGGCGGACTACGACTGAAATACCGGATCGTGGTGGATCCGCCACTGCCGGAGAACCGTGACTGGGAGAAGCCAGAAATTCTGGTGGATTTTGCGGGGCCTGACTCGGCGCTGCTGCTGGACCGGGGCGGAGAGCTGTTGCGGGCGCTGGAACTGCTGGCGCTAGAAATGCTGCGGCTGCCTTCGGGCGAGCACGAAAAGATTTCGTTCGACTGCCAGAATCAGAGGTCGCTGCGCATCCAGGAACTGAGAACGGCCGCCACCGTCGCCGCCGAAAAAGTACGGAAGACGGGAACGCCGTACCAGTTCAGTCCGATGTCTTCCCGGGAGCGGCGGATCGTGCACCTGGCGCTGCGCGATGAGGCCGACCTGCGCACTGAGAGCGAAGGCGAAGGGATGCGGCGGTGTTTAGTAGTGTATCCCAAGGATTACAAGGCCGCGGGCCAGCCGGGGCCGCGGACGCTGCCTTAGATCCCACTTGCGTGAGAGTTTCGGGGCGAAAGTGCCCTGTGTCGCTGAGGCGCGGCGTGCTCCACTATTACCAATCTGGTTCGCGCTCGCTGCTCCTCATTCATTATTCTTTTGGGGCGAGATGTTCGGTTGATCAGGGCGAAGGAGCTGTGGAGAGGCCGTCTCCCGGCAGAGTGCTTAGGTCCTTCGCTTCGATCGGATGACAATCCAAACCGGAATTAGTTCCTCCGATTCCACTTTGCTTGAACCGGCAGCTCATGACGGGTGAAAGTGGACGCGGAGGATGGCGGTGGTTCCCACCCGTTAATGATCTTGATTCGTGGCGTTACGGGATCTGCGATTCGGGCATACGGGAAGGCGTGATCTTCTGGCGTTGTGGTGGAGGCTCGCCTCGCTGCGCTTGGCGGGACGGGCGAAGGCGCCCGTCCCCACACAAGCAAACCCCACACACGCAAAGCCTACACAAGCTGGCTAGCGGCCTGCGGCGGCCGCGGCGGCCGCGGGGATCATGCCCGCAATATTCATGGACTCGATGCGGTTGAGGACGGACTCGAGGCTGGCGCCGGTGTCGGTGCAGGCATCCACGTAAGGATGGCGGCTGCCGTCGGCGTGCATGACGAGCACGCTGGTCTGGGCGCTGGCCTTCTTCACCATGTAGGGCAGGTGATGACGATCGTTGCGGGTCAGAGTTGGGCCAAGCACGACCAGGTCGAACTGGGTTTTTTTGAGGGCCTCGTCGACGGCCTTGCGTCCGGCGGCCTGGGCGACGATGTGGCCGGCCTTTTCCATGGCAGCGGCGTGCGCGGCCAAAACGGTTTCGTCCCCTTCGCCATAAAGAATTCTTAATTTCGACTTCGCCATTGATTCCCCTCGCTTGAATCGTTCGTTGCCGGTACCCGGCACACCAGTACCTGCCAATGACGGTAGCAACCGGCGGGGGCCGGGGAAACGTCACCGAAGACGCACGACGAACGGGACTTGGCGGGAAGGCAGTGGTCAGTCGTCAGCGATCAGTGGTCGCTGGTCAGCGACCAATTAGGGACTGGGGGCGATCACATACGGGCGCCACGATTCGAGCGTTCACTTAAAATGCTTTCCCTTCGAGGCTCTGCGGCGCTACACTTCTGGCGCGGAGGCTTTCCAACCATGCCGGGCAGACTCTGGAGAGCTGTACTCATATCGTTATTGTCGACCTTATTGTGGACACCGTGGCTGACCGCGCAAGCGGGCGGCGCACAGACTTCTACCACCACCTGCAATCTGGATGACGGGCGGCAGGTCTACGTGCGGTACGTCCCGGTTTCCAGCAAAGAGAAGGTGTCTAACGGAAAGCCTTGGGCGCCAGGCGGAACGCCGATGACGCTGTTCACCGAGGCGCAACTGACTCTCGGGAGTTCGGTGATTCCTGTCGGCGCGTACTCGTTGTATCCCATCCCGGCGAAAGATCACTGGACGGTGGTGGTGAATAAGAACGTGACGCCGGGCGCAGCGTATGACGAGAAGCAGGACATTGCGCGCGCGGCGATGGAGACGGCGCAGGTGGAACAGCCGTCGGAGGGGCTCGAGATGGCCTTCGCGCATGTGGGCGCTCGCTGCACCTTGCGAATCTATATGGGCAAAGCCGCTTCGTTTGCGGACTTCACGGCGAAGTGATGGAAGCGCGCGAGTGCGGGAGCGAGACGCTCCCGCGACAGCCGGCAGGATGCCGGCGCTACAATCTCAGCAAGCGCTGGCTTCTGGTCGTCTCTTTCTTCCTGACGCTGCCAGCGGCTGGTGCCGCTCAATCTGGTCAAGTCCAGATCTCGCACACAACTGAAGGTTTGCGCGGCGTGAGCGCTGTGTCGCGAGACGTTGCGTGGGCGAGTGGGACGCACGGGACTTATCTGCGAACGATTGACGGCGGTCGCACATGGACCCCGGCGCAAGTGGCTGGCACCGAGGCGCTGGATTTTCGGGCGGTGGTAGCATTTTCCGCCGACGAAGCATTTCTGATGTCGGCTGGCCCAGGAGAGCAGTCGAGGATTTACCACACCAGCGACGCGGGGAATCACTGGCAGCTGCAGTTTACCAACACGAATCCGAAGGGCTTCTTCGATTCGATGGTGTTCTGGGACGCGAAGCGTGGGGTCGTGCTGGGCGACCCGATTCCCGACGAGTCCGGCACATTGAAGTTCGAAGTTCTGCTGACCGAGGATGGGCAGAATTGGCGGGCAGCTCCGGCTGCGAAGCTTCCGCCGGCGAGGGAGGGCGAGGGCGCGTTTGCGGCCTCGAACACATGCCTCGCACTCATCCCCGGGGAATTGGATGCGAACCTGTGGTTTGCCACGGGCGGCAAAGTGGCGCGCGTGTTTCATTCGGGCGATCGCGGACAGAGCTGGGAGGTGGTCGACACTCCCATGGTGCATGGTCCGGATTCTGCGGGAATTTTTTCCATCGCATTCCGCGACGCGATGCACGGAGTGATTGCCGGAGGGGATTACAAACATCCCAACGACGACGGGCCGAACCTGGCGTTCACCGACGATGGAGGCAAGACGTGGACGCTTTCGCTGCTGCATCCGCTGGCCTATTTTTCGGCGGTGGCGTATGACCGGAAAGTGAACGAACAGGCGATGCGGGAAGCCGTGGTCGAGAAGGCGATGCGAGTGAAGGCCATTGCGCCGGAACGAATCTTTATTGTGGGGCAGGATTTTGTGTTCGACTTTCGGCCGCCCCGGGATCCGCGGCGGATTAATGGGAAGAAGAAGATGGGGATTCAGTTCAATGCGGCCAGTGCGTATCCGGAAGGCGGAGTGCTGGTGGTGGGGCCGAAGGGGTCGATCGCGTTGATTCCGTAATCATTCGCTTGAGTCCCGAAAGTACCTCAGGGGCTGAAGCCCCGATCTCAGCAGAAACCTGATCGCAGCGCTGAAAGCGCTGCGCCACCCAAAATCAGCTCTCACCCAAAACCGGCCCCACCCAAACCGGCCGTCACCCAAAATCAAGTGCTATCGAAAAACAGCCGGCAAGACAGCCTAGGGATCGCGACTGCTGGTGACTAAAGGGCTATATCTTCCTGTTCTTTGCGTTTGAGGGTAGATCAACGAAGATTAGGAAGATTAGTCAGCTCTCATCTCCCCCAGATCGAGAACACTGTGAAAAAACTATCTCTGGCCATTTCTGTGTTTGTGCTCGCCGCGGTGACGGTGGCGTTGGCGCAGACGCAGAGCTCCATTCCTACGAATACTGGCGCCGCGGACGCGATGACCGTGTCGCGCACAACCAAGGCGGTGCACTATCGCCTGCAGGGCGGGACGACCAAGGTGAACTTCCGCGGGACCGATCTGCTGCAGCGGGCCTCGGGCGAAGCGCGGGTCGAAGGCAAGAAGACCAACTTCGAAATCGACGCCAAGTTTGAAGGCCTGGAAGACGCCACGAAATTTGGGCTGGAATTTCTCACGTATGTTGCATGGGCGGTTTCGCCGCAGGGGCGTCCGGTGAATCTGGGCGAGCTGTCGCTCGATCACAATGGCAGCGCGCACCTGAAGGCGTACACCGACCTGCAGACGTTTGGCATGATCGTTACGGCCGAGCCTTATTTTGCGGTGACGCAGCCGGGCAACATGGTGGTGATGGAGAGCGCATCGGTGAACGGCGGCGGCGGCGAGTTTATCGACGCGAAATATGAACTGGTGACGCGGGGCACGTATTCCTCGACCAATACGCACATTCAGGATGCAATTTTCGGGATCGACAGCAAGACTCCGCTGGAATTGTTTGAGGCGCGGAATGCGGTGCGCATCGCGCATATCGCTGCAGCGGATAAGTACGCGGCGTCGATTCTGTCGAAGGCTGGGCAGCAGTTGATGCACGCGGAAGAAATCTACCGGCAGAAGCAGAACAAGGCAGCGGTGGAAGCCGCAGCCAAGGAAGCTACCGAGACCGCCGAGGAAGCGCGGCTGATGGCGGTGAAGCAGAAGGCGGAAGATGAAGCACAAGCCGCAGCTGCGGCACGTGAAGCGAAAGCGCGTGCGGATGCAGCAGCGGAAGCCAAGCGGCGCGCGGATGCCGAAGCGGCCCAGGCGCAGGCGGAGCAGGCTCGCGCTCAAGCCGAACAAGCCAAGGCTGAAGCGGAAAAGATGAAGGAAGAAGCTGTGGCCGCCGCGCAGGAAGCCTCACGACAGAAAGAAGAGGCCGAGAAGGCCAAGGCGGACGCCGTGGCCCAGCAGCAAGTGCTGGCAGCCGAAACGGACAAGGCTCGGGCCGCTGCCGCGCAGTCAGAAAGTCTGCGTCAGCAGGCGGAAAAGGAAAAGCAGGAGTTGCGGGCGCGGCTGCTGCAACAGCTGAATTCGATTCTGGCGACCCGCGACTCGGCGCGGGGGCTGATCGCGAATATGTCGGACGTGCTGTTCCGCAGTGGAAGTTTTGAGTTGCTGCCGGGAGCGCGCGAGCGGCTGGCTAAAGTTTCGGGAATTGTGCTGGCGTATCCGAGCCTGCATGTTGCCATCGAAGGGCACACTGACAGCGTGGGCAGCGACGAGTACAACCAGAATTTATCAGAGCATCGGGCGGAGGCAGTGCGCGATTATTTTGTGCAGCAAGGGATTTCTTCCAGCGCAGTCGAGGCGCGCGGTTTTGGCAAGAGCGAGCCGATTGCGTCGAATGACACGGCCGAAGGGCGCCAGCAGAACCGGCGAGTGGAGTTGGTACTTTCCGGCGATGCGATTGGCGGCGCGAACGACGAAACGGCGGCTGCGCCGACGGCGACGGCGCGGAATAAGTAGACATCGCGGTTTGGATCAACAACGATTCACGGGGGCTGAAGCCCACATCAATTTTGGCACTGGACGCGGCGCTGAAGCGCCGCTCTTCCACGGTTGGCGCACGGACGGTGGCGCCGCGGTTGCGTTTCTTGTATGAGTTCGACGGCGGGATGTGTCCCTCCTTAGTCAGACGCCAGCCCTTGAGTCAGCCGCCAGCCCTTGAGTCAGCCGCCAGCCCTTGAGTCAGCCGCCAGCCCTTGAGTCAGGCGACAGCCCTTGTGCTCTCGATGCAATCCCCCAATCTCGAAACCTCGGCTTGCGTGCACGGCGCTACACTGGAGCGGAATGTATGCGGAGGGATGGGATGACCAAGGATCATGAGAAATCGCTGCGGAAACACCTGGTCGAGCTTCTCAAGGGTGGGAGTGCTCATGCCAAGTTTGACGATGTCATAAAGAATCTGCCGGTGAAGGTGCGCGGGGCGAAGCCGGCGAAGTTCCCCCACTCTCCGTGGATGCTGCTCGAACATCTGCGGCTGGCGCAGCGGGACATTCTCGAGTTCAGCCGCAATGCCAAGCATGTTTCTCCGCCGTGGCCGAGCGGGTATTGGCCGAAGACGGAAGGTCCGCCGAATGCGGCGGCGTGGAACAGGAGCGTCGAGCAGTTTCGGCGGGATTTGCGGGCGATGCAGAAGCTGGTCGCGAGTCCGAAAGCCGATTTGTTCGCGCGGATTCCGTGGGGCGACGGGCAGACGATTCTGCGGGAGGCGTTGCTGGTGGCCGATCATAATGCGTACCACTTGGGGCAGATGCTGGATGTGCGACGGATGTTGGGAGCTTGGGAGGGGTAAGATCGCGCGAGGATGCCTGCTGTCCCTACGGGACTCGTTGAGTTTTGTTTTGCGTCTACCCGGCACTTCGTGCCGGGCTTTCTCATACCGCCGCTTCGCGGCTGCACTCTCAGCCTTGTCGCGGCTGACGCTTCGCCGATTTCAAGTGCGCGCGAAGGCTCCCAGGTAGAAAGTGTCGCTGAGATTCGCAGTCAGATCGCGATCCGCCAGTGGGGGTCTGAGGAGTTGCTGGCTTCATTGTCTTTGCGGCGGGAGCGAAGCTCGGGGCGTTTCCGGAACAGGACTTTTACTCCCTCGCGCCAGTGTTCGTCAATGCCGACGAATTCCCATTCGATCTCGGGAGAAATGTAGCGCAGCAGCACGTCGGTTTGGGGATGGACGTGGAATGCGGGCGCGACCAGGTACAGGAGCGGCTTTTCGGGCGACAACTCTCGATCGGGGAAATATCCGAAGCGGGGAAATTCTCCGCGGGCGTGGTGCCACTCGACTCTTGACCAGTAATCGAGGCCCTGCAGGGGCAGGTGGATGTCTTCGTCGGCTTTGAGTTCGATGACGGCGAGGCGGCCTTCGCGGGTGGTGGTGAGCACGTCGAGCATGGCGCGGTCGAAGGCGGAGAATGCGGGAACCTGCGAATAGAGCGCGCGAATTTCCTTCGAATGCGAGGGCAGGCGCTCGTCGATTACGCTGACGTCGGCCACGACCAGCGATTCGAGCCAGCGCTCGGGATGCAGGCGGAACAGCGGGTGCTGGCGCGGGCCGTAGGGGTGGCGAGTGTCGCGGATGGCGGTGAGCAGTTTGAGGAAGAGCGGGAAATTGCGGTCGTCATTGTTATAGCGGCCTTCGAGGACGCGCTCTTCGGGGCCGACGCCGAACACAATTTCCTGCTTGCTGCGGAAGGTCACGGCCTCGGCGGCCATGCGGGCGCGGGCAAATTCGAGGCCGCGCCAGCGAAAGGCGATTTCCGCCGCGGAAAGCACGGCGACCTCGCAGTTGGGCAGTATCGAGTTGATGCGGGCGATGGAGTCGGCGAAGCGCTCGAGCGCGGCGGCTTCGTTGGGGGCGTGGAGCAGGCGGGTGGCGACGTTGCCGCGGTCGGTGCAGTCGATTTCGACCAGGGCGTCGTGGCGTTCGTCCAGTTCAAACAAGCTCCACTTGGCAGCGGCGCGGTTCAGGTTGGCAATGCGTTCGCGAACCAGGGCGGAACAGCCTTGCGGCACAAACAAGTGCAGGCCTTCGACCAGAAACTTCCCCGCCGAAGAGTGGCGGCAGGCTTCGAGCCATAGGATGGCGAACGTCAGGGAAGCGTCGATCGAAGACTGAGTTTCGGAGGCGTTGACTCCGAGCACGGCGAAGGCCGACTGGCCTTGGCGCAGCAGTCCGCGGGCGTAGATGGGGCCGAAGGATTTTTCCAGGTCGACGGCGGTGGTGAGGCGTGTGATGGTGAAGCTGGGAAAGTGGCGATCGAGGGTGTGGCGAAGTTTCTGCTCGTAACTAGCGCGGGCAGCTTTTCTTGCTGAAGGCGAGCGGCGGTCGCGCTCGCGGCAAATTTCGAGTTTGGTGGGACGCGACTGGCCGAGCCGCTGCACGAACAGCCTGAGCGTGCCACTCTTCACCTCAGCGTCGAGCACGCGGCGCACCGTGTTGCGCTCGGCCGACCAGAGATGCAGCAGGCATTTGTCGTAATCGCCGGAGATGGAGTACTTGGCCTGAGTCAGGTCGAAGGCCACAGCGCCGTCCTCGAGCACGACCGCGCCCGAGGCCTCGCTCAGGAAGTCCTGCACGGTGCGGGTTAGGGCATCTGGGGTCACGAGTGCATTGTCCACATTGGGCGGGGCGGCGTCTGTGACGAGTGACCATGGTTATCGGCAGGGGTGTGGAAGAGCCGGACGGGAGGAGGAGGAGGCGAATCGGTGTGGGATAATGAAGGAACCGGTCAGGAATGCGCTGGGCTATGGGGTGCTCCTCAGGGGCTAAAGCCCTGGAAGAAGCGGGCTTTATCGCAGCGCCGAAAGCGCTGCGCCACCCAAATCCCAACACCATTTTCGATAGCCGGTCTAAAGGGAGAGACTTGCTGGCGAGTCCTGTGAGACTTGCAGGCATCTAATCGACGTGGACAAACAACTGCAGGATAAACATCTCTCGGGTAAACAAGCTTTGGATCGACAACGATTTTTCTTCGAACATTACGGGCTGACCGAGCACGATCTGGAACGCTATCTTTCGGCTGCGCTTTCGGCGGGCGGCGATTATGCCGACCTCTACTTCGAATATCTTTCGTCGACTTCGCTGATGGTGGATGAGTCGATGGTGAAGTCGGCGTCGCAGGGCATCTCGGCGGGATGCGGAGTGCGCGTGGTTTCCGGGGAACGCACGGGCTACGCCTATACCGACGATCTTTCTTCCGGGCGCATTCTGCATGCGGCGAAGACGGCAGCGTTGATTGCGAGCGCTCCGGCGAAGGCGACGGTCGCAGGATTTCAGAAAGCGGCGGCACGCAGTTTGTATCCGGTGACGCTGCCTTCGGTGGACGCGGAAATCAGCGCCAAAGTTGAGCTTGTGATGCGTGCGGATAAAGCGGCGCGGGCGTACGATCCGCGAATTCAGGAAGTTCGTGCGAGCTACGCGGACGAACTGCGGAATATTCTGGTGGTTGGGTCGGATGGAACGTTTGCGGAGGATTCGCAGCCGCTGGCGCGGATGAACGTGTCGTGCATCGCGAAGACGGAGGGGAACTCGGCGCGGGGAACGTCGGGCGGCGGGGGGCGCGTGGCGCTGGATTTCTTTTTCGGGGAGAAGACTCCGGAATATTTTGCCAAGGAATCGGCGCGGCAGGCGATTCTGCAACTCGATGCGCGCGAGGCTCCGGCTGGAGAAATGGAAGTGGTGCTCGGGCCGGGATGGCCGGGAGTTCTGCTGCATGAGGCGGTGGGACATGGGCTGGAAGCGGACTTTAACCGCAAGAAGACTTCGGCATTTGCGGGGCTGGTCGGCAAGAGGGTGGCGAGCGAGAAATGCACGGTGGTCGACAATGGGACCATGCCGTGGCGGCGCGGGTCGCTCAACGTGGATGATGAAGGCGAGCCGACGCAGGAAACCGTGCTCATCGAGAATGGAATTCTGAAAGGATATTTGAGTGACAAGCTGTCGTCGCGGCTGATGGGGATTTCGGATACGGGCAACGGACGGCGGGAAAGTTACGAACATATTCCGATGCCACGCATGACGAATACTTACATGCTGGCGGGGCAGGACGACCCGGGAGATATTATCCGGTCGGTGAAGCGCGGAATTTATGCGGTTAATTTTGGCGGCGGGCAGGTGGACATTACGAACGGGAAGTTCGTGTTCTCTGCGTCTGAAGCCTACATGATTGAAGATGGGCAGATCACCGCGCCGATCAAGGGCGCGACGCTGATCGGCAACGGGCCGGACGTGTTGACGCGAGTTTCGATGGTGGGCAACGATTTGAAACTCGACGAAGGCGTGGGCACGTGCGGCAAGGATGGGCAGGCCGTGCCGGTGGGCGTGGGGATTCCGACGCTGAAGATTGACCGGCTGACAGTGGGCGGGACGGCGAGGAAAGATCCGGGCGGGTTCATGCAGTAGAGTCTCTTTCGCCACGGATTCACGCGGATCTGTACGGATACTACCTCCTGAATCCCAGAAATCTTATGTCATCAACTCAAGTCGAAACCGGAAATCCGAAAGTCGAAACTGACCTCCGCGAGATTGCGCAGGACATCGTCCGCCGCACGATGGCTGGCGGCGCCACGGCTGCCGAGTGCGTGGTGCGCGAGGGCGATGAATTTTCCACGCTGGTGCGGTTGGGGCAGGTTGAGACTCTGAAAGAGTCGGGGTCGAAGTCGATCGGGGTGCGCGTGTTTTTTGGGCAGCGCGCGGCCAGCACTTACTCGAGTGATTTTTCGCGGGCGGGACTCGACCGGATGGTGACGTCTGCTCTAGCGCTGGCGAAGATCACGTCGGAGGATCCGTTTGGCGGGATTCCTGAAGCTTCACAGCTAGGCCAACTCTCCGGCAATCTCGATCTCTATCACGAGGATGTGTATTCGCTGCCGGGGGCGGAGCGGATCGACTATGCGCGGCGGGCGGAAAAAGCGGCGCTCGATTTTGATCCGCGCATCAAGAACAGCGACGGCGGATCGTTTGACGCCGCGACGGGCCACAAGGTCTTGGCGAATTCGCATGGGTTTGTGGGCGAATACAAGCGGTCTTACTGTTCAGTGGCGGCGGTGCCGATTGCGCAGGCGGAAAATGGCGCGATGCAGCGGGATTACTGGTACTCGGTGGCGCGCACGCTGAGCAAGCTGGATGCGCCGGAAAAAGTTGGCAAGATTGCGGCGGAACGCACGCTGCGTCGGTTGGGCGCGCGCAAGGCGAAGACGGCGCAGGTGCCGATAATTTTCGATCCCATGGTTTCGACTTCGATTCTGGAGCACATTTTCGAAGGGGTGAATGGAGATTCGGTTTACCGAGGCGCATCGTTTCTTGCGGGCAAGCTGGGGCAGAAAATTGCGGGAGACAACGTCAACATTGTCGACGATGGGACGATCGTGGGCGGATTCGGGACGAGTCCGTTCGACGGCGAAGGCGTGCCGACGCGGCGCACGGTAGTGCTGGAGAACGGCGTGCTCAAATCGTATTTACTTAACACCTACACCGCCAAGAAACTGAAGTTGGAAACGACCGGGAACGCGTCGCGCGGGCTGGCAGGGACTCCGGGGATTGGGCCGGGAAATTATTTTCTGCAGCCGGGCACGAAGACGCCGAAGGAATTGATTGCGGGGATCAAGGAAGGACTCTACGTCACCGAGTTTCTTGGCCAGGGAGTGAACCTGGTGACGGGAGACTATTCGCGCGGGGCTTCGGGGATGTGGATTTCTGGCGGGGAGTTCGCGTATCCGGTGGAAGAGATCACGGTGGCGGGAAATTTGAAGGAGCTGTTTTTCAATATTTCCGAGATTGCGAATGATCTGGAGTTTCGCGGGTCGGTCGCGGCGCCGACGATTCGCGTGGACGGGCTTACTGTGGGCGGGGAGTAATCTAACTTTGGTGGCGTGGGGATGAAATTTGCGAAGGTGGTTTTCTGGATCGCGGGCATTTGGGGCGTTCTGATCCTGGCGCCTCTTTATTTTATGTTCGATGGGATCGGGCGCAACGATCCCCCGGCGATCACGCATCCCGGCTTCTATTACGGGTTCGTCAGCGTGGGGCTGGCGTGGCAGGTTGCTTTCATCTTCATCGC
>Ga0181523_10003440_pt1 | contig 14405 bp, 10 predicted proteins | sample PEATcosm2014_Bin_43_FD_119752 | JGI IMG/M metagenome (GOLD analysis project Ga0181523, IMG submission 119752) | Peatland microbial communities from MTU Mesocosm Facility, Houghton, MI, USA - PEATcosm2014_Bin05_30_metaG | ecosystem: Environmental > Terrestrial > Soil > Wetlands > Peat | place...
GAAGCCGGGCGGAAGAAGCATTCTCCGGCTGAATCCGGTGCCGCCTCCGATTCGGTGAGACTCAATGCGCCATCGGAGGCAAAACCAACAACCGTTTTTCCTATCCCCGACAGACTCCTAGGGTCCAGGAATGCCATTGAGCAGCACTCCACTTAAGCCAATGCTCGCCATCGCGGACAATTGACCGAGCCGTCTGTTGTGGGCTTGCCAATCCAAATAGCGAATGATAAAGGACGTTATCGCCAACATCGTGCGCAATCTCGAATTCCCCGAGTTCCAGACTGCTAAGCGTCTGCGACTGAGAGTTCCCAGATGCCCGTTTTCTGGATAGTTCCGGTTATGCCGACAATCCATCCAGAATCCGCGCATCCGCTTCACTCCTGTGCATACGGATATAATATCGCCGGACTCAGAAACTGGATCCCTGAGGCGAACGCCTCAGCACGGAGATGAACATGAAGATGTTCCAGCTCAAGCGTTGCCGGTTTTTGTTGTTAGTTATAGCTTCGATGACGTCGGCTGCGGCTCAGCAGTGGAAAGCCCCGACAACCATGAAGAAGCTGCCGAACGGGCTTACCGTGGTGATTTCTGAGGACCACTCTGCACCCACGTTTGGCGTGTGCGTCAGCTATGGAATCGGATTCCGGCTGGAGCCGGAAGGGCGCACCGGGTTCGCCCATCTTTTTGAGCACATGATGTTTGAAGGCACGCCCAACGCGCCCAAGGGAGTTTTGATGCGCGCCATCGAAGGCGGTGGCGGAGATCTTAACGGCGACACTCGTTACGACTACACAGAGTACATTGAGACAGCCCCTCTCTCAGCGCTCGATCCAGTGCTGTGGATTGAGGCCGACCGCATGAAAACCTTGGATTTTTCCCCGAAGAACCTCGAAAATCAACGCAACGTAGTTGAAGAAGAAGTCCGGGTAAACGTTCTTAATCGTCCCTATGGACTTTTCTTCGCGATTGATCTTCCCGGAAAAGCCTTCGACACCTATCCCAATGCGCACAACTTCTATGGTGAGTTCAAGGATCTCGACGCCGCCAAAATCGCAGACGTCCAAACGTTCTACGAGCAGTATTACGCTCCAAACAACGCGGTCCTCGCGATTGTGGGCGATGTACAGCCCGATGACGTATTCGCGAAACTAGACAAGTATTTCGCGGGCATTGCCGCCCGCAACACTCCACTACGGCCGAACGTGGAGGAGCCGCCCCAAAAGTCCGAACGACGTTTTACAGAGACCGACAAGCTGGCCAAAGTTCCGGCGCTCGCGATTGGCTACCGCATGCCCCCTCGGCACTCGCCAGACGCGCTGGCCGGCGCGGTAACGGGGGAGCTGTTGCATAACGGTCAGGCGTCACAGCTCTATCAAGGTCTGGTCAAGGAAAAACAAGTTGCTTTATCGGTGGACGGTGGTTTGAATTGGCCGCTGGGTACGCCTTATGAATTCAATGGGCCGACGCTGATGACATCTTTCGTGGTGTACCCGCCCAATGTTGCGGAAGATCAGATCTTGGCGGCCTACGATTCCACCGTCAAGGAACTGATCGACAAAGGGCCAAGCCAGCAGGACCTGGATCGGATCGTCGCGAAGATGCAATCCGATTGGTACGATCAGCTCGAGATTCCCATCAGTCGAGCTTCGGCGCTGTCGCACGCGGTGCTTTTCGACGGCAACTTCGAGCGTGTTTACCAAATCCCCGAAGACTTAGCCAAGGTTACGCCCGCCCAAGTTCGTGCGTTTGCGGCCAAGTACCTCGTGAGTACGAACCGCACCGTCATGAATCGAGTGCCGGCGCAAGGTGAGGCGCAAGCGGGGAAAAAGCAAGGAGGAGGACAATGAGAAAGACCATGAGAATCGCGATTGCCATCCTTTTCTTTGTCTCATTCAGTTATGGGCAGAAGGAGGTCCAGATGCCGAAGGACCTTCCGCCCTATGGCGCCGAGAAACCGCTTCGTCCACCTTCCGTCCACTCAGCGAAGCTCGACAACGGATTGACCGTGTGGCTCGTTTCTGAACCAGGCTTTCCAAAAGTTGCATTTACCGTGGCCGTACAGGGTGGTTTCGCGTCAGATCCGGCAGACCGACCTGGCATTTCCGAGTTGCTGTCGAAGACGGTGGACCAGGGAACCAAAGCGCGTACCGCAAAGCAGATTGCGCAGGAGCTTCAAGCCGCAGGCGGAGATCTGAGCGCCTCGTCCAAGAAGGATTTCATTGAAGTCTCAACCGCGGTTCTGGCTTCGAAGATGGATGCCGGTATTGCGGTCTTGTCTGACATTCTGCAGAACGCCACCTTCCCGGACGCTGAGGTTACGCTGGCTAAACGCAATCTTTCCGACTCGCTGCGACAGAGTGAGTCTGAGCCGTCATTCCTTGCTAGACGTGCCATGGCGAAGATTCTGTTCGGAGATCACCCATATCACGTGACGGCACCGACCCAGGAATCCGTCGCGGCGGCTACTTCCGTTGATCTCCGTAGGATCTTCGCGCAACGTTTCCGGCCGGATCAGGTGATTCTGGTGGCTGTTGGGGATTTCGATGACGCAAGAATGATGGAAATGGTGAAAGCAAAGTTTGGTGCGTGGAAGGCGCCTGGCGAACCACCGATCCCAGTTCCTGCGCGTCCTTCAAACAAGCTGGATCATGCCGTTTTTGTAGTGACGCGTCCGGGTTCCGTTCAGACCACCCTTGAACTGGGAAGCTTCGGACCTTTGCGTGGCGATCCCGATTACGAGTCGGCTGAGGTCGCCAACGCAATCTACGGTGGTACGTTCAGTTCGAGGTTAGTCTCCAATATTCGTGAGGACAAGGGCTACACTTATTCGCCGTCCTCTAACTTGAATACGTATCGGACGGCGGGAGTGTTGGTCACACATGCGGATGTTCGCAACGAGGTTACCGCGCCCACTATGAATGAAATCAACTACGAATTGAACCGGCTGGCGACAACCGCTCCTACCGACGAAGAACTTTCCAAGGCGAAGCGTTACCTCGTGGGCAATGAAGCGATCCAATTGCAGGCCCGAACGGCCTTATCGGGGCAGTTGGCGGGCCTCTGGGTGGACGGCCTGCCACCGGAACAAATCGGGATCTACGGGCAGAAAGTTGCGAACACGACGGCCCCCGAAGTGGAAGCGGCTGCCAAGAAATATTTCCCTGCTTTTCAAACCGCAATTGTCGCGGTGGGCGAAGAGAAAGTCATCCGAGATGCGCTAGCGCCCCTTGGCATCCCCGTGAAGGCTCTGCAGTAGGCGTCGATAGCTAGGATTCGGGGAAGTGTCGAACATCCTCGCTCCCTGGTGGCAGGGCGGTGGCGATTAGGGAATGATAACGTCCTTTATCATTCACTACCTGGGTTGGCAAGCCAGCAACATGTTTTGGGGGCATTTGTCCGAGATGCTGCTTTATCGTGCAACGGACGCGACCACATTCGTAAACACTTGCCGACTTCTCGGTACTAATCCGCCAACTTCCTTCGAGGCCCGTATCTGGATAGCTTCCGTGTTGTGACTACTCGCCCCGGTCAGTGAGCGCTGTGGCGATGTTAGGTAAACTATCCCTAGGAGACCCCGTCAACTCCAGGGCTTTCATTGACAAGCCCATTCGCAGCTGTAGGATTCCGCTCAAGTGATCGGCCAGACCATTTCGCATTACCGCATTGTCGAAGAGCTGGGCAGCGGAGGGATGGGTGTGGTTTACAAGGCACAAGACACCCGGCTCGACCGCTTTGTCGCTGTGAAGTTTCTGCCCGCAGACTTGGCCAAAGATCCCCAGGCCTCGGAGCGATTTCGCCGTGAAGCCAAGGCCGCTTCTGCATTAAATCATCCCAATATCTGCACGATTTACGACATTGGTGAGGAGGATGGCCACTCATTCATTGTCATGGAATTGCTCGAGGGGAGATTGCTCCGCAATTGTATTGCCGGGCATCCCCTGGAGACAGCCGTGACCGTTTCCCTGGCCATTCAAATAGCCGATGCGCTGGAAGCAGTACACGCCGTAGGGATCATTCATCGCGATATCAAGCCCTCCAATCTCTTCGTGACGCAGCGCGGACACGTCAAGATACTTGATTTCGGCCTGGCAAAAATGACGACACCCGTTGACTTGCAACGTGCTGACAATCTCCTCGAAGCCAGCACGACAACAGCTCAAGATCTCACCAGCTTGGGCGATACCCCGGGCACCATCGCGTTCATGTCTCCCGAGCAGGTGCAGGGCGAGGAATTGGATCTGCGAACCGACTTGTTCTCCTTTGGAGTCGTGATTTACGAAATGGCCACGGGGCACTTGCCGTTTGATCGTAAGACCGTCGGCGCGACCTTTGCGGCCATACTGCACGAACCGCCGGAACCCGTAACCCGCTGGGATTCTCAATTGCCGTTGAAACTCGACGAGATCGTCTCCAAGGCATTGCAAAAAGATCGGCAGCTGCGCTATCAGCACGCTTCCGAGATCCGCAGTGATCTGCAACAGTTGAAAGACGTCATCAAATCCGTTCCGGAAACGCCGGCAGACTCCAAAAGTATCGCGACACCGTCGGGCAAATCGGCGGTTTCCCGAAAGAGCGTATTAAAGCTTGCACTTCCGGTTGGCGTCATCGTGCTGGCTTTGCTGGGAGCGATCATCCTTGGTCTTGGTCTGTCGCGCCGACGTACGTCTCAGGCATCCAAGCTCAATGAAAGGGATGCAGTTGTGCTCGCCGATTTCACGAACTCCACGGGCGAACCGGTATTCGATAACACGCTGAAGCAGGGACTTTCTATCTCTCTTCGCCAATCGCCATTTCTCAACATCCTCTCTGATAGCAGAGTCGCTGCGACCCTGACCATGATGACTCGTCCGCCCAACACTCAACTCACCAATGACGTGGCGCGAGAGGTCTGCCAACGTACTCATAGCAAGGCGTACATCGGAGGGTCCATTTCCCCACTTGGGAAAGAGTATGTCCTCGGGCTGAAGGCGGCATCTTGCGAAACTGGCGATGTGCTCGCAGAGGAACAGTCAACCGCTGATCGCAAAGAGGAGGTGCTGGTAGTGTTAGGGAAGGCCGCCGCGAACTTGCGCGAAAAACTCGGCGAGTCGCTGGCCTCGGTCACAAAATACAACCAGCCTCTGTCAGAGGCGACAACCTCATCTCTGGAAGCTCTGCAGCAGTACAGCGAGGCGGGAAGAGCACAGCGGGAACAGGGGGACGCCGCGGCGATACCTTACGGGAAGAGAGCGATCGAACTCGATCCGGACTTCGCGGTCGCCTACGCTTCGCTGGCCGGTGATTATAGCAATCTGAACCAGCCCAGCCTGGCAAGGGAGAATTTTCAGAAGGCCTACGAATTACGGAACCGCGCGACCCAGCGGGAGCGCTTCCTCATCGAGGCTTCCTACCGTAATTATGTAACCGGCGAAATCGATAAGGCTATTCAGACCTATGACGAATGGGCACGCACTTATCCGGCGGATTACGTTCCACTTGGCAACCTGGGAGATAATTACATCTTCCTCGGACAGTACGAGAAGGCAGCCGAAGAAACCAGCGCAAGCCTTCGCATTGAACCCGACGACGCGATTGCCTACGGAAATCTTGTCGACGATTACCTTTCTCTAGATCGAATCAAAGATGCTAAAGCCGCCTTAGACGAGGCCAGCAGGCGCAACTTGGATACTCCGGACCTTCACCTGTATCGATATCACCTGGCGTTTCTGGAAAATGATCCCGCCGCGATGCAAGAGCAGTCATCGTGGGCGACGGGGAAACCCGGGGCGGAAGATGCGCAGCTTTCCGATGAGTCCGATACGGAAGCCTACTATGGGCGCTTGCAGAAGGCGCGCGAGCTTACCCGGCAGGCGGTCGAGTTGGCCAAGCGAAACGGGGGAGCCGACACCGCGGCATTGTGGCAGGTCAACGAGGCCTTGCGGGAAGCCGAGTTCGGCAACACCACCTTCGCTCGCAAGGCTGCTGCCGACGCTTTGTCTTTGAGCTCCAAGTCCGACATCGAACTGTTAGTAGCCCTAGCCCTTGCACGCAGTGGTGACACAGTACAGTCCTCTGCTCTTGCCGACAAAGTCGCTGCGGAATTCGACCGCGACACCCTGATTCAGGCTTACTGGCTGCCAGCCATCCGCGCCACCATTGCCATCGATCGCGGCGACCCACAAAAAGCAATCGAACTGCTGAGTATGGCTTCCGAATACGAACTGGGTGAGCCCGTACAATGGCCCTCTCACGGAACGCTGTACCCGGTGTACGTCCGCGGCGAAGCGTATCTGCGAGCGGGCGATGCTGGGCAGGCTGCCACTGAATTCCAAAAAAATAATCGACCATCGCGGAGTGGTTGCAAACTTTCCGCTCGGCGTGCTTGCTCCCTTGCAATTGGGTCGCGCCTACAAGCTCGGTGGGGATGTCGAAAAGGCCCGTGAGGCTTACGCAGCATTCCTTGTGGTCTGGTTGCACGCCGATTCCGACATCCCCATCCTGAAGCAAACCAAGGCAGAATATGCGAAGCTGAAGTAAGCAGGTCACGCCCAAGAAGGCCCATCTTCGAGATCACTCCAAACGAGAACAAATCGGTGCGCACATCCAGATCTCTTCCGCGCACCTGCTCCGGCGACATATAAGCCACCGTGCCCAACGCCGTCCCTGGACTAGTCAGATGCGGTTCGTCGGCGGATCCGGTCATCGTGGCCGCGGCCGCAATCTGGCTTGAAGAACTAGTCGGATTCGTAACCTTCGCTAGCCCAAAGTCCAGAACCTTCGCATGTCCCCGCTTGGTCACAAAAATATTCGCCGGCTTGATGTCGCGATGAATAATCCCTTCCGCGTGCGCCGCATCAAGCGCGTCCGCGATCTCAATGGCTAGCGACAGAGTCAGCTCCGTTTCCATCGGACGCCCCGCGATCCGGTGCTTCAGCGTCATCCCGTCCAGAAACTCCATGGCGATGAAGGTCTGTCCGTGCTGGTCGTCGATCTCATAAATCGTGCAGATGTTGGGATGGTTCAGTGCCGACGCGGCCTGAGCTTCCCGCTGAAAGCGGGCCAGGGCCTGCGCATCTTTGGAAATCTCGTCCGGCAGGAACTTCAAGGCGACGAAGCGGTGCAGCTTTACGTCCTCGGCCTTGTAGACCACACCCATCCCGCCGCCGCCAAGTTTGTCGACGATGCGATAGTGCGAAATAGCCTGGCCGATCATGGTTGAGGGAGCGGGTTATTCGGGTCGCTACATCTTAGAGACGTGCCAGCGGCCAGTCAACGAATGGGTGGGATAGTGTGTGGGCGATGTCACGATGTACACACCCTCACTTTTCACGTTTCGGAATCCCCTGTATCCATGCCTATTCCAGCGCCATGACATGCGTTCCACCCGCGTCATTCCTGCATTTCCCCGATGAACGCAAGAAAAGCGTGAGGTTCGGCCAAGGCGTCATCGAGTTAGATCGCCTTTAGAGCCGCTTTCTTTGCAGCTGAGAGCGCCAAAAAGGAAATTCCGGGCTGGATAGACGAACGCAAGGTCACGCAACGGGTTGGAAGATCGCCAGCTGCTACTGCAACTTCGCGTACTCCGCCTTGGCTTGCTTCAGGATGGGGATTTTGGGATCCGCATCCTTCCAAGTTGCAAAGAAATCATCGTAGGCTTTGCGGCTGTTTTCGAAGTCGCCTTGTTTCGTATAGGCCTGCGCCAGGCCGAGTTGGGAGAGCGGCTCAAATAGTTCCCAGTCCGGCCAACCAGGGTTGCCAATGACGGTCTGGAAGTCGGCGACGGCCTTGGCCTGATCTCCTGCGGCCATATAGGCGCGAGCTCGATTATAGAAGACCACGACATCCGGAAACTGCGTGACGGGCGAGAGTAAGTCCACTGCGACTCTGGGATTTCCCCGCACTCGCTGGATGGTGGAGTGAATAACAGGAAGGCAGTCCTTCTGCTGGAAAGTGTCCTCGGGGAACATTTCATTCAGTTTCGCGGCGAGTACTTCTGCGGCGGATGTGTCCGCGGCCTGCCCCAGAGCGTGCGAGCACCTAAAAAGTCCGAGAGCGCTACTATTCCCGGCTTCGTCGGCTTGGGCGCACAGTCTGCGGGCTAAGCCATAGTTCCCAAGATAGGCCTCCTCTTCGGCATGGTAGGCGAGCTCCGTGGCAACGTTTTCCATGTGGTTGGCCTTCCTCTGACGACTAACCAGAGCGTCGCTGAGGGAACGAAGTGTCGCCACATCGCCGCGAAAGAATGCCAGGTTCTTCTGGAGCTCGACCCAGGGCTCATCCTCGCCGGAAGTTTCGCGAGCAAGCTGGTCCTTGGTAGCGGTATCGTGTTCGATGAAAGCGATGTGGTAACGCAACTCCAACTGAAACGGAGTGAGGGAACCCTGCTGGCGCCACTGGTCGAGCAGTTTCTTGGCATCGTCAAGTCGCCCGAGGATCATGAGTGCCTGGCTGGCATTGGAGTAGTGCTGAGCGGAAGGCACAGGGGAATGAGCGATAGCCCATTGGAACTCCTGCAAGGCCTCTTGCGCTCTGCCCATCTCCGCATATGCGATCCCCAACAGGTTGGCGGCATCCACGCTGCGTGGGTAGATTTGCCGGTACAAAAGTGCTACGGCAATTTCCTTTTCCAGATTGCCGGTGATGGCCGAATAGTAGAGCGCGGTAGTTTTAAAATTCTCCTCCTGGGTGAGGCGCCGGTCCTTTAGCTCAAAGGCCCTCGCAAAATTAGCCTTGGATTCTTGGTTGTCGCCGATGCTGTGATGTGTTCTGCCGAGCAGGTTGTATGCTGAGCAAAACTGGGGGTCGAGGTCGACAGCCCTTTCAAAAAATGGGATGGCTTCCCGGCGCTTTCCGGAGCGGTAGAGGGTAAGCCCGGCGCGGTAGGCTTGCAAAGCCTCTAACGAACTGGTGGTGGCAAGGTCAAGGGGCGCGTCATACTTTTCGAGAGAGCTTAGACTCTCACCCAACCGCTTTCGCAACTGAGAACCCGCTTTGCCCAGCACGGCAATCACTTGATCTTTGTTGCTCGCCTCCACTTGCTGACGCGCGATGGACTTTTGGCTGTGGGCGTCAATCGCATCCAAGGTGATGACATAGGTGCTGCCGATCGCGGCGATTTCCGGCACGACCACGGCCTTGAGCCCCTGGCGTTTGCAGATTTCGACCCCCAGATCTAGAGTCACGCGCTCGTCGGGATTGCGGCGCATCATCCGCAGGGTAGAGGCGACGTCAGCTTCTGAAAGAAGGCTGAGGAACGGGGATTCGGTTAGTTTGACCTCGAGAGGTTTATCGAGGGAGTTGTCAAAGATGGGGTCGCTGGTCTTATTGACAAAGTTCGCGAGAAGGATGACATCTGTCCCGGTCAGCACAGGTCGGGCGAAGAAGACGCGCCATGAAGCTACGGCGACAACGAGAAAAAGGACGAAAGCAGCAACCCCAAGAACACGCCAGCGCTTGGTCAATGAGGGTGGCGTTGGTAAGGGAACAACCGCGAGCTTTTCACGAACAGCGACGGGTGCGGGGTCTCCGTTTTCGACTGGAGCAATGAACCGGTAGCCGCGGCGGGGGAGAGTCTCGATGTAGCGGGGTTCCTCGGCTGAATCGCACAGCGCGTCGCGCAGCTTTTTGACGGCGCTGTTGAGACCCGTATCGAAGTCAACAAAAGTGTCGCCGGGCCAGAGTTTCTGGCGGAGCTCCTCGCGCGTAACCAGGTCGCCGGGATGCTCGAGCAAGAGCGAGAGTACCTGGAAGGGCTGGCCATGAAGCTTTAGCCGAATGCCGTGCTTGCGCACTTCACCCGAACGCATGTCCACTTCATAGGCGTCGAATCGCGCCCTGCGGGTCCGGTCGGTGGTCTCCATAGCAGGCGCCCCCAGATGGCCAGTAGTTTATCACCACTGCTTATCACCTAGGGAATATGCGGGAGCGCTTATAAGCCGCCTGCATTCAGAGAGTTGCACGATCAGAACAAAAACACCCGCAAACCATACGCCGACCATTGCGCCTCAAGCGACTTCGCGCCAATGTCGCGGGACGCAATGCCGCAGAGCAGTTCAAATTAGGAGGCTTCCATGAAGGCAGAAATCACCTTATCGGGGAGAACAATAAAGACCTTTGTACTCCTTTGTTGCTCGCTCGGGACTCTGTTCGGGTCCGCAAGCGCAAAAGCTGATGCCGTTTTGGATTGGAATGCAATCGCGGTAAACACAGCCGTCGCCAACAAACAGAACCCCTTCGCCCAGGCACGCTACGCGGCGATTGTGCAACTCGCTGTGTTTGAAGCGGTCAATTCCATTACGCACAAATACAAACCATATCTGGGTACGATTACCGCTCCTACGGACGCCTCACCCGATGCGGCAGCCATCGAGGCCGCGTATCAAGTACTGAGCACCTACTTTCCCGCCAGCCAGTCAACGCTCAGCGCAGATTGGACGACCTCGATGCAGGCCATACCGAGCGGCCAAAGCAAGACCGATGGCATCGCCGTGGGGGACACCGCAGCGGCGGCCATGATCGCTTTGCGAGGCAACGACGGCTCGTCACCTGCGGAATTCTATACACCTGGTCCGCCTGTCCCAGGGGCATGGCAAGCCACTCCGAGTTGCCCGGTTGTGAATGGAGTCGCGGTTGGAATCGCCTTTCAATGGCAGAACGTGACGCCGTTCGGCATCCGCAGTGCGGGCGACTTTCTTCTCGATCCGCCGCCGGCGCTCACGAGCGAGGAATATGCCAGGGCTTACTACGAAGTCATGACGGTGGGCAGCCTGAACAGCACTCAGCGACCTCCCGACCGGGCCAATGTGGCTCTGTTTTATGCGGCTGCCTCACCAACGCAGGTCTTTAATCAGGCTGCTGAGGAGATCGCCGTGCAACAGAGTCGTTCGCTCTCCGAGAATGCTCGTGCGCTAGCGCTCATCAACATGGCGATCAGCGACAGCCTTGTGGCTTCGTTCCTGAACAAGTACGGCTACACATTCTGGCGGCCGGAAACAGCGATCCACGCGAGTGGTAATACAAGCTGGGCCCCTTTTGTCACGACACCGTGTTTCCCGAGCTATCCCTCGAACCACGGCAGCGCAGCGAACGGAGCTGCCGAGGTGATGCGACTCCTTTATGGCGAAGCGGGACATTCGATCACATTGACGAATCCTGCCGTGCCTACCATTGTCTTGCAATACACCTCGTTCAAGCAGATTACAGATGACATCGCCGATGCGCGTGTTTACGGAGGTATCCACTATCGATTCGACCAAAGGGCAGGCGCACGGCTCGGCCATGCTGTCGGGCGCGAGGTGTACAGAAAGAACTTGCGTCGCATACACGACGACGACTGATTGGCTATGACCACAAAGCCTGATTACGCTCAAATTCCCGGGCGACTGCCACTGGAGCGAAATCGCCGGGTGTAGTTTACGCTCCCAATTCCCAAGACACGAACCCGAGTTTAAGCCCAAAAACATAAGGAGAATCAAAAATGAGAAAGTTCGGAAAGTGTTTTCTTCTCGTGACAGGTTTCGCGCTGCTTGCGACTTTTGCCCGCATTCCGGGGGCTGTCATCAACGTTCATGCCAAAGATTGCGCCTGTAGCGTTGCCAGCCTCAAAGGGACCTATGCCTTCCGCAGGTCGGGCATGAACAAATCCATGGGTGGCCCTGTTGCCGAGACGGGCCTCGACTTCTATAACGGAGACGGGAAGCGCGGCGTCACTCGCTCGACCGGAACCAGCTACCCTCAATCCTACGACTGGACGAATGTCCCGTGGCCGAACGGAAGCTACACGGTCGATCCGGATTGTACCGGCTCGCTCTTCAATGCAAGTGGTACAAAATTCAGCAACATCATCGTCCTGGACGGAGGCAAGAGATTCTCCCTGATGAGCTTTGAGCCGGACAAGGTTATCACGGGAGAGGAAATAAGGCTGGAGGAGGACAAGGACTAACCGTGCGCTGACTAAATTGGATGCACACTTCTCCATTTGAAGCGGTTGTGCATCTCGCCGACGGTCGGTGATGTGGAAGTGGGTAAGTGGAACGGAAGGGTGCCATGAAAAGCGAAGCAGTGCTAGTGAGAAAGCTCGCAGTTGGGGGGATTGTGAGCCTTTTGCTCCTTGCCGGATGCGGAGGCGGTACCAGTCCGTCACCTACATCCAGCGGATCTAATCCCACTCCAACCATCACCACACTCTCGCCGAACAGTACCGTTGCTGGCGGTGCGGCTTTCACGCTCACAATCAATGGGACGAATTTCGTTGCAGCTTCCATGGTCAACTTCGGCGGGTCGGCGCCCGCCACCACCTTCGTCAACTCCACGCAATTGACTGCGGCCATCCCTGTTGCCAGCATCGCCTCAACCGGCACGCCGGCCGTGACAGTGACCAACCCCGCTCCCGGCGGTGGAACCTCCAAGGCGATTAACTTCACCATTACGAGCGGCACCATTACGAGCGGCTCCGTCCCGACGATCCAGGTTCTCTTTCCAAGCTGCATTCCCGCAGGAGAACAGTCCCTTCAGTTGCAGGTAGCTGGGCCTTATCCAGGGTCAAATTTTGTGACCGGTTCAGTCGTGCGCTGGAACGGCAGCGACCGGCCGACCACTATGGATGCCATTAACGGACTCATTGCTCAGATTTCGGCGAGTGACGTTGCTTCAGCCGGGACGGCCGCGGTCACAGTCTTCAACCCTGGACCCGGCGGGGGTAGCTCGAACGCGTTGACCTTCACCATAAACTCAGGAGCTGTTGATCCGCAGTCAATCGCTGTGGACCCTGCCGGAAAGTTCGCCTATGTGGCAAGTGGGGGCTGCGGTGGCTACGTGTCCATGTACACGATCAACCCCACCACCGGGGCCCTAGCGCCCATAGCACCACCGGTGCCTTCAAATGACGAATTTACCGATTCCGTGACCGTAGATCCTTCTGGCAAGTTCGCCTACGTGACGAGTTCCGGGGATGTCTGGGATATCGATTTTGGCAGCGTTGTGACGTACGCCATCAATCCCACGACCGGGGCCTTAACGTCCACCACGGGGGGGGATAATCGGAACAGGGATAAACGGAACTCCGGAGTTTTTCAATTCGGTGGCGTTTGCTCCATCCGGCAAGTTCGCTTATGCGGCGGATGGGGGAGCTTTCCCGGCGGGCAGCTTCGGCGGTGATTCCAGCGTCTCGATGTACACCATCAACAGCACTACCGGGGCCTTGACGTCCATTGGGATGATCGCCGCAGGATATGGTCCCGACTCCGAGGCCGTGGATCCTGCGGGCAAGTTCGCCTATGTGGCGAATTTCGGCTCGAACGACGTCTCCATGTACACCATCGACGCCACGACTGGGGCCTTAGCGTCCACAGGGACGATTGCTGCGGGACCAGGCCCTGTCTCCGCAGCCGTGGATCCTGCGGGCAAGTTCGCCTATGTGGCAAATTGGACGTATGACACGCAAGGTAGCGTCTCGATGTACACCATCGACGCCACGACCGGGGCCCTAGCATTTATAGGGTCGATTGCCGCAGGAACAAGCGCTTTCTCCGTAGCTGTGGATCCTGCGGGCAAGTTCGCCTATGTGGCAAATTGGACGGGGAATGACATGGAAGGTAGTGTCTCGATGTACACCATCGACGCCACGACCGGGGTGTTAACGCCTTCAGGAACGATAGCCACGGAGCTGTCTCCTACCTCGATAGCCATCCATCCGTCCGGAAAGTTCGCCTATGTGACGAATTCCGGCTCGAACAGCGTCTCGATGTACAGCATTGATACTGCCACCGGGGCCTTGACGCTCATAGGGACAATAGGCGCATGAAGGGGCTGGCTCTGAAGCAAGAAAAAAACAGGGAAGAGGAGAGAACCATGATTTCCAAAACGTTTCGCATCGCTCGAATGATTGTTCTTGCCAGCTTAGCGTTCAGTTCCATTGCCCGGGCGGCGACTTGTTCAAACGCCTCTCTGAGTGGCACTTACGGGTTTCAGCACGGCGGCACAGATAGCAACGGCACCCCTACCAGCGCCGCCGTGACCCAGATCACGTTTGACTCAGCCACAGGCACGTTTACCGGAGAGAACACAGCATCCCATGACGGCGTGATTGCCACCGAGCCCATCACCGGAACATACGCAGTCGCTTCGAACTGCACCGGCACCGGTAACCCCACGGGAGCCACCCCCTTCTCCTTTGTGGTTACGTCAACAGGGTTTCTCGCCCTTCACCTTTTTTCGGAGGGATTCGCTTTGAAGCAGGGCTTCCCGAACTGCACAAATGCCGGAGTTCAGGGTAGATTTGGGTTTGAAACAACTGGCGTCTTCCTCACTCTTGCGAGTGTGGGTACATTGTCCGAGGGCTTCGAACGGTCTGTTGCCTCGCCGCTCTTACCTCGTAGGCTACGCGCAACGGGATGCGCGGTTTGATCGATCCTCCATGCCAAACAATC
>Ga0181523_10003442_pt1 | contig 14398 bp, 16 predicted proteins | sample PEATcosm2014_Bin_43_FD_119752 | JGI IMG/M metagenome (GOLD analysis project Ga0181523, IMG submission 119752) | Peatland microbial communities from MTU Mesocosm Facility, Houghton, MI, USA - PEATcosm2014_Bin05_30_metaG | ecosystem: Environmental > Terrestrial > Soil > Wetlands > Peat | place...
GCTATCCGAAAGCCCACTGGATTGACGCGGCCTGTGTCGGTGAGTCAGGGAATCAAGTCAAGCTTGATCTGAGGATGCAGGTGTCGCAAGTTCAGGCTACAGGGCATGGGTCTCGGCAGATGTGTTGCAAGGACAGGTTCGGCTTCCCACGGACCTCTGCTAAAGCAACTCATGAGGTTAAGGGTTTTAGGACTGGCGACATGGTTCAGTCCGTAGTCCCTTCAGGTAAAAAGGCTGGCACTCACATCGGCTATGTGGCAGTGTGGGCTTCGGGGAGTTTTAACGTGTCGACCACGGTCGGCGTCGTGCAGGGTATCAGTCACAAACACTGTTCTGTGCTACACATGGCGGATGGGTATTCGTATCTATCAAAAACAGGCGTCCCTCTCGGCTTTGAAAAATCGAGTATCCGCGCCCAAGAGGTTTGATGAATTTACAACTGCATCACAATGACTAATTCATCGCGTTTCAATACGCACCCTGTGATGTAAAGCTAGTCCAGATATCTTACTTTCATCTCAAAGGGCTCGTTCTTGGGACCTGCCCCTTCCCGCGAGGCATACCCAACGGGAATGACGGCCATAAATTCGCCCGCAGGCTCTTCGAGGAATTTCAGTACGTCGTCCTTGATCAAAAAAAGAATGCCGAGCCAGACCCTTGCAAGGCCGATAGAGATTGCAGCGAGTATCATGTTTTGGACGGCTGCGGCGGAACTCTGTATCTCCATGGTCCTGAAAAAGTCGTGGGCCATCTCCTTGTTGACCTTGAATAAATCGGTGCCATGGTCGATGAGATCACCGGTGTTGGCGACAGCAATAACAACAGGAGCACGCGCGACGCTGCGGGCAGCCATGCGGAGAAGGGCAGATGCAGGTCTGGGAAACCCCTCCGACTGCGCTGCGACGAGATCGGCAAGTCCTTGCTTCTTCTGCTTCCGCAGGAGAATGAAGCGCCACGACTGCTGGTTGTGGTCAGAGGGCGCCTCATTCGCCGCCTCGAGCAAAGCTGCGATCTGTTCATCGGAAAGATCACTTTTCGTAAACATACGGATGCTGCGGTGTTTCCTGATGGTCAGCAGGGTATCGTTAAATAGGGAAATAGCATCCTTCGATTTCATCAGCACCTCGATTTATTATATGGCGGGATATTATGATTTTAAATATTACCCTGCCATGAAACAAGCCACTCCGCCTTCCGGAGTGGTCCCGCTATACACGCATCCCCCAAATTCCAGGACGCTTCATTTGCCCGACACTCACAAAAACGCTATATTACTAAAACAATCACAGGAGGTACTAACTAATGGAAATTACAATAGAAAAAGCACCGGGTGGCTTTCTCGTTGACGGCCTTGAAATCAAGGGTGGGAAGTGCGGCTGCACTTCAGTACTACCATGCTGCTACAGTTGGTCTAAAGTAAAGAGGAGCGGTGATACAATCGTATTTACAGCAAAAGCATCCACGCCCGAGACGAAGGATAATTTCACCTGGCGCTACACTGTAAAAAAGGGTAATTACATCATCGAGGTCACCTTCGATGATGCGCGCGACAAAACCATCTATTCCGGTTTTTATGCTCCCCGCCTGGAAGAGTGGATCGCGAGGGGATGGGAAGTAGTATCAAAAAAGGGAGAGAGAGCAGACGGTGCGCTCTGGCGCTGCGCGGCCTGCAAATGGCTCTATAAGGACGATCTTGAAGCGGTCAAGTTTGAAGATCTTCCTTCGAACTGGTTATGCCCGGTCTGCCGGGCGACCAAAGATGTCTTCGAAAATATAGGCTGAGTATGGTGGTGGGCAAGCAAGAGGGGCAGTTTCCCCCTTCTGAATGGTCAACGCAAGCACTGATTATTGCTATTAATTGTCACACTCCTCAAATCCCAGAAATAAGCCTGGCAAAACAGATATATTTGCACGCCTTACCTCTTCGAGCTTGCTGAGATTAATCCCGAGAACCTTAAGGATTGCAGGAGCGATCTGGGCCATTTCCACTGAGCTGGTGCTCGTCTCAGCCTCTAACCTGGGACCAGCCACTAGCAGGATTCTGCTATCTTTCGCTTTGTCGCTTTACTCCAAACATGGTAAAATGCAGTCAGTATGCAAGCTCAAATACGGGGGCGTTGTGATCGCTAGAATTTCCATGACCATGATCTTTTTTCTTACCTCTTTATTGCCCGTGATGATCACCTGCGAGCACGTTCTGGCTAATGAAGCCATACCTTTTACTGAGCGGGACAGTATCAAGTATATCACCGTACAAATAAATGGCGTGTCGCTGCAGCTCGTCTTCGATACCGGGGCCAGCAGCCTTGTTCTTAACAGTACTGCACTGCAGAGCCTCGGCATCACGGAGTTCAGCACTGACAGGAAGCTCCAGTCACACACTGCCGGCGGCATTGTCGATGGCTATGTTCTCACAATAAATTCCATTATAGTTGGAAGTATCCAAAAATATAATTATGACGTCGCCTACGTTCCTTCATCCACGGAGAATCTTCTGGGTTCTTCGTTCTTCTCAAACTATAATTATTACATCGACGAGGACTATAAGGTGATACGTCTGATTCCTAAGGGCAGCTTTATTTTCGATAACCCCTGGCAGCCACCGCCTCCAGCCGAACGCCAAAAGACCGGCTCCGGACTTATCGAAGTGGAGATGGACGGTTATAAATATATCTATGGGCAGGGATGGCGAGACAGTGAAGGACGGGAGAAATAATCCTCAGGATTACCCTTTGGACATTGAGTACGGCCAAAAAGCAAGTCGATCTCGATCACCAGGCGAATTCGACCTGCTACCTGCTTGGCTCGGCAGACGCTTTGGCGAAGGTATAATTTCTCAAGGAATCACAGGGTAAGTGAGCTTTAAGTCTTCACCGCTCAGGGCCTCGACAAGAAAGACTTTCAGGTACTTTTTTTCTTCGGTATTAAGATTAATGGGCTTTATCGCTGTGTTCCCCTGTCCGCCGCCCCTGTCGAAAAAGTCGATGACCTCATCCAAGGTTGCTAAAATGCCGTTATGCATGTACGGAGCGGTCTTTGCAACTTCGCGAAGGGTTGGCGTCCGGAAGGCCTTCCAGTCTTTGATGTCTTTCGTGATCAGATATCGGCCGGGGTCTTCCGAGAGATTTGCGTAATCTTCGTAGTGATATACTTTTGCAACAAAGCGCCTGGTCGCCGTGATCTTCGGGTCTTTCTGATGGTCTGGGTTCTCCTGGATATTCAGTGCATGGAACTTGTCATCCGAGAGATTCACTCCATAATGGCACTCTATGCATTTGCCCTTGCCGGTGAATATTTCATATCCCTTTATCGCATCGGCCGAAAGCGCAGATTTATCTCCTTTCAGATACCGGTCGATAGGAGCATTAACCGATACGAGCGTTCTTTCGAATGAGGCGATGGCCATTGCGACGCGTTCCCTGGTAATAGCTCCGCCGAAGATCTTCCCGAAGGCCTCGACATACTCCGGCACGACGCGCAGTTTTTCTTCGAGATAATCGAGATTCAAGTTCATCTCGAATGACGACATGACCGGGAAGAGCGCCTGATCTTCAAGGGATGTGACCCTGCCGTCATGGAAAAGGTTCCTGAAGAACGCGACATTGATGAGTGTCGGCGCATTCCTCCAGTTCTTCGTCGTTGGATAGCTAAACGAGATTTCCTGGCCGTCGGTGAAGGCGAGGTCCGGAATATGGCATGTCGCGCAACTCATAGTCCCGTCGCCGGATAGCCTTCGGTCGAAAAAGAGCTTTTTGCCGAGCTCGATCTTATCAGGAGTCTGAGGATTGACATCTGAAACGGGAACCAATTTAAAGGGCTCAAGATGGCCGGCCATAGCGGCGGGGGACACACCAAAAAGAAATGCGGCAAAGATAAGGCTGAGCAAACTATTTCTTCGCTGCATTAAGCTCCTCCACAACGATCTTTTTCAGGTACTCATAAGGGACATCGCCGATGACCCTACGCCCGTTGATGAAGAAGGTGGGTGTATTGTAAAGATCGAGGGAGAGTGCCAGTTTCACGTCTCGCTCTATTATGCCGTCGTTTTTCCGCGTATCGAGCGATTCCCGAAATTTGTCGGCATCAAGCCCGATCTCCTTCGCATACTTTATGAGATTGGTCTGGTCGAGCTTTGGCGACCTCTTCAGCAATAGCCTGTGCATTTCCCAGAACTTTCCCTGGTCGTACGCAGCCAACGCTGCCCCGGCAGAGATGCGGGCGAAGTCGCGATACTTGTAGGGATAGAATTTGATCACAAGACGTACCTTCTGTCCGTACTCCTTCATGATCCTTTCGACGGCCGGACCGGCCGCAACGCAGTGCGGTCATTGATAATCAATAAACTCGATGATTGTGACTGGGGCGCCGTTCGGTCCGAGAGAAGGGGATCCATCTAGAGGCACACTGTAGCGCGTGATCTCTGCAGACGACGTACCGACGAGAAGGCCGATCAGCATAATAAACAATATTTTTTTCATTTGCCCTCCAACCTTAACAGGGGAATCCCATCCTCCCCGGCCAAGGGGTTGAGGGATTCCCCTGGCTGGAAAGGACAAAAATAGGACTACACTCAGTTCCCGTGACCTTCCTCGAGCTCTCTGACCCACTTGGGGTGCTTCTTTTTCGCCCACCAGTACGGAATCTTGCCAGTTATCATAATCCGCAGGGTACCCGGATTGCCGAGGGTGCTCAGATAGATATGGACCGGCATGAACGCGGTGATGATGATAAAGCTCACGTTATGGATGAAATGAGACAAAACCAGCATCGACTTATTTCCCGGCATGAGCCAGATGATAAAACCTGTTGCAGCGATCGCGAAGCCGGACACGAGCAGGGTAAGGTAAAAGAACTTCTGTCCCGTGTTGAGCTTGTGCATAGGCGGCACCTTTGCCTTGTGGCTCAGGTACCCCCCGGCAGTCAATATCCAGCCGATGTCGTCTGAGTCAAATGTAAGCGATTCCTTCAGCCAGTTGAACATGCTGAGGAATAGCGACGCCGTGAAAACGACGCCGGTCCAATTGTGAACGACTTTCATCGCAGGGAAACCGCCGAAGGCACTTCCGATGCCCTGTATCTGGAATAGGAAGCCGAAGCCGCTGATCGTCAGCACGATGCAACTTATCGCCAGTGCCCAATGATTGATGATCCCGAAGGTACTTTCCTTTGTTATGAGATCGCTCTTATTCATCGTCTTTTCCCTCCTTGTCCTTCTTTGGCCCTATGGCAACATAATGAAGGAGCATGAGAGCGGCTGTGCCTCCGATCCCGATCCATGAGAGGGGCTTCAGATACTTGTGCCAGAAGACGACCATTTCGGGGATGGCCGGTTTGTCTGCCAGCCCATAAAGTTTTGGCGCATCATGGAATGCATAGATAGCGCCCAGACCGCCGAGGTCCGCTTGCCCGTATACAGCGGCATAGCCTGCTTTCTGCGCCATGGAGATCAATGCATCCCTGTCGCCGAACGAGATTGCTCCCGTGGGACAAGTCTTGGCGCAGGCAGGCACCATATTGTGGGCTATCCTGTCGGCGCAGAGGTTGCACTTCGACACCTTGTCGTTCTTGTCGTAGCGCGGCACGTTGAACGGACATGCACTGCTGCAAAGCTTGCAGCCTATGCATTTGTCCTTGTTGAAGGCAACGGCGCCTTCCTTTGTCTTGTAGAGAGCCCCCGGTGCGGGACATATCTTCATGCAGCCCGCATCGTCGCAATGCATGCAGCGCTGGCTCACGAAGAGCCACCTGACCGGGTTGTTCTCAGACGGCACCTCGACGAATCTTATTTTGTTATAGAGGTCCGGAGTCAGGTCGGCTGGGTTTTCAAAAGACCCCCTATTGACCGTCTTGTCGCCGGGTAACTGGTTCCACGACTTGCAGGCTATCTGGCAAGCCCTGCAGCCGATACACAATTCAGGGGATATTAGTAGACTCGCTCTTGCCATAGTATCACCCCTTCGCCTTTTCGATATTGACCATGAAGGCCTTCGATTCGGGTATCATCGTATTCGGATCGCCTATCGTCGAAGTCAATAGATTGGCACTCTCGCCGCCGCTGCCATCAGCCGGAAATTGCCATCCGAAATGCCATGGGATACCCACCTGATGGATCGTCGTGTTCATGACCTTGAAGGGTTTGAACCTGTCGGTTACAACAGCAATAGCCCACAAGCTTCCGCGTGCAGATGAGACGGTCACTTTTTCCCCGTTTTTGATGCCCCTTTCCTTCGCCAATTCATTACTCATCTCGACGAACATCTGAGGTTGTGCTTCCATGAGCCACGGTACATGTCGTGTCATGACACCTGTCTGCCAATGTTCTGTGACGCGATAAGTTGTACAAACGAAAGGATATCTCGTGTCGCACGAATAGAAAACATCCTCCGCCAATCCGCCTTCCTTGCCGAAGAAGAGCTTGACGGTAGGATTGATGCGATGCTTCTTCGACATCGGGTTTTCCTGGAGAGGACATTCGAGTGGTTCGTAATGCTCAGGGAACGGTCCGTCGGCCAGACCTGGTCCAAATATAGCCCCTACGCCGTCCGCACGCATGATGAAAGGTAGCTTGCCGCCTTTTTCATCCGAAAGAGGTGCTGCCGGCCCGTCGGGCACATCCCCTTCCCATAATCCAGGCTTGTTGGTGGCGGGGTTTACCTTTGTCGGATTCCACTTGATGACTGCACGTTTGGGGTCCCAAGGATTTCCACTGGGATCTACGGATGCGCGGTTGTAGAGGATCCTCCTGTTGAGCGGCCAGGCCCAGGCCCAGCCGGAATAAAGCCCGAGGCCTGTAGGATCGTCCTTGGCTCTTCGCGCCATCATATTGATGACCTTGCCGTCCTTCTGCGTGTAACTGCCAGAATATATCCAGTTGCCGCAGGAGGTAGTGCCGTCGGCCTGGAGACTGACGAAGTTCGTGCAAAGCTCACCTTTTTTACCGACCAGTTTGGGCGGGGTCTGGGTCTTGTCGTATATATCCTCTAGGTAATACCCGTTGATCTCCATCGCGACCATGTGAGTATCGAGATGCTTGACCTTACCTTGAGCCTCCTTCTCGCCATAGTTCCAGGTAAGGTTCAAGATCGGCGCAGGGAATTTGCCGCCTTCTTTCTGGTAAAGCTTCTTCACCTTGAAATAGAGTTCGTTCATAATCTCCGCATCCGGCATCGACTGCCCGATGGGTTCTATTGCCTTGTATCTCCACTGAGCGAGACGGCTCGAATTGCTGATGCTTCCTTCCTTCTCGATGGAGGAGGCGCACGGCAGCATGAAGACTTCTGTCTGAATGGCTTTCGTGTCCATGCCGGGACCTTTCCAGAATGAGCCTGTCTCGTTATCGTAGAGGTTTACGTTGACCATCCATTTAAGCTTGGCCATCGCATTTCTCACCTTGTTGGCATTAGCGCCGGAGCAGGCCGGGTTCTGGCCCCAGGCGAAGAAACCCTCAAACTTGCCCTTGAACATCTGGTCGAAGAGATTCAGCCACGAATAGTTCGCCCCTTCGTCCACCTTGGGCAGCCAGTCATAGCCGAAATCGTTCTCCTTCGTCGCTCTGTCGCCGTATATCGCCTTCAGATAACTCGTGATATACTTCGGCCTGTTGCCCCACCAGTTGACACTTCTTGTCTCTTTCGTTTTAGGTGTAAACTTTTCGATGTAGGTCTTTAGATCAACAACAGTGGCCGTAGGTGTTGGATTGTATCCAGGCAGAATGTGAAAGAGCAATCCGTGATCAGTCGAACCTTGGACATTAGACTCTCCCCTCAATGCGTTGATGCCTCCTCCAGCCATCCCCATATTCCCGAGCAGCAGCTGAATCATCGAAAAGGCCCTGATGTTCTGTACGCCCACAGTGTGCTGGGTCCAGCCCATCGCATAGCAGACAGTCGCTACCCTGTTAGGTTTGCCGGTCGAGCCCACCACTTTGTAGACATCTTCGAGCTTATCCTTCGGTGTGCCGGTTATGCTGGAGACCTTGTCCAGCGTGTAGCGCGCGTACTGCTTTCTCAGAAGCTGGAATACACAGTTGGTGTCTTTGAGCGTGAGATCCTTTTGAGCGACCCCATTTGCATCCATCTGGTAGGCCCAAGTTTTTTTATCGTACTTCCGTGTCTTTTCATCGTAGCCGGAGAATACACCGTCAAGCTGTGAAGGGGTCATGAAATCAGGATTTACAAGAAAAGCAGCGTTCGTATAATTAACGACGTAATCCCTGAAATACATGTTGTTATCGATGATGTATTTGATCATGCCGCCCAGAAAAGCTATGTCCGTGCCCGACCTGAGGGCCGTGTAGAGATCGGCTTTTGCCGCAGTTTGTGTGAAGCGGGGATCCACGACGACAAGCTTGCCGCCTCTTTTCCTCGCTTCCATGATCCACTTCATCGAAATTGGATGGTTCGAGGCCGGGTTCGCGCCCATAACGAGGACTACATCGGCGTTACGAAGATCCACCCAATGGTTTGTCATTGCGCCGCGTCCGAACGACTCTGCCAGAGCCGCAACGGTTGCGGAGTGTCATATTCGGGCCTGATGTTCTATATATACAAGACCCCAAGAGCGGACAAGTTTCTGAATAAGGTAGCATTCCTCGTTATCCATCGCGGCGCTGCCGACATGTGCGATGCCCTCGGTCCTATTTACCACAAAATCCTTCTCCACATCGACTTCCGTGCCGTCCGGTTTCTTCTCTTTGACCGTCGACTTCGCCATTGACTTAAATGTCTTATCGCGAGTGTCTTTGACCTTTCTTGCGATCTGGTCAAGCGCCCACTCCCACTCGACTTCCTTCCATTCCAGCGCTCCAGGCGCCCTGTAAAGAGGTTTCGTAAGTCTTGTCTCGTTGTTGGCCATCTGGAACAGCGACGCTCCCTTCGGACAGAGGGATCCTTCATTGATGGGACTGTCGGGGTCACCCTCGACATTGACAACTTTGCCGTCCAAAGTGTGGATAAGGACGCTGCAACCTACCGAGCAATATGGGCAGACAGTTGTAGTCTGCTTGGCGTTCTTGATTCTCAATTCCTGCGCGGCCGTCTCTCCAGGCGAAAAGCCGCTGCTGACAGATCCGAGGGCTAGACTGCCTCCCGTGATCTTAAGGAAGTCCCTTCTGGAAACATCCATGACAACCCTCCTATGAAATAATTATGGAATAAACAAAACCGCAAACGCCCACTTAACCTTGTAAATACCGGTCAAATTGCCTCATCTGACTGCATGAGCTTTTGCTGCTTTCCTTATCTGCATCCCTCCTCCCGAGCAGCCTTATCACGGAAACTATCCCTCTACCGCAATGCAAATATATAGTTGCGCAATCAGCATCTAAAACTGTACCTGGCAACGTTTGACGCCGTCGCCTTCATCCCTGAGCCAGAGCAGCGGCCTGTTATTGCGGCGGCACCAGTTCTTGACGTCATTTTCGAAGGTGGAACAGTCTGCAACGACTTCGAGTGTATCGCCCCTCTTCATCTTGAGCGCTTTGATGGTCATCTGGATAGTCGGTTGCGGACACTTCAGACCCTTTGCATCTATTATGATTACAGCCACCTTAGTGCCCCCCCATCTTTGACCACAGTAGTTCCTGCCGCATCGAGATCGCCGGTGACGACAACTCTCCGGACACCTTGCCGTATTATAACACCGCGTGTAAAACTTTTATAAAGCCCTGCAAATGCCTCATGTCGATCCTCTATAACAAGTCCTTTTATCTCAGCTATCAGGTCCTCGGAAGTGAAATGCCGGCCTTCGATAGCCTGTGCCGGGCAGGATGAAACACAAATGCCACACCCCTGGCAGAGGTCCTCTAATCGCAGCCCCGCCGGTCGAAGAATCTGATGAGATCGCCTTGTAAGGACATAGCGGTATACAAAACATGCAGCGCGAACAGTGCATAGCATCGACCGTCACAGTAGTCGGCGGGATGTCTATCATGCCTCCAGTCTTCAGTTCAGTGAGAATGCGACCGTATGCAGCCTGACCTTCATTAACAGACGAACGGATGTCCATCGGTGTACGGCATGGGGGCTGGGATAGATATTTCGAGCGGCAGGACGGGTGCAGCAGTTCACGGTCAGAGCGTAGTAACCCATTATCCCGATATGGGCGGCCGTTAGGAGGAATATAGGTTCCCTATTGGGAGAAGATTCTTTTTATTGCGGCTTCAGCCTTCGAAGTGGCCGGGCTCGGATATCGTTGATGTAGTAATCGACCGCGAACAGGGGCCTCTACTTCTAGAGCTGAATGCGCGACCGGGTTTCGGCATACAGATCGCCCAATATGGCCGGGCTTCGCTCAAGGCTTGAACATATCTATGCACCGCCACCGACCATTTTCAGCGATACTGGAACGCGTGTATCCTGGGCAACGCGGGAATTTAGGATTAAAGACCGCGAATCGCCATGAATTTTACGCTTTGCCGAGAGCTCTCAGGATCTCTCTCATATGGTCGATATGAAAGCCGACGTGATATTCCGCAATGGCCTGAATCCACATTGCAAGCGTCGGATATTCTCCCATTGGAGTATCTTTCACCAGAGGAATATGCGCCTTCCGTGCAAGCTGATCGTCCGTCAGTCCGGCTGTGAACTTGGCAATCTGGCTATATTCACTGTCCAACTCGGCAAGCAATTGAGCGAATTTCATCTTGGCCCTTTTTTCAGTAAAGTAAGGATTCTCGGGCACAATGTCCAAGCGAGGAGTGTCCTGATCAAGGAATGCCCGCAGTGATGCTATGAAACCCAATCCTTCGGGGCCACATAGGTGCGAAAGGATTTGCTTGGGAGACCAGCGGCCCTCGGGCGCGCGGGATGCGGTGTTTTCATCGATTCCCTTGCAAACTTCCTTAAGTTCTCCAATCTTTTCCTTAATCAGCTTCACCAAGCGCGCTGCTTCTACGGTCGACATTTCTCGTTACCTCCTCCTGCATAGCAATAACGGCACACTAAAACATTATATCGAGCAATCGTATTCAACGGAAGAAGATCACCCGTGTTTGGACTTAGAAATGCCTGTCTTCCTCAATCTCCTTCATAGTCTTCCTGACCGTAGAACTCCTCTCCCATGCGCTCATCTGCCAGTTATCGGCTCGGTCCGATCTCGGGACCCACGGAGGAAGGGCCATGTGAAAATAGCTCGATAAGGAGTGGGCATAGGGCTCATACATACGTCGCAACTCCATCAGTTTCTCTTCGGCATCATGGCCGTCGTGCAGTCGATGACCTGCGGCCGTCAGTGATGTCCGCAAGTCGGCCAGAATTTCAGGTGGAAGGCGGTCATGGTCAGGCTGGCGCGGAGATCGTCTGAAAACTATAGAGAGGTCGACGACAGCATGGCGTGCCATGGCAAAGGTCAGCTCAGCCTGCCTCGCGCACGCACCTTCGACACCGACCATGACCAGTGCGCTTGTATCGAGGATGGCCGTGAGAGCTGAGAGCCAAGACTGATTATCGTGCTGCGAACGAAAATATGCGAGTACCGGGTAGGACAAATGGCTCTCAAGCAATTCAGCGGCCCAAAGTTCCCATTCATGTAGAAGCACGCGAAGGGCCTCCAGGCCATGTTCACGGTTATGCCGCCTCAGGATTTCGGCAGCGCTCGGCGGAGAACCTGCGCGGGCATCCAGCAGTGAGATGCTGATTTCGCGCCTCTGGAAGGATTGGTTGAGCGCCGGCAGATAACTGATTATGAGGGCCAGGAAGCCCAGTCCCATTCCGGCTTCAACAACTGTGAGTGTCTTTGCAACAGGGCTGCGGGGCGTGACATCGCCCAATCCAAGCGTAAAGAAATTTGTGCCGCTCAGATAGAGATCAGTGAAGAAGCCGGGCGGATTCTGGTTCGACTGCACAGCCGAGCCGTCCGCCCAGTGGAGCAAGGCAAAACCGGTCATCATGCCGATGGCCCATACACTCAGCAACAGCAGCAGTGAAAGCGGTCCGAAGAAGCTCAGGAATGTCTCGCGCTGCTTTTTCGGAACGGCAAAACTGACTATAGCCAGGAACGTACGCCAGGCATTACGATAGAAAAGGCGTGTGAGACGAAAACGACGGGTCACACGGCGGGGGAACACTATCGTCTCAAAGGATTCCCACAAAACCATGAAAATCATAAAGGCACCCAGAACGGCAGCAAGGAGCCTCATGTTTTACATCTCACGTTGACCTGACTGAATATCATCCATACTTCAATTATGACCGATCTTCAGGATTTCACAAATTTCGCCGGGATTCATTGAGAAATGCGCGACAATAAGTACTACGGAACGCCGAGACCTGCTTTTCAGACTTCGTAGTCAACCATGCGTCTTTCGGTGCCGACCTCTTTGATGAATGCCGCAGCTTTCTTGAATTCAGCATGGGTGCGATATCTGTCAAGAGCTTTCTGGTCGACGAACTCCGAATACAGGACTATGCAGCTCGATGCATCCGTCATCGCGTAATCGATGCCGACTTCCAGCTTAAGCATTCCAGGGATCTTGCTGTTAAGGTCTTCAAACATTTGCTTAACATTGCGGGCATTGTCCTTTTTGGACCCCTCTTCGTTCCTGTCCTTTAAACGCCACATTACAATGTGCTTGACCATTATTCCTCCGCTGTCTCATATATAAATGCCGACAAATTCGCCATGTTATTCCTTTTTTGCCCTGTCCATCCATGCATCCTGCTGCGTACCGCACAAGTACGGGATCGAGCTGCCCGGTTCGATCGACTCGAGCAGGCGCAGCCACGATGAGCTTATATGCTCGAATTCTTTTTTGCATGGTATATAGACGACCTTTAAATCAGGGTAAAGTTGCTGAACATATCTCAGTTGTATGACTTCTTGCCTGAGGTCGAAGCCGTCACGAATACCCCTTATTAGCGTCACGTCCTGATCCTTCGCCTTGCGCTCTAGGTAATGGGCCAGGAAACCCCTAAAGGCCTCCACCTGGTGAAATGGCAGCTGTTTAGTTATAGCGTTGGTACGCTCCTGCGCCACAGCCTGCCAGTTCTGCTGATCGGCCTTTTCAGGATTCATACCCACTGCGATAATCACCTTGTCGAAGATCTTTTCGGCCTGATGCAGAATGTTCATATGTCCGATGTGGAACGGATTGTAACTGCCTGCATAAACGCCTACATTAGGCCTTCTGGCGCGCAGGTAATCTGCGAATGCCCGCACCCGCGCTAGGCTTGCTGCCTGCTCCCTCTTAGGCAAAAGCCAACCGTACTTTTCAGCCGTGTGAACCAGGAGGTCAGACTTTGTATCGCGGTAGACCGCATAGTCGATCCACTGGCATTCACGGAATATCTTTTTTTCGTCCAAGAGAAGCTTACTCATATCTCCTGTAAAAAGTCCCTTCAGGTCCATGAGTAGAAATGTGCGGATTATCTCAGACTTAGGCTTTTTCTTTCCCTGGTATTTTGTATGCTCTATCCCCTCGCCGACTATTTCCTTAAAGGAACAGCCGAATTTCACATGCCGCTCGAAAAACTCGCGAGATGCATCCTCGTTATCGAACGACCTGGGATTATAGATTACGTCGTGCATCAATGCAAGCAGCACAAGAGGAACCCGTCGGGCATCATTCAGCTCGTATATCTGGCCGATCAGGTTGTCCAGATGGGACAGGTCGTGATAGTAACGACCCGGTTCGTTCCATTTGCCGAGTATAGTTGCTAGCGGCAGCTTCAGATTGGCAGCGACGATCTGCTCGATTTCCTTCCTTTTGTCCCGGATGTTTCCATATGCCCTGATATCGCTCGCTAGCCCCCGTGAATTGGTCATCTGGACAGTCTCCTTTTCCCAGCGCATGTCACTTCTTTATTCATCAGATCCACATGATTCCGTCGCTGTCGTTCTTGCAGACAGGCATGAGCCGAATAAAGAAACACGGGATGGTCCCTGAAAATATGCAGAAGTCATAAGGTACGAAATAATAATTATAACAATTACCAACAGATGCGCGCCCGCATTATTTTATTTTGCCCAACCGCCATGATTGCAGAGGTTTTAATATACACCTGCTATCTTCATGCCCTTTCATGCTCTCTTTCACAGGAACCAGTGAACGACCCCAGCAAGCAGGCATGCGATGCCGACGGTCTTCGCATGCCACGGCCGTGCCTGCCCTTTGCAAACACCAAGGAAACGCGGCAGAATCAGGTGTTTGCAGTTATAAAGGAATGCCAGCAGATGGGAACCGAACAGGTGCATCAGTCCTATTGCGAAGAAGATGACGCATACTTCAGCCTTGTCCTTCACCGAGGCTGATAAAAGAGTCTTAAGATAGAGTTCAAAAATGACGACGATTATCAGGATAATAGCTAGTAGCATCCCTTCATGATAATCACTTTCTGTAGGCCCCTGCAGGCCGTCGTCATTTCGCATTTGCTCCATACTTACATTATGACCGACCTCCGAC
>Ga0181523_10003445_pt1 | contig 14394 bp, 15 predicted proteins | sample PEATcosm2014_Bin_43_FD_119752 | JGI IMG/M metagenome (GOLD analysis project Ga0181523, IMG submission 119752) | Peatland microbial communities from MTU Mesocosm Facility, Houghton, MI, USA - PEATcosm2014_Bin05_30_metaG | ecosystem: Environmental > Terrestrial > Soil > Wetlands > Peat | place...
GCATTGCCGTGCGCTTCGCGTACGAGTGGCACGATGACTCGGGTCACTGGTATCGCTCCTATGGCAATGAGAACTGGGAGTTCAATGACGACGGGCTCATGGCGTCGAGGTATGCGTCAATCAACGACCTCCCCATTTTGGAAGCTGATCGCAAACACCACTGGGCGCTCGGGCGACGTCCCGAAGGCCACCCAGGATTGAGTGACTTGGGCCTCTAGTTCTCTCTCTCTCTCTCTCTCTCTCATTTCTCTGGTCGTGCCCTTTCAAAACAAATTGGAACTGAGCCAATACCTCGAAATGCATCCACTGGCAAGTCCGGGAAGAACCGCTTAAGATGTTTGATCTCTGTTACGGGGACGCGCTGATGACGAATGCAAGCCCAACGCAAAATGTGACCAACCAACTGTCTGCGGCAAACGGACTGGCAATCGTTCGTCTCACGATCGGCGCAATGTTAGTGTGGGTCTTCTTCGAAAATCTGGGAAAGGGTCTCTACACGCCAGCAGGCTACGCTGGCTTGATCAACTACTACATAAAGTCGAGTCACTCGCCGGCGGCGTGGAAGGCGGTCATGGGTTTGGCGGCGAGTCACGCTGCGATGGCGGCTCCTCTGCAGGCGATGACCGAGATCTCTCTCGGGATCCTGCTCATCGTCGGTCTCCTTACGCGTCCCCTCGCCTTTGTAGCGTTTCTTTACTTGGGTAGCCTTTGGGTGTCGGAGTGGGGCGTGGCGTGGATTTGGGAGCTGCTGGTTCCGGTGCTCGCATCGCTTGGGCTCGCGGTGGGGCGGGCCGGTCGAGCGTGGGGCGTCGACGCCTTGCTGGCGCGGCGCTGGCCGTCCTCCCCTTGGTGGTGAGTTGAGCGTATTTACTTGAACAAGGATCAGCTGCGAGTGTCGGTCGTCATTCCTACGCACAACGAGGCGCAGTCGATCGGCCTCGTCTTAGCTGATCTTCAATCTGGGGCCGATATTGTCACCGAGGTCTTGGTTGTTGATAGCAATTCAACCGACGGGACTCCCGAGATCGCATCAAAGATGGGAGCCCGCGTCCTCCACGAACCTCGCCGTGGATACGGTCGCGCTTGTTTGACCGGGCTCGCGAATACGAACACCCCTGATGTGGTCGTGTTCCTCGACGGCGATTACAGTGATCGACCAGCTGAGCTGCCGCTTCTGTTGGCTCCGATCGTTGACGGCCGCGCCGATATTACCTTGGGTTCACGCCTGGGGAAGCAGAGCATTCGTGGGGCGTTGCCGTGGCACGCAGCGTTTGGTAACCGTCTGGCGGCTGTCCTGATCAGGCTTTTGTATGGTCTAAGGATCAGCGATCTTGGACCGTTTCGCGCCGGGCGTGCAGATGTCCTCCGGCGGCTTGATCTCAGGGAGACCACGTACGGCTGGGCGGTTGAAATAATTCTGAAAGGTACGCTTGGGGGGTTCCGCATCGTTGAGGTGCCGGTGAGCTATTATCCGCGCATTGGGAAATCGAAGATCAGCGGTACGCTGAAGGGCACTGTGGGAGCAGCCTGGTTCATCCTCTCTCTGATCGTGCGTTATTATTTTCGGCATCGAAGGGCCGGAATGCCGCGGCCCGCGTGAGTCTTGGCACAACAATCTTCTATGGAATCCTCCAGCGGAAATACACCACATTCGCCTGACAGAGGCCGCACGCTGGTGGTCATGGCAAAAGCACCCAGGCCGGGCAGGGTCAAGACCCGTTTAGCGCGGAGCCTTCCAGTGGAAGCGGTCACCGGACTCTATCGTTGTCTTTTGGACGACACAATCGCGCTAGCGCATTCTTTGGCTGGCGTGGACGTTGCCATCATGTGCCCTGCTTCGGATGTCGAGGAACTAACCCGGTTAACGCGAGATGCAGTGAGTGTCGTGGCGCAGAAAGGCGAAGGTCTCGCGGCAGGCTTGACGTCTGTGTTTGCGCACTTCGCAGCGGCTGGCCGGCAACGCGTCGTTGCCTTCAACAGCGACAGCCCGCATCTGCCGGCCTCGGTTCTTGGGCTCGCGTTCGAGGCTCTCACCGGGCGCGACGTGGTGGTTGGACCGACACATGACGGCGGCTACTATCTTGTAGGAGCCAAGGCTGCCCATCCAGCGCTTTTCGATGGCGATGGCATGGGCACTAAGAGCGCGCTTGACGTCCTGCTGGCGCGCGCTCGCGGACTGCGGCTTTCCGTTGGCTTCACGGATCCCTTCTATGACATCGACGTGGAGGACGACTTAACCCGGCTTGCTGCGGAACTGCGTCTTGCTCCGGCCAGAGCGCCACGAACGGCGGCCTGGCTGAAACAGTGGGGACAGGCGATGGCACAATTGCGGACGGGCACGGGAGAGTTGTGAAGCTCACGCCACCCCGCAGGCTCTACGGGTTGGGCGCGATCTTGCTTGTGGCGCTGACAATCTGCTCGCGCAACTTCAGCAGCATGGGTGCGCCGTCGTTCATTATTCCGCTGGCAGTTGCTGGCATCGCGTACCTCCTTGCCATCCGTGAATTCTCCTCGACGCCGAGATTGCCGCGCCTCGTCATCATCATTGGGCTCGGGTTGGCTGCTCTGTGGCATATCCCATTTCTACTGATGCCTCCGGGTGCGGATGATGATATTCATCGATATGTTTGGGATGGCCGCGTGCAGCGGCTCGGCCATAACCCTTATATCGTCGTTCCCAGCGACCCTGCGCTCGCTGGCCTGCACACACTTGAGACTCGCACGCTGAACAACCCTGATTTACCGAGCCCATATCCAGCGGGCGCTGAGCTTTTCTTCCGCGGCGTAACCGCGATTCATGAGTCTATCTTTACGTTGAAAGTAGCATTTGTAGTTTGCGATTTGGCGATCGTTCTCGTTTTGCTCGATATATTGGGTCGTAGTGGGCAAGGAGCGCACTGGGTTCTGGCTTATGCCTGGAACCCACTGCTTGCGATAGAAGTGGCGGGCAGCGGTCACATCGATATTGTCGGCGTGCTGCTGCTGTTGCTGTCTTTCGCTGCGCTGGGACGGCGCTGGCGCGCGGTTGCAGCGCTCGCATTCGGGCTGGCGGTTGCGGTGAAATTTCTCCCGATTGTATTGCTGCCACTCTACTGGAAGCGGGTTCGGATGCGCGACGGGGCGCTGGCGGCCGTCGTGGTCGGACTTCTCTACGTGCCATTTCTTAATCACGGGCGGATTCCGATTGGTTCGCTCGGCACTTATGTGCACAGTTTCCGCTTTAACGATCCGGTGTTTGCCATGCTCGATCGAGTGGCGGCTCCGCAATTTGGGGCCGGGTTGGCAGTGCTCATCGGCGTTCTTGCCGCAGTCTGGCTAAGAAGAAAGGCTTCGGAATTGTCTCCCGACGCATTCGCGTGGCCGATGGCAGCGTCGCTTCTATGTGCACCGGTCGTCTATCCATGGTATCTTCTCTGGCTGTTGCCGTTCCTGCGGTCGGCCTCGACGGTGCCGATCATTCTCTGGACGGTGAGTATCATCCCTACTTACTACGTCTGGCATTTGCGCACACTAGGACGTCCGTGGTTGGTTCCTGGCTGGATTATGCTGCTGGAATACGGAAGCGTCGCGATGACCGCTGCAATCATGCTGTTACGCCGAATGACTCGACCGGCCGGGCCACGGTGCTCAACCGACTAGCTGCGTTGAGCCTGGATACGCAACCAATTCGATTTTGAAGGAGGAACCATTATGAGACGGATTACGTTCTTGCTGCTTGCAGCTGCAACCCTGGCCTGCGTTGTCGTCAACCCGTCCCTCACATCTGGACAGTCCGATGGAGACTCCTCCCCGATCTACGGAGTCAAAATCCCCGCCGGATACCGCGATTGGAAGTTGATCGCTGTGGATCAACTTCTGGTACCAGGCAAGGCCGACCAGTTGCGCGCTCAATTCGGCAACGATATAGCGATCAAGGCCTTCAAGCTAGGAAAGGTCCCGTTCCCGGATGGCGCGATCATTGCCGCGATTCATTGGACTCGTGTCCCGTCGGAAGGCAACAACATGGTCCTGGCCGGTCCATTCCCCGGAGCTCAGTCTTTTGTTGTCGGGTCCGCCGTGAATGTTCAGTTCATGGTCAAGGACTCAAAGAAGTACGCCGCGACGAGCGGCTGGGGGTTCGCTGACTTTACGGGCGGAAAGCCGGGCGACAAAGCGCTGCACGAGACCTGCTTCCCCTGCCACACGCCCGCGAAAGATCACGACTATGTCTTCACCCGTTACGCACCTTGATACGTCAGCGTGCTTTCGGCAGTGGTGTGAACGACGCCTGTATCCGAAAGCCATTGCCGGTCATCCAAGTCAACGTCGTTCCAAATTCACCGAGGAGTGAACTTTATGAGAAATGCCCGCAGTTTAACGATAATAGGTCTTCTGCTTTCCGGTGCGCTGGTCCTTACTCTTCCTGCAACCTCCCGGGCGCAGACGCGCCCGCCCATTCTCGAACAGGTCGCCAAGACCTATGGTCTCGATTCGTGGGATCAAATTAAGGCCATCCGCTACACCTGGAACGGGGAAATCACCGGACTCTTCAAGGCTGCTCGCACGTGGGAGTGGGAGCCCAAGACCGGCAAAGTCTCCTACGAGGGGATGGATAAAGACGGTAAGCCGGTCAAGGTTACTTACATGCGCTCCGAGATCAACGACGACACGAAGAAGCAAACTGATGCCGGTTTCACCAACGATAATTATTGGCTCCTGTTCCCGTTACATGCTTACTGGGACACGAGCGCCACTGCGACCGATGAAGGTATGAAGAAACTGCCGGCCGGCGTCGGATCAGCGACGCTGGTCTCGGTGAAGTATGGATCGGAACTCGGCGGCTACACGCCCGGCGACACCTGGGACCTTTACGTCGGCAAAGACAACCGCGTCGAGTACCTTGTGTTCCATCACGGTGGGGACAAAAAGCCAAGCGTCGTAAAGGCAACCTGGACGGCCTACAAGCAGGCGGGGCCGCTGCTTATCTCGACCGAGCACCGCGGCAACGCCGACGGCAAGCCGCTGCACATCTTCATTACTGGCCTGTCAGTCAAGGTGGCGGGGTCAGACGCATGGATGGACGCGAAATAAGGCGGCACTCAATACACATAGCGGGTTGGCTGATTTCGGATATTGATGTCGTCCTTCACGAGTCAGCCTCTCTGGCAATCAGCTCCGTATAGATTCAATAAGCATATTGGAAGGAGGACACGAGTATGAGAAAGATCGCTTACTCGCTGGTTGCAGTTGCAGCGTTGGCCGGGATCGTCGCCAGCTCGGCCCCCGTATCTGGACATGCCGATGGAGAGGCTGCTCCGATCTTCGACGTCACAATTCCTCCCGGATACCGCGACTGGAAGCTGATCTCTGTGGCCCACGAAGAAGGTAACCTCAACGATATACGGGCCATTCTGGGCAATGACATAGCGATCGAGGCCTACCGGGCAGGGAAGCTTCCGTTTCCGAACGGCGCAATCATTGCCCGGCTGGCTTGGAGCTACGTTCCCTCTGAGGAAAACGATAAAGTCTTCGGTCGTGCCCAATCTTTTGTGGCCGGGTCCGCCACGAACGTTCAGTTTATGGTCAAGGACTCAAAGAAATACGCCGCGACGGGCGGTTGGGGGTTTGCTCAATTCAACGACCGCAAACCTGCCGACGAGGCGCTGCTCAAAACCTGCTTTTCCTGCCACGTGCCTGTCAAAGCTCGCGACTTTGTCTTCACCCGATACTCACCCTGATACAAGAAATCGGAACCTAGGGATCTTCCTTTCCGATCTGTCAGTTAAGCTGACCGGGTCAGACACCTCGATGGCAATTGCTCTAGATGGGAATCAGCAGCGTAAAGCCGGCGGTGGCGATGAGCGCCCCGGCCCAGATCAGGTCCAAATTCACCCAGGTTTTTCGCAGAATGTCGAGACCCAGCTTCTCGTAGACCACGAAGGCGATCAGCCCGGTGACGAGAAGATAGCCGAACGTATGAACAAGCAAGGCGATTAACGCGGTCCATGGTCCGGCAGACCAGGGCCACCCTGGTCCGGCAAAACCGAGCGCGTGGAGATGGTGAGCAGAATCGCCGAGGTCGGCCGCCGCGTGGAGCGCTGACATCTTCAGCAAGATGGGCAGCAGCATGAAGCCGGCACCGTGAGCGGAGGCCATCAGGAAGGACCAAATGCACAAATCGCGAAAACCGATTTGCATTCCGCCCCAGCGTGGATGGCTTTTCCGTATCCACCGCTGAAGTCCAAAGGCAAGAAGGACGCAAGCGGCGGCTATCTTGAGCTGTCCGGATCCATCACGAAAATTCCGCCCGGTCCCTCTCCGGTAGCGGAGCCAAGCGCGCTGCAGAAAATTCCTTCAGGACCACAATGCACCGTGTGCGGCCGGCTGTAGCCCACACGTTCCGCGAGGACGCTGGGCTCAATCACCCTGATAATGTTCGGCTTTCGCGGGTCTGGCTTCGTATCCACAATATGGATTCGCGAAGACTTAATGCCCGGCACGATCAAGTAGCGCCGCTCGGTATGCGGATGCGGCATGTATGGGCAGAGGCAAGCGCTGCAAGCATTCCAACCGAAGTGGTGCAATTCGTCGCCGGAGTTGGGCATGTCCACTCGGCCAACGAGACCGCCGTAAGTCGCGGATGCCGGGTCCACATCGACGACACCCAGGGCGTCGGGACGTCCATCACTTTCCGCGTTGAGCATGGCCACAAACGCCAGTTTTTCCGGGGGCGCCTTCATCGCCATTTTCGGTGAAGGGTAAAAAGTGGGATCAGGTTTCCAAAGTTCCATGGGTGATCTCCTCTAAAAAGAATTCTTGTTTCGAATTCGGCATTGGTCAATGGTCGATGGTCGTTTGCCAACGACTAACGACCAACGACTAGCGACCGACGACTAACGACTATTTCGTGATCTCGGCATAGGTGAATTCGCGCGTCCAATCCGCGGATTGTTTGCCGTCCACTTCGACGTAGATTTTCGTAAGCGCATTCACCGGCCCATCATTCTGCGGAGGCTGCAGGATCAGGTCGCGCCCAGTCGACCACGTCACGCGTCTCTCATCGAGGTTCCCGAAATAATAATCCACTTTGCTTCGATCGAGGCCCTTGTAACCGGTCGCCATCGTCAGCTCGACGAGCTTTTTATTCTTATCCGTGACTGGGAACTCCTTGCCGTAGATATTCGCGAGGGAAACGTCGAGGGGGAGCCAGCCGTAGTTGGGCGCAAAGAACTGGATCCAGCAGTGATAGCTTCCGTCGATTTGGATGCCATTCAAGGTGGGCTTTAGAAGCGAACTGTAGACCATGCGGGTAGGAATACCAGCCGCCATGGACAGTGATGCAAAAAGCGAATGAAAATCCGTACAGTTTCCGGTTTTCGTTCTCAGGCAATATTCCGTGCTGCCCACCGGGGAGGCCTTCAGGTGGTCGGGGTCCTTCACCCAGTAATCCACGTTTTCGAGGGTCCAGTTGTAAATCTTTCGAGCGGCGAGAATAGGGTTGGTTTCACCTCCGACGATCGAAGCGGAAAGGGACTTAATCTGGTCGGTGATGATGACGTGGCTCGAAGGTTGCAGATACGCGAAAAGCGCAGCCCGTTCCTGATCCGTCAGAGGACGCGTTCTGGATGGTTCGATGTCGTTGCGCGTCTCGGTGCGCGTCAGTCCAAACGCTTCGCGGATTGTGATCGGGCCTTCGGCGGGCGCGTTGACTTCCGCATAGCCTACGCGATTTCCCCAATCGTCCCGGTAATAGCGGACCGGAAAATCGGCGGCGACATTGAGATCACGAACCACAGACGCGGCGTCTTCCTGTGGAACGCTGAACCACATCCCACCGTCTTGACCCCCTTCGGTACTTGCACTTTGAATTCATTTCTTATCTGGAACGACGCCTGCTTTGGCTGCGCTGGCTTGGAGACATCGCCACGGAACGCGCGGGCGGACATTCCTATAGCAACGCTGGCGGCCAAGAAGCTCAAAAAGATCGGCTTGATTCGAATCTGCTGAGAATGCATGGCCTTCCTTCTTTCTGCAGAGAGGATGCACCTATGATGAGCGGCGTTGGAAAAGGGATTCGCGAAAAGACCGGGGAATCTACCGTCAAGTGAAGCCGCGATTGAAGCGGATGAGCATGCGCGTCCAGGCAGCTGGGGTAGATCGTTATAGCCCATGGCCGCGGGCTCCGTCAAGCCAGGCATCGAGTAGTGGTGCAGTTTGAAAAAATGCGCACTCCCAGCGGCCAACGCCGCGCCCTTTCAAAACAAATTCAAACTGAGCTTCACGAGTCAATCGCCCCTGGCCATCACTACAGTGGTGCAGGAACTGTTTAGTTTCGGCAGATCGCGGGCGGCGGCCATGCGAATCTCGATGCTCGGTCGTTCTCCGCGAACTATCGGACAGTAGTAGTCAGGCTCAAGCAGCGCACCCTGCAGGCGCCGGCGTCCGGCACAGCCACCATGGCATGAGTCCCGGAACTCGCAAGGCTGGCACGCATGGGGAAGCGTGCGGGCTTGGTCGAAGGGCGCGGAGTCTAGAATGTCGAGCCCGATCGAGATCAAATCCGACAGCGGCTCCCCAGTTCCTGGCCAGTAAACACAGGGCTGTGTGGTGGCGCGCGGCGTAACCCTCACGGTGCTTACGCCACATCCCCCCTGGAGCGGCGGGAAGCCCGCCATCGCTCGAACCAGCGGCTCGCCAATCGCGATCACGTCCGTCTCCGCAAAAAGACGCCGGAACCCCTCCCAATACTCTTCGTACGTCAGCGCATATAGGTCTGACCGCACGGACTGGTACACATTGACGCGCAGGGGAGCGTCAAATTGTCTGGCTACCCGCGCGACCTCCGCCAGACGCAGGTAGTTCGCCTTCATCATGACCGCGACGATGGTTACTGGCACGCCGAGCCTTACGCAACGTTCTGCCTGCCGGTGGATCAGTTCCCAATTGCCGTTTCCGCGCTGTGCATCTTGCTCCGCTCGCGTCGGGTAATCGAGAGAAAACTCAATATCGTGAAAGGCGCGCAACTCGTCGTCTTCCAAAACAGCAACGCTATGGCCGTTGGAAGTGATCGTAAACTTGATGGGTTTTTTGCGCAGGTACGCCAGAATTGCCCTAAACTCCGGATGCATGCCGTTCTCGCCAGTGCCCAGGTTCACCGAACGGATCGGTAGCCGCTCCATGACGGACTTCACCTGATCCAAGGAGAGGCGATCCGTGCGGGTTGGATCCCGGTAACAAAATGAGCAGGAGAGGTTGCACTCGTTGGTGAGCCCGAGCCCAAGCGAAATCGTGGCATCGGGCGCCCTCGCGCCGGATGCGATCGATGAAGATTTGCCGGCGACGTCGTTCATTGGATCGTTCTCCATCGACCATCAAGACAAGCGTGCGAAGCAGTGTGTGTAGCGGGCTACTGCTGCATATTCTGGCCGACTGCTCAGTTTGCGCTCCAGCTCAAGAATCCCCTTATATTCGGCGGTGCGAGAAATCCGCGACGGCAAGTAATCCGCAAAGACGCGTACTCCCCGCTCGGCAATTACTGCCAGCGAAGCCGCTTTCAGCATGGCTTGCAGACTGTCTGATGTAAATAGTCGGACCCGGCCTCCGTACAAAGACTCTTGTCCCCACTCAGCGGTGAGGTTATTTTCCGCAACCGCCAAATCGCCTGCCTGGATAGCGGCTTTGAATACCTCGCCGGCCCGGTTCCGCACAAGGACTGACAGTATCGCCGATGAATCCCGCAAGACGCGAGCCGCGGCGCGCAATACTGCCATCGGGTTGTCGAGATATTCCAGCACGTTGTGGCAAAGAATTACGTCGAACGATGCAGCGTGAAACAAGTTCGCCAACTGCGCAGCATCTCCATGTTGCAGTACGACTTTGTCGGTAACTCCTGCTTTCTGTGCTGTGCGTTTCGCTAGATCCAGCATCGCCGGAGACGAATCCAGCAGCGTAACGTGCATGCCAAGACGCGCCAGGCGAACCGCGGTCGCTCCCGTGCCGCACCCGAGATCCAGTGCACACAACGAAGGTTTGGCCTTCAGGGGAAGAAAATCCCGCAGGTTGGCAAAGGCCAAGTCGGAGCGCAACCGGCCCTCGGGCGTATCGAGGTAGACGGCGTACTGATTCGCGCCGCTCTGGAAGCGTTCACTGTCGGCCTTGGCCGTCATCTTCATGCGACCCTCAAGCGAAGTGCGAGCCTCAAGCGATGCGGTTCCCCGATCCACTCGCTCGCAAGGACCAGTCGATAGCGTTCGCACATTGAAGGATTATGGCAGATCGGACGAGCGTGCGGTTATTGGGCGAGGCGTGGCTGTATGCCTTCGCCAAGTCCAAAGCTTGATCCGACATGCACAACTAGGTCCATTTTGGATCCAATCAGTAAGTCTCAAGCGACAGGATGAGCAACCCACGGCTCTTCGTCTGCAACTAAAGAATTAGTTACCTTTCACTGTGGGGAACGTCTAAGGCCAGGGAGGAGCATCCGTGCCGCCGAGACAATCGGAAACATTGACCGAAGCCGAACTGCGGATCATGAACGTGCTCTGGGTGAAGGGTTCGGGCACGGTCCAGCAAGTGCTTGATTCTATTACTGAAAAGCCCGTTCTGGCCTACAACTCTGTTTTGACTACTATCCGTGTTCTGGAAAAAAAGGGCTACCTCAAGCATCTAAAGGACGGACGGGCACACGTCTATACGCCGCTGGTCGAGAAAAAAGAGGCGACGCGCTCGGAGATACGGCATCTCGTGAGTCGCTTTTTCAAAGATTCTCACGAACAGCTCGTGTTGAACCTCCTGGAGGACCAGGGCATCGGGCAGGAGGAGATCGATCACCTGCGGGAGATGCTGATTCAGAAGGACGCGAGTCGGGGTGACGCAGAATGAGCTGGTTTTTGCTGCAAACGTTTTCCCTGCAAACAGTAGCGCAGATCTCGGTCGAACGCATTATTAACGCGCTTCCCGAAGGATTCCTGATTGCGATTTTTGGCTGGGCGTTGCTGCGCATTTTGCGGAAGCAAAATGCGGGAACCCGATTTGCAGTCTGGTTCCTGGCATTGCTGGCCGTCGCCGCGCTTCCGGCGCTGGGCGGTTTCGGCGCAGGGCGGGGGCTTCTGGCGTCCGGAATGTCGTCGGCTTGGGGGAGTTCTTGGGGAAGTCTGAGGCCTGCGATCACCCTACCAAGCCATTGGGCGCTCTTCGTCTTCCTGGCGTGGGCTCTGGGGGCCAGCGTGGCGGTGGTTCGTTTGGCGACTGGGATTTGGCGCCTTCGACAGTTGCGCCGGGGTTGCACTGCAATCGTGGCAGCGGATCTTGATCCGGCGGTGCGGAGAACGGTGGATGAAATTGGCGCGTCCACATCAACTTCAATAACGATTGCGACGTCAGAAGGCGTGCCGGTGCCTGCCGCCATTGGTTTCTGGAGACGGACAATTGTTCTGCCAGCCTGGGCGCTGCGCGAACTGCCACCGGAAGATCTCAACGTCATCCTGCTGCACGAATTCGCACACCTGCGACGCTGGGATGACTGGACAAATCTAATTCAGAAGATCGTGCGCGCTCTGTTCTTCTTTCATCCGGCGGTGTGGTGGATTGAGAACCGGCTCGCGGTGGAACGCGAAATGGCTTGCGACGATGCCGTGCTGGCTGAAACTGCCAACCCGCGCGGGTACGCCAGTTGTTTGGTCTCGCTGCTGGAAAAAAGTCTGGCGCACCGCTTGGCCGACAAACCCATGGCCGATAAACGATGGTCAATGGCCCAGGCCGCTGTCCATAGGGCCCGCGAGGCTGCGCTGCGGCTGGCGCAGATTCTCGACAAAGACCGACCCGTGGCCACGCGAGTCTGGAAACCGGCCCTGGGCATGGTCGGAACCTTCTCCATGATCTGCCTGATGGCGCTGCCGCTCGTACCCCAGTTTGTCGCGTTTGACCGCGGCATGCCCATTGATTCCGATCATCCATACTCGGCTGGCATCAGCCAGTCCTCGTCGCCGGCAGCGATAATTCCGGCTGCGTTCCGAACGGGGGCGTCGTCATCGCCAGGGGTGATGGCCAAAATGACGACTGCCAAAACTGTTCATGCGCGCGTTCCCCTCCATGCCAGCGACGGTGGCGAACAGAGGCTTTCTTCGGCGCGCGTGGTCGCAAGCAATCAGGAAAGCGTGCCGCAATTTCGAACGCTGGTTTTTATTGAAGCCACGCAGTACGTGACTTCCGACTCGTCAGTTGTGAGCGTCCAGGTTTGGCGAGTGACGTTGGTGACTCAAGTCCGCGAGCGGTTGGAGAGAGTGCCTGTGGCCAATTCGATTTAGCAAAATTTTTTGCCCCGCAGTAACTAAATGTTTAGTTGTACATATTTAGTTGTACAAGGAGAAAAGAAAATGAAGATGTGGATGGAACGTTGTAAGGCAGTGGCAACAAGGCGTCTGCTGGTGGCACTGGTTGCCGTAGTGGCAGTTGGGTCAGTGGCGACATTCAACTTTACGAAGTCAGCAACCGCAGCGACAGCTCCAGCGCCAGCCGCGGCCGCGCTGGATGATAACAGCGTCGGAGCATTGCTCACGCTCGACCGCGCCATGGAAACTCTGGCAGCACGAGTTACACCGGCGGTCGTGAACGTTACGGTCGCATCGAAGCCTAACCCGCAGCAGGGCGGCGCGGAAGGCATGCCCGACATGCAGCAATTTTTCGGCCCGGGCAATCCTTTCGGCCGGCAGTTCAACATGCCGTCGCAGCCTCAGAACCGGATGGAACACGGTCTGGGCAGCGGCGTGATCATCTCTCCCGACGGATATATCGTCACCAACAATCACGTGATCGAAGGAGCCGTCGATATTCGCGTCACCATGAGCAACCAGGAAGTGCTGCCGGCGAAGCTGGTGGGCGCTGATCCGCTCACCGATCTCGCGGTCATCAAGGTAAACCGAACGAACTTGCCAAGCGTGCCGTTCGGCAACTCGAGCAGCTTGCGGCCTGGACAGACGGTGCTTGCATTCGGGAACCCTTACGGTTACCGCTTCACGGTTACGCGCGGGATCATCAGCGCTTTGAACCGTCCGAATCCTGACGCGAGCGATCGTCACAAGCCGGGTGAGTTCATCCAGACCGATGCTGCCATCAATCCCGGAAACTCCGGTGGGGCGCTGGTTAACGCGCGCGGCGAACTTATTGGAATCAATACCTTCCTGATTTCAAACTCGGGATCTTTTTCAGGGATGGGATTTGCCATTCCGGCTCAGATTGTTCAGCCGACGGTGGAGACGTTGATTCGGGACGGCAAAGTGATTCACCCGTTCATTGGAATTCAAATCGCTGACGTTACTCCCGATAACGCAAAGTTCTTCCATATGGACAAAGCGGCGGGGGCGCTGATCAGCGAAGTTCAGCCGGACACGCCCGGAGCGAAGGCGGGCTTGCAAACTGGAGACGTAGTTACAGAACTCGACGGAACGTCCGTAGCCGATGCCGGACAACTGCAAATGACAGTGGGACAAAAGCGGCCCGGTGAAACGATCCATCTGCAAGTGGTTCGCGACGGCAAACCGATGAATATTGCAGTAAAGCTCGAGGCCCTGGGCGGCGACAAAGGCACCGAGACCGCTGGCAATGAGCACGGGAAAGGGCGCTGGGGGCTGAGTCTCGCTGACCTGACTCCGGATGTCCGAGACGAAGTGCAAGCGCAGCCGTCAGTTCACGGCGCCGTTGTTGAAGACGTCAAGCCCGGCAGCCCCGCCGATAACGCGGGCTTGCAGCGTGGTGACGTCATCATGGAAGTAGACCGGCACCCGGTGAAATCTGCGGCCGAGGTGGCACAGGTGCTGTCGAACGTGCCGAGCGGTCAGGATGCGCTGGTGCTGGTGTGGTCGAACGGGGGCAGCACATTCCGCGTGCTGCATCCGCCGCAAGGCTAGGCTAGCGCGGTTGTCTCGTGTGAATAACCAGTTGCGCGCTGCGTTCCACCCGAGGTCAAGTTGGGTGGAAGCAGCGCGGCATTTCTTTCGAAGCCGTCTTCTCTCTCGAAGCCATCGCCCGCTGATGCATGCTATCAACAATTCGAATTGGACCTGGCGCGAACCGGATACTAAAGTCGTGGCTTGGGACACATATCGCGAATGGCGAAACGCGGAGCAGCAAGTTGGCCATCCGATGCACACTGTGGTAACCAACAATTCCGCAGCTCATGTGGAGCTCTTCCGACTTCACCCGATAGAATGGATCAGGGGAATGTTATTTTCTATCCGTCTTTGCGTTGCCCGGTTGGGGACTGGGTGACCGGTTGCAGGGCCTAACGAATTTAGACAAATGGAGACAAGATTTGGACCGATCGAATGAGCTAGTTCAGGATCAGGAACACCCTGCCTGTTCTCTCGATGCCAGCTATGTGCTGACGTGGGAGGAAATCGCGAACCTGGCAGCGGAGCC
>Ga0181523_10003446_pt1 | contig 14393 bp, 8 predicted proteins | sample PEATcosm2014_Bin_43_FD_119752 | JGI IMG/M metagenome (GOLD analysis project Ga0181523, IMG submission 119752) | Peatland microbial communities from MTU Mesocosm Facility, Houghton, MI, USA - PEATcosm2014_Bin05_30_metaG | ecosystem: Environmental > Terrestrial > Soil > Wetlands > Peat | place...
CGTTTAACACTGTGAGCCGGGCCCGTTGAACACATAATGAGCCGGGCCCGTTGAACACTGTGAGTGGTGGAGGTTGGCGGACGCCATGCCCGGGATGAATAGCGGCCTGAACGCCGACGATCCCACAGTCGTCGCCGCGTTCCGCTCAGCCCTGCTCCACCAGGGACTGATCGCCCTGGCCATCTTCGCGGTGCTCTCCGTGGTGTGGGTCAGCGTCCGCGGCCGGCCGGGAAACGGCGCCACTGCCCCGGCGGCTCAGCCCGAGCCCGCCGGGCATCAGGTGGTGCGGATCGGCTTCGGCCTGCTGTGGATATTCGACGGGCTGCTGCAGGCGCAGCCCCGGATGGCCGCGGGCCTGCCGTCGCAGGTGATCGAGCCCGCCGCGGCGAGCTCACCGCACTGGGTACAGCACCTGGTCAATTGGGCCGGGACCACGTGGTCCTACCACCCGATCCAGGCCGGGGCCGCGGCGGTCTGGATCCAGATCGGCATCGGGCTATGGATGCTGGCTGCCCCGCGCGGCGTCTCGGCCCGGCTGGCGGGGGCGGCCAGCCTGGCCTGGGGCCTGATCGTCTGGATCTTCGGCGAGGCCTTCGGGTCGATCTTCGCTCCCGGGCTGACCTGGTTGTTCGGCGCACCCGGCGCGGCCCTCATCTACGCCGTCGCGGGCGCGTTGCTCATGCTGCCGGACCGGAGCTGGCGGTCACCGCGGCTGGGCCGGGCGGTGCTGGCCGGGCTGGGGCTGTTCCTGGTGGGCATGGCGGCCCTGCAGGCCTGGCCGGGCCGGGGTTTCTGGCAGGGCAGATCCGGCGGTCAGCCGGGCACGCTCACCGGCATGGTTCAGTCGATGGCCGAGACATCGCAGCCCCGGTTCCTCTCCTCGCTGGTGTCCGGCTTCGGAGTGCTGGTCAGCGACCACGGCTTCGCCGTCAACCTGGTCACCGTGGTCGCGCTCGCGGTCATCGGCGCCGCCCTCCTGACTGGCCGGCGCGAGCTGGCCCGGCCGGCCCTGGCGGCATTCCTGGTGCTGTGCCTCGCCGACTGGGTGCTGATCGAGGACTTCGGTTTCCTGGGCGGCCTGGGCACCGACCCCAACAGCATGATCCCGATCGGGCTGCTGGCGGTCGGGGGCTTCCTCGCGCTGACCCCGGCGCCGGCTCAGGTCACCGCGCCCGCCGCCGTCAGCCCCCCGGCCGCGGCCGCACCGAACCCGGGCGTCACGGGACAGCCCGTCACCGACCTCATCGCCGGACCCGCACCTGAGCAGCCACTGCGGGGCCTGCCGGGCCATCTGCGGCCGTCCAGTCTGCGCGCGACCATGGGGCGGTCGATGCGGGCGGCCACCTTCGGCACGATGACGTCGGTCGCCGCGTTCGGTGTGATCGTCCTCGGTGCCGTCCCGATGGCCGCGGCCCAGACCACCCCGAGCGCGAGCACCATCCTCGCCCAAGCCATCGACGGTGACTCCAGCCCGATCAACATCACAGCCCCCGGCTTCAGCCTGACCGACCAGAACGGCCGGCCGGTCACGCTGTCCAGCCTGCGCGGGAAGGTGGTGCTGCTGACGTTCCTCGACCCGGTGTGCGTGACCGACTGCCCGCTCATCGCACAGGAGTTCCGGCAGGCCGGGCAACTGCTCGGCGCGGACCGGCAGCAGGTCGAGCTGGTCGCCATCGACGTCAACCCGCTGTATAACGAGCTCGCCTACACCCAGGAGTTCGACCACGCGGAGGGACTGACCGGCGTTCCGGACTGGCGCTATCTGACCGGTAGCCCGGCCCGGCTGCGGCAGGTCTACAAGTCCTATGGTCAGCCGGCGCAGACCCTGCCGGCCGGCGCGATGGTCGGGCACGCCGATATCGCCTTCGTCATCGACACTCACGGGGAGATTCGCGAGGAGCTGGACATGGATCCCGGGCCGGGCACGGCGGCCACCGAGTCGTCCTTCGCTACCGAGCTGGCGGGCGCGGCCACCCAGACGCTGCACAGCTCATGAGCGAAGGGCGGACGGTGCCAGAGGGGTGGATGGGCCGCGGGAGGCCGGCGGTGCTGTCGGGTCGGATGACGCGCACGAGGCCGGCGGTGCTGTCGGGGTGGATGAGGCGCACGAGGCCGACGGTGCCATCGGGGCGGATGGTGCGCGCGAGGTGGCTCGCGGCGGCGGGTCTGGGGCTCGCGCTGCTCGCCGCCGGGTGCGGCAGCGCATCCAGCCGGACGGCCGGACCGGACGCAGCGGGTCCCGCGTCCCCGGCACCGTTCTCACTACAGACGTCGATTCAGGCCGCGGGGGCCACGTGGGCCACCGTCCCGATGGGCGCAGCATCGGGCGCGGACCTGTTCTGGCAGCTGTTCGTGCGGCCGGCCGGCGCCAGCCAGTGGTCGCTGCAGACCCCGCCGGACATCGCCACCAACGGCGCGATCGTGCTGGCCGCACCGGAGTTGACCGCGAACGGCGGGACCGGCGCGACGACGCTCGTGGCCGGGGTGCGGCCCAGCCTGGACCTGAGCTTCTCGCCGATCACCCTCACCTCGGACCTGGGAAAGAGCTGGGCTACCCGGCCGCCGCAGTCCGGGCTCGCGAACGTCCCGGACGCGCTGGCGGCCGCGCCCGGCGCGTCGGGGGGGACGGGCGGGTCCGGCGGCCAGCTGATCGCGCTAAGCGAGGATGGCGCGGTCAGCCTCGCCACCGGAACCGGCGGCAGCTGGCGGCAGTTGATGACCGAACGGGCGCTGGCCGCGAGCCCGGCAGGCCGGGAGTGCGGCCTGACCGGGCTCACCGCCGTCGCGTACTCACCGGGCGGTACGCCGCTGCTGGCCGGGACGTGCGGCCGGGACGGCCGCGTGGGCGTATTCAGCGAAACGGGCGGGACCTGGCAGCTGGCCGGCCCGGCTCTGACGCCCTCAGCGGGGGCACCGGCCCCGCTGGGCAGGCAGCGGGTCCAGGTCCTGCGGCTGAGCCGGGCCGGCGGCCAGGACGTGGCGCTGCTCGAGGTGGGCGCCGCACCGTCGCTGAGCCTGCTCGCAGCGTGGACCGGGGACGGTGGCGCGCACTGGACGCTGTCCCCCGTACTCCGCACTGGCGGGACGGCCGCTATCTCGGCGTCGTTCGGCGACGAAGGGATGGGCGTCGTGCTGGCCGGGAACCGGGCCGAGACGATCTCCGGGCCCGGGTCTTCCTGGCGGCGGCTGCCCACGCTGCCGACCGGGCGGACGGTCACGCTGGCGCTCCCGGGCACCGGCTCCACCGAGGCGCTGGCCGCGGACGCCGGCACCCTGACGGCCTGGCAGCTCGCCGGGAACCCGGGCGCCTGGGTGAAGACGCAAACGATCAAGGTGCCGATCCAGTACGGATCCTCCAGTTAGCGGGGCGGGCTCCCAGCGGGGCCCGTTCGGGAAAATTGTGAGCCTAGGACGCGGGCGACGTCCAGGTGTCGCCGACGGCCGACCATTCGCGCAGGCCGGCCAGCTCGAACAGCGCTGCAATCCCGGTGACGGTCAGCTCCGGGGGCGTCCCGCCCAGGTCCCGCAGCGCCACGATTATCCGCTTCGCGGCCGCCATGAGCAGGTTGGCCGGGTAGATCGCGATCGGGTAGCAAAGTTCCTGCAGCCGTGGCCGGCCACCTGGGGTCGGGGCCGTGATCCCGTCATCCGCATGCGTCCTGGTTCCGCCTGCCGAAGCTGCGATTATGGTCGTGAAACCACGCTAACGTCAGCGCCGCCGCTGACCGCGTCCCCGGGGAAGGACACATATCGATGACCACGAAGGCGGAACCGGAGAACTTCAGCTTCCAGGCCGAGGTCGTCCAGATCCTTGATCTGATGGTGCACTCGCTGTACAGCAACAAGGAGATCTTCCTGCGGGAACTGATCTCCAACGGCTCGGACGCCATCGACCGGCTCCGCCTGGAAGCGATGTCCCGGTCCGAATCCCCCGACGACGAGGGCGAGCTGCGGATCCGGGTCAGCCATGACTCCGGCGCCCGCACGATCACCGTGGCGGACAATGGCATCGGCATGAGCCGGGCCGAGGTGATCGAGCACATCGGCACGATCGCCAAGTCGGGGACCCGCGATTTCCTGCACGCGCTGACCGGCGACCAGCGGAAGGACGCATCGCTGATCGGGCAGTTCGGCGTGGGTTTCTACGCGGCGTTCATCGTGGCCGACCGGGTGGAGCTGACCACCCGCCGGGCGGAACTGCCCGCCAGCGAGGGGGTCCGCTGGGAGTCCGACGGCCGGGGCACGTACACGCTGGAGCCGGCCCAGGTGCCGGCCCGGGGCACCACGATCGTGCTCCATCTGCGGGAGGGCGAGGACGACCTGCTGAATGGGACTCGGCTGCGGTCGATCATTCAGAGGTACTCCGACCACATCAGCTTGCCGATCGTCATGCCGGCCGAACGGGCCGACGGCGGAGCCGGGACGGATGGCGGGGGCGGCACCGCCGGGGCCGGGGCGGCGGATCTGCCGGATGAGGAGCCCGTCAACCAGGCGTCCGCCCTGTGGGCCCGGTCCAAGAGCGACATCAGCGACCAGGACTACCGGGACTTCTACCGGCATCTCAGCGGCGACGTCGCCGATCCGCTGGCCTGGGTGCACAGCAAGATGGAGGGGACGTTCGAGTACACGCTGCTGCTGTTCATCCCCGGCACCGCGCCCTACGACCTGTGGATCCCAGACTCCAGCCACGGCGTCAAGCTGCACGTCCAGCGGGTCTTCATCATGACCGATTCCGGCCAGCTAATGCCCTCCTACCTGCGGTTCGTCCGGGGTGTCATCGACTCCAGCGACCTACCGTTGAACGTGTCGCGGGAACTGCTGCAGGGCAGCCGGGCGGTCAGCCACATCCGCTCCAGCGCGGTCAAGAAGGTGCTGAAGCTGCTCGCCGACCTGGCCGCGAAGGAGCCGGAAAAGTACGTGACGTTCTGGGCGCAGTTCGGCGCGGTGCTCAAGGAAGGCATCCCGGAGGACTACGCGAACCGGGATGAGCTGGCCCGGCTGCTGCGCTTCACGTCCACCGCGTCCTCCGGGCCTGCCGGGTCTTCTGGCTCCTCGGGCTCCTCGGGCCCCTCGGGCGCCGGGGCCGACGGGGCCGACGGGCCGGTCGTTTCGCTCAGCGACTACGTGGCGCGGATGAAGGAAGGCCAGGATCGCATCTACTACCTGCTGGCGCCGGGCCCGGCCGCCGTCGGCAGCCCGCACCTGGAGGCATTCCGCGCCAAGGGCGTGGAGGTGCTGCTGCTGAACGAGCCCGTGGACAGCTGGGTCGTGTCCAGCCTGCACGAGTTCGAGGGCAAGCGGCTGCAGTCGGTCGCGCAGGGCGTCGCGGATCTGGGCGCGCTGACGGATGAGGCCGAGAAGGTGGCTACCGAGAAGGCCGGCACGGAGTTCGCGGCCCTGACCGCACGGCTCAAGGACCTCCTGGCCGGGCAGGTCGTCGATGTGCGGGTGACCGGCCGGCTGACCGCCTCCCCCGCGTGCATCGTGGCCAACGAGCCCGACATCGAGCTGAACCTCATGCGCCGGATGAGGAACTCGGGCCTGCCCAGCCAGCCGGTGCTGGAGATCAATCCGCAGCATCGGCTGGTGAAGCGGCTCAACCACCGGCTCGACGATCCGGAGCTCGGCGACTGGGCGCACATCCTGTTCAGCCAGGCCGTCCTCACGCTGGGCGCCCGGATCGAGGACCCCGCCGCCTTCGTCACCCGGATGAACGCCCTGCTCGAGGCGCTGACAGCCGGCGGTGACGGGACCTGATGGCCGGCCCGGAGCCGGCTGCGCTGCCGTTCCGGTACGACGCACGGCTGGCGAACGAGATCGAGGCGCGCTGGCAGGAGCGCTGGGAGACCGAGGGCACGTTCCACTCCGCCAACCCGTCCGGTCCGCTGTCGGACGGGTTTGAGCAGGTCCAGGGCCGGCCGAGGTTCTACGTCCTGGACATGTTCCCCTATCCAAGCGGGGCGGGGCTGCACGTCGGCCATCCGCTCGGCTACATCGGCACCGACGTGCTGGCCCGGTATCAGCGGATGAACGGCCGGCACGTCATGCACGCCCTCGGCTACGACGCGTTCGGCCTGCCCGCGGAGCAGTACGCGATCGACACCGGCCAGCACCCGCAGGTGACGATTCAGGCCAACGTGGGCACGATGCGCCGTCAGCTCCGCCGGCTCGGGCTCGGGCACGACAGCCGCCGCGAAATCGCGACCACCGACGCCTCGTTCTACCGGTGGACCCAGTGGATCTTCCTGCAGATCTTCAACAGCTGGGTGGACGACCGGACCGGGAAGGCCCGGCCGATCGGTGACCTGATCGCCGAGTTCGAGTCCGGGGAGCGGTCTGTACCGTGCGGTCTTTCGTGGGGTCAGCTGCCCGAGCCGGAGCGGCGCGCGGTGATCGACGGCTACCGGCTGGCCTACATCTCGGCGGAACTAGTCAACTGGTGCCCCGGGCTGGGCACCGTGCTCGCCAACGAAGAGGTCACCCCGGACGGCCGCAGCGACATCGGGAACTATCCCGTCTACCGCAGGCCGTTGCGGCAATGGATGCTGCGCATCACGGCCTTCGCCGAGCGGCTGACCGCCGACCTGGACGAACTGCAGTGGCCGGAGTCCATCAAGCAGCTGCAGCGCAACTGGATCGGCGGCAGCGACGGGGCGCTGATTGACCTGGCCGTGGCTGGGACTGACGGGACTGGCGGGACTGGCGGGGTGGTCGAGGTCTTCACGACCCGGCCGGATACCTTGGCCGGGGCTACGTATGTGGTGCTCGCGCCGGAACATCCGCTGCTGGACCGGCTGCTGCCGGAGTCCTGGCCGGACGGAACGCCGTCGGCGTGGACGTACCCGGAAGGCCGGGACGCTGCTGAGGTCGCTGGCGAGGCTGGAGTCACCGGCGAGGCTGGGGTCACGGGCGACGCCGGCGGGTGGACGCCGCAGGCCGCGGTGGCCGCGTACCGGGCCGCGGCGGCGCGGCTCAGCGACCGGCAGCGTACCACCGGGGCGGGCGCCAAGACCGGCGTCTTCACCGGCCATTATGTCGTCAACCCGCGCACCGGCGAGCAGATCCCCATCTTCGCCGCCGACTACGTGCTGATGGGGTACGGCACTGGCGCGATCATGGCGGTACCCGCCTACGACCAGCGTGATCTCGATTTCGCGGGGACGTTCGGCCTGGATGTCCGCGCGGTGCCGGAAATGCCGAGCATCGCGGCGGCGATCGCCTGGCTGGAGCGCACGGGCGCCGGCCGGGGCAAGCGGGCCTACCGGCTCCGTGACTGGCAGTTCTCCCGCCAGCGTTACTGGGGCGAGCCATTCCCGATCGTCTACGACTCCCATGGCCTGCCCGTCGCCCTGCCGGCGACGCTGCTGCCGGTCGGGCTGCCGGAGATGACCGACTTCCGGCCGGAGCCGCAGGCCGACGAGTCGAGTCCCCCGGTACCGCCGCTGGCCCGGGCCCGGGACTGGGCGGACGTGGAACTGGACCTCGGGGACGGACCGAAGCGTTACCGCCGGGAGCTGAACACCATGCCGCAGTGGGCCGGCTCGTGCTGGTACTACCTGCGCTACCTCGATCCGGACAACGATCAGGCCTTCATCGACCCGGAGATCGACCGGTACTGGATGGTCCCGGCGGACGCCACCTTCGACGGTGACGGGGGCGTCGGCCTGTACGTGGGCGGCGTCGAGCACGCCGTGCTGCACCTGCTGTACGCGCGCTTCTGGCACAAGGTCCTCTACGACCTGGGCTACGTGTCGACCCGCGAGCCGTTCCGCCGGCTGGTCAACCAGGGCTACATCCTGGCCGATGCATTCACCGACGAGCGGGGGATGTACGTCGAGGCCGCCGAGGTGGAGCACGAGGCCGACGGATACACCTTCAACGGCCGGCCGGTGAGCCGCCGGGCCGGCAAGATGGGCAAGAGCCTCAAGAACAGCGTCAGTCCCGATTTCATCTACAGCCGCTACGGCGCGGATACCCTGCGGCTCTACGAAATGGCCACGGGGCCGCTGGAGGCCGACCGCCCATGGCGAACCGGGGACATCGTCGGCGTGCACCGGTTCCTGCAGCGGCTGTGGCGCAGCATCATCGACGAGACGACGGGGGCGCTGCGGGTCAGCGACGAGGAACTGGACCCGGAGAAGGACGCGGGCACGGACGCGGAGACGCTCCGGCGGCTGCACCAGACGATCATGGTGGTCCGCGAGGATCTGGAGACACTGCGCTACAACACCGCGATCGCCCGGCTGATCGAGCTGACCACGCATGCCGCCCAGGTCGCGGCCGCCCGCGGGGCCTTGCCGCGGGCGCTGGCCGAGCCGCTGGTGCTGATGGTGGCGCCGCTGGCCCCGCACATCGCGGAGGAACTGTGGGCGCGGCTCGGCCATCCCAGCTCGCTCGCCTACGCCCCGTTCCCGGTGGCCGATCCGGCTCTGGCCGCCGAGCCGACCGTCGAACTGCCGGTGCAGGTCAACGGGAAGCTGCGATTCACCATCGAGGTGCCGGCCGACGCCGGTGAGGATGAGATCCGGCACGTGCTGACCGGGCACGGGGACTTCGGCCGGCACACCGGCGGCGCGGCAATCCAGCGCATCGTCATCGTCCCGGGCCGCATCGCGAACGTGGTCACGGCCTCGACCGGATAACTACCTCCCATATCGGGGTGTTGAATAAACCCGCAACGCCCTCGCCAGTTACCGAGGCCACAGGTTCCTTCTGTCGCACCGCCGACCGGGCAGCCTGGTCCCCGGTCCCTACTGGCGGGCCATGGCCATGCGCATCTCGCTCTCAGTGTCGGTGATGAGGTCACCGGACAGGTCGACGGTGACGGTGTGCAGGGTGCCGGTGAAGGGGAAGGGGGCCTGGTAGTCCCCGACGATGGCGGAGCCTGGGTTGGCGCCGCAGGTGAGCCCGCCCGGGTTAAGTCCCACGGGCGTGGTGACCGGGAACTCGGTGTGCGCGATGAGCTGACCGTCGATATACAGCTGGGCCCGGCCCGGGGCGCCCTTGCCGTGCGCGAAGTCCGGTTTACCGGTGGGTTCGAACTCAAAACGGAGCTGATGCCGGCCCGCGGGGATCGGATCAGTGCCTGCTATGCGGTAGATCGCGCGACTGACGTAGTTATGGGCATAGTGCAGCCGGTTGTCCTGGACGTAGAACGTCCAGCCGCCGGCGTTGCTGCCCTGGCAGAGCAGGACGCCCGCAGCTCCGCTGTCCGGGACCTCCGCGTCGGCGGTGACACTGTGCGCTCGGTTGAGCACCCGCGGGCCGACCCAGAACGGCAGCGTCTGGGTGTGGGGCCGGAAAATGTACTGGGCCCGTGGCTCGCCAACCTGGGGGCGCTCCATCATTAGCCGCTCTGACATGCTGCTGTCGATCGGGAAGACATTGTATTTCCCGGCTTCCGCGTACCACATCGCGATCAGCTCGATGAGCTTGTCCCGGTGCTGCCCGGCCAGGTCGTGATTCTCGACTGGGTCCTCGGCGACGTGGTAGAGCTCCCAGTGGCCGGCATCCAGACTGGTCAGCGTCTCCGCCGTGATCAGCGCCCCGAACGGCTTGTCGGCCTCGGCGAACGAGGGACCTGGCCAGGGGCATACCGCCCGCCAGCCGTCGTGGTCGATGGCGCGGTGCCCGAACATCTCGAAGTACTGGACGCGGTGCCGGGTCGGGGCTTCCGCGTCGTCGAAGGAATGGGCGAAGCTGACGCCGTGGATCGGTGACTGGGGCACGCCCTTGATCGCAGTGGGCGGCTGGAGGCCGAACGCGTCCAGGACGGTCGGGACCATGTCCGTGATGTGCGCGTACTGGGTGCGCACCTCCCCACGGGACCTGATGCCGGCCGGCCAGTGCACCAGGAACGGGTCGGTGGTCCCGCCGCGATAGGTTTCCCGCTTCCACCGGCGGAACGGCGTATTGCCGGCCCAGGTCCACCCCCAGGGGTAATGGTTGAACGTGGTGGGCCCGCCTATTTCATCGATCCGGTCCAGGCTTTCCTGCAGCGACTCGGGCGCGTTGTTGAAGAACTGCAGCTCGTTGGTGGTGCCGGTGGGACCGCCTTCGGCGCTGGCCCCGTTGTCCGACACGACCATGATCAGCGTGTTGTCGAACTCGCCGGTCTCCTTCAGGAAGCCGAGCAGGCGGCCGATGTGATGGTCGGTGTGGGACAGGAACCCGGCGAACACCTCCATCATCCGCGCCGCCAGCCTGCGCGCGTCCGGGGACAGCGAGTCCCAGTCCGGGACGTCCGGGTCGTGCCGGGACAGCTCCGCGTCGGCCGGCAGCACCCCGAGTTCCTTCTGCCGGGCGATCGTGCGCTCCCGGTAGGCATCCCAGCCGTCGTCGAACTCGCCGGCGTACCGGTCGGCCCACTCTCTGGGCACGTGATGCGGGGCGTGGCCGGCGCCGGTGCAGAAATGCAGGTAGAACGGCTTGTGCGGGGCGACCTGCTTGGCGTCGGCGATGAACTCGATCGCCTTGTCGGCCAGGTCCTCGGTCAGGTGATAGCCCTGCTCGGGACTGCACGGCGGCTCGACCTGGTGGTTGTCGTAGACCAGATCTGGGTACCACTGACTGGTGTCCCCGCCCAGGAACCCGTAGAAACGCTCGAAGCCGCGGCCCAGCGGCCAGCGGTCGAACGGGCCAGCCGCCGACTCAAACTCCGACGGCATCAGATGGTATTTGCCGACCATGTAAGTGCTGTAGCCGCGCTGCTGCAGCATCTCCGACAAGAACCCGTTCTCGAACGGGATCTGGCCGTTATAGCCCGGATAACCGGTGGCGAGTTCATTGATCGCCGCCGTGGCGTTCGCGTGGTGATTGCGCCCGGTGATGATGCACGACCGCGACGGCGAGCACAGCGCCGTCGTGTGCATGTTGGAATACAGCAGGCCACCCGCGGCCAGCCCGTCCAGGTTCGGCGTAGCGATCGGACTGCCGTAACAGCTCAGCTGCCCGTATCCGACGTCATCCAGCACGATGAACAGCACGTTCGGGGACCCTGCGTCCGTCCGCAGTGGCCGGGGCCACGCCGGGCTGGACTCATCCGTCGTCCGCCCGATCACGCCAGGAAATGCTGCACCCGGATCATATTCGTTCAGCGGCATAATCCAGCTCTCCCATCGGTGAACGTCGTGGCCTGTGCGGGACCAGAGCCGGTGTCCTGGCGACGCCGCCGGCGGACCCTCGGGCCGTGCGCAGAATGACATCCTCGCCGTCTGTGATCCCGAACTGATCATCCGCAATGGGTGATTCCCGGCCCCGAACGGAGACCTAGGCTGCGCAGTACCAGCTGGGGACGGAAGCGGAGCCAGCGTGCTGATGTGCCGGTGAGACGGTGAGCGTTTCGGACCTGGCGATCGTGGCGGCCCTCGTGTTCGCGTGGGGTGCAGTATCTGCCCGGCTGGAGCGGTTTGACGTGACGGCGCCAATCGTGTTCGTCATTGCCGGGCTGGTGCTGACGCACGGCCCGCTGGCGGTGGTGGGGGTTACGCCTTCGAACGAGGCGGTGAAGGTCCTGGCCGAGGCCACGCTGGTACTGGTGCTGTTTTCTGATGCCTCCCGGGTTGGGTTGCGGGACCTGCGCGCGGAACTCGGCCTGTGCCTGCGGCTGCTGGGGATTGGGCTGCCGCTCACGATCGGCCTGGGCACGCTGCTGGCGCTGGCCCTGTTCGGGGGCATCAACGTCTGGCTGGCCCTGCTGATCGGCGCGGCCCTGGCCCCGACGGACGCTGCGCTGGGCGCCGGCGTGATGCTCAATCGCGCGGTACCGGCCCGGATCCGCCGCCTGATCAACGTGGAGAGCGGCCTCAACGACGGGATCGTCACGCCGTTCGTGCTGGTCGCGGTGGCGGGGGCGGGGACCGCCGCGCATGAATCCGGGATTGGCCCGGGCAAGGCCGTCGCGGAGCTGGCCCTCGGCCTGGCCGTCGGCGCCGTGGTGGGCGGCGCGGGCGGCTGGCTGGTCCGCCTGGCCCGGCGCCGCGGCTGGGTGGCCGAAGGTTTCGCCGGCGCGGCGGTGCTCGGTCTGGCGGTGTGCGCGTATGCCTCGGCGGTCGCTTTGCACGGCAACGGCTTCATCGCCGCGTTTACCGGCGGTCTGGCGTTCGGCCGCACCGCGGGGCGGCGCGGCGAGCCGCTCGTGCCGTTCGTCGAGGAGACCGGGGCCCTGGTGTCGTTGCTGGTATGGCTCGCGTTCGGCGCGATCGCCATCGCTCCGATGTTTGATCACCTGACCTGGCAGCTGGTGGTGTATGCCGTGCTCAGCCTGACCGTGGTCAGGATGGCCCCGGTCGCTCTCGCGCTGGCCGGTGCGAGGCTTGGCTGGGCCACCACGGCGTTCATAGGCTGGTTCGGTCCCAGGGGCCTGGCCTCGGTCGTGTTCGCGCTGCTGGCGCTGGAGGATCTCGGCGGGAAGGTGGCCAGCCCCGCGGTGACGGTCATCACGGCCACGGTCCTGCTAAGCGTGATCGCGCATGGCGCCAGCGCCGAGCCACTGGCCCGCCGCTACGGGGCAGTGTCGGCCCGGGCCGCGACGCGCAGGGACTCGGACAGCCTGCCCGAACTGCCGACACGACGGCTCATCCGCCGGGCGCCGGCACCGGACGCGGAGCCGCCGCCCCGCGTGCCGGGGTGAGGGGTGAGCGGCGCCTAACGGAGCGGGCCGCCGCGGGTTTCACCCATGGAGGAGGATGCTGGCCGGTGCGGGTGTCGGTAGCGTCCTGGGCACAAGGTCGCGAGAGTCGGGAGCATGGGCGGCATGTCCAGGGCGAGATCGTCGTTCGCGGCCGCGAAACGCCGCGGGCCACGGCTGGTTCCGCGGAACCCGGTCCGGAATCGGGCCCTGGACCCGTGATGAGGCCGCCCGCCAGCCGCCCCCTGGGCCGGTTCAGCCGACCCCGGCGGCGCTTGCGGGCCGGGCTGGTCCAGTTGCTGTGCGTGCTCGCCGGGCTGGGGCTGGGCCTGCTGCTGCCGCACATCACCACGGCCCCCAGCGTGGCCAGCACCCGGGTGACCGAGGCGCTGGTCACCATCGGCTTCGGCACCCTGGGCCTGGTCAGCATCATTTTCTCGCTGCTTTTCCTGGTGGTGCAGTGGGCCTTCGGGAGTCTTTCCCCCCGGCTGAACCTGTTCCGCGATGACCCGATCGTGTGGCGAACGTTCGGGCTGGCCCTGGGGGTCTTCGTGTTCTCGGTCACCGCGGCCCTGGTCATCGCCAACGACGCGGAGGTGCCGGTGATCGTGCCGGCCGTGGAAGTGGCAGCCGTCCTCGCCACGGTCGCCCTGATGCGGGTCCTTCAGGTGAAGGCCTTCACCTCGATCCAGCTGGCACCGACGCTGGCTGCGATTGCCGCGGAAGGCCGCGCCATCCTCGACGACCTGTACCGCCGGCCCTGCACGGCGGGGCCGCGTCCGGCCGTGCTGCTGCCGCCACTGCGCCGCGTCGTTAGCTGGCCACACGGGCAGGCCACCTTGCAACAGGTCCACCTGCCCCGCCTGCTCGACGCAGCCGGCAGCGCCGTCATCGTGCTCCAGGCCGCCATAGGCGATACGCTCCAGCAGGGTGCCCCGGTCGCCGGTCTGCACGGTGGCGACGTGGCCGACGCGGCCGTCCTCCATGGGCTGGTGACCGGACAGGAACGCACCTTCCACCAGGATCCGCTGTTCGCATTCCGGCTGCTGGCCGACATCGGCCTGCGGGCCCTGTCTCCCGCGGTCAACGATCCGGCCACCGCCGTCCAGGTGCTCGACACCATCCAGAGCATCCTCAGCCCGCTCGTCTCCCGGGACCTCGACGTCGCGGAAATGACCGACGGATCCGGAGCGCTCCGAGTGGTACTGGCCCTTCCTTCCTGGGATGACTACCTGCGGACAAGCCTGGATGATCTCATCGAGTCCGGCTCCCGTGCTCCCATGGTGCTGTTGCGGGCACGGACCCTGCTCACCGGCCTGCTCGATACCGCGCCGCCACACCGCCGGTCATCGATCGCATGGCGGCTCCAGCACGCCGAGGAGCTTATGGCCGGCAACTTCCCGGCGATCTGGCGCGACGCAGGCGGAAGAGACCCAGGATGAGCGGGGTGCCGAGGCCGCGCCTGGGGCGACACGCGCACGCACGGTACCGTCCGGTTAATTCTTGGCGTCATCCGCCCGGCCGCACCCGGCAACGCCGCGCCGGTTAACTTTGGCCGTGGTTCGGGCCCGGCTAGCCGAGGTCCGGGCCCGGCCGGGCGTGGTTCGGGCCGCGCACGACCTGCACCTTATTTCTCCAAGATGGGAGCGTGCATGCGGGCGGCCCGTCCGGAGGGAATGCGGCGGTGCGGGACCGGGGCGGGCGCCGGAAGCGTCGCGCAGCGAGGAGTAATCTAGTTTATTGACCAATTTGATCGGGTATGGCC
>Ga0181523_10003448_pt1 | contig 14382 bp, 11 predicted proteins | sample PEATcosm2014_Bin_43_FD_119752 | JGI IMG/M metagenome (GOLD analysis project Ga0181523, IMG submission 119752) | Peatland microbial communities from MTU Mesocosm Facility, Houghton, MI, USA - PEATcosm2014_Bin05_30_metaG | ecosystem: Environmental > Terrestrial > Soil > Wetlands > Peat | place...
GCGAATCGGAAGACAAGCAGTACAGAGCCACAAGCGAAGGAGCCGGTCTATGAAAAGGATAAGATTCGTTGGTCTGGATGTCCATGCCGAGACGATTGCGGTGGCAGTAGCCGAGCAAGGCGGAGGACAAAGGCCAGCGCCGTGATGGGCCCCCCCAGGATGGGTCGTCAGCAGTTGCGCTTCCGGACGTCGCGCCGCTTCTTGCTCGATCGCTTCGCTCAATTCGTCGATCATCGGATTGAGTCGATCGAACAGCTCAAAAGCCCTTGCCGGCGCCGACTGATCGTTTCAGAGGCCCTATCCGGTCCGGGTTGGACGTGATACGCCGCGTTATCGTCACGTGGCCCGGCGTCGAAAAAGCCAGTTGCCGAGAGCGCCGTGTTTCAGTACTTGGCCGCCAGAACCTTCGAGCTGGGGACTGCTCTGGTGGCAAATTCGTTGTGTCGAGGACACGAGAGATATACAATGCGCCAGAAAGTGAGCCAATTGTTGGCGGAAGTCTATTCTTCGGAACCGAGTGTGCGGTGAAGGATCTGGCCCGCATCGTTGCATTTATATTTGCGCTCGCGCCATCGGCGCTGTTTGTGGTTGCGGCGCAAGCGCAGACGGCTCCGAAGCCGACGGCGGACGAGCGCATCCAGCGTCTGGTTTCGTCGATTTCGGAGGAGAGACTTCAGTCCATCGTCGTAAAGCTGGCCAGCTTTGGCACACGCAATACGCTCTCGGATGAGACCTCGCCGACTCGCGGGATCGGCGCGGCACGTCAGTGGATTTTCGACGAACTCAAGCGATCGAGCCCGAAGCTGCGGGTTTCCTTTGACACCTACCAGATCGCGCCGCAGGGCCGTATTCCGCGCACTGTAGAATTGCGAAATATCATCGCCATTCTTCCCGGCCGGACCGATCGCCGCATTTACATCACCGGGCACTACGATTCCGTGAATCTTGGTCCCGGAGTTTCGGCGGCGCTCGCGACTGCGGCCCCGGCGACGCCGGAATTCGACGGCAACGCAAATGCTCCCGGAGCCGACGACGACGCGAGCGGCATCGCGCTGACCATGGAACTCGCTCGCGTCTTCGCCAACAGCGGAATTAATTTTGATGCCACGATGGTCTTTGCCTGCTGGGCCGGCGAAGAGCAGGGGCTAATTGGCTCCTCTGCGCACGCGCAAAAGCTCGCCGCCGAAAAAGCGGTCGTCGAAGCCATGCTCAGCAACGACATTGTTGGCGGTATCCGCGGCGGCGACGGAGTCATCGACGCCGCGACTGTCCGCGTCTACTCGGTCGGCCCGGACGATTCCATGTCGCGCTCACTGGCTCGATACATTCAGTGGGCCGCTGGAGTGTATGTGCCTTCGCAACGCGTGCGCCTGATGGCCCGCGAAGATCGCTTCGGCCGCGGCAGCGATCATTCTTCCTTCACGACCCAGGGTTATCCGGCGGTGGTCTTTCGCGAATCGAAGGAAAATCTCGCGCGGCAACACAGCGCCGACGACACGCCTGACGGCGTGAACGCCGCCTATCTCACGCAAAATACGCGCATCAACGGCGCAGCAGCGGCTTCGCTGGCGCTCGCTCCGCCTGCGCCCAAAGTCACCGGTGACCGCAGTCGGCCGCTCATCGCGCGCGATCCTTCGGGCTACGACGGGAGCCTGAGCTGGGCTGCCTCACCGGCCGCGGTTGCCTATCGCGTCTATTGGCGCGACGCGTCGTCAATTGATTGGCAACACAGCCAAATCGTCGCCAACGTCACGCATTTCGTTTTGCAGGGCGTGTCGATCGATGATTTCGTCTTCGGAGTCGCCGCGATTGGTCCCGATGGACACGAAAGCCTCATCAGCGCCTACGTTTCCCCCGAACGCCTCGTTCCTCCCGTAAAATTGGGGCAGTAGCCGTTTTTCAGGACTTGGCCGCACCGTCTGGGGATAACTTCCAGTTTGCCCGCCCGAGATCAGCGGCAGCACCTCAACTGGTCGCTTCCGTGGTGCGTCGGTTCTTGCTAATCTCCTCGTCTTCTGACGCCTCGCCGGGTGGCTTTGCAGCCGCATTGGCGTCACCTGTCTCGGCGCACTCGCCTGTGTCGTCGTAATCGCATTCTCGACCGGGGTGGGCCTTTTTGCATTTTTGGCAGAATTCAGTAGCCATCCACCACCTCCTCGAATCTTGTGTCTAAGTCGTTTCACGATTGAGTCTAAGCCTACTGGCAAGCAACTTCAATCATCTAGGGGTCTAAGCCCATTTTGAACGCTTCGAATTTATATACATAAGTTTTCTATCCCAGCACAATGACCCTAATGGTTCCCCCATTAGTTACGCACTGCCTATCCGGCGCGGTTCTGGACTCCCGGACCTGCCCTCTACACTAATCTCGGGATTGAGGACATGAAGAAATTAGGGTCAGCGGTTGTCGAAAATAGTCGCTGCGCATGGGGCACCCCAGATTTACTTCGCGGCGGTCGCCGTGTACAGTGGGTGGTTCGAAGCAGGTCTCACTCTGAGGTAGATTCCATGAAAATGCGCGGAAGAGGAAGCGGGAATGGAAGATTTCTGGTGGTGATAGTGTGGGTTCTTGCGGCGTTGGGATGGATGGGCGCAGGAGCGGCGCGGGGGCAGGAAGCGCTTTCGAAGGTAGAGGTCGTATCGGCGGACACGGCGAAGGTGTCACCGGGAGGGGCGACGTTCACAGTGCCGGCAGGTTGGTCGCTGGAGACTGGGAAAGATGTGGTCGTGTTGACGCCACCGGAGACGGACACGCACGTGGCGATTTTTGATGCGCAGACGCCAGACGCGGCGGCCGCAGTGAAGGCAGGGTGGGCGGCGTACAAAGGCGGGCAGACGCATCCGGTGAAGATCGTCACACCACGACCGGCGCGAGAGGGTTGGGACGAGCGGCAGGTGTTTGATTACGAGACTTCGCCGAATGAACGAGCGGTAATTCAGGCGATTGCATCGCGAGCGGGAACCACGTGGACGGTGTTCCTGATTGACGGAACGGATCCGACCGTGGAGAAGCGAAGTGCGCCGCTCCAGCTGATTTATGGAAGCTTGCGGCCGAAGGCGTATCAACGTGAATCGTTCGCGGGACGGCAGGCACACCCGCTAGATGCGGCGCGGATCGCGCAGTTGACGGATTTCGTGCAGAACTCAATGAAGCTGCTGGGTATTCCGGGAGTGGGGCTGGCGTTGATCGATCACGACAAGGTGGTATTCCAAGGCGGATTCGGCGAGCGGGAACTAGGAAAGCCCGAGAGTGTGGACGAGAACACGCTGTTTATGGCGGCGTCGAATACAAAGGGGATGACAACGTTACTGCTGGCGGAATTGGTGGACCAGGGGAAATTGCGTTGGGACGAACCGGTGGTGGAGGCGTATGCGCCATTCAAGCTGGGCGATGCGGATACCACGAAGAAAGTGCTGGTGAAAAATCTAATTTGCGCGTGCACGGGATTGCCGCGGCAGGATCTGGAGTGGCTGTTCGAGTTCAAGAATGCCACGCCGGAATCGGAGCTGGCGCTGTTGGGGACGATGCAGCCGACGAGCAAGTTCGGGGAAGTCTTTCAGTACAGCAACCTGATGGCGACGGCGGCGGGATACATTGGCGGTCACATCGTGTATCCGAGCCTGGAATTGGGAGCGGCGTACGACAAGGCGATGCAGGCGATGGTGTTCAATCCGCTGAAGATGAACGTGACGACGTTTGATTATGCGCGGGCGCTGGCGAGCAATCATGCGACGCCGCACGGGGACGACGTGGACGGGAAGCCGAGCGTGGCGAGAATGGCGTTCAATTACTCGATCTATCCGGCACGGCCGGCGGGAGGAGTGTGGACGTCATCGGGAGATTTGATCAAGTACGTGCAGTTGGAGATGGATAAAGGAAGGTTGCCGGATGGGAAGCAACTGGTTTCGATGGAGAATTTGCTGATGCGGCGAGCGCCGCAAGTGCCGTTGGGCGAAGACGCGACGTACGGGATGGGGCTGGAAGTGAGCCGGAAATATGGGGTGCCGGTAGTGAGTCACGGCGGAAGCATGGCGGGATTCAAGAGCAACTGGTACTTGCTGCCGGATTCGCAGATTGGCGCGGCGATTCTGACGAATTCGGATACGGGAGGAATGCTGCCAGGGCCGTTCTCGCGGCGATTGCTGGAGGTGGTTTTCGACGGGAAGGCGGAAGCGGAAGGAGACGTCGCGGCGCAAGGGGCGAGGTACAAGGCGCAACTGGCCAAGGAACGCGAACGGCTGGTGGTGCCAGCATCGCCAGATCAGGTGGCGAAGCTGGCAAAGAAGTATATGTGCAAGGAGTTGGGTGAGATTGATGTGGTGAGCGAGAATGGCGCGACGGTGTTTGATTTTGGGGAATGGAAAAGCGCTGTGGCATCGCGGAAGAATGACGACGGGACTATTTCGTTTATTACGATCGATCCGACGAACGCCGGGTTTGAGTTTGTGGTGGGAGAGAGAGCGGGCAAGAGAACGCTCACGATTCGTGATGGGCAGCATGAGTATGTGTTTACCGAAGTGGTGTGAGTGTGGCCTGATTTTCTTTAACTTCGTGTGATGCGATATTTCAGCCGAATCGGTGTCGGGAAATCATGGTGAAACACACAACCGGCCCGATGGCGGGGCTAAGCCCTGATTTGCGTCGCGTTGCCGGACGCGTTCCCAGTTATGTTCCGATTCCATCAAGGATCAGACGGGTGAACTGAGCGGCCAGATCGGTCGGCACTTGCGGAGGGTGCGGTGCGGGTTTGGTCGACGATGGAGCGGATGGCGTCGATGACGGCTTTTGGGGCTTGATCGGGGATGCCGTGATCGCTGTTGGGGACCATGATTTGGCGGCCTTGCGAGGAAAGATGAGCGAGGGCGGGCTGAAGTTGATGTACCCATGTTTCGTGGAACTGGTCGATTTGCTGGGCAGCGACGGGATCATCGTCGGGCTTCCAGTATTGGAGTGCGGTGAGAACGACGATGGGCATGTTGCCGAGATTGGTGACGCGGCGGGCGGCATCGTCGATTTCCGGATTGCCGCTACCTCCATGAGGCACGATTGCGCCATTTCGGGTGGCGGCACAAGCCATTGCAGCGTCGGTTTCCGCATATTTTACGCGTTGGTCGCGGAGGGCCCGTGTGACGGCCTCGGCGTCAGCGGCAAACTGCGGTGGCACGTCGACGGGTTGGTTGCGCATGAAAAAGCGAACGAGACCGAAGCGAGAGGCAACGGGAGTACCCCAACAGAGGAGTTGGCGAACGAAGATGGGCATGCGATTGATCGTTGCAAGCATAATCGGAGGTTCATTCTGATCGGGATTGCTGGAATCGACGAGGACGAGACCAGCGACTTCGGATGGGAATCGACCGGCGTAAATGCGGGCGAAGCTTCCGCCGATGGAATGGCCGACAAGAATGTAGGGAGCTGCGATGGGAGTGCGCTGAAGGAGATCGTGGAGGTCGTTGGTGATTGTGGCGCTTGTGCGCGGGACGGGCGGGGGATCGCTCCAGCCTTCCCCAGCGCGGTCGTACCAACAAACGCGAGCGAACTTGGCGACTTCGGGTCGGACCTTGATGTAGCCGCCGTAACCACCGAAACGAGTGGGCAATAGGATCACGGTGGAAGACCCTTCACCCGAGCAATCGATGTTGAGAGTACGGCCCCCGATGTCGACCGCACGACCGATGCGGAAGCGGTGCTGAGCTTCGCGATTGCGACCGAGTTGCTCGTAGGTGAAACCGATAATCGCGAGCAAGACGACAAGCGCGGCAACTGCGGCGAGACCGAAAAGTGCGATGCGACGAAAGGTTGGACGCATGGATGGCTCCTACCGTTCGATATACGGGTGCAGACCGATGAACGCCGAGACCAAGGCTAAAAGAAACGCCAGGGCGAAGATCCAGAGATTGGAGCGCAGGAGCCACTGCACAGTGAGGGAGCGGAGGGCGTCGCAGAGAAGGAGGGCACGGTCGATGTTGGCGGGAATTTCGTCGAAGATGCAGAGCATTTCGTCTCCGAAGCGCTCGCGGAAGGCGCGAGGGTGCGCGCGAAGGAGAAAGGCGTAGAGGATGCGAATCATGAGGCAGCCTCGCCAGGTTTGGCACCGCGAAGACGAAGCTTGGCGGCACGGACGATGGATTCGAGGCGCTCGATTTCGGCGGCAAAGACGCGACGGCCATGAGGAGTGATGCGGTAGTAGCGGCGGCGCGGATCTTCTTTGGACGAGCGGCGATGGGCTTCGGCGACGAGGCCCTGTTCGATGAGCTTTTCCAGATTGTCGTACAGGGTGCCAGGACCGAGTTTGTAGGAGCCGGCGGATTGGCGCACGACTTCCTGCATGATGCCATAGCCGTGGCGGTCTTCGGCGGAGAGAGCGAGGAGGATGTGTTGAGCGGCGGCGGAGAGCGTCATAGTCGGAATACGATATATCGAAATGCGACTGAGTTGTCAAGGGGTAAGGCAAAATCCTGATGCCGGACAAACCGGAAGTGAACGAACACGCTCGGTGAGTCGCAACCGGAGGAGCAGTTCCTAGTCCGCGATGCCGGCAACCGCGCTCTATAAAGGGGATGTAATGGGCTGGTTATACGAAGGGATCGTCGCTGACTGCAATACGCAGTATTGCAAAATCAATTTGCATGTTCAGAGAACGGGGTATTTACAAAAGCGGTTGTCGCAGGGGAACGGGCTCGATCTGTTTGGTCGCTTGGCAAACTGTGATTCGCGGTCACGAAGGCCAGGAAGCTTGATCTTGTTGTTCTGAGCTAGAATCTGCTGGCGCGAGATTCTCGAGACACCCACGGAGGAACCGTGAAGAAACTGTCCGGCTTAGTCATGGTCGGCGTATTAATTACGCTCTCAAACTTGCAATGGCTACCCAGTGTCCCCGCATTCGCATCGCCTTCAACCCAGCAGAATGCTCCGAGGTTGCACGACGAGTTAAAACACTTTGCTTCACTCGATCCCATTGACACGCACACTCACGTCTTCGAGAACGATCCGGCCTTCCATGCAATGCTGAACGGATTGCACCTGCACTTGGTGGACATCTGCGTTTTCACGGACCAAGAGCCCCCCTTTCCTACCTTGCAGGCCCAGATCGACTCCTCATTAGCTGTAACTCGCGCCTCTAAGGGTCATGTATCCTTTTGCACGACTTTCGACCCATTCAGATTTCGCTCTCCCAATTTTGCCGCCGACACCATCCAGCAGCTCGATCGAGATTCCAAAAATGGTGCCGTCGCCGTGAAAATCTGGAAAAACATCGGCATGGAACTCAAAACTCCGGAAGATAAATTTGCGATGCCTGACGATGCCGTGTTTGCGCCCATTTACCGGGCCATCGCCGAGCGCAATATGACGCTGATCGCTCACCTGGCGGAACCGAATTCCTGTTGGGAGCCTCCCGACCCGGCAAGTCCTGACTACGACTACTACAAAGAGCATCCGGAGTGGTACATGTATGGCAAGGCCGATCGCCCTTCCAAAGCGCAGATACTTGCTGCTCGCGACCACTTGCTCGCTGAGAATCCGCAGTTGCGTGTCGTAGGCGCGCATCTTGGCAGCATGGAGGTGGATGTAGACGAAATAGCGAAACGCTTCGATCGCTACCCCAACTTTGCCGTCGACACGGCTGCCCGCGTAGGCTACTTCGCACTTCAGCCGCGCGACAAAGTGCGGGCCTTCTTGGTGAAGTACCAGGATCGCGTCCTCTACGGCACTGATCTGGAATATGGACGGAAAGGAGATTCCGGTAGCCTGCAAGAGTGGGAGTCAACCTACCTGCGGGATTGGAGTTTTTTTTCTACGAACGAAACGGTCGAGTTTCAAGGACGCAAGGTCCAAGGCCTCCAGTTGCCGGACTCTGTCCTCCGCAAGCTTTACCGCGATAACGCCATCCACTGGTTTCCAAGGATGACGAACATGGCACAAAAGTGATCCTGTTTTTTGACCGGGTAACCTCAGGTAGTTTCGCCTCGCGCGTTCTTGCAAGCGGAGAATCTTATTTGTAGTCGCAATTGGCCTGTTATCAAGGCGACCATATTGAGTGCCGGCTGCCCTAACGCTGGCTAAACCCGCTCATGACGGACGACGTTGAAGTTTTCATCCTCCAATGGAGGCCGAAAGTACGCAGTAACAGCATCAAAGTCCGCATCCCGGATCCAGGGAGTGCCCGTAGGTAACCCCGTGCTTCGCTCACGAAGCTGACTTTTGCACAAAGCATCGGATGCGTCTACAAAGTGCAGTTCGTGCTCAACATTTGCACGCTCGATCAGCTCGCGAAACCATTTACGCTGCTCTTTGGTATTGCCGAGAAAATCGAGCACGACCGAAATCCCCCTGGACAAAAGATCGCAAACGTGTGGCGTGAGCGCGCTCTGCACTCGAGAAGAGCACTTGACGAATCCCGGAATGTCCATGATCTCGCCAGGAAACAAGGCACTCAAGAAATCGTCCTGCACGAGGAGGACAGCATTTTCTCGAACGGCTAACTTTCTTGCGAGAACGGACTTACCTGCCGCCATCTTCCCGCAGAGGAATATCAACTTCGCTGAATTCTCCAGGCGCATCTTGGGCGAAAAGTATCATAACCCGCCAGCAAGGTCCCCATAAGCCTCAACTGCGTGTTCGACGCGTCGCTGGTGCCAGAAACTTTTCTAGGATCGCGAAAGCAACTGGGAAAACCCGCGCGAGTCTTACTCTGCGTTCTTCCACTTCATCTGATAAATCTGGGTCACGCTGGTATCGCTCATCGTTGCGATATTGCCCTCGGGCGTGATGGATACGAAATCCTGTACCCCACCGAGGAGTGCGTTCATCCCCGTAAACTTCGTGAATAACTCCCACTTCCCGTCTGCCATCGTCAGCCGGTATATTCCGGTTTGCTCGCCGGTCGCCGCTTCCGACGGGCCGCACATCGAATAAAGCGACTTCGAATCCGGCGCCCAGACAAAAAATCCCCAGTCGTGTTCAAAAACCTTCAGCTGTTTCCATTGCTTTGTCTTTACGGAATAAATCGCCAGGCTCTTCGGCGGATTCTGAATTCCTGCCAGGTACTGGCCGTCAGGCGACCACAATGGCGCGTAGTAGCCGTCCGATCCCTGCATGGTCGACACCTTTCTCGTCTTCAGATCCAGGATGCGGATGCGCAGGTGTCCCGTGATTGGGTAATCGTTAAAGTAGATGGACTCCCCACCCGGCGACCAGCTCGGAAGTACTTCCGTGAAACCCTCCGAGGTCAGTTTTTCCGGTGCGCCACTATCGACGCTGACACGATAAAGCTCCTTCCAGTCGCTATACGCGATCCACTTGCTGTCCGGCGACCACGTGGGCATCTGCGCCGAAGTGTTTGTGAGTTGTAACTTTTCGCTGCCGTCGATCTTGCACCGCCACAAATAACCTCTCGGATAATCTGTGTATACCATCCACTTTCGGTCCGGTGAGACCACCAGCTGCGTTGCGGGTAGTCCTCTGAGGTACGGCAAAAATCGTTTTTCCTTTTCGTCATAGAAATGCATCGCTCCCTGAGCCAGGCGTCCCACGACGAACATTCCGTTGCCATCCCTGCTCGGCGCCATTCCGGTCACTTCTGGTTGGCCCGGCGTCAATCGCACGGCCTGCGGCTTCTTCCAGAACTCGTACCAGCGTGGCTCCAAATATTCGTAAAGATGGTTGGATCCATCTTTGAACGAATTGAAAACAAAGTGCTTCCCGCCCGGCGTCCAGATTCCGCCAAAACTGTCGGAGTCCTCCGGCCATTGCTGAGGAAGAGGAAGTAGATGTGGATTACTGCCGTCTATGTTCAGCTCCCAGATCCTCGTAAGATCGTCCTCCAGCGTGCTTCTCGATACCGTTATACGAATTTTTTTGGAGTCCGGCGAAAAAACGGGATTGCCCGGCACCATATGCTCAGTGTTCCAGACTTCCTTTGCGTTTTGGCCGTTGCTGTCACACATATAGACCGATTCTTTTTCATTGAACGCAATCAACTTCCCATCCGGAGAATAAGTTGCGCCGCGCGCCGTGATATTTCCCAACCGCTTCGGCGCACCTCCCAGCACGGGCATGGTCCATATTGTTCCCCGCTGTGTTTCGTCGTTCAGATCGCTCTGCAGTAGCAGGAACTCAGAGCCATCAGGCGAGATATCCAGGATACTCCTCGTGCCGATTGCGGCGCGGAGAGGCGCCGTCTCGCCCCCCTTTACGGACATTTCGACGGGATTCTGTCCGCTGACGAAATAAACACGCGATCCGTCCGTGAATATCGAGGGATTTTTTGTTTCGCTCGAGAAGGTGAGCTGCTCCATCGGCAGTGGCGCAGAATCGGCGGGCGTGCCGCGGCCAGTAAGCGCGACCCACGCAGCAGTGCAGACCACCGCCGCGACCCCAATCCAGATCCACTTCCTTGACTTCTCTTGCTTTGGCGGCACTGGCGACAAACCGGTCTGTGATCGTTCCGTCTCCTTCTTCAGCAGCCGGCGCAAATCTACCATCAATTCATGCGCCGTCTGGTATCGGTCCTCCCGATCCTTCTCCAGAGTCTTCCCGACGATTCGTTGGAGTTCCTCGGGTACCGCGGGATTCAACTCGCGAATGGGTTTCGGCTCTTTGTGTAGGATCTGGCCGATGATCGTTACGGGAGATTCTCCGTGGAACGCTCGCTTCCCGGTGGTCATCTCATAGAGCACAATGCCAAACGAAAAAATGTCGCTCCGCGCGTCGATGTCCCTGTCCTGCGCCTGTTCCGGGGACATGTACGCCAGGGTACCGACAATGGCGCCGCGTTCCGTGATGGGAGCTGAAATCGTTGGCGCCTCGCCGATGGGTATGCTATCCAGCAGCACGCGTTTCGCCAAGCCGAAGTCAGCCAACTTCACCTCACCCTGGCTGGTCACAAAAATGTTGGACGGTTTGATGTCCCGGTGGACTATCCCATTCTTGTGCGCAACCTCGAGCGCTGTGACGATCTGCATCGCATAGTCCAGCAACGTCTCCAGCGGCAGCGGACTCGATCCGATCTTCTGTTTCAGCGTCTGCCCTTCGAGCAGTTCCATGGCGATGAACGTCTGGCCATCCTGCTCGCCGATGTCGTAGACAGTACAGATGTTGTGATGATTCAGCGCTGATGCCGCCTGCGCCTCGCGCTGAAAGCGCGCCTGCGCATGAGCATCTTGCTGCCCTTCAGGAGGAAGAAACTTGAGGGCCACGAAACGTCCAAGTCGGGTGTCCTCGGCCTTATACACCACCCCATTTCCTCCAGCGCCAAGCTTCTCGACAATGCGATATCGCGATGTCGCCGACTGGCTATTGGGTGGTGTTCGTGGGTCCTCCATTCTCGGCGTATATTAGGGGCATCCATCCATTCAAGTCAATAAGCAGGGGGGACATAGGACACTATGTGAAACCAATTTATTACATCGGCCCGGATGGACTCAGGCAGAAAACCAGCTATTACATGGGAGAGGGTGGCGGCAAGTTATCTGCCGAGGGATGAATTCCCATCGCCCGTTATGACTTGGGCCACTGGATGAAGACGCTGCCACAGCTCCGGAGTGTTAGAAGCCAGGATGTTCTCCATCTGGAGCTACGAACATCTGAATCCCCATGTCGCCTCACGGAGAGTGGCGCATCCCCTGAGGCTTCGGGCCATTGCGCCCGCGAAAAAGAAGAACGACCGTATCGATGCCAGTAAGACGAGCGACGGTCCGCGCTACGATTTTCTGCCCGAGTGCTACAGGGCTCCGGCAGCCATCCGCGAATCCCGCCTGTATTGTGGATCTTACGTGCCTTCCACAAGGCACTGCGGAACGACTCCCTCCTCCGAGGACATCGTTTGCTTTAGAAAACTGGTACTTCCCGCCTCTTGACGACATCTTCCGTTAAAGACACACTTCTCGCAGGACGACGGAGTCTTATGTCTTCTCTCTCTTCGAATCTCGCGCCGATGAGCAACCGGCGGCGCAGTCAACGTGTTCTGCTGCGGATTCCGATCGCCGTGATTGCCCCGGGACCTGATAAGAAGATGGCGCGCGAACAGACCCATACCATGGTCGTCAATGCACACGGCGCCCTGATTGCCCTCGACCTTCCCGTGCGTGTTGGGCAGGTGGTGATCCTGCAGAATCCTGAAACCAGTGAAGAGCAGTCTTGCCGCGTCATCCGGGTGAATCCGGCAAGGGAAGGGAAGGCCGAAGTGGGCATCGAGTTCATGAAGCCAGCTCCCAATTTTTGGCGCGTGGCTTTTCCGCCTTCGGACTGGGTTCCACACTCGGTCGAAATTCCAGGGGACACTTTTTAGGCCTCGAACGACGCTGGTCCTTCAAGAATCATTTTCATAATTGAATCGATTTAATGTAAACTTGCGCCAGTTGTTCCGAAAAACCATTTCTTACGATCCGCAGTTTGCGAGGGATACGATGTCTCCACTCGGTACTCTCCGTTGTTCCATTTTTTTGATTCTCTCCGGCCTGCTCTCCACCTCATTTCTGGCCGCACAGACTCCCGCCAATCGGCAGTATCTGCACGGTACCTGGCGGATGCAGTCCGCCTGTACAGACAGCGTCAAGGGCGAGCAACTGTCTCTCCCGGGCTATGACACGTCGAAATGGCACCCCGCGGAAGTTCCCGGGACTGTCGTCGGCGCACTGGTCGGAGACAAGACCTTGCCCGATCCCAACTACGGGATGAATCTCAAATCATTTCCGGGTTTTGTTTCCGATCCTAAGGGGCTTTTCGCCACACAGAATATGCCTACGGACAGCCCGTACCGCTGTTCCTACTGGTTTCGCACGGAGTTTGACTCGCCGGACACTGTTTCGAAATCCGCCGCGTGGTTGCATTTTCTGGGCATCAATTACCGCGCCAACGTCTGGCTGAACGGCAAGAAGATCGGCGACCGCGCCGACGTTGCCGGCGCCTACCGCACGTTTGAGTTCCGCGTGAATGAACTTCTCAAGAAAGGCGGAAAGAACGCGCTGGCCGTGGAAATTTTTGCACCGGAAAGATACGACCTTGGTCTGACCTGGGTGGATTGGAATCCTACCCCACCGGACAAGGACATGGGTATCTGGCGCGAAGTTTTTTTGTCGGAGTCGGGGGACGTTTCGCTTCGCCGACCCTTTGTCGCTTCCGAGCTGGGCTCGGACTATAAGTCCGCACAACTTACCGTAAGTGCCGTTCTCACGAACACGACGGATCATCCCGTGAAATCAACACTGCAGGTAGACCTGGCCGATGTGCAGGTCAGCCAAGCCGTGGAACTAGCTGCAAAGGAAAGCAAGACGGTTCGCCTGACTCCCGAACTGTTCCCGCAACTCAAGCTCGCGCATCCACGCTTGTGGTGGCCTTATCAGATGGGTGAGCCCTATCTTTACGATGCGAAGTTCCGCGTGGCCGCTGGCGGGGGAGAATCGGACAGCGCGGTTGTGAGGTTTGGCATTCGCGAAGTCACTTCCGAAATCACTGGTCCCAACACTCGATTGTTTAGGATTAACGGCAGGAACGTGCTGATCCGCGGTGCCGCATGGGCGCCGGACATGCTCTTGCGGTGGTCCTCGAAGCGGCTCGACGCCGATCTGAATTACGTCAAGCACATGGGGCTTAACGCGATTCGCCTGGAAGGCAAGACCGACCGCGACGAGTTTTTCGACAAAACCGACCAACTTGGCATCCTGGTTATGCCGGGATGGATCTGCTGCGATGCGTGGGAACGCTGGAAACACTGGACGCCAGAGACCAAGGCCATTGCGGCTGCTTCGCTGACCGATCAGATCTCCCGACTACGCAATCATGCCAGCGTTTTCGTGTGGCTCTACGGCAGCGATAATCCACCGCCGCCGGACATTGAGAACATGTACCTTGGCATCCTCAAAGACCTGGGCTGGCCGAATCCAACCGTTTCTTCCGCGAGCGAACAAGCCACCACCGTTGCCGGCAAGTCGGGCGTGAAAATGACAGGACCTTACGAATACGTTCCCCCGGTGTACTGGCTCGCGGACACCGAGGCAGGCGGAGCCTACAGCTACAACACAGAAACCAGTCCGGGGCCCGCAATTCCTCCCAAGGAGAGCCTGGAGAAATTCATTCCCAAGGATCATCTCTGGCCGATCGACGAGTATTGGAACTTCCATTCCGGTCGGGATCGCTTCGCGACTGTTAATGTTTTCACGGACGCGGTGACCAAACGTTACGGTGCACCCACTTCGCTCGATGATTACGAGCGCAAGGCGCAGGCAACGGCCTATGACAATGAGCGCTCCATGTTTGAAGCCTATGGCCGCAACAAGTACACCTCCACCGGTGTGATCCAATGGATGTTGGACAACGCGTGGCCGTCGCTCATCTGGCATCTTTACGATTACTACCTGGTGCCCGCTGGCGGGTATTTCGGGACA
>Ga0181523_10003451_pt1 | contig 14379 bp, 18 predicted proteins | sample PEATcosm2014_Bin_43_FD_119752 | JGI IMG/M metagenome (GOLD analysis project Ga0181523, IMG submission 119752) | Peatland microbial communities from MTU Mesocosm Facility, Houghton, MI, USA - PEATcosm2014_Bin05_30_metaG | ecosystem: Environmental > Terrestrial > Soil > Wetlands > Peat | place...
CTCATCGTTGGGCCCGGCATTCATCGCAAGCATGCCTGGATCGAATTGCGAGATCTCAGTTCCACTGGTGGTTACGGTTTGGATAGCTGCGGTTCCGTTATGGAAGACGCCCAGGAAGTTACCCAACGGTGGCGACTGCCAGGAATCTATGGAGGGACCCGGCGCTGCGGGAATTGGAACAGAGGCGGGCAATAGATTAAAAGTGGAGCCGAGTGGAACGGTTTCAAAGCCGTAGGTCCAGACGCCATTGGGATTGGCGACGGGCGAGAACTGCAGCGACGGGTCATACTGGGCCGAGGCCAGCCGCGCTGCGCCGACCACTAGTCCCAGAAGCACTGCCATTGCGCTGTTGTTTCCGACAGGAATTTGCCCTTTGACGCGCCGCCCTTTAGTTGACGAAGTACGGGTGAACAGCGCTAACGCTGCGACTGAATACCAAACCAATCTGGTCTTACAATAGGATTTCATTTGGATCCTTGGGTTGTGGGTTCACGAATTGCATTTGCTCCGCGAGAAAGTGAGTGAACGTGTGGTCCACTGGAGATATGAATGGCAAAGCCGGGACGGCGAAACCGGAATCCGCGGTTGCCACCATTTTGCTCTTATGGCTTATGGTAAACATAAGACTAACCTGTAAGGCACTCAAGTTTTATAATGAATCAGGTGATGTTTGTCAAGAAGTTTCTGAATGATTTTATAAGCTCTTCGACCGTCTCAAGTTATGGTCTGTGTGGCGGGCGCCAAGCGCGAACGGGGCACTGCAACGGCGGATTTTAGCGTGGTTCCCTGCGCGGGCGATGTTTTCCGCCGCGTTCTTCGGCTTTGCGGGGCGCAAGCACAAGGCTCAAACGTACCGCACGAGGTCCTTGATTTCAAAACGCACTTTAGGCTGGCTCGCGTATTTGTCATTGGCCGCGCGATAACCCAGGGCACAACAAACCACCGACGCGTAACCGCTGTTTTCCAGTCCGAGCACGCGGTCGTATTCCGCGGGAACAAAGCCTTCCATCGGGCAGGCGTCCACGCCGAGCACGGCGGCGCAGGTCAACAGATTGCCCAGCGCGATGAAGGCCTGCCGCGTGGCCCATTCATGAGTGATTTTACTGCGCGGCCCTTTGACGAGGTCGCCCAGCATCATGTCGCGGTAAAAATTCTGCGATTGGGCGGGAATCTTTCGGACGTCGGTGGTGCGTGCAATGAGTTTGTCCACGTCAGCTTCGGTCATCCTGGTGCGGGCGGTGAACACGACGTAATGTGAACAATCCACGACCTGCCGTTGGTTCCACGAATGGGGGAGTAATTCCGCGCGCTTGGCCGGGTCGTTGATGACGAGAAAACGATACGGCTGGAGTCCGTAGGAACTCGGCGAAAGCACGAGCGCGCGTTCCAGGGTTTGCCAGACATGCGCCGGAATATTCCTGCCGGAATCAAAAACCTTCGTGGCATAACGCCAGTTTAAGGCGTTCAGGAGTTGCTGTGTGTTTTGGTTGTTCATGGTCCATTCATTTTTCGTCCGCTGAAAATTGCACACGCAACGAAAAAAGCAAATTTTACTTCGCATCGGGAAATTTTTTGGTGAAATTTCAAGACATGAGTCTGTTGAATCTCCGTGTTCGCCGCGCCACCATCGACGACTTTCAAGGTCTCAGGTCGCTTTGGAATTCGATGCGCCTGCCGGCGGATGAATTGGAACGACGGCTGACCGAATTCCAGGTGATTGAATCCGCCGACGGTGAAATCCTCGGCACGATTGGCCTTCAAATCGTCCACCAGCACGCCCGGCTCCACAGCGAAGCCTACGCGGATTTTTCCCTGGCGGACGCGGCGCGGCAACTGTTCTGGGAACGCATTCAAGTGATTGCCTCGCATCACGGCGTCTTCCGGCTTTGGACGCAGGAAAATTCGCCATTCTGGAGCCGCTGCGGGTTCCGCATCGTCATCACCGAAAGCCTCGTGCAACTGCCCGAAGAATGGAAACGTCTCGAAGGGAAATGGTACTCGCTTCAGCTTAAAAGCGAGGAGATCATCACCGCCGCTTTTGAAAAGCATTTGGCTGGTTTCATGGACTCCGGAAAAAAACAAGCCGCGCGTGTCTCTGAAAAAGCCCGCATCATCAACACCATTGTTATTGTCGTTTGCTTCGGAATTTTCTTCATCTGTATTGCGATCCTGATTTACCTGATCACACTCCGCCGTTAGCGGTGCGCTGACGGCAGGTTGAACTCGTCCGCGTGATTCAAGCCTGACGTTCACCATCATTCAAAATCCCTTGTTTTACGCTGTTTTGCACCTTGCAGAATCATGGTGAAAGATAGTGCTTGCATACAGTTGCATGACAGCGTAGCTTCTGGGCATGGCATGGCTCTACAAACGCAGCGGCTCCGAAAACTGGTGGATCGGCTACCGTCTCAACGGTCGTCAGATTCTCCGATCAACCAAAACCGGCGACCGCGCCGCCGCCGAGCGCGAGCTGGCGAAGCTCGACGCGGTTGCCCAGGCGCACAGGACCGGAACCTTGACGGAAGAATTTATCGCGTTAATCACGCGCAAGGAATCATCCGGCGTCTCGCTCCGCGCGGCCATCCGGCAATGGCTGGCGGAGTGCAAGGATTTGTCCAAGCGGACACTGCCCGGTTATCGCGGCGTCACCGAGGAATTTTGCCGCTATCTCAACGCAACAGACGCCGCGCCGTTGCTCCGCGACATTCGGCAGGAAACCGTAGGCGCGTTCATCCGTGAAAAACGCGCCGCGACTTCGACGGCGACCGCCAACGCCAACCGCCGGATTCTTTCGGGTTTTTTCAACTACTGCGTGGACAATCAGGCTTTGCCTTTCTCTCCCGTGCCGTCCGCCCGCGCCATGAAATTGACCAAAGAAAGCAAACTAATCCGCCGGACGTTCACTCTGGTTGAATTGAAAACCATTTTCGACAAGTGCCCGTCCGACTTCTGGCGCTATATGGTCATGGCTGGATACTTTACCGGGCAGCGATTGGGCGATCTAATCTGTTTGCCGTGGGCAGCGGTGGATTTGGAACGCGGGCAGCTACGGCTTAAACAGCACAAAACAGGCAAGGCCGTCACCGTGCCGTTGTCAGACAATCTAGCGGCGCTCATTCTGGGATTGAAGCGCAAGGCCGGAGCGGTGAAAACGTCCGATGCAATTTGGCCGGAGCAATGCCGCCGTTATCAGCAATATGGCTCCAGTTCGTTCTCACGTGAATTTTTCGACGAAGTGTTACTGCCTGCCGGACTGGTGACCGCGCGGGCGTGGCCGTCAGACCAGCGCAACGGACAGCGCGGCGGCGAGCGCACCGGACGGCGCAAGGCGTCCGAAATTTCGTTTCACTGCTTGCGTCACACTTTTGTCAGCCTGCTCAAAATCACCGGCGCATCACAAGCAACCGCTAAAGAATTGGCAGGACATTCGAGCGATCAAATTTCCGATCTATACACGCACGTTGACGAGGCCGAGTTGTCCCGTGCCATCAAACGATTGCCGGACATCGCAAAATGAAAAGACAAAAACAGAAGCCCGCGAAGAAAATCAGGATGAACGCCACGGTGGCTGGGCTTGGATTCTATACCGCGCCGGTGCAAAAGGCCGTTTCGCGTTGGCGCGGCTGCCTATGGGATGACGAAATCGAACACCTGTTTTTCACCGCCGCGATGCTCTATTCGCATGACGGATTCTGGCCGGATTCGGGCATCCCTTGTGACGCCCGCTGGCCGCTCTTTTGGGATTTACTGCAAGCCGCGAAGGAAATTTACACGGACAAAACCAGCCCGGTTTATTGGCTTCTCAAATCGGGTTTTAGCGTTGCTGTGAATTGCCGGTTTGACGACTGGGGAACACTCGCGTTGCAAATCGAAAAGAAGTGGCACGGCCCCGCCTTTCAAGCCGACGCATTGAAGCAAGCGGCGAAACGAATGAAAATTTTAACCCCGCCTGAAATCAAAGAAGCTACCCCCTTCTTTCGTGCCGTGACGCGGCACGGATAAATTTGTCACGCCAAAGCAAATGACAATGAGCGTTCACGGCTTACCGTGAATCTCATGGAACAAGAAATCAGTTTCGATCTAGTCCGTCTTACGAAAAGTAAAAAGGCGGTTGATTTAGCGCCGAACTCAATTCGCAAACTCGCCAGCAAGGGGCTTCGACTTTACAGATTTGGCCGCGCTGTTTTTTTCTCACGGAGCGAGCTTGAAATTTTCATCAAACGGGGTGCCGCGTGAAAACTTTTTTGCGCCGATCAAAGGCGTCCGGCTCGACCAAGCGGTTAGTCGAAAAATTGCTCCGCGACGGCGCACGCGCCACCCGCCGCGCGTTGAAATCTTGGCAGAGGCGCGGGCTTGTCAATTCGGAAAGGGGCGACCATGAAAATTGAAGATTTTCTTTCGCACTTTCCCGACGCCAAGCGCAGCGGCAACGGATGGACGGCGCGATGCCCGGCTCACGAAGATTCGACCCCTTCCCTGTCCATTACGGAAAAGCCCGACCGGATTTTGATTTGTTGCCATGCCGGATGCACGCAGGACGCGATTTGCGACAGGCTCGGTTTGAAGCTGGCCGATTTGTTCACCGGCAACGGCAACGGCTCGCCCGCTCGAATCGTGGCGCAATACCCCTACCTTGACGCCAGCGGCAAGTTGCTTTTTGAAGTTGTCCGTTTCGACCCGAAAGATTTTCGCCAGCGCCGACCAGATGCAACCGCATTGGACGGCTGGGCGTGGAACACGCGCGGCGTTCAAAAGGTTTTGTTTCGGCTGCCGGAAATTCTCCGCGCCATTCAAAGCGACAAATTCATTTTTATTTGTGAAGGCGAGAAAGACGTTCTGGCAATGGTGCAACGCGGGCTTGTGGCAACGTGCAACCCCGGAGGCTCCGGCAAATGGCAGGACTCATTTTCTGAGACGCTGCGTGGCGCGCGCGTCGTAATTCTGCCGGACAAGGACGCGCCGGGCACAGCGCACGCCGCGCTTGTGGCGTCCAAACTTCACGGCATCGCAAAAAGTGTCCGCGTTATTGAATTGCCGGACGCGAACGGCAAGGCCGTCAAAGACGCCGCCGACTTTTTCGCCGCTGGCGGTGACGCCGCTGAGATCGGGCACTTCGTGGATCAAGCGCCAGTCTGGACGCCGCCGACAGCGAGCGAGACTGGCGGTTTGCCTGACATCGTGGACGCCGCCGCGTTCATGGCCGAGCGGCTGCCAGCGCCGCAAGAATTGATTGCTGGAATTTTACACCGTGGCAGCAAGCTCGCGCTCGGCGGTAGCAGTAAGGCCTTCAAAACCTGGACGCTGCTCGACCTGGCTCTTTCCGTGGCGCTTGGCGCGCCCTGGCTTGGATTTGAAACCGAGCAAGGCAAAGTTTTGTTTCTCAACTTTGAGATTCAACCGCAACCGTGGCAACGCCGCATCGCCGCCGTCACTCGCGCCAAAGAAACAGAATTGAAGCCCGGCGCAATGCAGCTTTGGAACTTGCGCGGACACGCCGCCGACTTCCGCCAGCTAGTGCCGTTAATTATTCAACGCACGCGGCGCGACGGCTTCTCACTCGTCATTCTCGACCCGATTTACAAGATTTACGGGGGCACGGATGAAAACGCCGCCGGTGACGTGGCCGCATTGCTCAATTCGCTTGAACGGCTCGCCGTGGAAACCGGCGCGGCGATTGCCTACGGTTGCCACTTCGCCAAAGGCAACGCCAGCGGCAAAGAAGCACTCGACCGGATTTCGGGCAGTGGAGTTTTTGCCCGCGATCCCGACAGTCTTTTGATTTTCACCGCGCACGAAGAACCCGACGCCTTCACGGTTGAACCAATTCTCCGCAACTTCGCGCCGGTTGAACCGTTCTGTGTCCGCTGGCAATACCCGCTCATGCAGCGTGACGAGGCGCTCGACCCGGCCAAACTCAAACAGGTTGCCGGAAAGAAGAAAGCGCATGACCCGTTGGAATTGCTCGCCCTGATCGCCAGCAATGACGAGCAAAACCCCGTGTCCGTTGGGCAGTGGGCAGATCGGGCAGGCGTGCCGCGAACGACCCTAAACGGCTACTTGACGGAAATGCGGCTCAGAGGCTGGATAAAAACCATCGGCGACGGAACCACAGCGAAGAAGGCAATCACCAATGCTGGCAAGGCAATTCTGAACGGAGGCACGCATGACGGAAATTAAATGCGTCAATCGTCAACTGAATCCGTCAAGCCGATTAGACGTTAGACGGATTTCCTTTAGGAATCCGTCAACGTCAAGCGGCAGGCAAAACCGTCAAAAGCGAATCCGTCAAGCGGCAGGCCCGGCGACTGACGCTGACACCGGCGCGGCAGGGGCGCCGCCGCAAGTAAGGATTCTTTTGTTTCAACCGCCGACTGCTCAGGCGATGGCAGATTTCGGTCAGGAACCAAGACCTGAAAAAATCCGGAAAACCACGAAAAATCAACACTCAATCCGTTAAAATCCAATGAAATCAAAGCCTTCTCCGCACGGACCGTTGAAACGCAGCATCCGTTTTTGGGCGTTTCACTTGCGATGCTCACCGGCGACGCTTTCTCGGCAACTGTCCGACTGCGGCCCCCGCGCTCCACGGCGAAAAAACCCGGATGGCGTCACGCTGTTTGAAATTTTGCACGGCTATCCTTACGACACCCCATTTAATCCATGAATCAGCAGGAGCCTACCCAAGTATCGGCTGCCGTGCTCGCCAAGTTCGCAAATTGATTTTCTGAAAAACAAACGCCGGCACACTCATGCCGGCGCACCTGCAATCTTTCTAAAAAATTCCGTCCAGCCTTTGTCTTTGCTGTGGGTCGTCATCGGATATGAAGCCAGCGATTGCCGCGTGAATCTATCAAATCGGAACCTTCGATTTTGAACTGCGACCCGCCGACTGTGAACTGCGACCCGCCGACTGTGACGGTGTCGCCGTCCGTTTCCCATTTTGAAGTTCCAAGCTTTTGGCCAGAGGAATCATTAAGCCACACCGCTGAACCATCGCTGCGCAAATCAAGCTCATTTTCCCAAATCGCCTGCTGGCAATAATAAATTCCTGAAAGAGCTTGCCGACCTTCAGCGGCCAATTCAGAAACATTGTCCTTTGCCACTGCCTCTGGCGCTTGAACACTGCTTCTCAATTCGGCTTCCGATTTCTCGGCCATATCAAGGGCGGTTTCGATTCTTTGAAGGGCAGTTTCGGTTCTTTGAAGTGAATGTTTTTCAGACAAATAAAGGCAGGCAAATAAAATGCTCGTGACAGCAAAAATCGCAGCGCAAATCCATGCGATTTTTTCGCTGGCCGCCGGCTCCTTTGGCTTGGCCTTTTGTGACACGGGCGGCTTTGCAACTGGGATTTTTAGCGGTTCAGGAGCGTCGGTTTTTTTGATGGTGACAACAGTAAGGTTTCCGCAAACAGGACAATCAATTGATTGACCGAAAATATGCGTGGCCGTTCGCCCGCTTTCTTCAAATTCAGAGAGGTCGAATTCAAAAGTTTGCCCGCACTTCTGACAATTGGATTTTGCAATCATCGCTTTCGATGTTCATTGCTCATGCCTGCGAATAACTCCTGCCGGCTCAAAACTGAACCGCAGCCGGTAGAAGCACAAGAGCAAAACAAACGCGCCGGCCACTCAGCCGACGCGCTCTATTTGATGGAGGTGCGGATTTCCGCACCTGATTTACTTTCGCATAAATCGAAGCGGCTGCAAACCGAGGCCCGGACTTCAATCCGCTTTTTGACTTCGCGCTGGCCTGGTCAAAACTCAAGGGGCAGTGGCCGTTGGCTCCAGCAGCCCTGTTCCAACGAATGCATCCGACTCAGCACGTTAGGTTTTCCGCGCCATCTGACGAAATCTCTTTGATCTTTAGCGGTCGATCCCAAAAATGACACGGAAACTAATCTCCTAGGTTATTCGTCCGGGAAAGTTGCAGGCGGATCCGGGCCAGCATCAGGGTAAAAGTTTCTAGCAGGATGAAACGGGTGATGAAGTTCCAAACAAAAACTCCAGCGGAACGGTAATCGGTGTCGCCGTCGTATTGAATCAACGGGGAGATGAACGAGCTTGCGAAGACAAACAACGTGGCCCAGCGTGTGTTCACCACCAGCGCCAGCAACGCGCAGGGAATCCCGTAGAACAGGATGAACATCAAATGCGGGTTGGAGTGGAGATGGATCAAGACCACGATGCCAAACAGCACGGCAGCCGTCAAAATCGTTTGCCAATGACGCGACCATTCTTTGAAGATGGAAGTTTTCTCATCCAGCGTGCCCGATGGCGGATTGACCATCCAGTTCTTGAGCAGTCGATAGACGCGCAGCCACGGCAGCGGTATGAATTCAAAACCGACCCGCACCATCGAATCGTAAAAGTTCAGTGCCCTGCCTATCACATTATGATAGACAAATTCAATCAGCCCCGGCCCTGATTGATGCGCGGTGGCCGGAGCATTCAGCCACGCGGCCTGCTGCTGTTCCCAGCGATGGCGGTAACGCTCCAGTTTTTTTACGATGGCAGGAGGCACCAGCTCTTCCGTGTATTTTTGACGCTCAATGATTCCACGCCGGAGATAAGCGTGATGCTGGCCCTTGTAAAGGGTGGACAAGTCAGCCTTGTTCAGTTCCAGCATCCGCTGGTCAAACGGCACTCCTAGAAACGCACTGATGTCCCGGCACACCTTTTCGGTATGATCTACGATGTTCGCGTAATCCACACGAAATACCCGCGCGCCCTTCTTTTCAATCCGGTCGGCTTGATGGATGGCATGTTCCTGATGGTAAATTAACCGGCTTAACATGCCGGGCCTGCCAAAAAAGCGGGAGGTCTGGCCGGCCTTGAGCACACTGCGGTAAACCTCCAGCGGATTGCGCCAGACGAGGATGAACGATGCGTCCGGATACTGTTGGTGGAGCTGTTCTAATCGGGAACAGTAAAAAGGCGATTTTTCTCCACTGATGGCCGCGCCCTTCGTCTCGCCAAAAGTGCGATACAAATCCGACGGCTTATGAATCCTAGCCAGCTCTTTGAGATTACTCCCCGAAACCAGCCGGTGACGTGACAGGGCGTGATTGTAAAATTCTATCCGTTCCGCCCAGTTGTGCCTGAAACGATAGTCCAGCAGGATGTGCGGGAAATTCCAGATGTCGCACTCAAACATCAGCGCCAGCCGGGGATTTAGATTCAACAGGGCGCAAAGCAATGAAGTGCCGGAGCGAAAAACACCAACGACAAAAACTGGATTGTTATTCAGCATTGGCAAAGAGGTTGTAATAAAACTTAATTCAAATCAATGGAGAATGCTGAAAAACATGAACTTGACTGTTTAATTTGATGTCGTCGGTGGAACTGCTTTTTGCAATTCAGTATGAATTCCCAGACCCCGCAACCAAGGGCACGTGGCGCAGTTCATCACACAGAGCGTTGACCGCCGAGGAGATCACACGGGAATTTCTAACAAGGATTTTCAACTTCGCGCTGGCGTGCCAAAGCCCGGCCTCCTGTGAATAACTTTTGCTTGGCAGTCCATTTGCCTTCGACGATAGTAGTGGTCGGGCAGCCCGTTTGCTGCCCCATTGCACAGACAGCCGCATCGGTAAAAAGTCCATCTGGTGCGGCTGTTGGTCGAGACACCCGGTTCCCCCTTGCCAGCGCCCCCGAATCCTGCGAACATCAGCCCGGAGCCGAATCTTCTGCCGGCTCCAAGTTAGGTTGGCCGCATCAGTTCTCAGGGTTCTGATGCGGCCTCTTTGTCAGGACACCAGCCGCCAAACGATGCCCGCCTGATTCGCTTCGTCTGCCAAAGAAGATTTTTCCGAGTGTCACCATAGCGGAGCACCCCGCGAACGCCGCTCTAATCGAATCCTCGCGCAAAGATTTTCTGTGAAAAAGCTGTTGATAAATTCCTTGCTTTTTTCCTTTACCCTCGCACAGCATCTTATCATCATCGTTATAAGTGGTTATGGATTCAAAAGACAGAGATCGGGTCGAAAACATCCTCGCCGCCTTAGTGCTGGCGCTTAACGTTGCTTTGGGCATTTTTCTGGTAATTGTTTTGTTTAGGTCGGGGACATACGTTTGATTTTTGCCCGGCCCCGGAATGGCAAAATCGCCGGTCTCACCACTCGCCACAAGCCCCACGGATACAGGCTGATTTGCTTGGCAAGCTGATTGCTTTCTACGCCTGCGAGAATCGGGCAGACCGCAACCTGCCCGATCACGTCATAAGTCGAAACAGCCGCATCGGGTTACACCGCCTGGTGCGGCTTTCTTTTGACACCGCTTGCCACAGCGCCCGGCGTGGCCTGTTTTACGCTCACCCCTTGACGCAGGACGCGGCGACGCTGCCGGGCAGGATGCAGACACCCCCGAAAGCGCAAATCTCACCCCGCGCGCAAATCGTCATTGCCGCTTGAATCACGGTGAATCGTGGCGACACGATAGCAGAAGGCCACTTACATATTACATACATTTTGGCGTTTTGCCTTCACCTGGAATTTGCTTTTCACATTGATTCTATTGGAGTTAAATGAAGTTATCGCAACGGATTTAACTCGTCCGCGTGATACGAACTCCGCACCATCGGTCCGCTGGCCACGTGGACAAAACCCAGGTTGCGCGCGATCCGGCCGTAGGCGTCAAAAACTTCTGGCGGAATAAATTCCAACACCGGCAAATGTTTCAGCGTCGGTTGCAAATACTGGCCCAACGTAAGTATGTCGCAGCCGGCACAACGCAAATCCTCCAGTGCAACCACCACCTCTTCCTCCGTCTCACCAAGACCGAGCATCATCCCGGACTTTGTATAAATTGCGTCGCCGCGTCCGGCCTTCACCTTGCGCAACACGCTTAATGAGCGGTCATACGTCGCGCGCGAACGCACCCGCGGCGTGAGCCGCCGCACGGTTTCGAGGTTGTGATTGAAAATGTGCGGGTTCGCCGCCAGCACCATTTCGATGGATTCGTCCCGGTCGTTGAAATCCGGCACCAGCACTTCAATCACAATGCCCGGATTCAATTCTCGCACCGCCACAATCGTCTTGGCGAAATGCCCCGCCCCACCATCTGCCAAATCATCGCGCGCGACGGCCGTGATGACGATGTGACGCAGCCGCATCCGCCGCGTTGCGTCGGCCACCCGCCCCGGTTCGTCGGCGTCGAGTGCAAATGGCCTGGCCGTGTTCACCGCGCAAAAGCCGCAGGCGCGCGTGCAGCGGTCGCCGGCGATCATGAACGTCGCCGTGCCTTTGCTCCAGCATTCCCAGTGGTTCGGGCATTTCGCGCTTTCGCAGACCGTGTGGAGCTTCAGTTCATCGAGCAGGCTGCGCGTGCGGGCAAAGCTGTCCGAGATGGGCAGCCTGGTGCGCAGCCATTCCGGCAGCCGTGGGCGCGATTTCGATTCTGCTGTGACCATTTCTCCGGCCACAGTTCACCACAGATGGACCCGAATGTGAAGAAACGAATTGGGTAGGGTCCTGAATTAGAAATTCGAACCGATAGCCGGGGTGCCCGTCCTCCGTAGCACTGCGGAGGGTGGACGAGTTGCCCCAACTCGCAGCGCAACGGCAAATCCAGCCGCTGCGGATTGAGGACAATCCGCGCTCCGCGCAAAATCAGGGAGCTACCACGAGTTGCGCTGATTTGCGCGAATTCAAATCGGAAGAATGGATTTGCTATGACGCGCGAAGTTAACGTCAGCCGTTATCAGCGCGTTTGAACGTGCGTTTGCGGCCGAAGCTCCTCCCAAAAATCGGCCAATTGCTCCGGCCCAAAATCCGCCAACACATTCCCGTCCACTTCAATCACCGGCGCCAGTTCCTGGCCGGACAGACGGATCATTTCGTCATAAGCCGTCTCGTCGCCGGTCACGTCAACGGTTTCATATTCGACGCCGCGCTCATTCAACCAGCGCGTCGCCCGATGACACCACGGGCAATAGGGTTTGATGAAGAGGCGAATTCGTTTTGGTTTCACACTCCAAAATCACCGGCTTTTGGAAAAAATTCAATCGCCCGGCAGCAGAAAGTAGTGCTGCTTCATGCAACTATTAAGCTGCGCTGAATAGTGAATGCCGTCCAACCTGCCACTGCATCGGGCGATAACACCGCGGGCAATGCGGCGTGATGAATAGACGGGTTTCGTTTTAAAAACTCCAGCGGCAGGCGCAGACAATCAATCAGTTTTCGGGTGATGGCAACACGCCGCAACCGGCTCACCTCGCCGCGCTTTTCAAAAAATTCGATTTTGGGCAGCGCGTAAATGAAATCGCAGCGAACGGCCCTTTTCCAGTCCAAACCATCGGCTTCATCGAGACCGGTTTCGTGCCGTTTTAATTCACGATTCAACCGCACCGAAGTACAAAGCAGGCCGTTAACGTGAGTGAGCGTTTCGTTCGCACAACGCTCGTCGCTGGAAAGAATCACCACAGGATGTGGTTGCTCGTTGCGATACGGGAAAAGATAAATTTCCCATTGCCACATGGCACGATGGCTTTTGGCCCACGCGCGGCGAACCAATTGGACTCCTCGGTTTCGTCCTTGTCGTAGCAACCGGTGAAATAGGCCGGCGGCCTGGGCGTCGCCCAAGCAGGTTTTTGGGAGCGCAGAACAAATTCAAAAATCCGTTCGCGCTCCTGCTCCGGCAGGTTTTGAATTTCTTGGATCAATTCCGTCGCGCTCATGGTTAATATGTAGCCGATGACGGAACAATTTTCAAGCGCTTATCCAGCCCACGCATCGCGCATTGTGACACCAACCGCAATACAGCTTCATAAATAAACGGGGTTTCATTGGTTCGCATTCATCGGATATCAAGCCTTATACAATCTCAATGAACTAATGAGTTGATCGTTCGGTAACTGCTGTTGAATGTGTTTCAGTACCTCAGAAAAACTCTCGTGTGAACCAAGATTCGCTAACTGTTGCGAGGCTATTTCACCGCCAGCATCAAGTCGCACGACAAAAACGTTACCTTTCGCACGAATGAATTCTCGTTTTCCCATCGCGACAACGTCCGTTTGTCTGTTCCAGCGGATTGAAACAGCAAATGGGCCTTTCTCGGTGTTCCATGAATAGTCGAGCGTTGTGAAATATTTGTCGTTACTACTGTGACTACTCGAACCATGCACCTCCACGCTAGGACCAACAATGAGTATGTAAAGGAGGTTTTGCTCATCGGTGTTCGTCGTGTTGGCTGGTTTTGCACCAAAACCGTCAACAATATCAATACCTCCAATATTTGATAAGAACGTGCAATAACTATTGCCCATTGTGCTGAAACGGCCGCGTTGAACATCGCAACCAACAACTCCTAGCAATAGGATAAAAAGTAGCGGGATTATTTTTTGCATAATTTATCCGCCGATCTGCGTCTTGTATTTTTCCGGCGACAACAACGCATTCAGTTCCGCTGCGTTGTTCAGTTTGATTTTGAAGAACCAGCCGGCGTCGTACGGGTCGCTGTTTACCAGCGCCGGGTCGTCCACGACGGCCCGGTTGGTTTCCAGAATTTCACCGCTCAGAGGCGAGTAGATGTCGCTGGCGGTCTTCACCGATTCCACCACTGCGCAGGCGTCGCCGCTTCTGATTTTTCGGCCGACGTCCGGCAGCTCGACAAAAACGATGTCGGTCAACTCATGCTGTGCGTGGTCGCTGATGCCGACGGTGGCGGTGTCCCCGCTGAGGCGTACCCATTCGTGGGATTTCGTGTATTTCAAATCCGATGGAACATTGCTCATAAATTTCGGCACATTTCACCACCAAGACCCCAAGACGCAAAGAAGAATTTTTGGACGCGACTTCGCGACGTTCAACAAAGCTGAAGGTGAATATCGAGCAGAACCGCGCAAAGGTGAAACGACGGAATCAGTCGTGCCGCCCGGGCAGCACGTGGCGGCTATTTATTTTTCGGCTTAAAATCAAGATAGGCCAGATTCATGTTGCCTTCGGTGACGATGTGAAGGGTCAAAACGCTCACCCCTTTGGGCAGCTCCACTTCGGCCAGGTTGGTTATGACATTCCAGTGATGCCATTGACGCCAGGGGAGTGGGTCCTTGTCATTGTGCGTTGAAATAATGTTGATCGAAGAAACCAAAGGCTTGCCGTTTCGATCCAGAGAAATCGTCCCGCCCCGGTTCGAGGTGTATAAGAGGTCGATTGTATAAACACCGGTGCGTTCAACCAAAACAGTCATGTTGAACCATTCGCCGGGCGCCGTCCAACCAACGTAGAGCTGTCCCTCGGGCGGTTGCACCAGGTCGTATGGATTATTGTCAATCTCATCGTGGAATTTCGTGTAGGACGTGCTAACGCCCTCTTTCATTCGAAACTCGTTGAGATACGTCCCGTTGGCAGGATTCAATTCCCCGCTCCCGTGGTTCTTTGTGTCA
>Ga0181523_10003457_pt1 | contig 14365 bp, 9 predicted proteins | sample PEATcosm2014_Bin_43_FD_119752 | JGI IMG/M metagenome (GOLD analysis project Ga0181523, IMG submission 119752) | Peatland microbial communities from MTU Mesocosm Facility, Houghton, MI, USA - PEATcosm2014_Bin05_30_metaG | ecosystem: Environmental > Terrestrial > Soil > Wetlands > Peat | place...
AGTTGCCGATCCCGTAGTACCGGCCGCCCACCAGCCCGGCCTGCCCGAACGGCGCATCGCGCTGCAGATGAGAGCCGGTGATCACGTCCAGGGCGATGACGAGCACCGTGACGGCCGACACGAAGCCCGGCGGGCCGAGCGGGCTGCGGCGCCACGGCCCGGCGAGCGCCAGGGCCGCGATCACCGCGGACCACCCGAGCCCGAGGCCGTAGAGCAGCAGCGCCGGGTGCGGCAGTACCGGCCAGGGGACCAGGCCGGCCAGGACGGTGCCGGCCGACACGGCCGCAGCGCTCACCAGCGCGACCCGGTAGGCGGTCCGCCGCCGGCGCCGGCGGCCGACCTCGCCGCCGCGCAACGCCAGGGCGATCACCAGCACGATCAGCATCTCGGCCGCCGCGTAGCCGAGGAAGAACCAGCCGGCCGTGGTCCGGTAGACCTGCACGACGGTGTCCTGGCCGATCAGCGCGCGGACGGCCGCGGCGAGCGGCCCGCGCCCGGTGCGCATGATCGGCGATCCCACGGCGGCGGCCGGCCTGGGCTGCGCGCGCCAGCGCAGCACGCTCACGGTCAGGTCGGTGATCGTCACCAGGCCAGGGCGGCGGGTTGAGGCCGCCGTCAGCAGGCCGCGGGAGTACCCGGGCCCGCTCACGATGATGGCCTGCAGGTGCGGGACCGGGCCGTCGGCGAGCCCGGCCACGACGACGATGGCCCCGGCGGGCGCCGCGGCGATGATGCGCTCGGCAGCCTGGTCCGCCGACCGGAGCGCGCGGGCCCGCGCGGCCGGCCCCTGCCGGGCCGAGGCAGGCGGCAGGCTGCCGAGCCCGGCGACCGTCAGCGGGCAGTTCCGGATGGCAGAACGGGCATCCGTCCCCGCACCGGGCACGTAGCTGGCGACATTTCCGGCCTGACTCGCGAGGGCCAGCGCGCCGCCTGGTCCGACCGCCGTCGCGCACTGCCCTGGCCCGGCAGCCGTCGCCAGCAGGCCCCAGTCCGGTCTGGTGCTGAATTGCTCGTTGTACCTGACGAGTCGCGGCATCGCGGCCAGATGCGCGGGCCAGGCCTCGTTCTGGCTGGTCGTACTGCTGGCTGGCGCGGCGGCCGTGGGGGTAACGGCCGGGAGCGGGGCGCACCTGCCGGAAGGCAGCCGGTACTGCGCGCTCGCACCGGAGTTCAGGGTCAGGTAGCTGTCCGCCGGGCAGGAGCCGGTCAGCGCGGTCTTGGCGACCAGCGATCCGGCCGAGCCGTCCGCAGCCAGCCGCCACAGCACGGGGGTGACCGCTGGCGTGATATCCGTCCAGCGCAGGCCGGGAATCGTGATCAGCACGACTGACCGGCCGGCCCCGTGAGCCTGCGTGGCCGCGCCGCCGGCCGCCATCGCGGCGGCCGGTGCGAGCAGCGCGGCGAGCATGCCGCAGCCGGCCATCGCCGCCCGCGCCAGCCACGCTTTCACGTCGTTAACCGTATCCGCCCCGGTCACAGAGCTGGGCGCGATGCGGGGGCGCTGCCCGCCGCCTCCCGCCGGGGCAGTGCGCCGGGCGACCGGCCGGCGAAGTTTGCCGGCAAGCGTGCACCCGATAGCCAGATGCGGCGTCCTGTTAGGCAGGGCCAGCTAACAGTGATATGCCCGTCTGCCGCCTGCCACGGCCGGCCCGGGCAATCCGGTAACACGATGTGGCAGGTAAACGACATGGCGGACTCACAGCCGGGATCTCGCGCCCGTGCCATCGCCACGAGCTCACCCGTCCGCACCCGGCCGGCGGCACGCCGTGGCTAGCGGCGCGGGCCGAGTGCACGGCACGGCATCGGCCTACAACAACTACGGCTGCCGGTGCGAGGCATGCCGCGCCGCGGCCACCGCCGCGCGACGTGCCTGGGTCGAGTCGCTGCGGGACCGGAAATTCGCCGAGGTGCCGCACGGCACGGCCTCCGGTTACCGCAACTGGGGCTGCCGCTGCGGGCAGTGCAGCCGCGTCCGCGCCAGCGAAGCGCGCACTCAGCAGGACAGGAAGCGCGCCAGCGGGGAGTAAGAAGCCGGGCTGGAGCCGGGCCTGCCGTTCTCCGGCATCCAGCCGTCCGCCGCGGCCAGCTGAGCCGCCTTAGTCGAACTCGGTCGGCAGGGCGGGATCACGATGGTGGGCCAGCGCGCGCTGGAGCTGGCGCTCATTGACCCGGCCGGCCGATAGCGGCGGCAGGGAGCCCAGGCTGAACCAGCCGACATCGAGCGTTTCCAGCGCGTCCGGCGGCTGCGTGATGCCGCTGCGGTGGCAGAGGAAGAACAGCTTGTAGACGTGCACGGCCATGGGCGGCGGATTGCCCTGCACCTCACGGTCCCAGCAGGCGATCAGCTTGCCGACAGTGACGTGGTACCCGGTCTCCTCGCGCACCTCCCGGCTGACCGCGGCGGACGGCGCGTCGCCAGGGTCGGCCCAGCCACCGGGAAGAGACCACAGCCCGTCCGTCCGCTCGCGCATCAGCAGCACGCGCTCCCGCTCATCGAAGACGACCCCGCGCACCTCAGCCTTGGGCGTGGCATAGCCGGAGTCACGGCTGAGCTCCAGCACTAGTTCCGCGGCAGGGCGCCCGGACAGCACAGCCAGCAGCTCCGCGGCCAGCTGCCGGATCTGCTGGTAGCGGTCCAGGTCGTAGTCGTCAGCGCCGAAGGTAAGCCCGTCCTGCGCCAGCGCGGCGAGCTTGATCGCGATGCGCCGGACCGCATCAGCCGAGCTGGTATCGGGCACGTTACCTCCGGGTCATGGTCCAGCGCCGGTCGCGGCGACCGATGATTCCTGTTCCGGCAGCCTGCCTACCATGAACCGCTGGCCGGCACGTTTCCGGCGCCCGCTTCGAGTCAGCAAGCCCGCGAATTCGGCCAGCGACATGATGATCATGGACCGGCGGCGGCCGCGCCTGCGATAGCGTGGCCGGGGCCGTCCGCCGGACGCGCCGGGAAAGGGGTGCCTGACATGCCGCGCTATCGCCGGGTCGTGGTCAAGCTCAGCGGCGAGGCGCTGGCGGGATCGGCCGGCTGGGGCGTGGACCCCGCCAGCCTGGCCGAGATCGCGGACGAGGTCCTGTCCGTGCACGATCTCGGCATCCAGGTCGCGGTGGTCATTGGCGGCGGCAACTACTTCAGGGGCCGGATGGCTGACGGATGGGGCATCAGCCGGGCCGAGGCGGACAACATCGGGATGCTCGGCACCGTGATGAACGCGCTGATGCTCCGGGGGGCGCTAACGGCCAGGACAGACAACGACGTGCGCGTGATGACCGCGATGCCGATTCACAGCGTGGCGGAGACCTTCATCCGGCTGCGGGCAGCCCGTCATCTGGAAGTCGGCCTGATCGTGCTGCTGGCCGGCGGCATCGGCCAGCCTTATGTCACGACCGACTACCCGGCGGTGCAGCGGGCGCTGGAACTGGACGCCGACGCGCTGCTGGTCGCCAAGCGCGGCGTGGACGGCGTCTACGACAGCGACCCGAACCTGAATCCCGGTGCCGTGCGCTATTCGCAGCTGACCTATGACGAGGCGCTGGCCGCCGGCGTGCGCGTGATGGACACCAGCGCCTTCGTGCTCGCTAACGAGCAGGACCTCACGATGCACGTCTTCGATGTCAGCGCGGCCGGCGCCATGCGCCAGATCTGCGAAGGCGCGGACCTGGGCACGCGCCTGACGGCCAAGGGGTGAGTGACCGCCGGGCGATCCCGCCCGGCACATGACCCGCGTCACCGGTCAGCGCTCTGTCCGGGATGCGTCCACTCGGGGGCTGAGCAGGTGCATGAGCTGACGGACACGCTCGCACGCCCCCGGCGGTCCGGCCTGATCCGGCCAGATGAGCCGGAGCAGCGTGGCCATGTCCCTCGCGTGCGGCGATGCCCATCCGGTCCACAGCTGACCTGTGCAGCCGGCCTGTTCGAAGAGGCTCTCGAGATCTCCAGCCATCGCCCGAGCGCTCTACCGGGCTGAGCTGCGCAGGGAACCGGGCGGCGGGATCCGCCGGCTACAGACGTGGGCTGCCCATTCCGGGCCCGGGCCGACGGGCGTGCGGATGGCGGCCGCAAAGGTGGAGCCGGTGAGCGGGATCGAAGCGCTGACCTGCCGTTTACAAGACCACGGGCAAACCCGTCGCCCGGAACCACGACCCCCAGCGCAGCAAGCTGTGGGGATTCTGTGGGGATGGACACTCCGCTGGAGGTGTTACGCCTAGCCGAGCAGCTCCGGCGGACGTTGTATCTCCCCGTCCGCAGCAAGCCAGCGCCCTGGGTCAATGGCCTTGAGCAGGCCGCGGTCATCTTCGCCCCGTTCTGCGGCCAGCGCTCGCCCGTAGGGGTATGAGCTTCCGTTATCACGCCGGGCGCTGTGTCCAGGGATTAGGGTCTTCGCCCATGCGGGAGATGCCATCGGGCTGCGCTAGGCGAACAGGCTACGGATGTCGTCGGCGTCCAGCCCGCCGCCGAATATGTTGCCGTCGTCCATGACACTGGCGAACAGCTTCGCCTTCTTGGCCTTCAGCGCCATGACCTTCTCCTCGATGGTGTCCGTGGAGATAAGCCGGTAGACGACCACGTTGCGAGTCTGGCCGATCCGGTGCGTCCGGTCGATGGCCTGGGCCTCGATGGCCGGATTCCACCAGGGGTCGAGCAGGAAGCAGTAGTCGGCCTCGGTCAGGTTGAGCCCGAAGCCGCCCGCCTTGAGGCTGATCAGGAAGACCGGCGCCTTACCGTCCTTGAATCGCTGGAGCACCGCGGGCCGGTTGGTGGTCTTGCCGTCCAGGTAGCAGTACTCCAGGCCAGCCTCATCCAGGCGCGCCCTGACCCGCGACAGGAAGCCGGTGAACTGGCTGAACACCAGCGCGCGGTGCCCGCCCCCGACTACGTCGCGCAGCTGCTCGAGCAGGGCGTCGAGCTTGCTGCACGGCATGCTCTCATGCCCCGCGTCGACCAGCCCGGCGTGCAGGCTGAGCTGCCGCAGCAGCGTGAGGGAGCGGAAGATCGTGAACCGGTTGGCATTCATGTCGCCGATCAGGCCGAGCACCTTCTGCCGCTCCCGCTGCAGGTAGGTTTCGTACAACTTCCGGTGCCGCGGATGCAGGTCGACCTCCAACACCTGCTCCTGCTTGCCCGGCAGGTCGGCGGCCACCTGCTCCTTCGTCCGGCGCTTCATTAGCGGCTTCACTCGGCGCCGCAGCTGCCCGAGCAGCTCGCCCTGGCTGCGCTTCTCGATCGGCCGGGCGTAGTACTCCTGGAACTTCGCCGGGTTGGGGAACAGGCCCGGCGCGGTGATCGACAGCAGCGACCACAGCTCCATCAGGTTGTTCTCCATCGGCGTGCCGGTTATCGCCAGCTTGAACGGCGCGGAGAGGCGCCGGGCGCACTGATAGACCTTGGACTGGTAGTTCTTGACGTTCTGCGCCTCGTCCAGGACCAGGCCGGACCACTCCGCTGCGGAGTAGCGCGCGAAGTCGATCCGCAGCAGCGCGTAAGTGGTAACGACGGCGTCGGCGCCGACGATGATCTCGGCGATGTCCTGGCCGCGCCTGGCCATGGTGTCGGTGATCACCGCCACCTTCAGCCCCGGCGCGAACCTGGCCGCCTCGGCCGCCCAGTTCGACACGACGCTGGTCGGCGCCACGATCAGGAACGGCGGGCGATCCGGCTCGGTCTGCCGCGCATGACAAATCAGCGCCAGCGTCTGCAGGGTCTTCCCCAGGCCCATGTCGTCGGCGAGGATGCCGCCGAGCTGACCGGCCCACAGGAACGCGAGCCACTGGAACCCCTCCAGCTGGTAGGGGCGGAGCGTGGCGGTCAGGGTGGCGGGCAGCGGCGCGCTGCCGGAGCCGGTAACGTCCCCGCTGACGAGCGGCAGCAGCCTGTCCACCTGGTGCTGCCATGCCTTCGCCTGGCGGCTGACCACGCCCAGCTCCGCCAGCTCGCCCCACAGGCCCGCCTGGAACCGGCTGATCCGCAGCGCGCTGCCCGGCGCGTCCTGCAGCGCCCGTGCCTCCTCGATCAGCTGTGCCAGCGACCTCAGCTCGGGCTTGTCCAGGGCGAAGTACGCGCCGTTGTCGAGAAGCAGGTGCGAGTCGCCGCGGCTGAGCGCCATGAACACGTCGGTGAAGGGAACCTCGCGACCGTCCACGGTGATGGTTATGCCGAGGTCGAACCAGTCGTTCTCACCCGCGATCTCGCCGGTGGATACGCCGATGATCAGCGAGTCGCTGGCCTCGCGATAACTCAGGCGGTCCCCGGTCACCTCGACGTCCACACCCGGCCGGCCGGACAGCAGCGGGAGCAGCTCCGTGCTGAACAGCATCGTGTCGATGCCAGTCAGCTTCGCCGACGGCCTCAGCCCTAGCGGCTCGGCCCCCGGCGGGTCGAAGAGCGCGCCATCGGCCGCGGTGCACGTCGGATCCGTACTGGCGGCGGAGAGCCCGAAATGGCCGAGCTGTCCGGCGATGCTGTCCACGATCTCCTGCTCGGCGGCAAGATCGCGGAATACGCTCGCGGCGGGGTCCTGAGGGCCGACCTGGCCGGCGACCGGCACCCGCAGCTGCGCCTCGCCCACCCGGTACAGCCACTCCAGGCTGACGTCGACACTGTGCCCGGCACCGTATGCTGCACCGAGTACCAGGCTGGGCGCGGATATCACGGGCGCGCTGAAGGACTCATCCGAGGAGATCACGGTGGCGGTCTGCCGCAGCCGCGGGTAGAACTCCGCGCAGAACCGGTCCCGCTCGGCGGCCGGAATCGTGAGCCGGTCCGCCGACAGCACCAGCCCCTGCAGAGCCGGCGGGGTGAGCTGGCCCAGCTTCGCCAGGCCGAATCGCCAGTTGCCGGCGGCGGGATCGCGCTCGATGTCCGCCCGGCTCGCGTAGACCAGGCCGTGAGCCTCCGAGCCGATGAACCGCAGCGGGACGACCTCGCCAGCCTGGCCGTCCACCCGCACTACCGCGCTGATCACGAGGTCGCCGGGCCGTTCCCCGCTGGTCAGGTCCAGGCAGAACTCGGCGGCGAGGTAGCCGCGCATCCGGCCGAGATTGCGCGGGTAGATCAGCGGCAGCCCGATCGAGGCCGCCTCGTCCAGCAGCGGCCACAGCTGGCGGGACTCGAACTTCGCGAGATCAATGTAGCGCTGGTCGCTGCCGTAGCCATAACCGTAGTAGCCAGAGGTCCGGTGGCCCGAGGTGTAGGTCCAGTGCAGCTCCTTCAGCAGCCGCAGATGCGCGCCCTGGTAATCGCCGCGGTAGTGCAGGCTCTCCAGCTTGGTCCAGCTGAGCTGACCGGCCACCCAGCCGCCGCTCTTGCCCGGCTGCACCAGCCGCGCATACAGCATCCAGTTGCGGCTCTTGTCGGCCGGCGCGCGCCCGCCCGGCTGAGTCCTGGAGTGCTGCTGGGCCAGGTCTCGCAGCGACAACTCGATCGCGATCGCCGTCTGCCCGCTGCGGCCTGCCGCCCCGCCGACGCCGCCCGAGCCACCCGTCAGCAGCGACGCCAGCGACTGCTCCCAGGGGGCCGCGGCCACCCTGGCCGTCACGTCCTGGCCCCATGCCTGGGCCGCGCCCAGGGTCAGGATGGCCGCATGCTCGCAGTTCTTCCGCTGGGGGCAGGTGCACTGGCTGTGCCCGAACCTGAGCAGGCATTCCCCGTCGAGGAAGATTGCGGTCTCGAAGAAGTCGCCGCCCTGCGTCGTGACGTGCCCGTGCAGCGTGCCTTCGTCGGCATCCCACTCGACCCGCCCGGTGATGTGCCCCGCCAGTGCTCGCTGAGCCGCCTTGTAGGCGAATGTGCCCACGGCCTCGTGCACCGAGCGGAGGTCAATCTCGGCCTGGATCTGAACCGCGCGCCGCATGCACTGCACGATATCGCCGGGCACCGACAGCACGCGGCCGGACGCGCCGGGCCACTGGCGCCTGCGGCGTCTGCCCAGCCCACGGCGGCCGGGAAATCCGAGCTCGGTCCCCCCGTGATACTACGTGCTCAGCCGGCGCCTCCTCCGCGGGCGCGCCGCGCGGGTGCGTGCCATCCATCAACCTCAGAAAGGGATGACGCTGACCATCGTAGATACGCGCTGTCACCGGCGGGGTGGACACTCACGCCGACCTGTGCGCCACCGCCGAAGGTACCGTTGCTGCTGAGCAGCTACCCCCGATGGAAGCCAAGCCGGTCAGAAGCCTTCTCGGCCGCCCTACCACGAACGGCACGAGGGAGCGCATACGCTGCCGGGTACCGCGCTGCAGCGGTACTGACTGGGCAATGCTGGCCACCACGACGCCGTCGGCCTCAAACACCGGAGCAGCCACCCCGGCCAGGCCCGCTCCCGCGACAGGTCGAGCATGTTCAGCGGCCCGCGCGAAAATGACAGGCGTTTCACAAGCGGACGCTCAGTAGGCGGTCGATACTGCTGGAACCCAGCACCGTGATCGCAGCCAGTTGCCCTGTCAATTCAGAGTGTGATGCAGGTCGACCGCTATGGGTCTTTTGCCAGTTTCGCCATCAGGGACGGGCCCAAGATCCCCACAAGCCCCCACAGTTGCTTGGCGACAAGACCTGGAGCGCAGTGACCGCTGCGCTCGCACCGTAGTCGCGTTTCAGCAGGTCAGAATGCGTGAGTAACGCACGACGAGTTGGAGCCGGTGAGCGGGATCGAACCGCTGACCTGCCGTTTACAAGACGGCTGCTCTGCCAACTGAGCTACACCGGCGAGGGACTGCGGGCATGCTAGCCGGCGGTGGTCCTGACGTGTGCATACCCGTTCTGACCTGGGAAGCTCCCGTCGCGGGCTTCATGCTCAAGTCAGGTGCAGCGGCTGCAGGGTGTCCGGCTGGCACCGGCCATAACCGGCTCGCGGCGGCCCTCTGTGCCCAATACGTGCCCAAGTTTTCGCTTCATCCGCCAGCACTCAGGTTGGCGATGCCGGTCGACTGCGCCGGGGCGGCTGCTTCCAGAGCCCATCCTGATGCCGTCTCGACTCTGGAGACAGCCATCCCGCGGACTCCGTGATCTTGGAGCCGGACGCCCAGTCCGGTGTTCCAGGCTGCGCATCGTGGCTGTGTCGAGTTGTTCGTAGGAGGTTCCTGCTGCCAGAGGTGTGTTCCTCCTGGCTGCCAGAGGTAGGTCGCCCGGGCGGTAGAGCAGGACACGGTCGGAGCGTCGCGGCCACCCGGTTGTCTCGGATGCTGTGTGCGCCATCGTGTGTAGGCGGGGTCACCAGGGTGGAATCTGGCGGGCCTCCTCAACGAGCTTAGTCAAGAGGCTTCTCAAGAGATCATCATCGTCCAGGATGTGAGTAACCGCCCGATGTCCCTCCTGGGCAATGACCTCAGGAACCCGATCGCAGGCAAGCTTGTTGAACGTGACGCGCATGCATGCACGCACGCTACGGCGTGGTCGAACCGACCATTACCGAACACGACGGATTCCCGCCGCCGGTGGGGCGCACAGTGCCGCCATTTGGGTCGTCGGCAACTCCTCGGCGATCACGGGTCGATGCACACAGATCAGGTCACTCTGCACCCCAGCGATGCCCGGATCTGCCGAATAGCGCGTGTTGCCGATGCGCATGCTCATGCGGTCGCTCGCATGTTCACTCCGCACCCTCGGATCGGCCGGACGTCACGCGCGTCGGGCGGCTCGGCACGCCTAACGCCGTCTCGGTGTCCCTCGCAACGATATACCAGTAACTCGCATGGGTGGTTGGCTCAGATCATCTTGATATGTGCGAGTGGGTGATCGCCTTTCGAGGCGATGAATCCGCGCCGTAAATTGTCCTGCTGTCCTGAGAGTGCGGTCGTCTTTGAGCAGGTTGGCTTTGACTTCATGGTGAGCCGCTCTATAGCCGGATCGCTGTCCAGGAGCGGAGTTGCCGAAGTGATGGCCGAGACCGCTGTCTTTGGGCAAGCTGATCTTCTGGACTTGCCGGTGCGATTCAGACTTATGCGCCGGACGGCGGGAGGACCTTTCGCTGAAGCTACGGTCTGGCTGCAACAGCGGGTATAGCAATGCGGGGCCGTGTTTGACTGCTGAGACTCGACTCGGCTGTCCGCAGGGCAAGACAGCTGAAGTCTCGTCACCTTTGCGGCGGGGAGGAGCGGGGAGCTTAGTGACTGATTGGCGCACGTTGTTGGCTAGGAGGCGTTTTGCCCAGGCGTGGATCTGCTTATTTTTTGGGCCTGTGCATCCTGATTTCTGGTTGCGGGACATTCCACGGTCCGGGCGGTCCGCCGCGTGCCATATCCGCGTCGGCGTCACCGGCTGTCCCCGGGAGTAAGACCCCGGCCAGTCAGCGAGATGGATCTGGTGCTGTGCCTTCGGGCCCGGCGAAACCGCTCGCCGGAAAGACGGTCGGGATTGATCCTGGGCACAACGGCCGCAACGAGGATGATCCTTCCTACATCAATCACATGATCTGGAACGGGCGGGAGGAGGAGACGTGTGACACGACCGGCACCGAGAGCGACGACGGGTACACCGAGGCGGCTTTCAACTTCAACGTCGCGCGCTTGCTGCGGGATGACTTGCTCCGGGCTGGCGCGCGCGTGATCCTGACCCGGAACAGCAATGACGGCGTTGGGCCGTGTGTAACTCGTCGTGCGCAGATCCTCAATCGCGCGGACCCGGATGTCGCTATCGCCATTCACGCGGACGGCGGCCCGGCCTGGGGGCGAGGATTCACGGTGCTCGAACCCGTCGCGGACGGCCCGAACGACAAGATCATCAAGTCGTCGGTCCGGTTCGGAGGTGACGTGCGGTCAGCGCTGCTGGCAGGCACGCAGATGCCGGAGAGCGACTATTACGGTGACCATGGGGTCATCTTCCGGGACGATCTCGCTGGCCTGAACCTCGCCAGCGAGCCGAAGATTCTTATCGAGTGCGGCAACATGCGCAACGCCACCGATGCGCGCCTGCTGACCACCACCCGGTTCCAGAGACGGCTTGCCGCGGCGCTGACGGCCGCGATCGTCGCGTTCCTCGGCGGCCGCTGAGAGCTTCCCCCCGGCGCGCGCTGCGCTGCCCGGCGCGAATCATGGCGTGTGCGGGGCTGTTCGGGCCAGTGACCGGGCATACCAGGGGAGGCCGCTGGTGACCTAAATGCCGCCTGGAGATCCAGTCGGGTAGCCGTAGACCTGGCGACGGGATTCCAGATCTGGATGAAGTCTTCCTTCACAGTATTTCGCTTGCCCGGGATGGTGAAGCCGGCTTTGTAAGCGCTTATCTGCGGGGACCGGGTTGGCGCAGCCTCGCTCATCCATTTCCTGCGCCCACGTGAGGCAGTCCGTGTCCGCACGCAGCGAGGCATGCAGCGCAGCGGTCAGGTCGGAGTTGAGCGATGTCCCGCTGGACAGCGCTCCGGTCACGAGTGCTGAAGCGGCGGTGAGGTCGCTGATGCGCTGTCTGACGACTATGCCGAGCTCGCTCGCGACTGCGGGCAGATCAGTGCAGGCACCGACGTCGTTCACCGCGCGCTGCAGTCGCCGGGCCAGCACATCATGCAGGCAAGGAGGCAACGCGCATCGAGCCCACAGGATGCTCGCCGGCATGCTCGGGCCGCCGCCATCCGGCCAGGCAGACTAGAGGTGCCGCCCCAGCAGGCCCGCGACCACGATGGCAACCATGGCCTTGGTGTTGTTGTTGTGCAGGATCTGCATCGATCCTCTCCTCTCTTTTAATGCTCACCCTTCCAGGTGACATCGAATGCCGTGCCGTGGCTGAACACGACTCCTGGCACCGAGATCATGTCGTTCGTAACGGTCCCGAGCATGATCACGCGCTTGTACGTCCACGCCGGGCTGGTGAGCGATCCGGTCGTGCCGTGCGAGTCCGTGAAGGATATGCTGCGGAAGCCAACCTGGCCGAAGTCCGCAAGCTGCACGGCACCGAAGTTTTGCAGCCAAGACCAGTGACTGGTGATTACCTCGGCGTTGCCCCGCTTATCGCTGGACTTCACTATCATGTTCTGCCAGCGTCCCGTGGACATGTTGCGGATCGTCAGCCAGTACTCCCCGCCGCTGTAGCGCACGGACTCGAAGACCCGGTTGCCCGGATGGACAGCGACCACTGACGTGGTTGGCGTGGCCGGGTACATCTCGAACTGGGCCGAGTAATTCGGCTGCTCCGGGGACTCGCAGGAGGCTACGACGCCAGCCTGCTCCATTGTTTTGTTTGACTCCCCAAAGCCAACCCAGTGAAATGAATCTGCGCCGTATGGCGAGGTCCAGCCCGGCGTCACTGAGCAGTTGACCTTCGGCACCGTGACAATGGCGGAGACCTTCGTAAAGCTGCCGCTCTTCGGCTGCGCGATCATGCCGCTCCAGAGCGTGCTGTAGCTCGTTGGTGGTTTGCTGGTTGACGTGCTAGCGGACGCCGGAACAGCCATGCCCATGCCGAGCCCGGCTGCGAGCGCGAGCCCTGCGGCCCCCGCTGTGATCCTGCGGTTGATCTTCATTGATCTTTCCCTCCTTATCTGATAGGTCCCGTTGGGGCCACTGTCTCCCGTGACCCAACGGGACCTATCAGACGAGCACCGACTTCAGTAGCTCGATGTTCAGCTCGTCAGCGCTCGGACACTTCGGCACGTGCAGCATGTTCTCGTAGCCGCGCATGGCACGGAGGTCCGTGTCTGTCAGCTCGATGCCGGTCGTGTTGCGGAGGATCCGCTCGTGGGTCTCCCAGGTGTTCACGGCCTGGACGACACCGAACGCGGTGCCCTTCCACGAGCTGACGTGCCGCCGCAGCAGGGTCAGGTCGGCGGCGGACAGCCGGTCCCGGGCGGTCGTGGCCTGATGCCCGTACGGGCCGATCAGCGGCGGCTCGCTCGCCGTGCCTGGCCGGGCGGGCTCGTCGCTGGTCAGGCCGAGGTCCGCGGCGGCCAGGTCGTCCGCCAGCTGCGCCGGGCGACCGGCAACGATATCCGCCGGAGCTGGCAGTACAGGCCATCATGACCCCGGCCCTGGGCCTACGCCGGTCATGGTCGAAGGTCGTTGATCCTTTTCTGCGGGTGTGCCGAGTGTCCGCGCGTATCGCACCAGGAGGCCCCAGCCCAGCAGGACTACTGTCAGACCAACGAAGACCCCGGTGATCCAGACCGTATTGGCCGCGACAGTAACTGACGCCGCGCTCACACTCGACGTCGAATTGATCGCCGCGAAGACGAAGTGCGTTACGAAAGCGATGATCGCCCATGTCGCAGCCCACCGTGCCCATGCTTGCCTATTATCGTTGTTTCTCATGATATCCCCCTATTTGATTAGCTCGAACCGTTTCACGTGCCTCACGGTCCCCGAAGGAATCAAGGTCAGCGATTAATTTCCGCCGCTGTATGCCGGGCACAGATCCCGCGCGGTAATCTCGTCATACAGCGCGAGGTGGTTCGGATAGATGCCGCCAGGCGTCAGAACAGCATTGTCTGTCTGCGTCCACGACATCCCACTGGCCCAGTCCGAGCAGAGTATCTGGCCGGTACGGTTGATCCAGTCGACAGGCGCGACAATGCCTGCATCGGTGATGTCCTGTGGGTACGACGACACTGGCGCGGGCTGGGCAGGCGCTGGGGCAGGCGGCTGAGTAGGTGACTGTGACGGCGTTGCCGGCTGCGCTGATGACTGCGACGGCGGAGCGGGCACTTTCTGTCTGGCGGGCGGATTGGCAAGCGATAGCGAACCGCAACCTGTCAGCAGGACCATCGAGCCCGCCACGAACCCCGCTAGCGCCAGGACAATTAGTCTTCTCATCGTGACCTCCCTTTGCCGCTTCGCATAGAGGCGCTCGTTCAGACTGCCGGCCTGCGGTCAGGCGACGTGGGGGGATGAAGCTGACCGATGATGCGGAAACGCCGTGTTTTCCTATCTCGAATATCGTGCATGCAGCTGTTGCACACTAGAGGACAACGTCCCTGAAATTCGGTGCAGATCACGGGCAAACGTCCTGCGCAAAGTGGCCGGTAATCTTATTGAGGGAACAAAGCAGGTGCGAGGTGGACAAGTTAGCGACTCTTCGTCGCTATCCACTTCATGATGAATCCTGTCCCTGCGAGAATATGATTTGGTACGTGACCTGCGGGTTTCGCATGGGTCAGGGCGGGTTAGGCTTATTCGTTGATCGGCTGCCCTGGCGGGGTTTCGGGCGGATCTGTCGCGTGTCGACGCGGTCCCGGTGGCGCGGTGGGGACGCGTTGGGCAGTGCCCTGGTGGAGGCGCGCCGCAGCTTCATGGAGACGCGCAGATCAACCAGGTCTGCGTGGCGCAGTCGGCCGCGCCGGGCCGACCTGGTCAACGCCAGATCGGCGGATCTAGTGCCGTGTCAGGCTACGTTTGCCCGGTCGACGATGCGGCGGAGTCGTTCGTCGTAGGCGTGGTTGTTGCGCCAGATGAT
>Ga0181523_10003458_pt1 | contig 14363 bp, 15 predicted proteins | sample PEATcosm2014_Bin_43_FD_119752 | JGI IMG/M metagenome (GOLD analysis project Ga0181523, IMG submission 119752) | Peatland microbial communities from MTU Mesocosm Facility, Houghton, MI, USA - PEATcosm2014_Bin05_30_metaG | ecosystem: Environmental > Terrestrial > Soil > Wetlands > Peat | place...
CCAGCGTGTCCATTCCGAGCGAGAAAATGTTCAGGAGCCCGCGCAACAGGTAAACGTGCGCGCGCGGCGCCGCCACGCTCGGACTTGAGCCGAACGCCAGCATCAGGCCTGCCGTTAGCATGCCAATTACACTAAGCCGCCACCAATTTCTCATGACCTCCTCACGGCTGCCGCATCGGCTCGGCCCGAGCCACCCGAGCCAGCGCATTCTAAGCAATTCACATTGCACTGCCAGATTTCGCGGAGAATTTCCCCCCCGATTCATCAATGCCTTACAATCCGACGCCAACCTGTAGTAAAAATGCCACTTGCCTGACGGCATCAATACAGCCAGGGCACGACACGCGCGGTTCGGCGCATATAAGCGCGATAATGATCGCCGAATGCCGTGATCATCATCTCCTCTTCACGCCGCACGCGCCCAAAAAACAGAATGCCAAAGCCAACCAGGCCGGCAGGTCCTGCTATCCAATTCGGCAATAGCAGCGCTTGGGCCACGGCCATGAGCCAAAACCCCGCATACATGGGATGCCGGATCGTCGCGTAAATGCCCGATGTGACCAAGGTGTGGCGCTCGCGCAGATCGAGACTGACCGACCAATTGTGGCCGAGATCGCGATGGGTCCGATAGAACAGCCACATCGCGATGATATCGACGGCAATGCCGAGGTAACTTGCTACCGGCACGACGGCATAATCGGCAAACCGCGGGACATGGGCCGCGACGTAAATGCAGGGCACGATGCCGAGTCCGGTGAGCGAAGCCGCCAGCAGCAGGAATTCGCGCAAATCGCGGGCCGAATAACGCACCGCCGTCTTGCGGGCGCGACGATTCGGAGTGAGCCGCAGCAGCAACCAGGCGACGCCGAATCCGAGCCAGATGATTTTCGCAAGCGTCGCCGTCACGCCCTACTCCGTTGCACTTAAGGCCGCCGCCGCGGCGATGCCGCCCGCGGCCGGGGCCTCGATCAGCGCGCCATCGGCGCCAAACGCCGCGACTGCTTGCTCCGCCCGTTCGACCCATTCGCGAAGCGGCAACGGGCCGCAGCACAGCATGTAATAGTCGTAGAAGTAACGCCGCTCATTGCCCATCACGGCCTGGCGATGGACGCGGAGAAAATTGAGGCGGAAGCGCCGATAGGTGTGCTCCTCGACCATCATGCGAATGCGGAATATTTTGACGATCGGCTTGCCGGTCGCCGGCCATCCCAGGGCGACCACCGGATCGACCTTATACACATTGATGATGTCGACCAGCGCCTGATACTCGACCCAATAGATCGCCGGCGCATTCGCTACCCGGCCGACGGCTTCGCGCAGCCAGCCGGCCGCCGGATGCAGCGCCACTTTGAGCAGCGACGAGCCGGTCGAGACGACATGGAGTGGCTTGCCGCGCGCGCCGAATTGCGGATCGAGCTGCAAGGCGCGGTCGATGACGCAAAGCGACAGCGGCGCCCCAAGGCTGTGGCCGTGGACGATAATTTCGTCGGCGTCGGTCTCGCGGACGATCCGCACCAATTCGGCGGCGAGACGATCGAGCCGCGCGTCGACGTCCGCCCGCGCACGGTGGATGAAGTCGCGGGCAAAATGCCAGTCGTCGAGCGCGTAGCCGATGTGGATGAAACGCCCAAACGTCCATCGTAAGGCGACAAAGATCGCGAGCCAGAGCGCGGGCGCGATCACCATTGGATGCGGCAAGCCGAGATGGCCGACGGCAAAACGCGTCAAACCGATCGACAGCCACGCCATGCCGACGACATAGATGAGCGGGAACAGGAAGAAACCGCCATAGCGCCAGGCGACGATGAAATATTTCACCACCGTTCCGCTCAGGATGAATTCCATCAATGCGGCGATGCCGAGCGGAAACCGCAGCCAGTCGCTTTTCGCGCCGTCGGCCCGCACGAAGTCGTCCCAGCGGAACCAGTGAAAGTCCGTGATGACTCGCCAGTTCGGTGCAAAGGTTTGGACCGTCCAGCTTGCCACCGCGTCACCGGCCGACAGTTGCGGCGGCGAGACCGTGCCTTGGACATTCCATGCTTTGTGGAACCGCGCCATTTCGCGGATGAAACGGCGATGCTGGTGTTCCGCGCCGACCGGCTCGTAGCCCGTCATCTGCACAAAACACCGCTTGCGCACGAGCGCCTTCGGCATTGGCGGACCTCTCGGCGGGTTGAATAGGTAATATGGCTCGGCCGATCAAGCACGATGGCGCGCGGTGCGCCGGCCAGGCGGCTGGATAAGTTCTTGGCGCCAAGCGCGAATCCGCTAATTGTGCGCCGGCCCAGGTGCGATTTTTACCGGGGTGTGCGCCGTTGAACTTACCGGCGTCCTTCGCTATACGGGGCGTTCACATTGAGGGGCCCGATGCGATCCGGGCTTGCTCGCGCCGGGCTGGGCCGGCGCCTATTCCGCTACTGACCAAGAGCATGCCCGATGTCCACCACGTTCGATAAAGTGGCTGAAATCATTGCGGAAACTTGCGATATTCCGCGTGAAAATATCAAGCCCGAAAGCCACGCCATCAACGATCTCGAGATCGACAGTCTCGATTTTCTCGACATCGCTTTCGCCATCGACAAGGCGTTCGGCATAAAGCTTCCGCTCGAGCAATGGACCCAGGAAGTCAATGACGGCAAGGCGACGACCGACCAGTATTTCGTGCTGAAGAACCTGTGCGAGCGGATCGACGAATTGATCGCTGCCAAGGGCGCCTGAGCGCCGCAGATGCGTCTTGAATATTTTCAGATGATCGACCGCTTCGTCGCCGTCGACGTCGCCGGACGCGTGGCGCGCGCAGTCTGCACCGTGCCGAATCAGAGCCCGGTGTTCGAAGGCCATTTTCCGGGCTATCCGCTGATGCCTGGCGTACTTTTGATCGAGTGCATGGCGCAGACGACCGGCTGGCTGGTGAGCGCGGTGACGGGTTTTACCGGCTTGCCGGCGCTCGCCGGCGTCAAGGAGGCCAAGATTCGCAGCGCCGTGTTTCCGGGCGATGAACTCGAATTCGAGGGCAGAGTGGTGCACGACGGGTCAGGCTATGCCATCGGCGAAGCTAAGGGCTGGTGCAAGGGCGCTGCGGTCTGCGATGCCACGCTGACCTACCGCATCATTCCCTATCCGAGCCCGGAGCTGCGCGCCGGATTGTGGGAATGGGCCGAGCGGATCAACTTTCCGGCCAAGGAGTTCGCGAAGTGACCGAGCGCCGCGAGGTGTGGATCACCGGCGTCGGTCTTCTCACCTGTCTCGGCGAGGGGCCGGAGGCGGCCTGGAGCCGTCTCGAGAGCGGCGCTCCGCCGCCCTACGACGACAAGAGCTTTGCGCCCTACATCGTGCATCAGCTCCCGCCGATGAGCTTCGACAAGCACATCCCGAAGAAAAGTGACCAACGGCAGATGGAGACCTGGCAGAGGGTCGGCGTCTATACCGCGGGCATGGCGCTGACCGATGCCGGCATCGCCGGCAACGCCGAACTGCTCGACCGCGCCGACATGATTGTCGCGGCCGGCGGCGGCGAGCGCGATACGGCGGTCGATACCGCGATCATGGCCGGCATGCGCAAGACCAATACGCGCGGCGCTTTCCTCAATGAGCGGCTGATGAGCGATCTGCGCCCCACCTTGTTTCTGGCGCAGCTGCCTAACCTGCTCGCCGGCAATATCTCGCTGGTCCACGGCGTCGTCGGTTCCTCGCGCACGTTCATGGGTGAGGAAGCAGCCGGCGTCGATGCGGTACGCGTGGCGCAGGCGCGCATTGCGGCGGGCCAAAGCGAGCTCACGCTGGTCGGCGGCGCCTATAACGGCGCGCGCTGGGATGTGCTCTTGGCATTCGAGCTCGGCGGCGTGGTGCTCAAGGATAAATTCGCTCCGGTCTGGGATCGCGGCCCCGGCGGCGGCATCGCCTTTGCCACGATGGGCGCATTCCTCGTTTTCGAGAGTAGCGAGCACGCCAAAGCGCGTGGGGCCAAACCGCGGGCGCGGATTTCGCAGGTGTTTTCCGACCGTAACGCGCGAAAACCGGGCGACGCCGCAGCTTCGCTGCGTCGGCAGTGGAACGCTATCGCCCCGCAAGTCGACCGGAGCCATGCCGCCGTCATTTCCGGCGCTTCCGGATTTGAACCCGCGACGTCCTCCGAGTTGTCGGCCCTTAAGGACATTGGCCTTCCCGTTCGCAATACCGGTACGTATATCGGGCATGGCGTCGATACCCAGTTCATGGCCAATCTGGGTATCGGCTGCGCGGCGATCGAGCACCGCAAGCTATTCGCCCCGACGGGGACTGGGGATTTCGGCGACAGTCCGGCCGATCTGTCCCAAGTCGTCGTCACCAGTGTCGGCAACTGGCGCGGCGAAGGGCTGGCGCTCCTCGAACGGGTGAATTGAGGGAGGGCATCATGGCGGCAGCTTCGATCCGGCCCAACGCGGCTTCCAAGCCGAGCGCCAAGCGCGATAATGCCGGCCGCCCGGTCATCGCCATCACCGGCATGGGCGTCGTCACCTCGCTTGGCGTCGGCAAAGAGGACAATTGGGCAAAGCTGACTGCCGGGAAATCCGGCATCCGGCGCATTTCGCGCTTCCCGCTCGACTCGCTGCGCACCACCATCGCCGGCACCGCGGACGATGTTTACAAGGACTACATGCCGCCGGCAGAGTTGTCCGAGCGCATCGCGTTCCTCGCCTGCGAGGAAGCCATCGCGCAAGCCGCGATCGGCGCCAAAGGCCACTTCCCCGGCCCGCTGTTCCTGGCGCTGCCGCCGCTTGAAATCGAATGGCCCTATCGCGTCCGGCTCGCCGAAGAGGCCGCGCCGGACCGCGATGCCGCCTACCCCGACCTGATGCGGGTGGCGCACGAGCCGCAATTCGCGCCGATCTACGAAACGATCAAATACGGCATCATCGGCGAGAATCTCGCCGCGCATTTCGGCACCGAAGGCTCGCCGATCTCGCTGACCACGGCTTGCGCTTCCGGCGGCACCGCGATCCAACTCGGCGTCGAAGCGATCCGCCGCGGCGAATGCCAGGCCGTGCTCGCAGTCGGCGCCGACGGTTCGCTCACACAGGAATCGCTCGTCCGCTTCTCGCTGCTTTCGGCGCTGTCGACGCAGAACGACCCGCCGGGCCAGGCGTCAAAACCGTTCTCCAAGAACCGCGATGGCTTCGTGCTCGCCGAGGGCGGCGCGGCGCTGGTGCTGGAAGACTACGATCACGCGATCGCGCGCGGCGCCAAGGTGCTCGCCATTCTCGAGGGCTGCGGCGAGAAGTCGGATTCATTCCACCGCACCCGGTCGAGCCCGGACGGCAAGCCGGTCATCGCCTGCATGCGCAACGCGCTTGCCGATGCCGGCGTCGGCCCCGAAGACATCGACTACATCAACGCTCACGGCACCTCGACGCCGGAGAACGACAAAATGGAATGTCTCGGCGTCTCCACCGTGTTCGGGGAACGCATCCACAGCATTCCGCTGTCGTCGAACAAATCAATGATCGGCCATACGCTCACCGCGGCCGGCGCGGTCGAAGCGGTGTTTACCGCGCTCACGCTCGAGCACCAGCGCATTCCGCCGACCATCAATTATCGCGTGCCCGACCCCGCGATCCCGCTCGACGTGGTGCCGAACGAGGCACGCGATGCGCGCATCGAGCGCGCGATTTCCAATTCGTTCGGTTTCGGCGGCCAGAACATTTCGCTGGTGCTCACGCGGGAGCCGGCGTGACCGGCGCCTCGGCAGACACTTTGAACAAGCCGGGGAACACCGCCCCTGCGCGCACCATGCGCGCGCTCACGCTCGTCGCCGACCGCAAGATCGAGCTGCTTGACGTCGCCGCACCGCCGGCGCCGGGGGCCGGCGAAGTGCAAATCGCCATCAAGGCGATCGGGCTCAATCACATCGACGTCTGGGGCTGGCGCGGCATGGCCTTCGCCAAGCGCAAGCTGCCGCTGATCGTCGGCGTCGAAGCGGCCGGCGAAATCGCCGCCGTCGGGCCGGACGTGACCTCGTGTAAAGCCGGCGATCGCGTCGTCGCCTATGGTGCGCTGACGTGCGGCGCCTGCAAGGCCTGCCGCGAGGGCCGCGACAACCTCTGCGAAAACGTCGCCTCCATCATGGGCTTCCATGTCGACGGCTTTGCCCGCGACCTTATCAACATGCCGGCGCGGCTCGTCGTGCCGATCCCGCCGGGCGTGAGCTTCCGCGACGCCGCCCGCGCGCCGGTCGCCTTCGGCACCGTGCAGCACATGCTGTTCGACAATGCCAAGCTCGAGCCGGGCGAAACTATTTTGGTGCAGGCCGGCGGATCGGGCATCGGCTCGACCGCGATCAAAATGGCGAAAGCGATCGGCGCCACCGTCATCACCACCGTCGGCGACGACGCCAAGGCCGAGAAAGCGAAGGCGCTCGGCGCCGATCACGTCATCAACTACAAGACCGATCGTTTCGAAAGCATCGTGCGCAAGCTCACCGGCAAGAAGGGCGTCGACGTCGCCTTCGAGCATGTCGGCCCCGACACGTTCAACGGCTCGCTGCTCTGCCTCAAGCGCGGCGGACGGCTCGTCACGTGCGGCTCGACCTCGGGCCAGTCGATCACGATGAACCTATTTCAGCTATATCTGCAGCAATATCGCATCTTTGGCTCGTTCGGCTGCTCGATGCGCAACATCCGCGAGAGCCTCGCCAAGATGGCATCCGGTCTCACGCCGGTGATCGATACCGAAGTCCCGCTCGCCGAGTTCGAGCGCGGGCTCAATCGGCTCGAAAGCCGGCAAGTGTTCGGCAAGATCATCGTCATTTTTTAGCATGATTTTTTTGGAAAACCGGTTTCCACATTTCCTGATCGGGCGCTGATGGCTGAGCGGCGCTTCAAGCACCTGCTCGATGCGGCCGCAGGCTCGCTCACGGTCGGCCTTCTCAACGCGATCCAGCACACCGACCGCAGGCGCATGGCGAATTTCGCCGGCGCGTTCATGCGCAAGGTCGGCCCGCTGTTCAAGGAGCACCGCATCGGCCGCGAGCAATTGCGCCTGGCCTTTCCGGAAAAATCCGGCGCCGAGATCGAAACGATTCTCGGCGGCGTATGGGACAATCTCGGCCGCATCGCCATCGAGTTCGCCCATCTCGACGAGTTCTGCGTCGAAGGTTTCGGCCGGCAGACGCCGGACGTCATCACCTATCCGCCGGAATCGAAGGAGCGCTACGACTGGATCACCAAGAGCGGCAAGGCGACGATCGGCTTTGCCGCGCATCTCGCCAATTGGGAATTACCCGGCGTCGGCGCGAAGCTGATCGGGGTGAAATCCGCCGTACTGTACCGGCGGCCCAATATCGGCGCTGTCAGCGATGTGATTATCAAGCTGCGCGAGCCGCTGATGGGCGAGCTTATTCCGACCGGGCTCGATGCGCCGGTCAAGCTCGCCCGCCTGCTGCAATCAGGCGTCCATGTCGGCATGCTCGCCGACCAGCATTACAGCAAGGGTGTCGAGGTCACCTTCTTCGGCCGGCCGTGCCTCGCCAATCCGCTGATCGCGATGCTGGCGCGGCAGACCGAGCTGCCAATCTACGGCATGCGCGTGGTGCGCAAGCCCGACGGCAACAGCTTTTGGGGCGAAGTATCCGATCCGGTCGAGCCGGCGCGCGACGCCAACGGCCGCGTCGAGATCAAGGGCACCATGCAGGCGATTACCACGGTGATCGAAGGCTGGATCCGGCAAAATCCCGAGCAATGGCTCTGGCTGCATCGCAGATGGCGCTAAGCCACTGCTACATCAGGTGCGCCGGCACGATGTTCAAAGTGCTCAGGAGCGTTCCAGCCAGTGTCGGCAAGTAGGCGATCGAAAGCACCACAATCGCGCTGACGATCATGTAGCCGCTGGCGCTTAAGACCCGGCGGTATGCTGCGCTTCGCATGACTTCATCTCCTCGGAGACTGGAGTTCCTAGTCTCCCGTTCGACACGCGAAAATTCAGATGTAATCCCTAAGGTGAGTGCCCTAGACGCGGTCCGCACGGCGATCACTTGCCGCGTAGGGCGTCTTTGAACCCGCCGACGGCGTTCTGGACTTTGCCTTTGACCTGCTCCGCCTTGCCTTCGGTCTCGGTTTTCTTGTCGCCGGTCGCCTTGCCGGCCCATTCCTTGACTTTGCCCGCGGCCTGATTGGCCGAGCCTTTGATCCGATCCTTATCGACCATGTAACGCTCCCTGGGTCCTGGTTCATAAGGAGAACCTTTTGCCCGCTTCGGAGTTCCTTAGCCGGAGCATCGACAAGTTTGGCAAGGCTGAGGCGTGTTGCGGGCGGCAGGCCGGCGGTTCACCCGACCCTCCCGAAACATCAAATGGGGCAATCTATCTCTTCATTAACAACGACTTGGCGGTGCTGTGCCTGGCACGCGCTATAGGCCACCAGACAGGATGAGTAGATGCGGCCGTATCCTAAATATTCGACGACGGTGATTGGTGCCTATAGCGTGCCGGACTGGTACGAGGCGCTCGATCGGCTCATGGCGGTGGGACAACTGTCGATGAGCTCCATGGCCGACGCCCAATATCGAGCCGGCGTCGCCGCCATCAAAGACCAGGAATTGGCGAATATCGACATCGTGACCGGCGGCGAGATGCATCGGCGGACACACAATCGTCACTCGCCGCCGAACGCCATGCTCAATCACTTCTGGCAGAAAATTCCGGCCTTCCAGGGCGCTACCCGGCCGAAGCCGATCACCCCGCACGATCCGAACGTGTTTCATCCCGCCGCCACCTGCAAGGCGCGCATCGGCGAGACCACCGATCTCGGTCTGGTCGACGAATTCAAAATGGTGTCGGCGCTGACACGGAGTCCGGTGAAGATTACGATGACCGGTCCGCATATGCTCTCGGCCGTGGCCTATGACGAGTACTACGATGACTCGGCAACGATGATGCGGGATCTCGGCAAGCTATTGCGCCACAATTTCGAGAATCTGGTGAATGCCGGTTGTCAGCATATCCAAATCGACGAGCCGCTCTTCACGCTGGCCGACGACAAGGACGTGTCGGCCGCAGTCGACGCGATCAATCTCGCCATCGAAGGACTGAACAGCAAAGCCCACGTCTCGGTCCATATCTGCCAGGGCAATTACGCCGTCGGCAAGGAATATGACGCCCAGATCGGCCACCGCTATTTCGACGTCGGCCGCTATAAGGCCGACTTGGTTTGCAAGATCGACGCCGCGGCCTATCTTGTCGAATACGACATGGCGCATCACTATCGGGATTCTCTCGGCAACAAACAACTGGGCGTCGGCGCCGTCGACGTGCAGGACCCCAAGGTGGAGAGCGGCGAAGTTGTCGCCGGCCGCATCAAAAAAGAGTCCTGGCTGGCGCCGGAGCAGACCATCGTCACCAGCTCCTGCGGCTTCAATCATCTGCCCCGACAGATCGCGTTCGGAAAAATGCAAGCCATGGCCGCCGCAAAACGCCTGCTCGGCGGATCGTAAGCGTAACCGAGACCAAGAGTCGCCGTGAAGCCGAGAAAACCATCGTCGCCGACCCCGCCGAGCCAAACGACGCGCGAGCGCGCGGTCATGCGGCACGAGGACACCGCAGAACTGCTCGAATTGGCGGAGGAGGCGGGCCGCGTCGGCATTTTCGAATGGCAAGTGCCGAGCGGCCGGGTCCGGCTGTCGCCAAGATTTCTTGCGCTCTACGGCATGACCGATTTCGACGGCCGCCACGACAGCTGGCTGAAATCGATTTTCCGCGAAGATGTGCTCTATGTCGCCGACATGTTCGACAATGGCTTTGCGGCGAAGGATCGCGAGATCAATTGCGAATTCCGCATCAATGTACCAGGCAGCCGCGACCTGAAATGGATCGAGGCGCGAAACCTGGCTTTTTACGACGCCAAGGGCCGGCCGGCGCGCGTTGTCGGCGTCAACGTCGACATTACCGAACGCAAGCGGATGATGGCGCAATTGCGCGCCTTCACCGAATCGCTGGAAGAGGCCGTCAGGGAGCGCACGCGCGAGCTCGAAGCCGAAAACGAAGCGCGACTGAAAGCCGAAGAGTTGCTGCGCCAGGCGCAGAAGATGGAAGCGGTCGGCCAGCTCACCGGCGGCGTCGCGCACGACTTCAACAATCTGCTCACCGTCGTACTCGGCGGCTTAGACATCATCGGCCGGCAACTGCCGGCGCTTGGCGCGTCGCCGGCCGCCGAACGTGTCGCGCACGGCAGGGACATGGCGCTGCAAGGAGTGCAGCGCGCCATCACGCTGACCGACCGGCTCCTCGCCTTTTCGCGCCAGCAGCCGCTCGAGCCGAAATCCATCGATGCCAACAAACTCGTCAGCGGCACCTGCGAATTCCTGCGTCGCACCCTCGGCGAGGCGATCTCCCTTGAAAACGTTCTGGCGGGCGGCCTGTGGCGGACCTTTGCCGATTCCAATCAGCTGGAAAACGCGCTGCTCAATCTCGCGTTCAACGCGCGCGATGCGATGCCCAGGGTCGGCAAGCTCACCATCGAGACCGCCAACTGCTACCTCGACGAAGCGTATCTGCGCTCGGTTCCGGAGCCGGTCGAACCGGGTCAATACGTCATGATCGCCGTGACGGACCGCGGCACCGGCATGGACAAAGCCACGATCGAGCACGCCTTCGAGCCGTTCTTCACCACCAAGGAAGCCGGCCGTGGCACCGGCTTGGGGCTGAGCCAGGTCTATGGCTTCGTACGGCAGTCCGCCGGACATGTGCGAATCTACAGCGAGCCCGGCGAAGGCACGACGGTTAAGATTTATCTGCCGCGTCACCGCGGCCCCGACGATCATGCCGAGGCGGCGGAGCCAGCGCACCCGGCTGCTCACATGAACGGATCGGAGACAATCCTCGTCGTCGAGGACGACAAGGCGCTCCGGGCCTATGCCGTCGAGTCGCTTGCCGAGCACGGCTATCACGTGCTCGCGGCGGCGACCGCCGGCGAGGCGCTCGAAATTCTCGACACCGGCAAGGCCGTTGACCTGTTGTTCACCGACATCATCATGCCCGGTGGCGTGAACGGCCGGCAGCTGGCCGACAATGCGACACGACGGCGGCCCGGGCTGAAGGTGCTTTTCACCACCGGCTATACGCGCAACGCCATCGTCCACCACGGCCGGCTCGATCCCGGCGTGCACATGATCGGCAAGCCGTATTCGTTCAGCGCGCTCGGCGCAAAAGTCCGCTCGCTGCTCGATAACTGATGCAATTTATTTGCACGTGATCTTATCCGAAACGGGTCGCCATTTTTCGGGATCGCGTGCAGCGCTACATCTTCTTAATGCCGGCCTGATCGATGATTTGTTTGAACATGCCGATTTCCTTGGTCACGCGCGCCCAGGCCGCGTCGGCACCCTGCGGCCGCACCAGGAAACCGGCCTTGAAGAGCTTGTCTTTCATTTCCGGCGTCTTGAGAACCTTGAGCGTCTCTGTCTCCAGCCACTTGACGTTGGCGGACGGCGTTTTGGCCGGCGCCAGCAGCACGCAATCGACCGCCATCACGAAATCCTTGTAGCCGGACTCTTCCATGGTCGGCACGTCCGGCAGATCGGGCCAGCGCTCGGCGGCGCAGACCGCGAGACAGCGCAGCGTCCCGGCTTTGATGTGGGGTAAAGCCGGCGCCAGCGAGCCAGAACTCAATTGCGCGGTGCTGCTGAGCAGCGCCGTAATGGCGTCGCCGCCGCCTTTGAATACGATATCCGCGAGCTTCGGAAGATTCTCGCGGATCTTGAGAAGCTCGAGCTGCAGCTGCGCCGTCGTGCCGATCGGCGGCGTGGCGCAATTGTATTTGTCGGGATTGGCGCGCGCCAGCGCGACGAAGTCCTTCATGGTCTTCGCCGGCGAATCGGACTTCACCACGAAGGTGTTCGGCGACGTCGCCAACTCGCTGACGGCGACAAAATCCTTGAGCGGGTCGAACGGCAGCGTGTTGTATAACCCGACATTCACCGAAACGGCATTGGTCGCGAGCAGGATCGTGTAGCCGTCCGGCTCGGCATGCGCGACGTATTCCATGCCGATATTGCCGCCGGCGCCGCCCCGATTGTCGATGATGAATGTCTTGCCGGTCGACTGCTCGAGCGCTGCGGAAACGACACGCCCAACGATATCGGAGGGGCCGCCGGGCGTGTTGGCAACCACGAATTTGACCGGACGATCCGGATAATCGGCATACGCCGAGCGCACGCCCAGAGCCGCCGGCGCGGCAATGCCGACGGCGGCCGCGCCCGCGACTTTCAGGATGCTGCGCCGCGACGGCGCCGATTTCGTGGTGAACTTCATCATGACCCTCCCCAAGTGATTATGCGAGATCGTTGCTGCTGCCGACGATCTTAGAGCAAGTCGCGCGTCCGCACGCGTGGACTTTGCATTCGATGCGCGCTCATTCAGCGTTTTATTGTCGCAGATCATTCCCCGGTCTTGATCCGGGTCCATAGCCGGTTGATCAGCCGCTGCGTCTTCGCGTCGTGGGCGATGATGGTGTAAAGGTTCGCCATGGTCGCGGCATCCGGATAAATGGTGCGATCGTTGAGGATCGACGGATCGATGAACTGGCTCGGCCGGTCGCCGTTGGCATACCACACATAGTTCGTGTTTTTCGCCGCGACCTCGGGCTTGATCAGGTAATTGATCAGTTCGTGCGCCTCTTCCGGGTGCGGAGCGTCCTTCGGGATGGCGAGATTGTCGAACCACAATTGCGCGCCCTCCTTCGGAATCGAATAACCGATCTCGATGCCGCCCTTGGCTTCCTGCGCGCGCCGCTGCGCCTGCTTGACGTCGCCGGAAAAGCCGACGGCGAAGCAAATCTCGCCGGTCGCCAGCGCATTGAGATATTCCGAGGAATGGAATTTTCGGACATAGGGCCGAACCCGCATGAGCAGTTCGGTGACCTTTTCCAGATCGCCGGGGTCGCTCGTATTCGGATCGAGATGCAGATAGTGCAGCCCCGCCGGCATGATGTCGTCGGATGAATCGAGTAGATGAATGCCGCAATCCTTGAAGTTTTTGATCTTGTCGGGATCGAAAACGTAATCCCAGGAATCGATCTTGGCATCGGGCCCTAAAATCTGCTTCACGTCCTTCGCGTTGTAGCCGATGCCGGTCGTGCCCCACATGTAATTGACGGCGTATTGGTTGCCGGGATCGTAAACCGCCAGCTGCTTTGCGATCTCCGGCCAGACAAAAGCGAGATTCGGAAGTTTCGACTTATCGAGCGGTTGGAAAATACCGGCCGTGATCTGGCGGGCGAGAAAATACGCGGTCGGCACGACGACGTCATAGCCGGATTGCCCGGCCAACAGCTTTGCCTCGAGCGTGTCGTTCGAATCGAAAGTGTCGTAGCGAACGGCGATCCCGGTCTCCTTGGTGAATTCGTCGAGCACGGTCGGATCTTGGTAGTCCGACCAATTGTAATAGTTGACGACGCGCTGCGCCGGCAGCGCCGGCGCCGACATCAAAAAGACGACGAGGCCGAGCCCAACAATGATTCTGCTCGGATTCATCACGCCTCGGTCGGCAGCCCGGCGGCTTTCCAAGCCAAGATGCCGCCGGCGAGATGCGAGCCGTAGGCAAAGCCCTGTTCCTGCGCGGCAAGCGATGCGGTGACCGAACGGCGGCCGGAGCGGCAGGCAAACACCACGTCGCGGCCGGCCGGGTCCGGAATGGCGGCGGGATCGAATGCCGAGAGCGGCACGAGGACGGCTTCGGGAAAGCGCTCCAGCGCGGTTTCGTTCGGCTCGCGCACGTCGACCAGCACAATGCGGCCTTCCTGCAGCCCACGCGCGACCTCTTGCGGCGTCAGATCGCGGACACTGGGATTTTGATCGGACATTCAGAGCCTCCTCGACATCGCAAGCTTAAGCTTACGTCGTCTCGTTCGGAAGGTGAAGGCGCCAAAGCTTAGACGGTCACTTGCGTGCCGACCTCGACGACGCGATCGGTGGGAATTTGGAAATAGTCGGTTGCGTCGTTGGCCGAGCGCGCCAGCGAAATGAACAGCCGGTCCTGCCAGCGCGGCATGCCCGAATGCGGCGCCGGGCGCAGCGTGCGGCGCGACAGGAAGAACGACGTCGACATGATGTCGAATTGCCAGCCGAGCTTGCGCGCGATCGCGAGCGCCTTGGGAATGTTCGGCACCTCCATATAGCCAAAGCGCAAGTGTACGCGCATGAAGGTCAATCCGACCGGCTCGATGTGCACGCGCTTGTCGGCTTCGACGCGCGGGGTATGCATGGTTTCGACGGACAGGATGACGTTCTTCTCGTGCAGCACTTTGTAGTGCTTGAGGCTGTGCATGAGCGCGGTGGGGGCGCTTCTCGGGTCGCTGGTGAGAAACACCGCCGTGCCCGGCACGCGCTGCGGCGGC
>Ga0181523_10003459_pt1 | contig 14363 bp, 11 predicted proteins | sample PEATcosm2014_Bin_43_FD_119752 | JGI IMG/M metagenome (GOLD analysis project Ga0181523, IMG submission 119752) | Peatland microbial communities from MTU Mesocosm Facility, Houghton, MI, USA - PEATcosm2014_Bin05_30_metaG | ecosystem: Environmental > Terrestrial > Soil > Wetlands > Peat | place...
AATGACATCACGGTGATTGATGCGGTCATTACCGGCCGTCGTGCCCAGGTGACGAGCATTTCCGACGATCAGCAGCGGGTACGCGAGAACATGAAGGCGCTCAAGGGAAGCGCCGAAGAGAAGGCTTTGGTCGAGCGCTATGTTAAGGAACTGAACGAGCAGGAAGATCGGGTGCAGGCCCTGCGGCGCGAGATTTCCGAGCTGCAGCAGAAGCGCGATGCGGCCCAGAGCGCGCTGAATGGAATGATTGAGGCGCTGCAGATGGAGGCGACGCTGTAGCGGGAGAATTGTGGATTGATGATTTTTGATTGAAAACCCTGACTGCCCGTGGTGAAAATCCAGCGCCTAAAGGCGCATTCATAACAGGGGCATTGCGGTATGCCTGAAGGCATACCCTGATACAAATCGCACTTTCACCACTGGCTTCCCTGAGGTGCCGAGTGCGTGCGGGTTTCAATCAAACAATCAACAATCAGCAATCAAGAATTGACAATTTACTTCCTACTTCTGCTTGCTGGGCCCGGCGGCCCTGACTTCTGGCGGTGCGTCGAAGTTTTCGAAGTTTTTGGCGAAGCGGTTGCGCAGGTCTTCGGCGGCTTGGTCGTAGGCGGCTTTATCGGGCCAAGCGTTGCGCGGATTCAGCACCTGCGGGGGTACGCCGTGGCAGCGTTTCGGAATCGTGAATCCGAAGGTGGGCTCGATCTCAAATTCTTCCTTGATCAGTTCGCCTTCGACGGCGGCGTCAACCATAGCGCGGGTGTGGGGAATATCCATGCGCTTGCCCACGCCGTAGGGACCGCCCTGCCAGCCGGTGTTTACCAGCCAGCATTGCGCGTGGTGCTCGCGCAGGCGGCGGCCCAGCATTTCAGCATAGGTTTTCGGGGGCAGCGGAAGGAACGGCGATCCGAAGCAAGTCGAGAACGTCGCCGAGGGCTCTTTCACTCCGGCTTCGGTTCCCGCAACCTTGGCGGTGTAGCCGGAGAGGAAGTGATACATGGCCTGCTCAGGCGTCAACTTCGAAATTGGCGGCAGCACCCCGAAAGCATCGGCGGTAAGAAACACGACGTTTTTGGGATGGCCGCCGATGCCCGGGATCAGGGCGTTCTCGATGAAATCCACGGGATAGGCGGCGCGCGTGTTCTCCGTCTTGCTGTCGTCGTTGTAGTCGGGAATGCGGGATTGGGCATCGAGAGTGACGTTTTCGAGCACGCAGCCGAAGCGCAGCGCATCCCAGATCTGCGGCTCATTTTTCTTCGAGAGCTTGATGCACTTGGCATAGCATCCGCCTTCGAAGTTAAAGACGCCGTCGGCGCTCCATCCATGCTCGTCGTCGCCGATCAGGTCGCGCGAAGGATCCGCTGACAGCGTGGTCTTGCCGGTGCCGGAGAGCCCGAAGAACAGCGCGCTTACGCCGTTATGCCCCACGTTGGCCGAACAGTGCATGGGGAACACGTTGCGCGGCGGCAGCAGGAAATTCATGATGCTGAAGATCGACTTCTTCATCTCGCCGGCATAGGAAGTTCCGCCGATCAGCACGGTGCGGCGCGTGAAATTCAGCAGAATGAAGACTTCCGAGGCTACGCCGTCGCGCTTGGGGTCGGCTTTAAATTCGGGAGCGGAGATGACCGTAAATTCCGGATGATGATGCTTGAGTTCCTCCGCCGTGGGGCGCAGGAATAACTGATGCACGAACAGGTTGTGCCAGGCGTATTCGTTGACGATGCGCACGGGCAGGCGGTAGGCGGGATCGGCGCCGCAGAAAAGATCCTGCACAAAAAGTTCGCGGCCGCGCAGGTGTTCCATGACCCGCGCGTAAAGCGCGTCAAATTTTTCCGGCTCAAACGGAGAGTTGACTCCGCCCCAGGCGACGGTATTGGCGGTGGTCTCATCCTGGACGATGAATTTATCTTTGGGAGACCGGCCGGTGCGATTGGTATAGCCCACAATGGCTCCGTTGGCCGCCAACTTGGCTTCGTTGCGGCGGATGGAGTGCTCCACCAGCACCGCCGGAGCGAGATTGAAGTGCGTCCGGCCTTCGCTCAGCAACTCGGCCACGTCGCTGACGTGTACTGTGGTAGCCATGGGTCTCCTCAAAAACAAGGGCAGAAAACAGCCGCAACCAGTCAAACACAGTATTGTCCCTCAAGAGAACCCGTGCTGCCAAATTTTTCTGATGATCGGGGAGTCAGCTGCACGCTGTTCCGTTGCACACAGCAAAGATCATCAACCACGAAGGACACGAAGGATCACGAAGGAAATGCAAATCGGCAAGCAAGGAAGAGATGGTGAGGAGGGAGCGTGCCAATCCCGAGCGCTAGTCTGCGGTCTTGTAGTCACAGGCCGAGCGGCAGGGTTCGCAGTACAGCAGGCCGTCGGTGCACAGGCGGATGTCAAGTACCGACTGGCACAGGCAACAGTACTTCTCGCACTGGCAGCTCTCTTCCGGTTGGTCGCACTGGGCGCAGCGATATTTGGCAGAACCGGTTCCGGTGCTCATGAGGTGAATGTAGCGCAAGAAAGCGCCGGCGGAAACGTGACCGAGGTAATAGTCCCTCTCAAGAGAGAAATTGTTGATTGCTGATTGTCGATTGAAAAGCCGGAAGGACGGCCGCATCGGGGTCTTCAATCAGCAATCAAAAATCAACAATCAGCAATTGCTTCTATAATTCCGAGCAATGACCTTCCAACATCTGCTGGATGGCGCGGAGGTACTCGCCCGGAGCGGGGACCCCAGCGTGAGTGGTGTGGAATACGACTCGCGCCGGGTCAAGCCGGGCTGCGTATTTGTGGCGATGCACGGGGAGACGTCCGACGGAAACACATTCATCGACCGGGCGATTCAAGCCGGCGCCGTCGCCGTGGTCACCGACTCGTCAACCGAGAAACCGCGCGAGGGCGTGGCTTGGGCGGTGGTGCCGCACGGGCGTCGGGCGCTGGCGCGGGTGAGCGAGAATTTTTACAAGCGTCCCGCCGAGCGCATCGCGGTCACCGGAATTACTGGCACGAACGGAAAGAGTACGACGGCGTTTCTGATCGAGTCGATCCTGACCGCGGCAGGGCGCAAGAGCGCGCTGATCGGGACGATTGAATATCACGTGGCGGGCAACGTCTATCCCGCGCCGCATACGACGCCGGAGGCGCTGGAACTGGCGCGCATTTTCAACCAGGCTCTCGGCCTGGGCGCGAGCGACGCGGTGATGGAAGTTTCCTCGCATGCGCTGGCCCAGGAGCGCGTGTTCGGGGTGCCGTTTGACGTTGCGGTATTCACGAACCTCACGCGCGACCACCTCGATTATCACAAGACGATGGACGAATATTTTGCCGCCAAGCGCGTGCTCTTCGAAGGCTGCGGCACCGACGCACCCCGCGCCGCGGTCACCAACCTCGACGACGAGTATGGGGCGAAGCTGGCCGCGTACAGCCGAAAGCGCAGCGCGGTTGTGCTGACCTATGGCTGGGAGCGCGGCGATTTTCACGCCGAGCACGTGGACATCAACCCGCGCGGCACACGTTTCGACATGACCACGCCGCAGGAGGAAGATCGGATTCCCATTTTTTCTCCGCTGATTGGGCGGGTGAATGTGTACAACGTTCTGGCCGCGGCGGCGGCATGCTTTGCGCGCGGGTGCGACTGGAAGGCGATCTCGCGCGGAGTCGAGTCGCTCACGCATGTGCCGGGAAGATTTGAGCGCGTCGACTGCGGCCAGCCATTCACCGTGGTGGTCGACTACGCTCACACCGACGACGCGCTGCGCAATTTGACGGCGCTGGCCCGCGAGTTCGTCTCGCGCGACGGCGGAACGGCGAGAGTGCTGACAGTGTTTGGCTGCGGGGGCGATCGCGATCGGGCCAAGCGTCCGCTGATGGGCGAGGCGGCGGGGCGCGGCAGCGACTTTGTGGTGCTCACTTCGGACAATCCGCGCAGCGAGGATCCGCGGGCGATTATTAATGACGCGCTGGTTGGGCTGCAGAAGACGGGCGTGAAATACACCGTTGAAGTGGACCGGCGCAAGGCAATTGCGTTGGCCGTGGGAGAAGCGCGTCCCGGAGACATTGTGCTGCTGGCGGGAAAAGGCCACGAGAAGGTGCAAGTGACGCGCGAAGGCTCGCTTCCCTTTGACGACGTCGAAGTGGCGCGCGAAGTGCTGCGGGCCGCCGGGTTCGAACGCGAGGCGTCGGGAAATAGTCGTTCCGATCATGAACCAAAATCATGAACCACAAAGGACACGAAGGTGCACGAAGGAAAACAGATAGATATGAATTCCTTCATGCTACTTCGTGACCTTCGTGGTTGATGATGTTTGCGGGGAGCAGATGTGAAGCTGACGATATCGAAAATCGCTGAGTTCATCTCCGCCGCGGGCGAGTTTTCACGCGAGGCAGTCGCGCAGGGGTATTCCATCGATTCCCGTACCATTCGGACTGGGGATCTTTTTGTTGCCGTCAAAGGCGAACGGCTCGACGGCCACGACTACGTCGGCGCGGCTCTGGAAAAGGGAGCAGCTGCGGCGGTGGTGCGGAAAGATGAGATGCACCGATACGCCGCGCCGCTTCGCCTGCTGGCGGTTGACGACACGCTGGCCGCTTTGCAAACGCTGGCCACCGCGGTGCGGAAAGTTTGGGGCAAGGCGCTGGTGGGCGTGACCGGTTCGGCAGGGAAGACGACGACGAAAGAAGCCATCGCGCACGTTCTGGGCGCGCGCTTCCGCGTGCTCAAGTCCGAAGGCAACTTCAATAATCATTTTGGGCTGCCGCTGATGCTGCTGAAGCTGGAACCGGAGCACGATGTGGCAGTCATTGAAATGGGGATGTCGCATGCGGGCGAAATTTGCGCGCTGGCAAAAATTGCGCAGCCGGAAATTGGCGTGGTCACGAATGTGGCGCCGGTGCACCTGGAGTTTTTCGATTCGCTGGCCGGAATTGCGCGGGCGAAGTACGAACTGATCGAGTCGCTACCCGCGAGTGGAACTGCTGTGCTGAATGCCGACGATGAATACGTTTCGCAGTTCGGACGCGACTTCAAAGGTAAGGTGATCACTTACGGAACGGCCACAGCTGCTGATGTGCGAGCCGAAAATGTGCAGGCCCGCGGGACTGAAGGTTCGGAGTTCGATGTGGTCGTTTCCGGCGGGCGAGAACACGCGCGCTTGCCGCTGGTCGGCGAACACAACATTCTAAACGCGCTGGCGGCCGTGGCCGTGGGGCTGGTTCGCGGACTGAAGCTGGCGGAAGCCGTGGGAGCGCTGGCGACTCTGGCGCCGGCCGACAAGCGCGGGCAGGTCGTCCAACTGGGTAACATCACGATCATCAACGATTGCTACAATTCCAATCCGAAGGCGCTGCATGCCATGGTCGATGCGCTGAGTGCGATGAAGGCGGGGCGGCGCATTGTGGTCGCGGGAGAAATGCTTGAGCTGGGGCCGGCCGCGGAACAGATGCATCGCGCTGCGGGTGAACATATCGCGAAGAAGGAGGCCGAAGAAAAGATCGATGTGCTGTTGGGCGTGCGCGGACTGGCGCAGGCCATGGTCGACGGCGCACGGCAGGCCGGAGCGGCAGCCGAGTTCGTGGCGACGCCTGAAGAGGCCGGCGAGTGGCTGGCCCGCGAAACGCGTGACGGCGATGTAGTGCTGCTCAAGGGTTCGCGCGGCGTGAAGCTCGAGAAGGCGCTGGAAAAGTGGAAGGCGCGGAATGGAATTGTTGATTGATGATTTTTGATTGTTGATTGAAAACCGCTGACGCGGGCCAGTGTTTTTGGGCTTAAATCAACAATTAACAATCAGAAGTCAAACAATGTTTTCTCTGTTACTCCGTAGTGAAATCTGGTCTAGGCGGAACGGAGGCTGATTGCTCTACTGGCTGTTGTTCGTCAAGCTGCAACATTACGTTGCGCCCTTCCGCATTTTTCACTACGTCACGTTCCGCACGGCATTTGCCAGCTTGACTGCTCTGTTTACCGCGCTGATCGTGGGTCCGCTGGTCATCGGCCGCCTGCGCGACTTTCAGATTGGACAATACATTCGCGAGGAAGGTCCGAAGGCGCATCAGAAAAAAGCGGGCACGCCCACCATGGGCGGACTGCTCATTGTGATCGCCATCGTCGTCCCCACGCTGTTGTGGGCCGACCTGAGCAACCGGTTCGTGTGGATCGCGGTGTTTTCCACCTGCGCCTACGCGGCGATCGGATTCGCCGACGACTACACTAAGGTCACGCATCGCCGCAACCTGGGCCTGACCAGCCGCGCCAAGCTCGGACTGCAGGTCGCCACCAGCATCGTGATTGCCTCCATGCTGATTGCGATGCAGACCTACGGGATGTATTCGACGAAATTGATTGTGCCGTTTTTCAAACAGTTCCATCCCGACCTGGTGGTGCAGGTGCTGGAGCGATCGCCGCACCTTTGGCCGCTGGCATTTCTGCCGTTCATGGCGTTTGTGGCGCTCGTCATCGTAGGTTCGAGCAATGCCGTGAACCTGACTGACGGCCTGGACGGTCTGGCCATTGGATGCACGGTGATCGCGGCCGGGGCGCTGTCCGTGCTCACTTACGTCAGCGGGCACGCGACCTTTGCCAACTATTTAGAATTGCAGCACATTCCGCAGGTGGCCGAGTTGACGATTTTCTGCGGAGCGATGGTCGGCGCCTCCATCGGATTTCTCTGGTACAACGCGCATCCCGCGGAAGTGTTCATGGGCGACGTAGGATCGCTGGCGCTAGGTGGCGCTATAGGTACGGTCGCGGTAATTATTAAACAGGAACTGCTGTTGCCGTTTATTGGCGGCGTGTTCGTGATCGAGGCGGTCTCGGTGATCTTGCAAGTCGGGTCGTATAAACTGCGCAAGAAGCGGATCTTTAAAATGGCGCCGCTGCACCATCACTTCGAACTGCTGGGCTGGTCGGAGTCGAAGATCATCGTGCGCTTCTGGATCGCGTCGCTGGTGTTCGCGCTGTTCGCGCTGACGACGTTGAAACTGAGATAGGAGCCCAGGATCATGAACCACGAAGGACACGAAGGTTCACAGAGGAATTCCTTGGGAACGTGTTCCCTTCGTGCAACTTCGTGTCCTTCGTGGTAGAAGGTTTTTTCGATGGAACTCAACGGAAAACGCGTGCTGGTGGTCGGCCTGGGTAAGTCGGGCGTGGCGTCGGCTCTGTTTATGAAGGCGCATGGGGCGCGGTTGACCGTCTCCGACACCAAGAGTGGTGACGAACTGCGCAACGAGATTCCGGTGCTGCTCGATCACGGCATCACGGTCGAGACCGGAGGCCACGGCGACCGCACCTTTCGCGGACAGGATTTGATTGTGGTCAGCCCAGGCGTTCCGGTGGACGCGCCGCCGCTGGTGCAGGCGCGTGCCGCCGGCGAAACCGTGATTGGCGAGATCGAACTCGCAGCGCAGTTTCTGCCCGGGCCCATCGTCGCGATCACGGGATCAAACGGCAAGACCACGACCACCACGTTGACCGGCGAGATCATGACGGCCGCAGGGTTCCCGGCGCTGGTCGGCGGCAACATCGGCACGCCTGCGATTTCTCTGGCCGAGCGGGCGCAGCCGGAAACGGTGATCGTGCTCGAGGTTTCGAGCTTTCAGCTGGAAACGATTCAGACCTTCCGCCCGAAAGTTGCCGTGGTGTTGAATGTGACCCCAGACCATCTCGACCGGCATCGGACGCTGGAAGTGTACGTCGACGCGAAAGCGCGCATTTTCGAAAACCAGCAGGGAAGCGACTTCGCAGTGCTCAATGCCGACGATCCTATCTGTGTGACCATGGCCGCACGAACCCGCGCGCAGGTCTTCTGGTTCAGCCGGCAGAAAGAAGTGCAGCAGGGCGCGTGGGTACGCGATGGCAACATCGTGTTCCGCGACGCTTCGGGGTCGCAGCGCGAGATTCTGCAAGTCTCCGAAATTCCGCTGAAAGGTGCGCACAATCTGGAAAACGTGCTGGCGGCCGCGTGTGCCGGAGTGCTGATGGGATGCGCGCCTGAAAAGATTCGCCAGGCCGTGCGCGACTTCAAGGCAGTCGAACACCGGTTGGAATTTGTGGCGACCGTCCGCGGCGTCGATTACTACAACGACTCCAAGGCCACGAATGTAGATGCAACCATCAAGGCGCTGGAGTCGTTCCCGGCGAACATCCACCTGATTCTCGGCGGCAAGGACAAAGGCAGCGACTACACCGTGCTCAACGATCTGCTGCGCCAGCGCGTGAAGCGCGTCTACACCATTGGCGCGGCGGCAGCGAAGATTGAATCGCAAATCGTCTCTTCGAAGAACGGGGGACCGGAAGTCATCCACGCTGAGACGCTGGAAAACGCGCTGCGCAAGGCGAGCGCGGCGGCCCAGCCCGGCGATGTGGTCCTGCTAGCCCCCGCCTGTGCTAGCTTTGACCAGTTCAAGAGCTACGAGCACCGCGGAAAGGTGTTCAAGGAAGTTGTGCGTGCGCTGGCCAGCAATACAGAAGAGGCATAACTCAAAATTGTCATTCTGAGCGGCGTTTTTGGCCGCGAAGGATCTCTGTAACTGGCCGGGGAGTACACAGGTCCCTCGCGTCGCTCGGGATGACAACATCGACGAGGTTCCCGGCAGTACCAGCGCCCCGAACCAAGACAATCAACAATCAAAACTCAACAATGAGCATTCTCCGCCGCTCCCGTGGTGAAATGAATGTCCCATGGCAAAGCGCGTGAGTGTCGATCGCTGGTTGTTTACCGTCACCATGCTGCTGGTGTTTGTTGGGCTGGTGATGGTGTTTTCGGCGTCGGCGGTTATGGCGCGCGAGCGCTTTGGGTCGGAGTATGCATTTCTATCGAAGCAGTTAGTCTGGGCGCTGGCGGGACTCGCCGCGATGGTCGTGACCATGCGCGTGGACTATCGGCGATACCAGCATCCGGCGCTGGTGTTTTCGCTGATGGGATTCACCACGCTGTTGCTGATCTCCGTGTTTTTCCTTGACCGCTCGCACAACACGCATCGCTGGATTCATGCCGGAGGCTTCTCGCTCCAGCCTTCGGAGTTGGCCAAGCCGGTGCTGATTCTGTTTCTCGCCTATTTTCTTGAGAGTCGCGCCAAAACCATCGACGATGTGCGCGCCACACTGCTGCCTGCGGCCGCGCCGGTGGTGGTGTGTCTTGGCCTGATCGTGCTCGAACCGGATCTGGGCACGGCCATTGCCTGCGCCGGAATCGCAGCCTGCATCTTGTATGTGGCTGGCATGCGCCTGCGCTATTTCGCCTACGCGTTTGCGGCGTCGCTGGTGCCGCTGTATTTTCTGATTTTTCACGTCAGCTTCCGGCGCGCCCGGATTCTGGCATTTCTGAACCCTTACGCCGACAGCCAGAAGACCGGCTTCCACATCATCCAGTCGCTGATCGCGGTGGGCACGGGCGGTGTAACTGGCATGGGCTTGATGGAAGGAAAACAGAAATTGTTCTATCTGCCCGAGCCGCACACCGATTTTATTTTCGCCGTGACGGCCGAAGAACTCGGGCTGGTCGGCGCCCTGTTCGTGGTCACTCTGTTCTCCATCTTCCTCTGGCGCGGCATGCGCGCATCCTGGCGCACGGAGGACCTCTTCGGCCGCTATCTGGCGGTCGGCATTACCAGCATGGTGGTGCTGCAGGCGTTCATCAATATCAGCGTGGTTCTGGGCATGATGCCGACCAAGGGGATTCCGCTGCCGCTGGTGTCGTATGGAGGATCGTCGTTATTCGTAACGCTGGCCTGCGTCGGCGTGCTGCTGAATATCACGAAGCAGGCGGAATGAAGCCATTGGATCAATCTCCCAATGATTTAATGGTTCAATGATTCAATCATTCAATCGGATATAGTCACCTCATGCGGGCAATCCTGGCGGGCGGCGGGACAGGCGGTCACGTGATCCCGGCGCTGGCCATTGCCAACCAGCTCCAGAAAAGTTACAACGCCGAAGTGCTGTTCATCGGAACCGCGCGCGGTATCGAGAACCGTCTGGTTCCGGCCGCGGGATTCCCCCTGCAACTGGTGCGCGTCGGCGCGCTGAAAAATGTGAGCCTGACCACGCGGCTGAAGACGGCCTTTGATCTGCCGCGCGCCGTGTGGGATGCGGGTCGCATGCTCAATCAATTCGCGCCTGACATGGTGATCGGCGTAGGCGGATATGCGTCGGGTCCGGCGATGATGGCGGCGGTGGTGAAGCACATTCCGACGCTGGCTTTCGAGCCGAACGTGGTGCCGGGATTCGCCAATCGCGTGGTTGCAAGATTTGTTTCCGGCGCGGCCGTGCACTTCGAGGAAACGGCAAAATATTTTCGTCACGCCGAAGTGACGGGCGTGCCGGTGCGGCCGGCGTTTTTTGAGATCGCGCCCAAGCGCGCCGGTACTCCGACTCTGCTGGTCTTCGGAGGAAGCCAGGGCGCGCATGCCATCAACGAGGCCATGATTCGCTGCCTGCCGGTTCTCGCGCGCGAGGCGCCGGGCATTCACATCATTCACCAGACCGGCGAGCGTGACTATAATGACGCGTTGGCGGCGTATCAGGCTCTGGGTGCGTCGGCGGCGAGTTTCACTTTCGAAGTATTCAAGTTCATTGAAGACATGCCGGCGGCTTTCGCGCGCGCCGATCTGGTGGTATGCCGCTCGGGCGCGAGCACGGTGGCGGAAATCGCGGCCGCCGGGAAGCCGGCAGTGTTCGTTCCGTTCCCGCGCGCGGCCGACGATCATCAGCGAATCAACGCCGAGGTCTTAGCACGGCACGGAGCCGCGGTGGTGGTGGAGGAGTCGAAGCTGGAAGGAGTCTGGCTGGCGGAGACGATCGCGGCGCTGCTGCAGGACTCGCATCGCCTGCGGCAAATGAGCCAGGCCGCGCGGGAGTTGGCGCATCCCAACGCCGCGCGGGATATTGCGGCAATGGCAGTGCGGTTAGCCGGGCTAGAAGAATCAGTCACGGATTAGGACGGATTTCACGGATACTTCTTTAATTGGTTTTTCCATTATTTTGCTATGTCCGTGTGAATCCGCGTAAATCCGTGGCCAATAACTTATGTTCGCCAAAATTCAGCGTATCCATTTCGTGGGTATCGGCGGCATCGGCATGAGCGGCATTGCCGAGGTGCTGCTCAATCTCGGCTACAAGGTTTCCGGCTCGGACCTGAAGAGTTCCTCTGTGACGCAGCGACTGGCCGGGCTGGGTGCGGTGGTGTTTGAAGGACATCGCGCGGAAAACATTGCGGGCGCCGAAGTGGTCGTCACCAGCTCTGCCATCGCGACCGAAAATCCGGAAGTCACCGAAGCGCACAAACTGCATATTCCCGTGATTCAGCGCGCCGAGATGCTGGCCGAATTGATGCGGCTGAAGTACGGCATCGCCATCGCCGGCATGCACGGCAAGACCACTACAACCTCGATGGTGGCGGCGGTGCTGGCCGCCGGCGGGCTTGACCCGACGGTGGTGGTCGGCGGCCGTGTCGATGCCATGGGGTCGAACGCTCGACTCGGCAAATCGCAATACCTGGTGGCGGAGGCCGACGAGAGCGACCGGTCGTTTCTGAAGTTGTCCCCAATACTTTCCGTTGTCACCAACATTGACCGCGAGCACATGGATTGCTACCGCAACATGCGCGACGTGAAGAAAACGTTTCTCGAATTCATGGACCGCGTTCCGTTCTACGGGATGATCGTGGCTTGCAACGACGATCCGCTGCTGCGGCGGTTGTTGCCGGAAGTCCAGCGACGTACTGTGACCTATGGGACCCGGCGCGGGTCTGATTTTTGGATCAAGCTGTCGGATGTGGCTGGGCAGAGTCAAAATCCCCACCCTGTCGCAGAAGACGCGACAAGGGTGGGGCACCCTCTGAATCGGTTTCGCGTCAACTATCGAAAAAACGATCTAGGCGAGTTCACGCTGCATGTGCCTGGCGTGCACAACGTGCTGAACGCGACTGCGGCGATTGCCGTGGGTGTGGGGCTGGATGTTGGCGTGGAGGCGATCCGCGCGGCGCTCGACCAGTTCCGCGGCGTCGACCGGCGCTTTCAGTTGCGGGGCCGCGCCGCGGGCGTGAGCGTGATCGACGACTACGGCCACCATCCCACCGAGATCAAGGCCACGCTGGCCGCCGCGCGGCGGTGCGGCTTTGGCAAGATTCACGTTATTTTCCAACCCCACCGCTATACCCGCACGCGCGACCTGATGGACGAATTCTCGACCGCCTTTGGCGACGCCGATTCGCTGTTCGTCCTCGACATCTACGCCGCCAGCGAGAAGCCGATCGAAGGCATCACGGGCGAAATCCTCGCGCAGCGGATTCGCGAGAAGAGTGGGAAGACGGTTCAATACGTGAGTTCTCCTGCTGATGGTGTGAACTCAGCCGCGGCGGCCGCGCACGACGGCGACATGATCCTGACCCTGGGCGCCGGCAGCGTCTCGCAGTTCGGGCCCATGATTCTCGATAAGCTGAAAGAGCGGGAAGCTGTGTAGTCTGGGACTATCCTCTCGACGGGGTACGAATCGTGCAAGGGCCAAAGAGTGTAAACGCCTGATTACAACAGTCAGTCCGTAGGCGCATAATTTGGGCGCTAGTCGGAATTCATAATCCTCGCATCGGAGGCTGTGAATGCCCCGCAATACTCGAATACTGATTCTGCTCGCGACGCTGCTTTCGGCAGTTGTCGCACAACAGGTATCCTCGCACGATGCGGGGTGCCACGCTACATTCAAGGCATCGAATGGAGATGTAATCAAGCTGGATACACGAACGGGAACACTCGATACTCCGCGCACACAGTACTGATCTCCAAGACTGCAGCGACAGATTCCAAGTGTGCCTAACCGACCACCATGGATTTGCGTTCGCCTACTTCCGAAAGTGTAATGACCCGGGACTGCGGGACTATACGCAACTCAGGTTTCCTCCAAAAGTCGTATCCGTGCTGCACAACAACCACGTATGGCTGGTTTTCGACGCTGCCCCCAACTATCTGTTTCACTATGCCGATTCTGAGGGCATCGTTGGAATCTATATTGGGTCGACCCCCTCGTACGACTTTCGTAGCGTTTTGCGCGAGCGAAACTTTAATGTGTTTAGCCTTGATAAGACGGAATATCGTATTCGCGGTTCTGACACCGTAGCTGCGTGCAGCGAGTGAAGCGTTTTAACCACAAAAAGACTTGGCGGTTGCGTAGTTGACGAAAAATCCCCATTACACTCAATTGACCCACCCGCTTCGGAAACCCACTGTCCCCGTCCTGGTATCTTCCCTTGCTAACGGATTGAACGGCTCTTCGTCTATTCAGCCATAAGGGGTTTAGGCGATGAAGATGACAGAAGCTTACGCGTGGCTGGTGGCCGGAGTGCTGGCAGCCGGATTGAACGCCAGCTACCACGATGGCGGCCTGCCGCGGGCACACGAGATTGCCGACGAGGTGGAACATAACTCGGCGGCCGTGTTGGAGTTGGCTTCCGGACACGCCGGCCAGTTTCTTTCCGAGATGCAAGTGGTGACGGCGCGGCAGCAGACCGCGTCCTGCCCGTTGTCAATGACTCTCGCGCGGGTGCAGGCCAAGTTGGCGCAGAAGCAGGCGGGCTTTGACCGCTTCGAAGCGATGTCTGCCCGCGAGCAGGCCCGACTGGCCCGGATGGAGGCGAATCGGGCGCGCATCGAGGCCCAAGTGGCTCGCATCCAGATTCAGGCGGTGGCCTTGAACCCGATCGTCTTTTCGGTTCCAAAGGTCTCCGATTGTCCTCGGGTACGCGTGAGCGTTCCGCGCCTGCCGAGGATTCAAATGCCCGCGGTTCCGGTGATTCATATCGAGACCGCCTCGGCCGGGCCAGTGTAAGCAGCCGAGATTCAAGCGCGAGGTCCAAGGTTCCTCCACTGCGCCGTCGCTTTCGCTCCGGCTCCGGTCGGAATGACGACCTTTGGTGATACCGTGTTTGGCGATACCGTGCGGTGGCCATGTGCGATGACAATGTGCGGTCACTGTGCGATGGCTGTGCGGTGATACCCTCCGGCGGCGGCGTGGCGGTAACGTTCTGCGATGACAATCTAAAATGACAATCTGCTGGGTCGCCCGTTCGGGCGGTGTTGAACCGGGTTCCCGTCTGTGCAAAACCACCGATTTTTGATCTATCTCCTGCCGGGAAATGAAGTTATAGTAAGAACGCTCAGCGATTCCTCACGACAACTGACCTGAATTGATGGCGCGGAAATCCAGCGGCACCATCTTGCAGGAAGAGTTGTACCCATCCAGCGCCGGGCATTCTCACGTTCAAACTGCACGCGACGAATCCCCGCGCCCGGGTCTCCATGATTCTGGTCACCATGATCTGGAGCTCGACGACTCGCGCCTGGTCGATTTGGATGTAGACGAGGAATCTCCTTTTCTG
>Ga0181523_10003461_pt1 | contig 14359 bp, 11 predicted proteins | sample PEATcosm2014_Bin_43_FD_119752 | JGI IMG/M metagenome (GOLD analysis project Ga0181523, IMG submission 119752) | Peatland microbial communities from MTU Mesocosm Facility, Houghton, MI, USA - PEATcosm2014_Bin05_30_metaG | ecosystem: Environmental > Terrestrial > Soil > Wetlands > Peat | place...
AGCGCTGGTCCGCTCCTCGAGCGCAAAGGCGACCTCACTGCCATCCTCACTTCCCTCGAAGCCAAGGAAGTTTTCTTTCTCGATGAAATCCATCGTCTCCAGCCTGCCGTCGAAGAAATCCTCTATCCCGCCATGGAAGATTTTCGCGTCGATCTGGTCATCGGACAAGGCCCCGGCGCGCGCATTCATCCCTTCCACTTGAATCATTTCACGCTCATTGGTGCCACGACTCGCGCAGGACTCATCACCGCGCCCCTTCGTTCGCGCTTCGGCATCGTCCACCGTCTCGATTTCTACGAACCGGCGGACCTGCTCATTATTCTCCTCCGCTCCGCCAAAATTCTGAACATTCAGATGGACGATGCCGGCGCCGAAGAAATCGCCGGACGCTGCCGTGGCACTCCCCGAATTGCCAACCGACTCCTCCGCCGCGCCCGCGATTTCGCCGAAGTCCGCGCCGGTGGCCGCATCACCCGCGAAGTTGCCTGCGAAGCCTTGCACATGCTCGGCGTCGATGAGCAGGGTCTCGACGAAGTCGACCGCAATCTCATGGTCGCCCTGCTCGATAAATACGCCGGTGGACCAGTCGGGCTGGGTACTCTCGCCGCCGCCCTCAGCGAAGAAGAAGACGCCATCGAAGAAATGTACGAACCTTACCTCATGCAAATTGGCATGCTCGACCGCACCCCGCGCGGCCGCGTCGCTACTCCGCGCGCCTATGAGTATTTCGGCCGCGCTCTGCCCAAGCGTCAGCCCCGCCTGTTCTAGTTTTAACGTCGGCGCTGGGCTTCAGCCGAGCGAGCATTCTTGGCAACATTTGCCTCAGTTATGTTTCACGAATTCGCCCTTGGTCCCCGTCAGCGAGTTATACAGTGTCTCAATGAACTTGTTCGAATCGATAAAATCCCCCGACCACTTCTTCCACGGCTCCAGAATCTTCTCCTGCTGCATCTGGGCCATCGTCTTATGCTCCTCGATCCCTGCCTGCACGGCTGCCGACGTCTCCTTCAGCATCTTCACAAATGCTCGCACGTCGTCCAGATTCGATAGCGCCCCATGTCCCGGAATCACCTTCACGTCCGCCGGCAATTCTCCGGACACTTTTTCCATCGCCGCAATCATCCCCTGCACGCTTCCGCCGCTTGCCACGTCAATGAACGGAAATCCATAGCGTACAAAATCGTCGCCCATATGAACCACGTTGTTCTTCGGAAAGAAAATCACCGCATCGCCGTCGGTGTGTCCGGCGGGGAAGTGCAGCGCGCGAATATCTTCGCCGTTTAGATGCACGGTCACGTCATGGTCAAACGTAATCACCGGCAAAGCCGCTTTCGGCGCCGGCGGAATATCCATCTTTAGGGATCCTCCATTTCCGCCAGTCCCTCCCGACTCCAGCCGTTTCCGCGCGTTGTCCTGGGCAATGATCGTCGATCCCGTATTCGCAAACGGTACGTTCCCACCTGTGTGATCGCCGTGGTAGTGCGTGTTGATCACAAATCGCACCGGCTTGTCCGTAATCCCCAGATTTTTCAACGCAGCCTGGATTTTCTCCGCCAGCGGCGCAAACTGATCGTCTACAATCACGATTCCGTCTTCCCCAACCGACGCCGCAATATTTCCCCCCTCGCCCTCCAGCATATAAATATTCCCGGATACCTTGGTCACCTTGATCTGCACTTTCGAAAAATCCTGCTGCTGTTGCGCGCGTGCCGGTTGCCCCAACGCCAGCATCCCGACCAGCGCCACGATGCCCACAATCCACGCATTCTTCTTCATAAAACCTCCATATCGCGTCGCATTCTATCACTCCACGGCACAAAGTAACTTCTCGGCACATCTTTCCAATTCGTTTCCATCCCGCAGGCGCTGGTAAGCTATCTTCAAACTACAGTGCCGCGGGCCATCTGCTATTTGCACGCAAACTGAGCCGCAGCTCTGGTTTTGCCAAAAAATGGTTGGTCATTCCGAACGCACCGGCGGAGTGAGAAATCCCTCTTCACTTGAGGCGTACTCGACCTTGGACAATCTCGTGACCGATTCCGCCAACGCTAAATCTCAACCCTCCAGTTCCAAGCGATTCGCCTTCCTGGTCGCCTCCGGCATTTTCCTCAGCCGCATCGCCGGCCTCATTCGCGATCGCGTCTTTGCCCACTACTTCGGCAATTCCGCCGTTGCTGACGCTTTTCGCGCCGCCTTCCGTATTCCCAACCTGTTACAAAACCTGTTTGGTGAGGGCGTCCTCTCCGCCTCGTTCATTCCTGTCTACGCGCGCCTCCTGGCGAGCGGCAACAAAGAGGAGGCGAGAAAAACCGCTGGCGCCATTGCTGCGCTGCTCCTGCTTACGACCTCGCTGATCGTCCTGATCGGTGTGCTCGCTGCGCCCTGGCTCATTGAGGCCATCGCCCCAGGCTTCCAGGGCGAAAAGCGCGAACTTACCATTCTCCTCGTCCGAATACTCTTTCCCGGAGCAGGCCTCCTGGTCGCCTCGGCCTGGTGCCTCGGAGTTCTGAACAGCCATCACAAATTCTTTATCTCGTACACTGCGCCTGTCCTTTGGAACGTCGCCATGATCGCAGGCATGATCGCTTTCGGCGCTGGCCGCCCGCAGAATTCTCTCGTTGTCTACACCGCCTGGGCCTCCGTCGTCGGCAGCGCCCTCCAGGTTGGCATCCAGCTTCCCGTGGTGCTGAAACTTCTCGGCGGCTTGAAACTCTCCCTGGCTCATCAAGCTGAAAACGTTCGGACCGTCATCCGCAATTTCTTTCCCGTGTTTATCAGCCGCGGTGTTGTCCAGATCAGCGCCTACATTGATGCTTTCCTCGCCAGTTGGTTGCCTACCGGCGCGGTTGCCGCTCTCGCCTACGCGCAAACTCTATACACTCTACCTGTCAGTCTTTTCGGCATGTCCGTCTCTGCGGCCGAGCTTCCGGTCATGAGTGGCGCGCTCGGGGCGGCCGACGAAGTCGCCGGCATTCTCCGCAATCGGCTCAATCACGGCCTTCGCCAAATTGCGTTCCTGGTTGTCCCTTCGGTTGTAGGTTTTCTTGTGCTCGGCGATGTCATCGTGGCGGCCATCTACCAATCCGGCCGTTTCATGCACGAGGATGTGATTTACGTCTGGGGAATTCTCGTCGGTTCGACCGTCGGCCTCCTTGCTTCTACTCTTGGCCGCCTCTACTCCTCCGCTTATTACGCCCTGCGTGATACCCGCACGCCGTTGCGCTTCGCCATCATCCGCGTCCTGCTCACTTCTCTTCTTGGCTATCTCGCCGCTCTGCCACTTCCACGCCTTCTCGGCATCGAACAGCGCTGGGGTGTCGCAGGTCTCACCATCTCCGCCGGTATTGCCTCTTGGGTGGAATTCGCCCTTCTTCAGCGCGGAATCCGCAGTCGTGTTGGCCAGGTGGGCGTCCCCCTAAGTTTTCTCGCGCAAGTCTGGTTCGCCGCACTCCTCGCTGCAGCCGCGGCCCGCGGTCTGAGCTACTCCCTCGGTCCGCGCAACCACATCCTTCTCGCTGTTCTCGTTCTCAGCCTGTATGGCATCGTCTTCTTCGCCGTCAGTCTCGCGCTGAAGCTTCCCGAAGCCCACTCCATGATTGGCCTCGTCTCCCGCCGCTTCGGCATAAAATAAGCTGTCATGGCTACAGTTTATCTCGCGCTAGGATCCAACATCGGCGACCGCGAACAAAACCTGTGCGAAGCCATTCGCTTGCTTGGTACAGCGAACATTCGCATCACAAAAATCTCCAGCACCTACGAAACCGAACCCGTCGACTACCTCGAGCAACCCTGGTTCCTCAATGCCGTGCTCGAAGCGCAGACGGCTGTTCCCCCCACGCAACTCCTTGGTATTGTTCGCGCCATCGAATCGCAAATGGGCAGCAAAAAACCTTTCGCCAAAGGTCCTCGCCTCATCGACCTCGACATTCTTCTTTATGACCACGACACCATCGCCACCCCCGACCTGCAGGTTCCTCATCCCCGCATGCTGCAACGCAATTTCGTCCTGGTCCCCCTGGCCGAAATCGCTCCCACACTCCGCCACTCTTCCTGGCCTGCCACCGCCGCAGAACTCCTTTCCCGTTCTCCCGACCCCAGCATCGTCCGCAAGCACTCGTAGACTTCCGCGATCATGGCTTCCATCGTCAGAAAAATGCTGTCATTCTGAGGGCGCGTCTCTTGCGGCCCGAACGATCTCAACCGTTGCTTAACGTCCTTAACGCAAGTTTCACCATGGCCCGTTTTTCTTTCCGCCGATGAAGCGAGACTCGTGAGAGCCCTGGCTTAACTCGTCTTTCTCACCACCAACCGGTGCAACGTCATCACCTTCGGCTGCAACGCATCCAACTCAATCTCTGACAGCCTCCCCTCGTTGATTTCTCTCCAAACGTACACTCCCGGTTCGGACTCCGTCTGTTCCCGCCCCTTCAGCCGTTGCAGAAACTCCTGCGCAGCTTCCGCCGACGCCTTCTCTCGCAACGTCGGCCGCGTCACCGCCTCCACCGCGTAGCTCCGCAACAACTTGTTCCAATATTGCTCGAACAGTTCACTTGACGCGAAAATGTCGCTCCACGCCACTTCGCCTCCATACGCGATCACCACCCCCACCACGCGTTCGCCCTTCAGTCCCCCTGTCTGCTTTCGGAATCGCCGCTGTACCTCGTCCACCATCGCATCCACCGAAGGCGCCACCCGCCGCGATCCATAAATCTTCTCGTACGACTGCGTCGGTGCCTCCGACTGCATCGTCACCTCTATCGATTCCGTCGTCACCCGCGGAGCCGGTGCTGCTGCTGACCGTTGTGCCGTGGAACCCGCCGTCACCGACGCCCACACGTCCCCTTGCTTCTGATTGACCGCTGCCTGTTCCCGCACGCTCGGGTGCACAATCGTATTCGCTGCAGTGAACTGCGATCCCGATGACCACCGCCCGTGCTCCACGCAAAACACATCGAGCGGCAGCGGCTCCGCTCCCACTGGCACGATTCGATCCTTCCCGATGATCCGGTCCTGCTTTCCTCCACTCACCAGCTCACCTGCGAGCAAGAGAAGTGGCCGCTTGCTCCGATTGATCAGCACCAACTGATTCACCGACGGCCCGCCGTAATTCTGTACGGCCGGACGCCCTCCGTCGCGATCCCGCACCAATCCTTCTGCGCCCTGCTCGCGAACGATCACTTCGCCGCGCGAAAGCCCCTCCTCGAGGGTCATAAATGCTCCTGTGTCGTACCCCGAAGACGCCACCACCGGAAACACCGTCAGGTTTTCGTTCGTGATCGGCTCCAGCAGACGCCATTCCCCCTCTGCCTTTCCCGGCGATGTCGGCCGGCCTGGGGAAGGCCACAGCATTCCCAACGTTGCGATACCAAGAGTTGCCATGCCGAAAAAAGAGCTGCCAAACAGCGTGTGTGCAGTACGAACCATGCCATCCTCCTCGGCGTGCTTCAAAGCACGCCCTGGAGTTGGAACGTTCATGCGGGATTTTCTTGCAGCGGAGTGAATGGCAGGGGCGGACCAAACAATTCATTACTTCTTGGCTTTTTACTTATCCTCTCGGATCTCCCAGGTTCGTCCGTGGCTTGATGCGCCGGGTCTTGGAGGCTTCGGATTCCTGGCGTTCATACTCCGCCAGCTCTTCTTCTGTGTACGAATAGGAATCTCTCGAGGCGAACATCGACGTCGTCCGGCTGCTCTGCTTTTTCTTTTTCCTTGCCTCGCCAAATTCGTACCGCGTCATGCGTAGCGGCCCTTCAATGGCCTTCACTTCCACCAGCAGATCGCTCACTTTTTCCAGCAGATCGTGCAAATGGAACGGGCGCACCGCGTAGGGTACCCTCGCCTGCTCCAACGCTGAAATATACTCAGTACCAGCCATTTCTGGCACAACGAATAGCACTCGGATTCGCCCGCCATCCTCCGGCGCCACCGCGGCCAGTTCGCGCAGCACATGAAAGGTCGGTGAAGACAGTCCGATCAGCACCACATTTGCGATTAGCAGGGAGTATTCCCCGGTCTTCAACTCCGCGTGGAGCATCGACAAATCCGGCACCAGGCGCACGCGCCAGCCCTCACTGTCCAGAATCTGCTTCAACGCGACCGCGTTGCTCGATTCGTCTTCCAACACGAGAAGGCCTACTTGACGCGGTTCTGCCGTGAGAGGGGTCGCCATGCTTAAAGTATAGGCAAGGGTCCTCGCAAGGACGGTCAACCCGATCTTCAGGAGTCCTAAGCGCTAACTGTCCCAATGGCCGGGTGCTTTTGGAGTGCGGCGCCTCGCCGACGCGGTAGCGTTGTCTGTCGGCCCCGTTCTGTTTTAGTTCGCACCAGCCGCCCCCACTGGCTTCAGGATCATGTCCACTCGTGACGGGTTTCCCCGCGTCAGCACGGGATACGACTGCCCGTTGGTGAACCGCAACTCCCCATCGACCGTCACCTTCGCGCTCAACGAGTAGGAATGTTTCGGATCGATCTTCGCGGTATCAAAATTCAACTCAAAGGGCACAGGCACCTGCCGCGGTCCCAAGTTGATGGTTTCTTCTGCAATCACTTTCGCCGGTGCATCTGCGAGCGAAACGTCCTGCAATTGCACCTGGATCACCGCGTTTGGCGGCAACGCCACTCGCTGCAGGTAACTCACCGTCCCGCTTACGGTTCCTCCGTTCAGCGGCTTGTCCAGCTTGCAATCCTTCACGATCATCTTCCCGTTGCCGTCCGGCGTATCTTCCTGCAAGAATCCGCCATTCCCTTTTCCCCACCACAGCACTTTCCCGTCGGAGTAGCGGTTGCCATCGGCAGACACGGTCTGCTTCATCAAATACGCACTCTCCCCAAACCGGATCTTTGCCAGTTGCTCGCCGAGGTACACCGTCAGCTTGGCTCCGCCTTCGCAGGTATAGTCGAACTGCTTCCACTGCATGGCCCTCCGCACGTTGTTGTGCACGGGTGGAGTCGCTGGCCGGGTCTCCGAGGGTGGCGCGCCGGGTTCCTGCCCCAAAGCCATGCCGCCCAGTAAACTCCCCAGCGCCACCGACGCAAACCGCGCAAATTTCGTTTTCATCGCCTGCCCTCTTCGCCCGGTATTGTAATCCACTTGGCAGGCGGCAATTCAATCCCTCACGCCTTCTGTAGCTCAACCCTTTGAAGGGGAGGTCTTTCTCTTGGGTCTTCTTTAGGGCTTAAACTCGGCAGCACACTCGTCATTTCGAGCCAAGCGAGGAATTCTCCTGGGTCGTGAATTCTCTACGTCCTCATAGCTGATACTCTCTTCTGTGCCGGCTGATGAATCCTTGGCACGGGCGACCGTCGAAATCGTGGGCCGGGAGGCCTGAGGAGAACTATGGAGATTTCTTGATGTCGGAACCCGCTTGCTCGATGCTCCCTTTGACGAGTTCGGTTTTTACTTCAGACTTTTGACCAGCAAGCAAATTGACATCGGTTTCAAACGTGCGATAGCCAGCCAGTTCGACTTTGATGTGATGATTTCCCGGGCTAACGAGCAACGAATGAACGGAGCCACCCAGCTCGCCGGCATGGCCCACATAATTCCCATCGAGAAAAACGGCGGCGCGTGCGGGTTCAATGGTCAGTTTAAGTTGCGAGGTGACTTTCGGCGTCGCGGCACCGGGGAGCAAGGACATCTTTACGCTCACGATCTGTGATTGGCCCGGCTCGACAACGATGTCGCGCACGAAATCGCCATACCCAGACTGCCGAACGGTGATCTGATGTTTGCCGGGCAGAAGCAACACCTTCTTGTTGCCCTTGAGTTCCTTGACGTAGCCTAGATATTCGCCGTCCACCCAAACGCCAGAGTCCTTCTCTACCTTGGTCGCTCCCATAAATTTGACTTCGCCCATCACCTTGCTGTCCTGCGCGGGCAAAGACGGACTTGCAAGCAATGGAATGAGGAGAAGCACAACCCAGAGAAGCCGCAATCGTCCGTGCATTTATCCTCCTGATTGTGGCTGGGAGTCCATGGTAACGCAGAAACAAACAGAAGACACATCCTCACGGAGGATCAGCGATGTGAAGCTATTTGCCGACGACCAGGGAATTGCCGGCAGAGTAGCGCTTTTCGCCCGTGCCATCCCAGAACATGCGGTCGGTCACCAGAGGAGTCTTGCCGGGAACGCCGCGCGTGAAGAAGATCTGTAAACCGTCGCGAGACCATTCGGCAGTGCGCGTGAAGGCGTCAGCCGGTCCGAGAATCGCGCGTCGATGCGAACGCACTTCGTACAGGAAAAAAGTCTGGTTCAGACCCATCGGATCGGTGGGCGCTCCAGGGGGCGCTTTTAGATAGTAAGCAGAAACGACAAGCAGATCGGAGTTGATCGGGTTTGTGCGAATGCCGTCACTGCTCATGATCTGGAAAGTGTCGCCGTAGATGTCCTTGAGCGGGACAGTTTGCGATGGCTTGTCCTCGCTCAGCCAGTAAGCGTTCTGCATGTCGGAGGCTAGAACGGTGGTGGGATTGACCCAGCCGTGGAGCGAATCGATATTGAGCGGAGAGAGCAAAGTGGCCTTTTCCGGCGCGCTGATGGGAGTAGTCCAGACCTGCCAGATCTTTCCATCAAACTTCAGGTACGCGATGCGCGTATCGTCGGGCGACCAAAACGCCTGGCGCACATTGTTGCCGGCGACCTCGCGCGTACGGCCCGTGTCGAACTCGTACAGCATGATGGAACGTTCAGGGCCGGTCTTGGAGTCGGAACGCGTGTAGAGCAGCAATTTACCATCGTGCGAAAGCGCAGGCTCCTGGCCGGAAGGCGCGGCCGTTTTTCTGATCTCGCCGCGGCTCAGGATTAAACGCCCGGCGGAATCGAAGAACGCAATCGCGACTGGCGAATGGAAATTGGTGATGGGATCGAGGACTGTCTTTTTGTTGTCCTTATCTTTGTCTTTGTCACTGCCCTTTGTGTCCGTGTCCTCCGGCATGTCGAGCTGATTTTTCTTGCGAAATTCAGGGAACTTGTCGGGGGCACTCTGTCCGCAACCCTTGAGCGGACCGATTTGCGCGTGGTCAACTTCCACGCTGAAGGTGTACTTCGTGTCGGACATCGTGTCGGAACAGGTATCGCGCGTAAGCTTAACGGCAACCATCGCACCCGTCGCGTCGTCTTTGGCAGTGTAGGTCCAGGAATTGCCGGATGCGTCGGCGGTAATTTCGGCGGGATCGAGGACGATCGGTGGATAACCTGCGCGGTCGAGACGCTCAGGACCCTTCATGCCCAGGCGGAGAGACCAGAAGGGCTCATTACCATGAGCGATGATGAGTATCGGATAGTGGCGGGAAACCGGCGAAGGAATCGTCTCCTGCGCGGGGGTAGACGGGGAGTTCGCGGAAGGCGGCTTGGGCGTAGGTTTCTGCGCCGGAGCCTGAGCCTGCGCGGCGGCGAAGGGAAGTGCTAAGGCGAGAGCGCTGAGCAGGAAACGTTGAATGCGCACGAAATCCCCAGTGGTTCTCCAGAGGGTGAGACGCGAAGCAACCATGGAAACGCTGCCCATCAGCAAACACCCACGAAGATATCGCGCCGTCGAGATTAGAACAGAGCGCGAAGGGGAGACGCAAGGGGAAGTGAAGTTGGCTGGGCCGAACAGCGCATAGGCGAATAAAAAGAGAAAGTACTTGACAAGGCGAAGAAAAGGCGAAATACTGGCCCGGCTCGAGGTGAGCTATGTCCCCAGTTCTTCCCCTTACGACGCCGAGTTTTACGACTCGGCGCCGCCCCGTTCGTCGCCCCGCAGTTCGATTCCTACCTTTTTGCCCTGAAACGCCTGACCTCACAGCAGAGGCCGGTCCCCGTGCCCCGGGTTCCACCGGCTGGTGCAAGGGAAGTCTGGAAGGCCCTACGGCGGATTGCCCCCCGCCACATCTCCAGACTCCCCGTGCGCCACTGGTGGGCATAGCACGCCTCGCCGCAAATTCTCCCGCAGCGGAAACGCGGAGAAAATCCTCGGAGAAGCCAGACTATTTCCTTCTGCCAGTGAAATCGATCTTGAACCGCTGCGATTCGGAACGGGTGCCCTTTGATTGGACGATCAATCCCTATCGCGGGTGCGAATTCGGGTGCAAGTACTGTTATGCGCGGTATACCCACGAATACATGGAAATTGACGGCGGAGAATTCGAACGCAAGATATTCGTCAAGCAAGACGCGGCATTGCTGCTGGCGAGTGACATTTCGAGGAAATATTCCTACGAATCGAAGGCTTCCGGGTACACGCAATCCGAGCACATCGCCATCGGCACCGCGACCGATCCTTACCAACCGGCGGAAAAGGAATACGGTGTGACGCGCGCTTGCTTGGAGGAACTCGCGAACCGAGAAGGGCTGAGCGTTTCAATCATTACTAAATCGAACCAGATCGTGCGCGACATTGATATTTTGCGGGTGATTGCAGGGAAATCCGCACTGACAGTGAATATCACCGTGACCACGCTCCGGCCGAGGCTGGCGCGGTTGCTCGAACCGAGAGCGCCCCGGCCTGATCTGCGCTTGGCAGCGGTGAAAGAACTGCGCGAGGCGGGATTGGCAGTGGGAGTATCTGCCTCGCCGCTGCTGCCGGGGATCAATGATGGGGAGCTGGAGGCAGTTGCCGCCGCATCGCGGGAAGCTGGGGCGCAATGGTTTTACTCGGGTGTGTTGTTCCTCATGCCGTCGTCGTCGAAACAGTTCCTGCCGTTCATCGAGAAGAAATTTCCGAAACTCGCAAAGCAATATGAGCAGTGGTATTCGAAGAATGGCTACGCGCCCGAGGAGTACCGAAGAAAAATTTCGGAGCGGGTGCGGGGGATCCGGGGGAAATTTGGGTTTGCTACGAGGCCGTGGGAAGGCATGCGACCGGCGGCGCGTCCCGCGCAGATGAGTCTTGGCTGGGATGCTGGCGCGATCAGCGGAGAATTGCAGCAGAGGAACGTGAGTGACGAGACGACGAAGTTTTGGGCGGCGAATTCTGACAGTGCGCGATAGAGTTTCTGCGCGAATCGTGCGGTCGAAGGAGTTAACCCTGGACAGCAGGTGGCTAACTTACCTTGAAATAGGTGGAGTAAGGCTCGGCAGCAAGGACGAAGAACGGCAGCAAGGTCATGGGCGCTCCGGCCGTTTGAACTTGCCAGGAATTGGGAGAGGATTGCTCTGCTGCTAACAACTGAGCGCGCGTAGAGGTGTGTGAGGTCGCATTGATTCCCAAGAGGACGAGTGGACCGTAGAGCAGCGCGACCGTGTCGGTGTGGCGCTTGTCGATGGATTCGAGGCGCGTTCTCATCGGCAGGTCGAGTTCGATGCTATCGCCGTTTTTCCATTCGCGCTGAATGGTGGCGAATGTACCGGGAAGAACGGCAGTACTCGTCCGTTTGCCATTTACGAACAAAGTAGGAGCCTCGGTCCAGGCGGGGATGCGAAAATTGAGCGCGAAAGTTCTCGATTGTGCCGCTTGGATTTCGAACTGCAAAAGCGAATCGAGCGGATACGCTGTGGACTGCTTTAGCCTGAAGCGGGCGCCATCCTGGATCCACTGCAAGGTGGAAGGGAGGTACAGGTTCACGTAGATGCTGTTCGGATCGCGGAAGTAAGTGCTGATGCGATAGTCTGCGGCGATTTGCGGCAGGGTGCCGGAACAACAGGGCCAGTGGGCGTCCTTGTAAGACTTTTTGCCATCGAAATTGTAATCGGAATAGTAGAAGGCTCTGCCATCGGGCTGGAGAGGTTTGGCGCCGAGAATGGTGTTGTACATGACGCGTTCCATGCTGTCGCCATAGCGCGAATCGCGAGTGACGCGCAGCAAGTAGCGCGTGAGTTTGAAATGCGCGTAGGAGCCGCAAGGAGTCTCAAAGTTACTGTGCGTGTTGGATAGGCTGGCGAAAAGGTCATCGCTGTCAGGCGCGCGCAAAGTTTCGTCGGGTCCCCAGCCCCCCGTGGCGTAGCTTTGGGCGAGGAGCATGTCGAAGCCATTTTTCGCGGCGCGGAGATGTTTCTCGCTGCCGAGCGTGAAATACGCCTGCATCGCCGAACAAAGGGAATTGACGTGGCTGTAGGCGTGCCGTCCGGCGAGATTGTTTCTGCCTTCGGAAAGAGCCCCGTAATAGGCATCGTCCAGATACTGAACACCGAGTTGTTTGTACCGCGAGCCCGCGCCACGCTGAAACGCAAGAAAGAGATTTTCCGAAATGGTGTAGGACTCGTCCCAGGTGTAGGTCTCATCCGTTCCAGGGCGCCAGCTTATGCCATGCTCGATAGCGGTTTTCGGCAGGTGCGGGAGAGCCATGTCGGTGGTGTGTTCGAGAATGCCGAGCGCCTCGGGATCGTGGACGAACTGATGCGAGTCGATCAGTCCGCAGACAAATTTGTCATAGCAATAAGCGGGGAAACGATTTTTTTCGTAGAAATCGCCGGAGATGGTTTGCGCATACAGCCGGTTGAGGCGCAGAACCTTTTCGCGCACGGCAGGGTCGGGCTTGATGGCGTAGGCGCGGGCCAAGGCGGAAACCCATTGGCCAAATGTGCAGGCGGGAGCAAAACCCGTGTCGCCCTTGTGTTTGTCGTAATCGGGATCGTAAAGATACCAGCCGCCCAGTTCCTCGCCCGGCGCAGGCAATCCGGCCATTTCGCGCAACGGCTTGAGCATGCTGTCTTCGCTTAGATTCATCAGGATGGAGTGCGTGTTCTTCAGTTGGTGTTCGTGAAGTTCGCTCGAAAGGGAGACGTCAGCGTACGTGAATTCATCCAGGAAGGCGCGAGTGTCAAGAGCGCAGAGAAGAGAACCTTGGGCGAATCGAGGAACAGCGAGACAGGCCAGCGAATTGCAAGCGGAATGAAGAAATGAACGGCGGGAAGTCGTGTGCATCGGAATGCCCACTCCTTTTGATACCTACGGGACAATGATACGCGATTGTTCTCGTTGGAGTTCCTGTGCGCCGGGGAACTGGCCGCGCAGGAATTCGATGAACCGGCGTGATCGCGGGCGGCCATTCGTGCGCAGCAGCCCCATGCGGAACAGAAACACCAGCAGCTGAAAAATCTCGGAGTCTTTCACCGGGCCGAACGAAGGTTGCGCAGTGTTCTGCTGTGCTTCGGTGAGGAAGGCAGAGAGAGCACCGTAAAGTTCACGTGGGATGTTAGGCACGGGCGGCTGCTCGTAGACGATGCCGGAGACGAGAGTTTTGTAGGTTTCGGCCTGGGCGCGAAGCGCGGCGAGGACATCGGGGTCGGTGGCGGCGGGCTGACGGGCACAAAACTTCGCGATGGTGAAAGCGAGCGCGGAGAGAAATGGGCCGTGAGCGTGGACGGAGTCGGAGGAAATGCGCGCGTCCAGCAGTGGGGTATCAGCAGGGAGTGCGCGAGGATGGTCATTCTCGTAGCGGTGGGCAGAAAGGAGATAGCCGCAATCGGAGGGGCAGTCGATGGAGACTTCCCGATCGGTTCCGCAACAAACGGCGCAAATTTTCTCAGCTTTAGCCGGACAAAAGCGGCCTGGCTTGCGCTTCTGACAGATTGGACAAGTCACGAATGAGCCCCTGAAGACCGGCAACCGGACAGAATATCACGCCATAATGACTTTGTTGTGGAAGCGGCGTGCGGCGATGACCAGCAGGAACGTTCCCATGAGGAAGAGCGCGAGTCCATCCGACCAGAGATGGACCCAACTGGCCCCGCGAAGAATGATGCCTCGGGTGATGTTGATGAAGTAGGTGGCAGGAATAAAGTAGCTGAGCGCGAGGCAAAACTTGGGCATCGTTTCCCGGGGGAAAATGTAACCGGAGAAGAACACGCTTGGGAGAATGGTCAGGAACGCCAGCTGCATCGCCTGGGCCTGAGTGGTGGCTTTACTGGAGATCAATATGCCCAGCGATAGCGAAACAAATAAGTACGGAAGGGAAAGGAACGCCAGGAGCAGGACGTTTCCGTGAATGGGCACAAGAAAAATAAAGCGCATAAAGATAAGCAACATGCTGAGCTCAAAGAAACCGATAAACAGATAGGGAAGCAGCTTTCCGAGGAGCAGCCCCATCGGACGAACGGGTGTCACGAACAGTTGCTCGAGCGTGCCGCGCTCCTTTTCCCGGACGATGGAGAAAGCCGTCAGGAAGGTGGTGACATTCAGCAGCAGAATGGCGGTCAGGCCGGGCAAAAAGAAATTCGGAGAACGCGAATCCGGGTTAAACAGGATTTTGGGCCGCATCTCCACGGCGAAGTTGGAATCGCTGACGAGCGCGCGGCGCAGCGATTCATCCAGGCCAATGGCGGTGGTGACGTTGATGGCTTGCCCGGCAACCGAGGAGTCCGAGCCATCGATGAGAACGAGCACCTGGGCGCTCATCGCGTGAAGCAGTTTGTCGGAATAGTCGACGGGGATTTTGATG
>Ga0181523_10003466_pt1 | contig 14344 bp, 11 predicted proteins | sample PEATcosm2014_Bin_43_FD_119752 | JGI IMG/M metagenome (GOLD analysis project Ga0181523, IMG submission 119752) | Peatland microbial communities from MTU Mesocosm Facility, Houghton, MI, USA - PEATcosm2014_Bin05_30_metaG | ecosystem: Environmental > Terrestrial > Soil > Wetlands > Peat | place...
AATAGCGGTCCTCCGAGACCTTGGAGTTGAAGATAAACCGCTGGCATCCGATCCATTTAGACAGGGGTGTTGTCTGCTCCTTGGTCGGATATATCCGGAATTTTCTGCCTTCGTCCATGGGATATTATACCACCCAAAATACACAAAAGGTATTCGCTAGACCCACCTCCTGGCCTTCCGCCTAGCAGGGGGAATGCGCTCACATTTGTTCAAAATGTCACTTAGAATCTCATTCAGATTGGAATATAATCTAAATCCTTTATCTGTGCATTCGCTGATCCACGGCCGATTAACAGTCATGGACTACAAGAGAATAACTAAACGATCCTCCAAATAAGGAGGTGTTAGCGAGAGCTTGTATTTTTATCTCATTTCTATTTACAAATCAAACAGGTTGAAATATTATCATGACGATGGTACCCTTGTGGTTTTTTGGCTCATCGATGACTATCGTTGCTCCATGTGATTTGGCTATCTCAGCCACTATGGATAATCCAAGTCCACTGCCTTCACTGTCATTACCCAAGATGCGATAAAATCTTTGAAGAACCAAATCTCTTTCTTGGGACGGGATCCCCTGGCCTTCGTCTTCTACAGATAATATTATATTATCCGTTTTTTCCAATCTTGTAGTGATGCAGCCTCCTTGTGGTGAATACCGGATGGCGTTGTCCAGAAGGTTATCAAGCAGCATTTTTAAACGCACCTTGTCTCCTCGAATCGTAAGTTCTTCAGTGGAACCCTCGAAGCCAAGATCAATATTCTTCTCTAGCGCGCGAGGCACCCATTCCATGGTGATTCCCTTGGCAAACTCTAAAATGTTCAATGGGTACAAATCTAGTAAGTTTGCAGCCCCCGGTTCTACCTGTGCCAGCGCGAGCATCTGATTGACAATGTGAATCATACGATTAACGCTTTTGCTTAGCTGTTGAAGTGATCGAACCGCATCAGAAGGATCAGTTTGACTCAGCGCAACATCCGTCAGTATCTTTAGACCTGAAAGAGGCGTGCGAATTTGATGGGCAGCATCGGCTATGAATCGCCTCTGCTCCTCCAGGACGCAGCCCAGGCGCTCCATCAGTGTATTGATTGCATGCATCAGGGGCTGTACCTCGATCGGAGCTTCATTTTCCTTAAGCGGGCTTAGATCTCTATATGTACGATCAGTGATTTCTTGTCGCAGGTAGTGTAGCGACGAAAGTCCCTTGCGTACACCGAGCCACACTATGAATGACGCAAGAACCACCAAAATTAATTGGGGCAAAATCATGGCAGCTGCGATGTCTCGCGCAAGGATTTTGCGCTTGTTCAACGTTTCAGCAACCTGAACGAGAACGGGGTGTACCGAAGGGCTGCGAACAGGTAAGTAATAAAGTGAAGCTATTCGCACAGGCATGCTTTTTATAATGCCGGACTGCATTAGGGCTGGACCGCCTGGACCGCCTTCAGAATAGGGAGCTGGAAAGGAGGGTTCTCCCGCAACAAATCGAGCTCCATCCGTCACCTTAAAATAAATGGTATCGAACTCATCGGTCAGAAACATTTGCAAGGCGGCAGGAGGCAAATTTAGTGTTGTCCGACCGTCCGTCACCGTTACTTGGAGTGCCATATCGCGAGCAGAATCTGCCAGGGAATGATCAAAAGAGACATTCGAATATTTGTAGGCAAGGTAATATGTGCCAAAGCCACTTAACAATAGTAATATCAGCATTGGCGGCAGTAAATATATAAGGAGTTCACGACTAAGCGAAACTGTCTTACTCTTCATGGCTATAATCCATCAGGTAGCCGAGGCCACGTATGGTTCGAATGAATATACCGTTTATTTCAATTTTCTTCCTCAGGCGATGAACATAAACCTCAATCGCATTGTCGCTAAGTTCTTCTTCAATTCCACAGACAGTTTGTCTGAGCTGTTCTTTGCTTACTACACGGCCCTGCCGGCGCAACAATAATTCAAGAATGCGCAGCTCGCGGGCTGATAGCTCAATAAAATCGCTGTTGATCTCAACTCGGAGTCCGATCGGATCGAATTTCAACGGACCCAGAAAAATAGAGTTCACAGATCCGCACTGCCCTCGTCTCAGAAGCGCTCTAACGCGCGCCTCTAACTCTGGCAATCCAAAGGGCTTGGTCAGGTAATCATCGGCTCCCATATCCAACCCTTTTACACGATCTTCAGATGCATCCCGGGCCGTTAATATTAAAACGGGCGTCTGGCTGTTACGCTTCCGTAAACGCTCTAAAACCTGAAACCCATCAAGACCCGGCAAACCGAGATCTAATATAAGCAGATCATAAATCTGAGCAGATAGAAGAGCGTCGGCATCGCTACCATTTGAAACCCAGTCTACGGCATATCCTGACTGCTTCATTGAAGCTGTCAAGCCGTCAGCCAAAACTATATCATCTTCGACAATCGCAATTCTCATCAATAACTCGCTGTAAGGTTCATGTAAGGATATTTCATTATTATATCATGATGAAAAGTTGGAGCTGAAACGCAGAGTAAAGAATGACAAGTTTCTTTTTAACCGCAACCTTACCGGGTTAGCTTAAATCTTTAATGATGATTTATAACGGAGAGCACCTATGCATAAAGAATTACATTGTCATTGCATTTTGACTAATTGCTGGTCGATCACGGGTACGCCTGCGCGACGGTATATAAAGCAGATTCTTTGTCTGTGCTGGCTTTTACTATTTGTAACTTTAGGTGCCAGTTGCCATTCAGCAGGTTCGGAAACACCTGGCGATTCTCATAAGGATATAATCAAGTCAATCGATCCCGATGTAATCGAGATGGAACACGCGGAACGATTCTCTATAGTGGAGGTAGAAAGCAGAAAGACTGTTGATGAAATAAATGTGACTGGAGTGGTAACCCCTGACGTCAATCGCTCGGTAGCCATATTGTCTCTTAGCGGAGGACGAGTTGTGGACATTAAGGCCAGACTGGGAGACGACGTAAAAAAAGGGCAACTCCTCCTTCGAATCCACAGTCCGGACCTGGCTGCCGCTTTCTCCGATTATCAAAAGGCCAAGGCCGATGAGTTGCTGGCAAGCAAGCAATTAGAACGCTCCGAGACTCTCTATGAGCGCGGCACTACAATTGCAAAAAAAGACCTGGAGGCGGCACAAAACGCAGAGGACAAGGCACAGGTAGATGTTAAGACAGCCCGCGATCACATCTATGTTCTGGGCGGCGACCCCGACCATGTCTCTCCCATCGTTGACGTGCGCTCACCAATATCCGGAACAATCGTTGAGCAAAACGTGACAGGTGGTGCCGGAGTTCGTTCGCTCGACAATTCCCCGAATCTTTTTACTGTCGCTGACCTGTCTCGAATATGGGTCCTATGCGACCTCTATGAGGATGCAATTCCCCGAGTACACATCGGTGATACCGCCAAGATACGCCTCAACGCCTATCCTGATCGACTGTTCAATGGACGAGTGAGCAATATCAGTCGAGTGCTAGATCCCAATACCCGATCGGCAAAGATACGCATCGAACTCGATAATCACAATGGATTGATGCGTTCGGGAATGTTTATTACTGCAGAGGTACACTCTGGAAAAAGCCTTGAACGGCCTGTGCTGCCGACTTCCGCCATTGTCCGCTTGCACGACAAAAACTGGGTATTCATGCCTCTCGGGGGTAACCAGTTTCGAAAAATAGAGGTTGAGACCGGCCCGGCTGCCGGCGACAACTTCCAGCAGATTCTTGAGGGAATAAAGATTCACGACAAGGTAGTCGTCAATGCCCTGCAGTTCTCCAGTGCCTCGGAAGCAAAATAGGTCATGATACAGTATCTCATCGAACTCTCGCTCCGGAAAAGGTTGTTAATTCTGAGCATTGGATTACTCCTACTAATATGGGGGATACTGTCGTTTTACCGCCTTCCAGTAGAAGCATATCCGGACGTGGCCGACAAATACGTCTGGGTTATAACGCAGTGGCCGGGACGTGCCGCAGAGGAAATCGAGCAACAAATCACCATCCCAATCGAGACACAGTTGAACGGAGTCGGACATATGACGCACCTCCGTTCGATTTCAATTTCGGGGCTCTCCTTTATAACCGTCATTTTCGACGATAATTCTGACAACCAGCAGAACAGGCAGCAAGTCCTGGAAAAGCTGACACTGGTGACCCTACCGCAGAATATCAGTCCCCAGATCGGTCCTGATTTCAGTCCTGTAGGCCAGATTTACTTCTACACACTTGAAAGCACTAATCCCCAATACGACATAATGGAACTGAAGCGCCTGCAAGATTGGGTTGTAGTCAAGAATCTCATGTCGGTTCCGGATGTCGCATCTGTTTCCATCTTTGGCGGCGAAACACGCGAATACCAGGTACAGGTCGACCCAAATAAGTTAGTTTCGTATGGCTTATCCGTTGCACAGGTAGAGCAGGCCCTTGCAGCGAACAATATAAATGCTGGCGGAAGCTTTATCGAGAAAGGCCAACAGGCTTACAACGTCAGGGTTGTCGGCCTGATGGAGAGTCCGGATGACATTGGCGCGACTGTTCTGAAATCGCAGAACGGTACGCCAGTGAGGGTTCGGGATGTGGCAACTGTAACTCAAGGGCCGAAGATAAGGCTGGGACGTTTGGGCAAGACAATTCGGCATGAGGATGGGCGAATCGTTGACAATAACGATGTTGTCGAAGGGATTGTGCAGATGAGGAAAGGCTCTGAAGCAGAGTCAGTCCTGGCCTCCCTGCATTCAAAGGTCAAATATTTGAATAAGCACGTGCTGCCCACTGGGGTGAAAATTGTCCCTCACATTGATCGTGATGATCTTGTCCACTATACGACACACACGGTACTGCGTAATCTCACAGAGGGGATCTTTCTGGTCGTCATCGTCTTGTTTCTCTTTCTCGGCAATGCTCGCTCGGCCCTTATAGTTGCGATGACTATGCCATTCGCATTCTTTTTTGCTTCGATTCTGCTTGATCTTCGTCACATTCCTGCCAATCTTCTGTCTCTAGGCGCGCTGGACTTCGGCATGCTTGTGGACGGCACGGTCGTAATGGTAGAGAATATCCTGCGTCATCTGGAAGCACTAGAGGATTCTACAGGCAAGATCAGCAAGACGATTCTTTTTGCAGCTCACGAAGTTCAGCGACCCGTTTTCTTTGCGCGCGCAATCATAATCACGTCATACATACCGATCTTTACATTACAGCGGGTCGAGGGACGCCTATTCCATCCCATGGCCTGGACTGTCACTTTCGCACTATTGGGAGCGTTATTTTTTTCGATTCTTCTGGCGCCGGTTCTGGCGAGCTATCTCTTCCGCAAACGGACAAGAGAGTGGCGGAATCCCGTGCTGGCGTGGCTAACGGTCCACTACCCTAAGGCGCTGGAAAGGGCGATCGAGAGACGTTCTCGCACCTTCGGAATAGGGGCTGTCTGTTTAGTTATCGCTGCCTTCCTGGGATTTAGTGGAGTCATCGGTTCGGAATTCCTGCCTCACTTAGATGAGGGTGCCATCTGGGCTCGCGGCACTCTAGATCCTAGCACAGGCCCATCGACAGGGAAGCAGATTATGGACCAGGCCAGGCTTGTTTTTGCGAGTTTTCCTGAAGTAAATCAGGTAGTATCTCAGGTGGGCCGCTCTGACGATGGTACTGATGCTACTGGCTTCTTCAACACTGAGTACTTCATTGACCTAAAGCCTCGGGATAGATGGCGCAAGTTGTTCCACGAGAACAAAGAGGAACTTATCGAAGCTATGAGCAAAGAGGTATATAAAATCCCGGGCGTTGAGTGGGGATTTTCGCAGCCGATTGCTGACAACATGGAGGAAGCGGTCAGCGGCGTTAAGGGTGAACTTGCCGTAAAAGTCTTTGGAAGCGACCTGAAAGTCTTGGAGCAAAAAAGTGAAGAGATCTTCGAGGTCATGAAACAGGTTCATGGGATTGAAGATCTTGGTATATTTCGGGTCCTCGGACAACCCAATGTCAACCTGACAATTGACCGTGCAAAGGCAGATCGATTCGGCATCAACGTAGCCGACGTTCAGGATGCTATTGAGACGGCGGTAGGCGGCAAGGCGGTCAGTCAAATATTGAAGGGCGAAGAACGCTTTGACTTGGTTGTGCGTTATCAGGAACCCTACCGTAAAACAATCGAAAATATCGCGAATATCCAGATTCTCTCGCCATCAGGAGAGAGGGTCTCCTTGGGAGAATTAAGTGATATCAAGGTCGGAGACGGTGCATCCATGATTTACCGTGAGGGAAACTCTCGGTACATTGCGATAAAATACAGCGTTCGTGGCCGCGACCTTGGCAGTACTGTTGAAGAAGCCATGCGGAAAGTTAATGAGAAGGTTAAAATGCCGCAGGGGTATTACCTTGACTGGGCTGGAGAATACGAGAGCCAGAGGCGGGCAAATGAGCGCTTGGCAGTTATTGTCCCAATCACGATTCTTCTAATTCTTCTTCTTCTATATACGATGTTCAACTCATTCAAGTGGTCTTTCCTTGTACTTCTCACTGTCGGGATGGCGAGCTTCGGGGGATTGCTATCACTTTTCGTCACAGGGACTCCATTCAGCGTTTCATCGGGCATCGGACTGCTCGCTTTGTTCGGGGTCTCTGTTCAGACGGGCGTAATAATGGTGCAATACATCAATCAGTTGCGCTCCCGCGGCATCTCCATAAATGAAGCGGCAATTAAAGGCGCCACGCTCCGTCTACGTCCAATTATGATGACGATGCTCGTTGCCACTCTAGGCCTTTTACCCGCAGCCATGTCGCATGATATAGGCTCAGACTCCCAGCGCCCGTTTGCGATCGTCATTGTAGGTGGGCTGATCACTACTTTACTATTGAGCACCTTTCTTCTGCCGACGATTTATGTATGGATAGCTAAACCGGGCGATATTTTACCGAAAGCGGAGGAAAACAATGAGCAATGACAAATATTGTCATATGATTAAAGAAACAGGGCATGCTACCGTCCGGCCGCGGTGTATCTCTCTTGCTATTGTATTTATCGCTGCGGCTCTCATGTCGGGATGTGCGGTTGGCCCGAATTTTCAACCCCCAACCCCGCCCACAGCAGACCGCTACACTCCGCAACCCCTTCTTCCGCAGACGACATCGGTCGAGGTCAAGGGCGGAGAAGCGCAGCGCTTCGTTCAAGACATGGATATACCAGGTCAATGGTGGATGCTTTTCCATTCGAAACCGCTCAACGATCTGATTGACCGGGCGCTTAAGGCTAACCCCGACCTGGAAGCCGCGCAAGCAGCACTGCGCGTCGCTTGGGAAAACGTCTACGCGCAGCAAGGTGCCCTCTTTCCTAGCATTGAAGCCAATTTCAATCCAACGCGTCAAAAAACATCCAATGCTTTATCCAGCCCACTTGCCGACGGCAGAAATATCTTCAGTCTTCACACCGCGCAGGTTGCTGTGGCTTATGTTCCGGATGTGTTCGGCGGTACGCGACGGCAGGTGGAGTCGTTCAAAGCGCAAGCCGAGTCGCAACGTTTCCAATTGGAAGCAACTTATCTAACACTGACCTCAAATGTAGTTGCAACAGCGGTGCAAGAGGCGGCTTTGCGGGGTCAAATAGCGGCTACCAAGCGAGTCATGGATATCCAGAGCCAATCGCTCGAATTGCTGGATCGCCAGTACGAATTGGGGCAAATTGCCAGTGGGGACATAGCAGCGCAGGAGGCAACGTTGGCACAAGTGCAGGCCATGTTACCACCCTTGGAAAAACAATTGGCACAGCAACGCGACTTGCTGTCTCGCCTCTTAGGCCGTTTCCCAAGCGAAAAGCTGGAAGAGGAGTTCGAACTCTCATCACTGCAGCTTCCCGAAGATCTTCCTGTCAGCCTTCCATCCAAGTTAGTGGCGCAGCGACCAGATGTTCGATCTGCTGAAGAGCAATTGCACTCTGCCAGTGCAGAGATTGGCGTCAGTATCGCCAATCGATTGCCAAACGTTACTCTTAGCGCCAATGCTGGTTCTAGCGCCACGGCAATAAGTAAATTGTTTACATCTGGAACTGGATTTTGGTCAGTAGCCGCCAATGTGACTCAGCCAATCTTCCAAGGGGGAACATTGCTACACCGGCAACGAGCCGCCGAAGCGACCTACAACCAGGCAGCGGCACAATATCGCAGTGTTGTCCTCACTGCCTTCCAGAACGTGGCCGACTCGCTGTATGCCATTCAATCCGACGCCGACGCGCTAAAAGCGACAGTCGCCGCCGAGCGTGCTGCCGCCAAGAGCCTTTCTATTGCTCGCACTCAGTTGGACTTGGGTCAAATTAGCTATCTTGCACTGCTTAATGCCGAACAGACATATCAGCAAGCGATGATCAATCTCGTGCAGGCTTTTGCCAACCGGTACACCGACACAGCTGCACTGTTTCAGGCACTGGGTGGCGGCTGGTGGAATAGGTCTGATGTACACGATAAGATCGAACAGTAACGAAGGTGGAGCGAAATATGTTGCTTGAATGCCAGCTAGAAAACAACCAAACAGATAATTTCAAAATAAACAAGAAGACGGTGAATTACTTTTTCCTGATTACCATCGACGGCCAGTCAGTCACGTGGGATGTATCTGGAAAAACGGATAATACTCCTCTGTATGATGCTAATGGCTGGAGGACTATTGAATGCTGGCGAAGGAATGCGTTATTATCTGCAAAAGAAACTTACACTTCTCTGCGGGCACCATAAGGTATTTTTTGCCTTACCAAGCGAGACCATTCTAAAGGAAATTGAGGTTCCCTTGAAAAGAGATAAGATGTCGCTGCTCGGGGTTAACCCGGTTTATAACCGCGGAATCATTTGATTGAAGTATCGAAGCATTGCCATCGATGCGTCATTCAAGAAAGGGCTAACTATATCAGCTCCGCACTGGGGAGCTGGAGTTGACACAGCTATAGAGTTCTAGACGATGGAAGGTAGATGCAACTCGGTGTTCAATTTTGAGCTATAGATTAAATTTCAACTTGAGGCGGACCTGTGGGTTTGTCTTGGCTAAGGAGAGCTATTCTGAATGAAAAAGGTATTCGCACTGCTAGTCCTAGCTGTAGTTTCAATGTCATTAGGTGGATGCGTTACAGCCATAGCATTGAAGGAAGAGAGGCGCAAAGTTAATGAACTCCCAGTAGTAACTTACAATCTGAGTCAAGATAATATAGCATGCTCATCGGTTGGTGCATACGTAAATGACTATGTAGTAAAAGACCTCAGCGTCGGCTCAAAAATTCATCTTCGCGAGTTGGATGTCGCCTGTTTTGTAAGGGAGGCCTTTGCGAAGCGGACTGCGGTCGGCGCTGATCCGCAGGAAGCCATCAAGTCCGTCACAATTCTCAACGCGGAAGCAGAAGCTCAATTCTCGACGTTTTGGAACGGTCCCTGGGCCAATGTTGTCATCTCTGCTGAAGTTTATGGTAAGAATGGCAGCAAAAGGACGGCCAGCGGAACAGGGACATGTCATATGCTTTCAGACGATATTGGAGTTTTCAGCAAGGAACAGATCATGCGAATTATCAGGAACGCCTCTGAGGCCCTTGTATCCGCGATTACAGATATCAGAAGCAATGTCGAAATCGGACAGAACATGGATTGTCTGCCGGATGGGCATGTTATCATCAAGTAGGATATGCTTGCAAAAAATTTCTGAGCAGATAAAGTAAAATCTGGTTATTTTATCTGAGGAGCATTTTAAGTATAATGCTCCTCGGATGATTTACCAGAGGAAAGCATGTCACTTACACCAAAATATCTAAAAGACGATCTGGCAAATGTCCATAATTGATTTCTTGTTTGGCAAGACACTCGCTTCCGATGAAGATCGTACAGAAAGAATCGGGGCCATGGCAGGTATTCCGATATTTGGACTTGATGCTTTGGGCTCGGCTGCGTATGGACCGGAAGCGGCCCTCACCATCCTTATCCCGCTCGGACTCGCCGGAGTGAATTATATCATTCCAATCAGCGGCAGCATCATCGTGCTGCTTGCGATTGTCTACTTTTCATATCGCCAGACAATTCAAGCTTATCCCACGGGTGGAGGATCGTACACGGTCGCTAGCGAGAACCTTGGAACCTTCATGGGCTTGCTCGCCGCTGCAGCATTGATGATTGATTATGTTCTGGTGGTAGCCGTTGGTATCTCTGCAGGTGTTGGTGCGCTCGTGTCGGCAATACCCGCATGGCAGCCTTACACGCTTTATATTTCCCTAGCCGCACTAGCTGTCATTACAATTGTGAATCTCCGCGGAGTACGGGACACTGGAGTGGTCTTTTCGATACCGACCTATTTTTTTGTGGTATGCCTGTTTATTACTGTATCGCTGGGTGTCTGGAAGACGATTCTCAGCGGTGGACACCCTGTTCCAGTATTCCATACTACGAATCTCGCTCCGGCACGGGAAGCAGTAAGCTTGTGGCTGTTGTTGAAGGCATTTTCAAGCGGTTGTACGGCAATGACAGGCGTTGAAGCTGTCAGTAATGGGGTGATGGCGTTTCATGAACCACGGAGACGATCTGCCCTCCATACGCTAACAATTATTATCGTAATACTAATGCTCCTTCTGGCTGGCATTGCCTACCTTTGCAACGCATACGGAATTGGCGCCACAGAGCCGGGACATCTTGGGTATCAAAGCGTGTTGTCTCAACTGATCAGTGCCATCACTGGCAGGGGCTGGTTTTATTACGTCACCATGGTTTCCATACTTTTTGTACTTGCACTACAGGCGAACACAGCCTTTGCCGATTTCCCGCGCCTCTGCCGTGCGGTGGCCCAGAATGAATATCTACCGTACTTATTTGCTACTCGTGGACGCAGGTTGGTCTACTCTTACGGAATCTATGTGCTCGTGTTTTTAGCAGGTTTGCTGCTTTTTATATTTGATGGAGTGACCGACCGCTTGATTCCGCTTTTTGCGATAGGAGCATTTCTAGCTTTCACTCTATCGCAGGCCGGTATGGTTGGTCATTGGAAGCGAAGAAAGGGACTACATTCCCAGCGCAACATGCTGATTAATGGGCTTGGCGCAATTGTTACTGCCATCACGGTTGTAGTGATAATCTGTTCGAAGTTCAGCGAAGGAGCCTGGATAACGCTTCTCCTGATTCCAGGACTTATCATACTGATGATAGGGATTCGGCACCACTATAGTATGGCAACTAGGGCAATGGCGGGGTCCAAGGTGTTGTCTACCGTAAATTTGAGCACGCCCCTGGTAATAGTACCTATTGAAGAATGGAATAGAGTATCTCAGAAGGCAGTCCGTTTCGCGCTCACTCTTTCGCGTGACATAGTTGCAGTGCACATGGACTCTGAGCAAGAGGACGGGAATCTAGCTAAGAAATGGGCTGATTATGTTGAAGTGCCAGCTCGAAATGCGGGGTTCCCTGCCCCCAAGTTAGTAGTGCTCAAATCACCTTATCGTCATGTCATCTCGCCTATTCTCGACTACATCCTCGATCTTGAACGGATTCACCAAGATCGACAGATTGCTGTATTAGTTCCGACCTTGGTTGAACGCCATTGGTATCAGCGCTTTTTACACAACCAGCGAGGAGAAATCTTGACCGCACTTCTTCTGCTAAAGGGCAATCAACGTATTGTAATAGTGAGTGTTCCCTGGTACCTCAATGAATAACACGGATCGCCTGCAGACGATGTCTTTTTAAACGGATGACTAAACCCGCGTTATACAAAATGTTCGCAACTAAAATATGCATAGACACTCATATTTATTGCCAGATAAAAACATTATGTTTTATTGACTACTTTTAACTTCCTAGGTAAGGGGCTGCGCATATTTGCTCGCAGAGCCTATCCCCCGAATCTTAAATTATCTCGGTCTCTTATTCTCTTCCATGTCTGGCATATAACCCTTCCCACCTGTATTTACTCCTAAAGCGCTATCACTATTTTTACCGATGATCTTCTTTACAATGCCTTCCCGACCGAAGATGATCATTAAATACTGACTCTGAATGTTGTTTACGCCTGCAAAAGTGTCGACAATTGGCTTTGCTGTCTTTATATCGTAAGACCAATAAGAATCTCCGGCCGCCATATTTGTCGCACTATCGGGCTTTCCAAGAAGATCGTAGACCTGCTGCTTTGTTGTAGATCCTTCTTGAATTTGATTAACCTTGCTAGCTCGATCATGATCGATATCTTTACCGACTGAAGCGCAACCAGCCATTGTCACTACGATTACGACGATAAGCCAGATTCTTTTCATACTGCTCCTTAACAAATAGTTATTGAAATATTGCTATTCTGCAATGATAACATCTTGCGCGTTGGAAATGAAGTGGCTTCGAATCGCCGTGGCCTTGCTTCTAATCCTCAACTGTCTCCTTTTTTCAGCCTTTCAATCGTTCGGTCGACAATCCTGGACGTCACCTAGCGGCCGCATAAACTCGCCGTTTGATTTACCGTTTATGGATTCTGACTTAGATATAACTTGGGGAAGGTCTTTAACAACGACTACGTCTCGTATTGTCATTTGCATCTCCAATCGATATCATCACCTTACAAACTCTTACAAAATCTGGGAATTCATCTATCGGTTACGGTAGTTTGCGTTACGATAGATGCAAGGGCCCTCCCCTTTCTGTGACAGAGTCGGCAACTCCATTTCGATGTTTCAACGCTACATATGGATTCGCTCGCGCTGCGACCCGCAGGCTTGCTCAACACCTTTCGGAGGCTTTGTCAGAAACTTAGTGCTTTAGATTGACCTTCACACCTTCCTTTAGCTATGCGGATAACCCGACCGAACTCCAGCGGTCAGACTTTAACCCACTAGTCATATGTTTTACACGGCATATCACGGAAATCACCGGAGATGGCCGTTTAGAATTCGATGCAGTGCACAAACAGAAATCCTCAAGAACCATTATCGAGTTTACCAAAAAAACACCACTAGCTCCAGTCTCACAAATAAGATTATTTCCGGTGGAATCAACCGATCAAGACAACATGATGGCGCATAGAGGCGGATGGGGCATGGAAGCCCTCCGCTTCTACACGCCAAACGTGTTATCTCACGCCGAAATGTTAATAGCCGCACTGTTGGCGCTGCCTGCATCTCCCTGTGTAAATTTGGAAATGTCATTCAGGACATTGTTCAATGCTGTTGTAGCATTATGACTCTGTTTCCCCGCTGTCAAAGTGCTCTGCAGGTTTTGCAGATCACTTAAAAGAGTCTGCATTGGATCCTTAGACTGACTGCTGCTGGACACACTGCTCCCTGATCCAACTCCACCTGAACCATGATGGTGATGATGGTGCCCGTGGCTTTGCATTGTCGAAAGGTCATTTAAAACATTGTTCAATGCGGTGCTCACCGGCTTGTTTGAGGAGGAAGTACCCTGACCGCTATTCGTCTGACTACCGCTCGTTGAACTCAATGCGCTCTGAAGTGTCTGCAGGTCATTTTGAAATGCCTGCATCGGGTTCTGGGACTGACCGCTACTACCCGATGAGGACTGCACTGGCGCATTATTGGAAAGATCGTTCGTGAGCTGGGCCAACGATGCCGACAAAGCATTCTGTGATATCGTAACCTGATCCTGCTTCCCCGAACTCAAAACACTCTGGAGTGCTTTTGCGTTCTTGCTGAAATCCTGAAAATCTGATCTCACTGAGCTCATCTGAGTCTGATAACTGCTGCTGATTGACTGTATGGACATATCGTTCACCTCCTTGCTGGACAGCTATAACACCTATTGCAATATAGCAAGTTGTATGCCAAAAAAGCCTACTAAATAATTAAGAAACCAAAGGTCCAAAGCTAACCGCGATGATAAAGCATCTCTCTTTGAATTCCGTGTTCTATTCTTGACTTTTTAGATTTTCTTTCCATCTCTTACCTGATATTGATACGGCAGTATTTTCCCACTGCTTATATGGCGACGGAAATTATTTCCTTTGAGATTCTCCCCGCCTAAAAGGCGAGGATTCCCAGCTTCCGCCCCCCCAATGCTGAGCATCTTATGCAACGAGCCGAGGCCTTATTCCCTGCTTCCGCGCGAGGTCTGACAGCACCGTCTCTCTATGCCCTATGTAAGCAGCATCCAGTTCTGGGCGGGCTAACCGGGAGAGTCTCTACCTTACTATGTTCTTTGCTGCATTTGCATCAGCATTTTCAGTATGCCTGCAAGCTTGACAATGAAACGCCGCTTGCGATGGCCGGTTGTCCGACTCTACATATCGCCGAGTAGACCGGTGGAATTTCACCACCAGTCTCTCACAGGTAGGGTCGAGAACTGGCGCGCCTGTTTAGGTTGAGGTTCGTGTTCTCGGTTTCTCGCTCTTTCGTAT
>Ga0181523_10003467_pt1 | contig 14341 bp, 11 predicted proteins | sample PEATcosm2014_Bin_43_FD_119752 | JGI IMG/M metagenome (GOLD analysis project Ga0181523, IMG submission 119752) | Peatland microbial communities from MTU Mesocosm Facility, Houghton, MI, USA - PEATcosm2014_Bin05_30_metaG | ecosystem: Environmental > Terrestrial > Soil > Wetlands > Peat | place...
CTGCGCCGACGCGGCGCTGTTCGTGATCGTCACTGCCTTCGCTGCGCTGTTTGTATCGATCAGCTGTGACGAGAACTTTAGGCTGGACGGTGAAGCTGTAAGCGCGGCCACGCCTCCGCTCCCACCCTGTTGCTCGAAGTTAGACAAGGCCAATGAAATTGACGGCTCTGAAGTCGAAGCGAGCAAAGGCTCTGAATTCTGTTCCCGAAACGCTGCGCTAGGACCAAAAGTCGTGCTTCCTAACCCCGCCGTTCTGGAAGCGGTTGTCGAGTTAGGGAGGACGTTCTGAGATTGCGCTTCCAGAGGAGCGACCTGGGTCATTACAATGGCATATGACAATAGAAACGCCAGAACTCGCTTCGCTTCATTAATCATGCTGTTGCCCCTCACCGACCTGACGATCGCGCTGCTCTGAGTGGAGAAACCATCTCCCCTAGAGGACTAACACCCGGGAATACCAGCCGTGATCCTTAACTAAGCACCAAACACCAAGTACTAATTACCAACCGAACACCTCATCCTTAAGCGACGCCACCTTGAACGACCTCGCCTTGTGGCGTAATCTCGACGTCTCTACCGCCATACCGCTTAAAAGAAAACCCTTTGAAGTCCTCGGTATAGGTGCCGGCCATATCCTGCAGAATGGAGATGGCAACATCCTCTCCCAACTGGAGGCCGGCAATCTCATCCGAGCGATAGTGAATTCCCGCCCAGTTCCTACCCATGCAAATGTTGAAGGCAAGTTTGTCGATCTCCTCTCCAACCGTCGGCGAGTAGTCGAAGCAGGGTATCAGCGTCAGACCGTCCGCGCTTGCTTCCACGCAGCCCGGCAGAAGCATCGAGCCGTCAAAGCACGCCTTGAGTATCACCGAGCAAGCTCCCGCGATGGCGGCGTGGCCGGCGGGATAGGATGGGTGCAAGGGGCATCCTTCCGGATAAGCTTGAGGAAGAAGATAGGAACCGGTCCGAGCATGGACGGCATCTACTGCCTCGGACTCAAGAAGTGAGGCGTGAATCGGGTACGTACGAATGCCGGTGCGGGTTTGATGAATGAGTCCGCCCAGTGCTTCCGGGCGCAACCGTCGATGGACCATCCACTTTTGGCAATAAGCCGCCTTCAGGGCCGCGGTTGACACGCGACCAATCCAGTCAAAAGCTTCCGGTGGGCCAAAGGTAGCGAAACCTTCCTCTACCGTTGAATACCGATAGGGGTTATTTCCGCTCTTGAACTGACTGCAGTTGAGAATGGATTTTGGGCCCGCGTTGACCAGGATCAGCGCCGCGCTCAGATAGGCCTGGTAGCTAAAATCGTAGTGCACATATTCCGCCAGGTCTCGGCCGTTTCGGATATACCGCCGCACCGGATCGTACACCGCCCAGCGCCAGGGCGGCAGGCCAACCTGGAGCTGGGACCACTCGTTCAGATCGGTCATGAACTCGGTTCCGGAAACCGGCACGCTATAGCGTTGATCTATTTTGGCGGATCCGTACGGAATTGGCTTGAGCAAGAATTGCGAAACGTACGGTCCTGTCAAATCGCCTTTTGTCGAACCTCGGAACACTTTCGATGAAGTTGTTCCCAAGTGTTTCGCGGCGTGCTGAATGATGGGCGAAGTCTCGTAGCTTAAAAACGGCACGTCCCGGCAGAGCGACTGCCAATACAACTCTGAAGTCTCGACTGTGGCTGCCGATGTCGCAATCGAAGGCGCGGGCGGGATACTGAAGCTATGCGGATCGCCACCTTCCATGTGAAACGTGAATGCCGATTGCGGATTGCTCAATCTTTTGCCGCCGCCCCGAGGGAGTCCCTCGAAGTCGGAAAATTTACCAGACTTGATGGCAGCCACCAGTGCGTTATAAGCACCCGGGTCAACCTCTCCATATTGGTTCTGGCGCAAACCTTTCGCGAAGCACGCGATTCGATCGGGCAGAGAGCCTTCGTCGCCGTTCGCAACCATGGGCGCGAGAGGTCGCTCGCGCTGCTTAATCGCGGCCTGCTGCCGCAACTCAAAAGCGGCGCGCGCCCGCTCGTTTTGAGGGCTCGAGCTTTTTCCTGGTTCGGGTGCCAGAAGAGTTGGTGCGACGAGGCCGCGCGCAAGATTAAGACCGCGCGCCAATGGCGCGGTCGCAAGAGTTCCTGCTAGAAAACTTCTTCGAGTGAATGCACTGCGCTTCATCTCAACTACCTTTGAAAATTAAAGTCAGGGGGAAAATCGGTTGACCTCAAACATGTTTCGTTCAAGACAAACACGGACTCCATGCAGGAGGTTTGCTAAGCGAGTCACGTCGCCTTGGTCCCAAGAACTGCTCAAAAGCCCCGTCCGCATATCGCCCCCATAGACGACGCACACCTGTTCTTGCAACAACGTGACTTGGAACGCTCATTACAATTACTTTCTAGAGATTCACTCGGGGAAGGACAAAACAGAATTTCGAAAAGGTACTCGGACGCCAGATTATTGTCAAGTTAAAAAGTCAAGATAAAATCGCGACTCACTGCGCAATCCAGTGCACATACAGGTGGCACAACTTTGCACTAGGATCTTGGACATGCTGTTCTCTTGCTGAGATAAGCAGGGATGAAGCGTATCTGGCTTACGGGACAACACACCGGGAGGAGCATTACCTGTTATTGCAGCTTAGCGTATTCCGCCTTCGCTTCCTTCAGAATAGGTAGGTCAGGGTCGGCATCCTTCCAGAGCGCCAGGAAATCCTTGTAAGCGGCGAGCGCTCGGACGCGAGCTGCATCGGCGTCGGCGCCCTGCGAGGTTCTTGACTCTAGGGCATTGGCCCGAGCCACTCCCAGGCGCGCCAACGCTCCCGTCCAGCAGTTCCACACAATTCCGCTGTGAGCGAGAATTTTCTGAAATGCCGCAGCCGCAGCCGCGCCCTGTCCGGCGGACAAGTAGGCCTCTCCGCGTACGTATACCTGGTAGAGACAGGAAATATTGTTGACAAACGTGATTTGCCCCAACTCGATGGGTGTGGCTGCTTCCAAAGCATTCAGGGCGAGGGCGGAGTTCTTTCTATCCAGCGCCAACTGCGCCTGAATCGCTGGCAGCCAGATGGACTGCGCCTGCGTGTCCAGCGGGAAACGTTTCCCTAAGTCTTGGGCCAAGGACTCGGCTCGCGCCGTATCGCCCGCCAGGGCAAACGCAAGCGCGGCTTCACTCTCGGTCCCCTGACTTGTCGGAGCCAGCGTGAGCGCCTCTCCCGCTATCTGCCGTGCCTCTGCAGGATTGCCGTAAGCGGCTTCCCGCTGCGCAGCAATCGCCTGCCATATTGCCCCATTTTCTTTGCTGTCAGCTCGAATGGCCGAATCCAAAGCCCGCTTCGTCAACTCCCGCGCCTTGCCCATATGTCCAGCGTAAGCCTCAGTGTCGGATGCGAGCGCGAGCCCGTAGGTCTCAAACTCGGGCTTGCCCGCAAACCACTGTTGCTGTTCCGCCATTGCCGCGGAGTCCGAGCCGAGAAAGGCAAGAGCATAGAGAGCATTGTGGAAGATCGCATCATCCATTTTTCGTGCCTGCGCCTCACCAATGATCTGCCGCGTTTCGTCGAAGCGCTGCAGAGCAAGGGTGTAGCCTGCAAGATTGTCGTACGACCCTACACGATCCGGTGCCAGGCGCAGCCCTTGCCTCGTGATCTCCACCGCCTTGTCATACTGACCCTGTTCGGAATACACGATGCCCAAATTGCCGTATGCTAACCTTTCCCGCGGGTAGCTCTCAATCTGCTCCTGATATGTCTGGGTCGCTTTATCCAGTTCCCCGGTTACATTCTGATAGTACTGGCCTGTGATCCGCAGCTTTTCCCGCTCGCTGGCATGTTCCCGCAACTGGAACGCTTTGGTGTAGTACTCGCCGGCCCGCCCGAGCTCGCCCAGACTGCCGTAATCGCCGCCTACTGCCTCGTAGGCTATGGCAAAATTCGGATCGAGCTCGATGGCATGTTGATCGTAAGGCAGGGCTCCAGCCGGGCCTTTCTCGCCATCGGCCTTCCTGCCCAGGCTGTACGCTTTCAGACCTTCGAGCGAGCGGGTAGTGGCCAGTTCGAGCGGAACATCAAACTTCTGCACTGTAGCCAGCGATTCGCCCAGTCTGCCCCGCAGCTTGGATGCCGCCTCGCCCAGCGCGTCCAGCACTTTCTCCTTGGACGCCGCTGTCACCTGCTCCTCGGCCAGCGTGTCTCCGTTCTGGCAATTCACCGCCTTTAATTCCAGTATATATCTGCTGATCAGGCTACCAATCGCTCCGGCAATGTAGGCCTGGCTGCCCGCGCGAAGGCAAAGCTCGCTTGCCACCTCGGGCGTGAGTTTCGTACCAGCCGGACGGGTCATCAGTTGCAAAGTCTTCGTAACTTGGCTGTCGGGGAGCACATTGAGGAAAGGCGATTGCTTCAGGGAAATGCTGAGCGCCGTCCTCAATGTGTCGTCGAACACCGCATCACCTGTGCTGTTGGAAAAATCGGTGACCACGATGGTGTCTTTATCGGTCAAGCGCTTGCTTTGATGCGAACGATAGTAGAGCCCGCCGGCGATCAACCCGGCGACCAGCAGGACGGCGACCGGAATTTTCCAGCGCCTCGTCACCCGAGCCTTAGGAGTTTCTGGCACGACCAACGTGCCTGAGCTGGCTATCGCAGAACGGTTTCCGCTCTCGGAGTCCCGCTTCAGGCGCTGCAAATCCGTTCGCATATCGGCGGCATGCTGGTAGCGAAGATTGCGGTCTTTCTCCAGTGCCTTGTTGATGATTCGTTCCAGATCAAACGGCACATCGGGATTCATCCGCACCGCCGGAACTGGAACGCGGTTCAGGATCGCATCGAAAATCGTTGCTGTGCTGTCTCCACGGAAGGGCAACTGCCCTGTGGCCATCTCATAGAGGACAACGCCAAACGAGAACAGATCCGTCCGGGCGTCCAACTCTTTCGCTCGTGCCTGCTCCGGCGACATATAGGCGACTGTGCCCAGCGCACTGCCGGGACTGGTCAGATGCGCCTCGGAGTCTATGGTCGCAGCGCTCGTTACCACGCTTTCCGGCTTGAGAGTGACCTTCGCCAGCCCGAAATCCAGAATCTTGGCGTGCCCGCGTTCGGTGACAAAAATATTGGCAGGCTTGATGTCGCGGTGAACGACGCCCTTGGCGTGCGCCGCGTCCAGAGCATCCGCGACCTCGACTGCGAGCGCCAGAATCAACTCGGTTTCCATCGGCCTGTCTGCAATCCGGTGCTTCAGAGTCGCGCCGTCCAGAAACTCCATGGCGATGAAAGAACGGCCATCGTGCTTGCCGATGTCATAAATGGTGCAGATGTTGGGATGGTTTAGCGCCGATGCTGCGCGGGCTTCGCGCCGGAAGCGTTCCAATGCCTGCGGGTCTTGGGAAACGTCATCCGGCAGGAACTTTAGTGCGACGAAGCGCCCCAGCTCCGAGTCCTCGGCCTTGTAGACGATGCCCATGCCGCCGCCGCCGAGCCTTTCGACGATACGGTAGCGCGAAATGGTCTGGCCGATCACTGGTTTGAAATCTTAGGTGTAGCAGTACGGCAAGTCAATGAAGGCTCGGAACTTGGCGGCGTCTCACGGCAATGGTTGGCGTAACATTGTTGTACGCTGGTCTTCTTCGCTCCTGAGCCCTGGGTTTGTGAAAGGATGCTTTTCCTTGAGTTTGGTTGGGAATGCGGCCGGCAGAAGTCTTTTGTATGCGGTGGGAGCATGTGAAATGGGAGCGGGAACTAATTTTCGTACCGCGGAGCAAATCTCGCAAGTCGAAGCGCTTCGTGGGAATCAGGGAGCGCGTCAGGGCGGCATTGCTGGCGCGTAAAACCGACGCGAACGAGGGCTGGGTATTTCCATCTGCTCGTGCCGAGTCGGGACATTTGGAAACTGTGCAGAAGCAATTCGAACCGGCCAAACGAATTGCGGGTCTGCCTGAACCAGTCGTGTTGTACTGTGCTCGTCATCGCTTCTCTACCGATGCGATGGAGGGCACGGGCAATCTGATGGCGGTCATGGATGCCATGGGGCACGAGAAAATCGATACCACGCGACTCTATAACCATCCAGGCACCAAGCAGATCCGCGACGCGATTGAGAGAAGGAATCAGTTGGTGCAGTAGGAAAGTCACATTTTTAGTCACACCATTTTAGGCGACTGTGTTACGGGATGGCGCAAGCGCAAGTGATTGATAGCGGAAAAGTTGATTTGGTAGCGCTACCGGGAATCGAACCCGGGTTTGAAGATTGAGAATCTTCCGTCCTAACCCCTAGACGATAGCGCCACGCCTTTATAATCAGTAATTTAGACGCTTGCGAGCACGGCCCGCATCTTCGTCTTTCGCCAAACTTTCCCGGAGTCCCCGCTCAGTTCGATCCACCGTTTAGTCTTCGCGAGGTCCGCCTCTGATGATACTTCGCAGCCTGACAGCGGCGCAAGCCTTCGTCCAATCCTCCCTAGATTCGTCCCGCTGAAAACTCGACCGACTTCGATTCAACCCGCGGAGGACGGTCACGAGACCCGAGGGACGCTGCGGGCCCGGAACCACCCCGCGCGCAAGGGTGCAGTTTCTTGACTCGCGTTACGCAGCCCGCGGCAACCCATCCCCGCCAAGATGACTGGCAAGCTTACGAACGGACAAAGCCATCATCAGGCGCGTGGCGCCGGTCATCACCATGCTGACGCCCACCAGCGTCCCGATGACCCACAACGAACCGAAGGGCCAGCGGTCCCAAATCATAAAACCGAGAACCAGGGTAACGATTCCATCCGCCAGCACCCACGCGGAGCTGCCGCTCTTGCGGGTCGAAAAATAGGCAACCACGTCCGCCACGCCTTCTGCGATCAGGAATATTCCCAGCACGAGCGTTAAACTGGCAGCTCCCAAGGCGGGACGAGCCAGTAAGTAGATTCCGGTCGCAAGGTAAAGAAGTGCGACCAGGACCTTCCAAACAATGTGGCCGACGCCCTTGGACTGGAAGGCGTGCACAAGTTGCACCAGTCCGTCGAATGCAACCAGCCATCCGATTACGATGACGACTCCGATGGACGTGGCCATCGGCAAAGCGATCGCGAGCAGTCCGAAAATCACCAATATGATCGACAACACAATCGATGTTCGAGAAGCTCGCTTCAATCCCGTTTCCAGTATCGTGGTCATGTCTCCTCCCAAATTTAAGTTTGATGTGGGTCAACCAATTCCTTGAAATATCAGTAAACCGTTTCTCGTCCGGTCTGCCCCAGACGAACGACTCGGCTACCCCGCTTTAATCGCTGCGGTCAATTCGGAGGGCGCTTGCATCCCCGACTCGATCACCAGTGCAGGCGAGCGCACGCCAGCTTGTGACCCGTAGTTTGTGACAGTATTCCTCTTTTTTCCATAAGTTTCAACACCGCTGTCCCCGCTGACCGCTCGCAACGAACTGTCAGTTCTGCCGGTTGGCCATTGCCGCGCTTAGCATTTAAGTTTACTGGCGGCAGGCGGGGGTGTACCGCCAAAAAAGCGTAAGCAGAGAGGGCTGTCTGCGCCTTTAATAATAATCAGAGCAGCTTCCGGCTAAAGAGTGGTATCGTCATTGGCTGGGGAGGCTCGGCCTCCAACTAACACCAGCTGGGGCGGGATCACTCACTAGTCTTGTCGTTGACCTTGGCCTCCTTTTCGCGAGGCGGGCCAAGGTCGCGAGCGGTTGCAATCACCGCGCAAACGCGTATCTTCTTAGACGAAGAACGGCGGAACGGTTCGAGTTGGTTCCGGCGAACGCCCCTATATAGGATCAAAACGAATGGACATGCAAAGCGAAGTGTCGAATGCTTCAATCGCGATAAGCCCGCTCCGGGCAAGCCCGCGCATCTGGGTGCGCGGACTTTTCTTTCTGGCGATCGGCGCTGTCTTGATGCTTTCCTCAGCGCCCGCGCGCAGCCAGGCGTCGGGCACGCCCTCGTCCGCTCCGAGTGTCGTACAAGCAGATGTCAAACTGGTGATCGGCGGCAACACGATCAAGAACAATTCCAAAGTCACACTTTCGGTGGTGGGCAGTTCGTTGCATATTGCCACCAACAAGACGACGGTGGAGGTGACTGTCCCTTCCATTCTGGACATCTTCACCAACGAAGATAGCCGGCAGGATATCACCGGCGCGGCCCACTTCGCGACGATGGCTATCCCCTACGGGGGCAGCCGGGTCCTGAGCCTGTTCTCACATAACGTGGACGTCCTGACGCTGGAATTCACCGACGCCAACGGCGGCTATCATGGCGCAATCTTTGTGCTTGGTCAGGGTCAGGCCGCTCCGATCAAGAAGCAGCTCGTCGCGATGGGCGCGAAAGCCAGCGTACCCCTCGAAGTAGCGACGCAGACAAGCAAATAGAGGGAGAAACCTTGAAGCAACACACTCGTGCAGCAGTCTCAGTCGTCGCCAGTATTCTGATTGCCGGCTCACTTTTAGCTCAGCCTCGCCCGGTCGATACCGGCACTGGGCAGAAACTCTCTTCCTCTTCGATTCAAATCCAGCCGGTGGATCCCGGTGACGTGCCGCTACCCGCGGAATTCAGTGTGGCCGTCTACGAAAACCTGATTACGCAGATCGGGAAGACGGGAAAATTCCAGCACGTCTATCGCAGCGGCGACAAGGACGCCGCCAACGCACCCGACCTGGTCACGCTGCGTATGACTGCGCAATCTTTCAAGAAAGGCAGCCAGAAAAAGCGCGAGGTGACCACCGTCGCCGGATCTTCCTCGATCATCCTGAAGGTCCACATCACCGACCATACCGGGCAGACGCTCGTGGATCGTGACGTCCAGGGTAAGGTGCGATTCTTCGGAGGAAACCTGAACGTCACCTACGATTTCTCCAAAAAGGTCGCCGCCATCGTCCGAGATCAATTTTAGCTGGCGCGCGATTTGGTGCCGCGCGGGTAAGAGCCGCGACCTCCCAGTCGCATTCCAACCGCAGTCTGTCCCCTATCGAGCGTCCGGGCATCGAGCGACCGAGCGCCACCGCTTTCAGGCCAACGCTTTGCCAAATGCTGTTATCTCCGGCATCGTGTTTGCCGCCACCATAAAACCTGATTGAGCATTACCTATCCCCCTTCGGCAGCCGTCACCGAAACAGTCCAAGGCGACGGCCGCCGTGCTGGGGAATCAGGCTGACCTTACTTCCGATAGACAAAATGGCCGCGTCGGTTCTGCTGCCAGCAAGCTTCGTTGCTTTCGGTGCAGAAGGGTCTTTCCTTACCGTAGCTGATCAGGTTGATGCGGCCTGGGCTGACTGCTGCCAGCGCCAGCGCATCCTTCACCGACGTTGCGCGTCGGTCGCCCAAAGCCATGTTGTATTCGATGGATCCCCGCTCGTCGCAGTGTCCCTCGATCGTGAAGTTGATGTTGGGATGCTGGTTGAGGAAGAGCATATCGGCTTGCAGCGAAGCGTTCTGGTCGGCGCGAATGTCGGACTTGTCGTAGTCGAAATAAATGTCCTTGATGTTCTGCGCAAACAGTTCTTCATCCGTCGGCCCAGCTGGCGGCGGAGGTGGCGGGGGTGGCGGCGCCGTGACCGTAAGGCGAATCGTGGCATCTTGTGTCCCGCCCGCTCCCTTGGCTACCAGGTGATAGTTGGTGGAATCCGATGGCGACACCGATCGGGAGCCACTCGCCGGAACCGCCCCAATGCTATCGATGGAAACGTCGGTGGCGTTGCTGGTTTGCCAGCTCAGAGTCGCCGATTGCCCCTGTTGAATGGTGCTCGGGTTAACCGAAATAGAAGCCGTCGGAGCGGGTGGCGGCGGTGGTGGCGGCGCCGGTGGCGCTGCCACTTTCTTCTTGCACGCGCCAATCATCATGATGGCGGCCAGAGTAACTACGACTGCGAACCACTTTGTCCGTTGGTGCTTCACTTTGATCCTCCTGTGGTCCCGAAATGGCGTTAGGGCCAGATAAGTTTTACACAAGTAAGTCTATGAGTTGACCGCGACGGAGAACACTGTCAACAATGCCAGTCGATGGGCCCATCAGAATTAATTAACGACGTGATGCCTGCGACGCTGTCGCTCAACTTATGCTGCTGCCCTCGACCTGACGGCCAGGGAAGTCTCTAAGCGGCAACTACATGGTTCCTGACGGCGTACTTGATCAGTTCGGCGTTGCTCTTGGCACCCAGCGCTTCCATCATGCGATACTTGTGATAGGCGACCGTCCTGGTCGTCATGTGCAGAATTTCTCCAACTTCCTTCATCACCTTGCCTTCGGCCAGCAACTGCAGCACTTCCCGCTGCCTCTTGGTCAGGAGTTCGCCTTCTTCGCTCAGTTCCTTATCCTGCCGTCGCAAGAATTCGATGGTATCTCGCGACAGGGCCTTTGATATATATGATTTGCCCCGCAACACAGTCCGTACGGCAACCACTATGTCAGCCGCGGCACAGGTTTTCAAAAGGTACCCGGAAGCGCCCCGACGGAAAGCTTCCGCCGCGACTTCTACGTCTGGATTCATGGTCAGATAGACCAACTTGACGGCGGGAAACATACCCTTCAGCTGCCGCCCCGCGTCCAAGCCATTCAGAATGGGCATGGCGATATCGAGCACGACCACGTCTGGCTTCAATTCGCGGGCAGCACGCACCAGGGCGCGACCGTCGCTAACCACTCCGATCACACTAAATTCGGTTTCGAGGAGTCGCTTGCACAACTCCGCGACCAGATTGTGGTCGTCGGCAATCAGAATGCGGGAACGATTCATGGTCACGGTCAAACCACCTCACAGAACATACAGTGGGACTCCCTACTGTGCAATTTGGTCCTCACCGTGCCGGAAAAACCGGCCCCATTGTTTGGCCCGAGGCTACATTGGCGATCTGAAAAGTCCGCTATTCCCTGTTTTTCGATTTGTTTACAGGACTCTTCTTGTTCAGCGTAGCTAGCAACAGCTTTGCAGACGGAGGCGCTGCCACCGCGTGTTTGAATACGATGTCTTGCGCCCTCACCTCTTTTCCGTACAGAATCGTATTTGCGTCATTGTCGGCACGAAGGGTCGAGCCGGCGAGGGAGATTCCAGCAAACAGGCCCCGCGCCCGAGAGTATGAGAGGATCTCGGCCCGCATCGTTGCGTCGGTTTCGGCGGAAGCAGTCCGCCCCACCGGACCCGCTGCAGCAGAAGCATCACCCCCCAGTTTGACCTTGCTGACGAGGATGTTCTCCGCCGACCGCGGGCTCATCAGCAGCAGTACGAAGTCGGTCGCCTGTCCGCCCAGCTGCAAACCAAAGCTGCCACCCTCGAGCGCCATCATGCTCGGAGGACCCCATGGCCCTCTGAAATCCTTGCCGCCGCGGCAGGTCATCACGCCCCGTCCGTAACTCCCGCCAATTCCTATGGCAAACTTCAGCACCGAGGGTAAAACCACAACACACTCAGCTCTGTCGAGTACGTCTTGCGGAATATTGTCGGGAATATTGGTGATTTCTTGCATTACCGTTCCAGCGTTTGCGACTCGATCCTGTTCCTTCTTTTGCCCAAACGCTGGTAGCGAAGTCACGACAGCAAGCAAACCGATCCCCAGCCAAACTCTCTTCATTTTCTTTCCTCCAGAGATGGTAGAACTGGAATGTCGGTCCAGCCTCATGGCTTATACACTGCCACGCTTTTATGGACGAACTGTCACTTCTGCCAGTTTTGCCACCCACGACGTACAATTTAGCCTTGACCGAACTATCGGTTGAGAGGTCAACTGGATAGTCGATATCTGACAGTGACTCAGACTTTATCACAGAAAGTACGAATTTGTCGTTTACGGTTGCGCGGCGATCCCATCGCCGGAATTAAGGAGGTCCGAGATGAATGCCGCTCCTATCACCGAAATGCGGCCCATCCCAGTTCGCACCGCACTCTTGGTGGGAGGAGATTCGCAGCTTGAGGAAAGGGTGCGGAACTCCCTCCAACCGAACGTATGGGCGATCCAGCACGTAACGGACAACGCGACGGCACTCGTCCTGGCGCAAAAAAAAGGCTTCGACTTAATCCTGACCAGCGAGAAGACCACGGGTAGGGAGGATATCGAACTGCTTCGCAAGATCCGACGTCTACGTCCCCATACTCGCTTTATTATTCTGGCGGACGAAAGCACTCCGTCGGATGTGATCAGCGCCATGCGCGAGCGTGCTTTTAGCTATTTCTCCCGGCCCTTCTCCTGGGATGCTCTAGCCGTCATGCTTCAGCACGCGATCGAAGAGCCCTGCTGGGATGACGGGATCGATGTGCTTTCAGCAACCCCGGAATGGATTCGTATACGTGCTCGCTGCGACTTTAAGACCGCCGATCGAGTGCTCCAATTCTTTGACGAAATCGCGGAACTGCCCGACGAGGAAAGAAGCGAGGTTGGTGCGGCTTTCCGCGAGATGCTGGTAAACGCGATCGAACACGGTGGACTTCTCGACCCCAACAAGCAAGTAGAGATTTCTTATATCCGCGCTCGTCACATGGTGAAGTGCCGCATCAGCGACCCGGGCGAAGGTTTTACTATCGACGAGACTCCCCACGCAGCCATCGCCAATCCTGAGGGCGATCTGCTGCGTCACGTCGACTATCGTGAGAAAGCCGGCATGCGTCCGGGCGGCTTCGGCGTTCTGCTGGCGCAGAAACTCGTAGATCAGCTCGTCTACAGCGAAAAAGGCAATGAGGTGGTGCTCATCAAGTATCTCGGTCAAGAGCCGCGGCAGCCAGAATAAGGGCAATGCCAACATCGCAGACTCGCTGCTTGGAGCCTTCGGGGTCATTGCTTCCGAGCTGCTTTCCTTTCCACTGAAAAATAAAAGGATGACAATGAAAACGAAAACCTCACTGCTGCTCTTGGCGTTACTGATCGCCACCTTTGCGTCCGCTGCCGACAAGTATGTCTCCACCGACTTCGGCTTCGCTGCGTCCTTTCCCGCCAACGTTGTCCGTACACAGACTGCGTCAGACGTGGCCAGCTTTGTGGCAAGCGCTCCGGGCGGCGGTGCATGGGTAGCTCAGGTGAAGGTGACCAGGAATGTCGTGATGCCGCAGAAGGTCACCAAAGAATTCATGGAAGCGAAGCTTGCGGAAATCCTCAAGAGCGGTTTTATGACCCAGACCGGTGCCAGTTCATACACCACGTTTCATGGCTATCCCGCTCTTCTCGCAACCGCGACTTTCATCATCAACAATAGAGACACCAACTTTGTCTCCTACTCTGCCGTCATCGACATGAAACTCATCTTCGTCAAGAGCGAGAATCTCGTTAACGGCCAGAATCGCCTTTACTGGGTTTCTGGCTGGGCGATTCAGGGCCAGGATCGCTCCGGCATCCAGCCGTTCCTCGATTCGTTCGAATTAAGGTGAGCGTGGGAATCACCTTACTTCAGCTCGCTGGCTGTCCACCGCCAGCCTAAACGTCATCATCGCGCCCGTTCTGCACGCCGTCGAGGACGTTGTAGGTCTTCACCTTGCACTTGTGGTTATGATTTCGTCCGACTACCTTGACAACGGCACGCTGCGGAGCAATACTCATATAGGCGAATAAAAAGCGAAACTAGCCTTTCGCCCAGGCTGATCCTGGCCTTTGTGTTCCCTGACAATTGCGAGAAAGTATGTCTGCCTCTCCGGTTTTTTTATCGGCGGCCAGGAGCCGCCCTTTTATCTTTTCTCCGCCGTCCTCCCCGCGCTCGACCGCAGAGGTAACAGTTGAGATGACCGCGGAACTGATCGCAAAAAAAAAGATCACCGCAAAAAATACGGCGGAGATTTTGGCTCAGATCGCCGCCCTCCCCACCCTGGCCGCTGTCGTTCCCGCTTCGCGCCTCGAGGTGCGTCCGGTGCCGGAAATGGTTTCGAGCGGCATTCCTCAACTGGACTCGCTGACCGGCGGCCTCGCTCGCGGTTGCCTCACCGAAATCTGCGGCACGGCCTCATCGGGAAGAACCAGCGTCTTGCTTTTCGCGCTGGCCCACGCAACCCAACGCGGAGAAGTTTGTGCGCTGGTGGATGCAAGCGACGCGTTCGATCCCGCGTCAGCGGTGGCTGCCGGAATGGTGATGAGCCGTTTGCTGTGGGTGCGATGCGGAGAAAAATATCGATCCCATAAAAATAAAGATAAAGATCATGACGATGATAACCATAATAAAAATAATAATAATAAAGACCGCGCGGTTGCGCGCCAGACCGACTGCGTAAAAACAGGTGTTTCGTATCAGGGTATGCCTTTAGGCATACCACAAGCCGCCAAAAAAAGGTTCGGCTTTAGCCGCTGGGAGTCGCAGCTGGCGCAAATGCTCAAAGTTACCGATCTGCTGCTGCAGAGCAATGGTTTCGGAATGATTGCGCTCGATCTCGGCGATATTCCAG
>Ga0181523_10003469_pt1 | contig 14337 bp, 12 predicted proteins | sample PEATcosm2014_Bin_43_FD_119752 | JGI IMG/M metagenome (GOLD analysis project Ga0181523, IMG submission 119752) | Peatland microbial communities from MTU Mesocosm Facility, Houghton, MI, USA - PEATcosm2014_Bin05_30_metaG | ecosystem: Environmental > Terrestrial > Soil > Wetlands > Peat | place...
CCCCGGAACCCGCGCCAGCCGGCGAGCCCGTTGAATCATTCAAAGATGTCTTTTCCGAGTACGAACAAAGTCATTCCCGCAAGAAGGAAGCAGGCGGTCAGGGTCGCGAAGGCATGGTGATTGCGGTGACCGTCGACTCCATCGTTCTCGATATCGGATTCAAAACCGAAGGCGTTTTGCCCCTCACGGCGTTTCCCGCCGACAAGCCGCCAAAGCCCGGCGACAAAGTGCAAGTCACCATCAAGGGCCGCGATCCCGAAGGCTACTACGAACTGACCCGAGGCAAGGTCGAGCGTCCCACTGACTGGTCCTCACTGGAGAAAGCTTTCGCCGAGAAGTCAACGATCATCGGCACCGTGACAGGCGTGGTCAAGGGCGGCCTAAGCGTGGATATCGGAGTGCGAGCCTTCATGCCCGCTTCGCGTAGTGGAACCCACGACGCCTCCGAAATGGAGAAACTCGTTGAACAGGAAATCCGCTGCCGGATCATCAAGCTCGATGTGGAAGAGGAAGACGTGGTAGTCGATCGTCGCGCCATTGCGGAGGACGAAGAACGCGCAGGTAAAGAGCGCCGGTACTCGGAACTTAAAGAAGGAGACACCGTGCACGGTGAAGTCCGCAGCTTGACCGATTACGGTGCGTTCGTCGATATCGGTGGCGCGGACGCCCTGCTACATGTCGGCGAGATTTCATGGCGGCGCGTCAATAAGCCTTCTGACGTGCTGTCGACGGGACAGCAGATCGAAGCCGTGATCGTCAAGATCGACTCAGACAAGCGCCGCATTGCGATCAGCATGAAGCAACTGCAGCCGCATCCGTGGGACGCCGTCGCCGAAAAATATAAGGCGGGTGAACGCGTGCGAGGCGCGGTTACACGCATCGCCGATTTTGGCGCGTTTGTCGAACTCGAACCCGGCATTGAAGGTCTGATTCATATTTCCGAAATGTCGTGGGCTAAGCGAGTTCGAACTGCGGGGGATGTAGTGAAGCCGGGCGAGACGGTTGAAGCCGTGATTCTCGGAGTGAACGCCACAGAACGTCGCATCTCCCTCGGCCTGAAGCAAGCGCTGGGCGATCCCTGGGCCGGGGCAGCGCAGAAATTTGCGCCGGGCACGGTGATCGAAGGGCCCGTAACTAACCTGACGAAGTTCGGCGCGTTCGTGCAGCTCACCGAGGGCGTTGAAGGGATGATCCACATTAGCGAAATCAGCGCAGAGAAACGCATCAATCACCCGCAGGAAGTGCTGCGGGCGGGGCAAGTGGTCAGGGCGCAGGTACTCGCGCTCGACACGGAAAAACGGCTTATACGCCTGAGCATGAAACAACTGGTCCCAACCGGCCTGGATGAATACCTGGCCGAACACAAGGAAGGCGATATCGTCACCGGCCGCATGACGGAGATTTCCGAAGGACGCGCCCGCGTCGAGCTTGGCGAAGGCGTACTCGCAACGTGCCGGATCCCCGAAGAGCATCCAGCGGAGGAAGACAAGCGCGCGGAATCGCCTTCTTCCACGACCTCCAAGACCGATCTGTCTTCGTTAGGTTCCATGCTGCAAGCGCGCTGGAAAAGTGGCCCTCCCGCCACCGAGGCCAAGCCGCAGTCTTTGCGAGCAGGCCAGATCCGCAAGTTTCGGATCGCCAGCATGGACCTAGCTACAAAGAGAATTGAGTTGGAGTTGGAGTGATCCTGAACCTGCGCAAGAGGGAACACCTTATACAAATTGTCGTCCCGAGCGAGGCGAGGGATCTGCGGTACGCCGCAGGATGCAGATCCCTCGCCTCGCTCGGGATGACGAGACTCGTGGATTTGCGAGTTACCACCGACTGCCCGAGTTAGCCATCATAAGCACAAACAGCGCAGGCAGATAGATGATTGTCGCCTGCAGCAAGCGACGAGCTGGCAGTTTGGATGCCGCAGCCGTTGCCGGCAGTTGCGGATACGCCATTCCCATCGACACACGGAACAGCGCTGCGCCCATCAGGATGGCCCCAACCAGATACACACGTCCCGCCATTCCCAGCGCGACCGGCAAAACGCTGACCGGAATCAGCGCTGCAGAATAGGCTAGAATCCGCCATACGGTGGACTTCCCATCGGAATCCACCACCGGCAACATGCGAATGTCGCCTTGCGCGTAGTCCTCGCGGTAAAGCCATGCGATCGAAAGAAAATGCGGAAACTGCCACACGAACATGATGGCAAAGAGAATCAGAGTTTCAACTTCCAGCTTTCCACGCACCGCCGTCCAACCCAGCACCACCGGCATTGCTCCCGGAAACGCGCCTACGAATGTGCACAGTGGAGATACCTTCTTCAGCGGAGTGTATGCCGCCAGATACACCAGCGCAGTCAAGAACACTAACAATCCGGTTAGTAAGTTTGCATACATTGCCAGATAAACGGAACCGCCCAGCGTCAGCGCCAATCCTACTACGGCCGCGTGGGCCTTGGTCATGCGTCCCGAAGGCAAGGGGCGAAGCGCAGTACGCCGCATGCGCCCATCGACGCTCGATTCGAGCACTTCATTCAGTGCCGCCGTTCCGCTCGAAACCAGCGCCACACCCAGCAAGGCGTGAAACAGGCCCAGCGACCACGACGGCGCACCATTCCGGTGCGCGCCAAAGAAATAGCCGCACCACGCTGTAAGGACGATCAGGGTCGTAATGCGCGCCTTGGTCAGTTCAGCGTAATCGCGCAGCGGAGAGAGGAAATTTCTCAACATGAACCCCACACTCACCAGTTCGTTTCCTGCTTGTTTCTTGAACCTTGATGCCGGCTCGTCAAAGACAGCATTGGTATCGCGCCATCAGTTCAATGTCAAGCTAAAACTACAACCGGCAACGCACCCCACTCTGACGATGCTCGCACCAAACACAGTCCTTGGCAACTGCCGACGGCCAGTTCAAGTCAATGACCGCCCGGAGTGCTTGAGACCGCGAATGTCTCCGGTGGATCAAAATAGCACTGATGCCAAAGCGCTGCGTCGGACAAGGTACCCGCCTTCCATCGCTGAACCGTCGGCAGCGTTGCCGCAATCATGCCGCCATCCACAGAATCGAAGATCAGCACAACTCCGGCGATCTCCTGTGATTTTGCCGCCAGTTCCGCGTAGCTCTTGTCGAGCAAGGACTTGGCGAATTCCAGTTTAGCTGGTGCACCGCTGTTCTTCTCGTCCTCCTGGATCTTTTGCACCGAGATGATTTTCACGTTTTTGCCACGCAGCGCCTCCCAATCCCCCGGGAAGGGCGCAGTTTCCTCCCGCGTCACCTGAAACAGGTCGGCGGCAACCAGCGCGGCCCGCGCTCCAGCCAGCGGAACGTCCGAAATACCCTCCGGCATCTCCAGGCTCGTGCGCCAGATCCATCCCCGCGATAGGCCGGAAATCCGCACGTGCACCCAGTCCGCATTGAAGTCCAACATCTCGAATTCGTCCTGCGCGCTCGCCAGAAACAAAGTCTTGCCATTCAAACTGGGAGACGCAACCACCGGAGTTCCTGTTTTCTTGATCGCCACCAGATTCCTCGGATGCGCCTGGTTTTTGAGCACTTCCTCCAGGCTCGCCGCCTCCGCCTGCAAGCGGGTTTGAGATTGATCCGAAGACTTCAGCGAATTCTTCGAATCCGCCAGTTGCTGACTCGACAGGCCCTGCTCCAATGAGGAAGAGAACGTGCGCCCGGTTTCCGGCGACTGGGGCATCGGCGCCGAGATAGTTGGTTCGGCAGTGCGTTTGTCCGCAATTTCTGGCGGCTTAGCCGACGCCGCCGGCCGAGCGATCGCCGGGAAATCCTTGTTGGAGTTTTGCCTCGAACCCGCGCCGGAACTCCCCTCCGAACTCGGCACGCCGGGCCTAGTCGCAAGCAGATCGGATAGCTGGTCGAGAAGATCGGATTCGAGCCGGCCATTCGAAGTCAGCAGTTGGTATCCCGAATGAGATGGAGCTGAATCCGCGTACCACGCCGTCACCTTCGTGCTCACCCGCACCACCGATCCGCCCGATGCAGTCGCACTCACCTGCACGGAAGATTCGTAATAAGCTCGCTGGTAGCGGTCAAAAGGATGATCGCCCGGCAAGGCGAATCCTTCCAGCACCGGCAGCCGTCCGCGCATAGAGGGTTGCAACTCCTTGAGCGCCTTTTCCACCGCGCTCTTCGACTGATAAAAGGTGCGCTCGTACGGGCCTGTTTGCGCTCCAGCGTTCCGCACGGTAGCCAGCAAAAGCGTAGCCATCGGAAGAGCGACCATCAGAAACGCAGAAGGCATCGCAGCGCGCAGTAACCGGCGAGAGTCGCGCAGGCTCCGCAGCCTCATGGCACCTGCTCCAACTGGTCCCGTCGAATCCATCCGTGCTGTCCGTCGTGGGTCTCAACCCCGTACCAGTAAGGGGTTGAAATCTGAATCAGAACTTCGACGCCAGGCTCCAGAGAAGTGAGCGTGCTCGCACTGTGGAACGGAGCGGACTTGAGCGGAGCCCCAGGCTTCTTGACCAGCCGCTCCACCTGGCGGCGCAGTTCAGCGACGCGCTGCTCGAGCGATTGAGCGGGCTGATCATACGCCGCCGCCGCCGCTTGGCCGTTAGCGTTCTTTCCCAACGGGCCCATCTGGTTCTCGTCAGGCGTGTTATCGATGGAGGTCTCCGGCGGCGGAGTGCTTAGCAGAACTGTGTCACTGCCGAGGCCGAAGTTTTCCTTCGCCAAGCGCTCCTGTTTGGCTCGTGTGGCCTCGGCGTTTTCCTTTTTCATCAGTTCGACCGCGTCCAGGCGATCGTGGATGTCCTTGTACTCGCTGCTCTCCACCGAGCCGTTCGAGAGATGGACGCTGTGCCGAAAATCTTCCACAAACAGAGCGTCAATGCGCAGTACGGTATTTTCGAAGCCCTGTACCTGCACCACGTAGCGCACGGCCAACGTCCCAAGATCGCCGCTGTCTTTGAAATTTCGCGGATCGAGCGCGTGCATCCGCACCTTGTAGAAGACCTTACCGCCCTCCGTCCATGGCGGAAAAACCGGTGTCGACGTGGCTGCGACCGCTCCCGTGACGTACTCGTCTTTGTTGTATTCCTTGGTTCCGCGGATAATCGTGTTCTGCGCCACCTCTTCGACCACCTGCGCGACTTCGGGCTCCGGCAGCGGAATATTGACGATCAGGCCTTCGCCATATGCAAGCACATCTTTTTCCCGGCCGTGCGAGGGGATTGCCGCCGCTGCGAGCAGAAGAAATACCGCCGTTGATCTTAGATAAAGCGTAGTGCCATGAAACGCAACCCGCCGATTCAGCCCCCTACCACGAAAACGCCTCTCCCACATCACGGCCGGCTCCGGTGCTCCTGTTGCAAGAGTCTCTTACGCTGGGTTCATCGCTGTCAACTCACGTGAATTAGGCGCGATGGTACTTCACCGCACACAGGAAGCAGCATGTTAAAAAAAATGTAAAAAAAATCTTTCAACCCCCTTGCACTTCGTTTGTAGCAGTAGTAGTATCCGACGGCTGTGGGGTGGTTGGACCACTTAACCGCAAATTTTTGATGGTTGAGTTCGGGCGTAGAAGCTACGAGGCCCTAGTCTTTGGGGATTAGTTGCTGCCTGCGTTCGCTCGTTTGCGCGTGAGTGGGGAATTCCGTTTTTTCCAAAACTTGTGACTTCCGTTGAGGAGTGCAGCCATGCGTATGTGGGCGCAGTCTCACCTCTGTCAGCAGCCGCAACAGGTACGTTCTGTCCTCGCCGCTGCTTTCGCGTTAATCTTTCTGATCCTGGGCAGCAGTCGGTCGGCGAGCGCGTTACCCGCCTTCGCCAGAAAGTATGGGCTTCGCTGCTCGGCCTGCCACGAGTCGTGGCCCGCATTGAATAACTTCGGTCTGAAGTTCCGAGACAATGGCTATCAGTTGATGAACGATCGGGATGCTCCCATCTGGCAGAATCCTGGCTACTGGCCGGTCACTTTCCGCATCACGCCGATCTGGCACCGGGTGAGCAGCCTTCAGCAGGTGGATGTCTACACGGCGGGGAATCCGCTTCCTACCAGTTCGACGGCCGCGCGCATCACCTCGTCGGGTTTTGACCTGAGCGGGCTCGACTTCCATACGGGTGGAACTCTGGAGAAGAACATCTCGTTCTATGTGCTTCCGTCGTCGGACCCAACGGCAGCGTTTCATTTTGAGAGCGTAATGGCGCGCTTGGATAACATCGGGAACAGCCCCTGGTTCAACATCAAGGTAGGTCGATTTGAGCTCAACAACCTGCTTTCTGAAAAGCGCATTCTGACGCTGACCGCTAACGGCGGTGTCTATCAGACTTATCACTTCATCCCCGTCGGCGACGGGAACATCTACGGGCAGATGGGGGACAACCAGTTCGGCATGGAGTATGTGGGACACTCGTTGGACGATCGGACGCGTATTTCCGCCGCCCTGCTCAGTTCGAATGACGGAAACGTGAACCTGGTTACCGGAGGCAACAACTATAGTGGATTCTTCACCTTCGACCAAGGCGTCGATTTTGGCAAGCTGGGGGTGAGCCGTTTCGGGATGTACGCCTTTGTGGGACAAGCGGCAACGTACTATCGGACTACTGGCGGGACACCAACCACTCCTGGGGCACCCATCCCTGGTTCGGGAATTGACAACAAGGGATTCAGTCGTGTGGGCTTCACCGGACAGTTCTACTTCGGTCCCCACTTTGACGTGAACGTAGTTACGCAGCACGGCGAGGATAACGCTTGGTTCGGGCAGGGCTATGGCAACCCAATCGCCCCAAGCAATGGAAGTTCGACTGCATCCTGCACCAGTCCGGTTCCGCCTCCTGGTTGCACTTTGGACAACATCCCGGGGGTGTCGGTTCTTCCGATGGGATCGCGGTCGCCCACCTGGAACGGCTACCTCGTCGAAGCTCGCTACGTATACAGTCCGCAGCTGATCTTCCTCACCCGGTTTGAAGCGGAACGAATGTCGCAACAAGCCACTCCGGGAACCCCGTTGAACCTGGGAAACGTCACCAACTATGTAATCGGCTACCGCTACAACCCGTTTATGACCAGCCGGGCCGGTTTCGCCTATCACGGCGAATTCAACTTGTTCCACCAGGACGGCACGGGCCCCATTAACGCGTTGGGTAATACCACTAGCATCAACACCAGTGAATTGCTGTTCGGAGTTGACTTCGACTTCTAAAGAGAGGGATGACTATGTATAAGAACTTACTCAAGTGGTCGCTGCTGTTGAGCGTGGTTGTCGCTCTCTGTTTGTCTGCTGCCTCGTACGCGCAACTCACCACGAATCAGCAGCAAGAGTGGTTGACATCGCCGGCGGCGTCCAGCCACGTTGGCAACATAACCGGAGCCGCCAAGGCCGCCGCCTTGCCCTATCGCCGGTACTGCGTCGGCTGCCACGGCCCTCTCGGGGATGGCAACGGGGAGAACGCCCAATGGATTAACCCGAAGCCGCGTGACTTCCAACTCGGGATTTTCAAGTGCCGCTCCACTCCTACCGGCACGTTGCCCACCGACCAGGATCTGTACGACAGCATCGGTCGAGGCTTGGATCGCTCCAATATGCCGTCTTGGAACGCATTGACCAAGCAGGAGCGGGCCGACTTGGTGGCATGGATCAAACACTTTTCGCCGCGTTGGCAGAATGAGAAAGCGGGAACGCCCATCCAGATCCCGGCTGAGCCGGAAGTCACGGCGGACAGAGTCAAGGCTGGCCAGGAAGTGTTCAGGAAGATGGAATGCTGGAAGTGCCACGGTGTCCAGGGCATGGCCAACGGCCCTTCCGCCGCGACTCTTAGCGATGACCTTGGGCGGCCTATTTCGCCGTTCAACTTCACGGACGGCTCGCGACCGTTGTGCGGAAACACTGACACGGATATCTACAAGATCTTTATGACCGGCTTGGATGGCACACCGATGCCGTCATTCGCAGACAACATTAAACCGGAGGAGGCGTGGGACTTGGTGTTTTATCTGCGCTCGCTGCAGCCGCACAACGCCTTCAACGCGAAAGAAAAGCAGATTGCCAATCAACTGGGGTTGAAACCGGTTAACCCAAATGCACCAGCACAATGATAGTGATTGGGAGGGTAACCCCTTCCGAACTTAGGAGAAAAGCCATGAAGCATCAGCGCAGTCGTGGTTTGGCCGCGGTCTTAGCCAGTCTAGTATTGGTCGGTTTTGTAGCGTTAGTGATCAGCCACAAGGCGAGTGCGGCCGGGGAAGGCAAAATTACCGGCACTGTCAAGCTCGACGGCACAGCCCCGCACATGCGGGGCATCGATATGTCAAAGGATCCCTTCTGCGACAAGGCACACGCCAACAACCCCGCTCATTCTGAGAATGTCGTGGTCGGCAGTGGTGGCGGTTTGGGGAATGTTGTTCTCTACATTTCCGAAGGTCTGAGTGGCGCTGCGGCCAGCATGAAACCCACTCAAGTCCCCATATTCGACCAGAAGAACTGCATGTACACCCCGCACGTGCTGGCGATGGACGTAGGCCAGGAATTCAAAGTGCAAACCAGCGATCAGACGGCCCACAATATCCACCCGGAACCCAATCCTCTTACTGGCAATATCCCGTGGAACCAGTCGCAACCGCCAGGGGCTCCGCCCGTCACTAAGAGCTGGAAAACCCCGGAAATGATTCACGTTAAGTGCAATATCCATCCGTGGATGAGTGGCTGGTTCGCTGTGGTCAAGGGCCCGTACGCAACCACGGACGAGAATGGCTCGTACACGATCCAAAACGTCCCTCCCGGAAGTTACACGGTTACAGCCTGGCAGGAAACCTACGGTACGCAGACCCAGAAGGTGACGGTAGCGGCGGGCGCAGCGGCAACCGCCGACTTTACCTTTAAGGCGAAGTGAAGTAAGGCGAAGTGAAGGGCGCTCGGGTAAAGAATCAATGCGAGACGTGTGGCGGAACCTTCAGCCCCAGATGCAGGCGACGCACCTTCGCTGAAGTTCTGAACTGTGATGAGCAACTTCAGGTTCAGAGCAAGATGAACGAATGTTCATGAAGCGGTCAGCTAACGTTCAGGTTGTTCAGTTACGTTAGTCCGCGTCAAAGCGGCTGGGTTTTGAGGCCTGACGATAAGGCCGGATCTCGAAGCCGGCGGGAAGCGAGACATCATGGCGAAATTCTTTGCGGTCACCATCATCGTAATCGCGATCCTTTCCGCGATTCCCATCCTGCGACACACTTGGGCGATGCCCGAGGACATATCGACTCATGGATATCTGATCGATGAGCAGATGTCAGAAACCATGGCCGAGGCTGGGATCGCCTTTCTCGCGGCGCAGTTCCTCTTGGCTATTTTCGTCTGGAAGTTCTCCAACCCTCGCCCCGATGCAAAGATTAAGAACTTTCCTGGCGGCGCCAAGGCGTTGGTGGTTGCTGCCTTTCTGGTCGTAGGCATAGAAGTCCTGGCCCTCGGAGTTTTCGGAGTGAAGGCATGGGCCAGCGTATATCTCACCCCGCCGTCGGCTAATGCCATGCCCATCCAGGTCCAAGCCGGGCAGTTCGCTTTCTATTTCCGCTATCCCGGTCCGGATGGAACCTTCGGTCCCCTTCACCCGGAGCTCATTAACGAGAGCACGCAGAATTTCTTTGGTCTCGACCTCGATCATGATGCTGATTCCAAAGACGACATCGTGACCGCCGAGATGGCGATTCCGGTGAACAAGGAAATCCATCTGCTCATGCATTCGAAAGATCTTGGGCATTCTTTCTATGTGCGGGAGTTGCGGGTGCAACAGGATTTTGTTCCCGGGTTAGATGTTTCTCTGCACTTCACGGCAACCAAGATCGGCAGGTACGAAATTGTCTGCACCCAGCTCTGTGGCCTCGGACATTACAACATGAAGGCGTACCTCGAGGTAATGTCCCAGCAAGACTTCGATGACTGGCTGAAGAAGGAAGCGGCAATGCAGTAGCTCTTCCCGTCCGCGTTCACGCGCGAGTGGATCGGCACAATTCTAGTGAGGTGAGGATATGCACGACCTAGCAGCTCATGCGGTGCACCACGGTCCTCCGACAAGTTTCATTCGGAAGTACGTCTTCAGTCTCGACCACAAGGTGATCGGCAAGCAGTATTACGCGTTGGCCCTGGTCGCCGCTCTTTGCGGAATGGTTCTTTCCTGGATGATGCGCATTCACCTGGCTTGGAACAGCGCCGCCATCCCCGGCCTGCAATTGCTTTCGAAGACTGGCGCTCCTGGCGGGGTAATGACGCCGGAGTACTACCTGCAATTGATGACCATGCACGGCACAATCATGGTCTTTTTCGTGCTCACGACCGCGCCTTTCGCGGCCTTCGGTAACTTCTTCCTGCCGATCCAGGTCGGCGCCGAGGACATGCCCTTCCCACGCTTTAACATGATGTCGTTCTGGGTCACATTCGCGGGCTTCCTGGTCCTGATGTCGTCATTCACCCTCAGCGACGGACCGACCCTGGGTGGCTGGACCCAATACGCGCCGCTCAATGCCGTGGGTTCGATCGCGGGTCCCGGCCAAGGTTTGGGTGTAGTGCTTTGGGCCGCTTCCATTGCGTTGTTTTGTGTTGGCCAGTTGTTGGGCTCGTTGAACTTCATCCCCACCACGCTTGATCTCCGGGTCAAGGGCATGAGCCTCATGCGCCTGCCCCTCAGCGCCTGGGCTTGGTTCATTACCTCGTGTATGGGGCTGACAGCATTTGCCGTGTTAATGCCGGCATGCATCCTTGTCATTCTCGATCATGTGGCCGGAACCAGCTTTTTCGTCCCGTCGGGTCTGGTCGTCAGCGACCAATTGGTGCCCCACTCCGGTGGATCGACTCTGCTGTGGCAGCACCTGTTCTGGTTCTTCGGACATCCGGAGGTCTACATCGCGATCGTGCCCGGTATCGGCATCGTCTCCCACGTCCTGATTACCAACATGCGTAAGCCGATGCTTAGCCAGAGGGTGCTCATTTATTGCATGGGAGCCCTTGCCGTCCTCAGTTACATGGTTTATGGGCATCACATGTTTGTCAGCGGGATGAATCCAATCTCCGCGCTGGCATTCTCTTTCCCCACGCTGGTCATAACCATCCCGGCCACCATCACGGTGCTCATCTGGACCTTCAGTCTGTATGGTTCCAAGCTGCGGATAAACTCGGCATCCCTGTTTGCATTGGGCTTTATCTCGATGTTCGTCAGCGGCGGCGTCAGTGGCTTCTTCCTCGCGCAGCCGTCGGTGGATATCCCGCTCCATGCGACTTACTTCGTGGTCGGCCATTTCCACATGGTGATGGGCGTTGCGGCCATGTTTGGCATCTTTGCGGCAACTTACTTCTGGGCTCCCAAGATGTTCGGACGAATGATGAACGAAACTTTGGGAAGAGCTCATTTCTGGCTCAGCTTCGTGGGCACCTATTGCATCTTTATGCCATTTCACTACCTGGGAATGGCTGGCAATGTGCGCCGCTACTCATCATTCGTGGATGACTTCTTGCAGCCGCTAATCCCGGTGCATCGCTTCATCACCGTCGCTGCTCTCCTGACCGGTGCAGCCCAGCTTATTTTTGTCTACAACCTGATTCATAGCCGGTTCTGGGGCGAACCGGCGCCGGATAACCCGTGGGAGGCCACTTCCCTGGAGTGGAGCACGGCTACGCCGCCACCTTGGGACAATTTTGGCGGTAAGCTTCCGGTGGTTTACCACGATCCCTATCAATACGGCGTGCAGAGTTCGGTTGGTGACTATGTCATGCAGGCTTCGCCGGAGCAAGTTAAGACGGAGCACGATGAGAAGTAACTCGCGAGAGCAACTCACGGGGCTAATTCGCGAAGAATACGGCATCTGAGGGGAGTTGAGTTCGTTATGGCAACCACGGTACATGAGCCGCCGCAAATCGACCCGCGCCGCTTGCGCGACCAAGGGCACTCGGGGAACGGCGGTTGGGGGAAATTCGTCCCGACGGATGGTGATCTGCATGTGGCGCTGGACCACTCGCCGCCACCGTCTTCGTCCGCCATCTATGTGGTGCTTTTCGCCATTACGATGATGTTTGCCGCGTTCACCAGCGCGCTGATCGTTCGCAAGGGTTCATCGCTCGACTGGCGGACCTTCACGTTGCCTTCGATCCTCTACTTCAACACCCTTCTGCTGCTCGCCAGCAGCGTTACCCTCGAAGTCGCGCGGCGCCGCATCGCTACTTTCATGGGCGGCCTGAAAAGTCAGGTTGAGAGCCCGGCACGCTGGCTCTACGTAACCTTGTTTCTCGGCCTGCTTTTTGTGGCTGGCCAGTATGCCGCATGGTCACAGTTGAGAGCCGAGGGGCTTTATCTGGCCACGAATCCAAGCAGTTCTTTCTTCTATGTGCTGACAGTCACGCATGCGCTGCACGTGCTGGGTGGGCTGGGCGGGCTGATCTATGTCATTCGCAAGCTGAGTAAGTCGGTTCTGCACCGGAACCAGTTGGTTGCAACCGCGCGTTACTGGCATTTCATGGGCATTCTTTGGCTGTACCTGCTTTTGTTGCTGTGGATGAAAATTTAAGCGATTCGACAATTAGGAGGCGCCGTGAGCCAAGCCGATTTGACCATGGAAGGGCACTCGACAGGCCTGACTGTAGGACCAGCATTTTCGATTCCTACAAAGAAGCTGGCGATGTGGCTATTCATTATCGCGGACACCATGACTTTTGCCGCGTGCCTGGTGGCGTATGGATTCCTGCGCAATGGAACTCCCAACTGGCCCAGACCGTTCCACAGCATCACTAATGTCGCGCTGATGACCTTCATTCTCCTGACTAGCAGCTTGACCATGCTGATCGGACTGCGCTCAGCGCGCTCGGGGGACAAAGCCGGAGCCTTCCGCTGGATCATGATTACCGCGGTTCTGGGCATTGTTTTCGCCCTGCTGCATATTCGCGAATGGCTGGAGCTCATTGACGAAGGCATGACCATGTTCAAGAACCCCTGGGGAACGGGGCTGTTCGGGGCGTCGTTTTTCAGCGTTACGGGCTTGCATCTCACGCACGTTACCTGCGGCGTAATCGCTCTAATCGCTGTGGGTGTGCGCTACAAGGGCGGCCGCTACAATGCGGATGACATCGAGGTTTTGGGGCTTTACTGGCACTTCGTGGATCTGGTTTGGATGTTCGTCGTCCCGTTGGTCTATCTTCTGAACCTCACCCACTAGATCAAAAAATTTGGGAGCACGATACCATGACAACAGCGGAAGAGCACAAGAGCAGCGGAATCAGGAAAGACTTGATCGTCTATGTTTGCCTGCTCGCTCTCGCAGGCTTGCAATTCGTGATTGCCTATCAGAACATTGACGCTTCGCAAATGTTCACGCGCATGCTGGCGGTCGCCATCGTCGAGGCGGGGCTGGCAGAATTGTTCTTCATGCATCTTTGGTCAGAAAAGAGGGCGTTTCTGTTGTTCGTCGTCATTTTTACGGTTGCTGTCCTGCTGGGGATGCAATATGGGTGGACCGACAGCTTCCGGATGGTTACCGGCGCGCCATTTTCAAAATGACCCACGCAGGGAACGCCGCGAGTTGAGAGGCGAGTTGAGGGAACGAGATGTTAAAAGGAAAGATGAGAATCGAGAGACCGTTCCTGCTGATTGGTATTGCGCTGGTTGCACTGGTCATGCTCGCGGCCCCGCTCCCGGCCTTCTCCCAGAGTTGCGCGCTCTGCTATACCCAGGCCGCTTCCGCCGGTGCTCGAATGATTCAAGCCTTGCGCAGTGGAATTCTGATTCTTATCGTCCCTCCCACGTTGATGTCGGTCGGCATGATTTTCATTGTTTATCGCAAACGCAATCAGTTCAGGCAGGCCGATCACGAAATTGACTCTGACCCGACCTGGTAGCCGATTTTGGGTGGCGCGTTGTTCAGCGCTGCGGTAACTGCATTCTCTCGACTGCGGCTTCAGCCGCTGAGGTTACTCAAGGGCAGTTGCCAGGGGCAGCATGTCCGGCAAAGCGCGCCTTGATCCAACTGATCTGGTCTGCGACCGAAGCTCCCATCACGCCGCTGGCATCGAGATCCGGATACTTCAAAAAAAGAATTCGGCTTCCTTGCTTGCACATGCGGGCCACGGTTTTTCCCGACATGTCCGCCGGTATAGCCGAGTCCGCCTCGCCGCTGATTACGAGGAGCGGGCTGTGGGCCCGCTCTTGACCGGGAGTATTCCGGCTGAAAAATTCCTTCACGAACGGATTGTTCTCCCATCCCGGTTTGAGCATTTCGTTGGTGAACTCCGTATCTGTTTCTCCTCCACAGGTCTGCGTAACACGCTGGTATGCAGGAAGCGCCACGTCTTTCAGCATGTCGCTCAACTGGAACTCCGGATAAAGCGCTTTGATGGTCGACGCCAATAC
>Ga0181523_10003470_pt1 | contig 14335 bp, 15 predicted proteins | sample PEATcosm2014_Bin_43_FD_119752 | JGI IMG/M metagenome (GOLD analysis project Ga0181523, IMG submission 119752) | Peatland microbial communities from MTU Mesocosm Facility, Houghton, MI, USA - PEATcosm2014_Bin05_30_metaG | ecosystem: Environmental > Terrestrial > Soil > Wetlands > Peat | place...
CAACGGCCGCTGGGACAGCGTGGAGCATTTCAAGCGCGTGCAGCGCTTGTGGGCCATGTGGGGGGCCATCATCTGGATCGGCGCGATAGCGCTGTTCTGCGGGATGATCGGCAGTGTTTTTTTTCCTCCTCAGACATTCCGAGGCTTACCACCTCGGCGTGTCCAGACTTCAGGCCAGCCCCGTAGCGACCAGTCTTCTCGGCACGCCAATTGCGGCCGGCTATCCGTCCGGCAAGATCTCTATCAGTGGCGCATCCGGGACGGCAGTCTTGAGCTTTTCGGCGAGTGGGCCGAAGGCGGCGGGCGTGGTTTCTCTGGAGGCGGTTAAAAAAGACGGAGCCTGGCTGATCACGAGGCTTGCGCTCAAACTCAATGGCCGCGATGGCGTGATCGATCTCGTCAATGGTGCGAAGAACAACTCGACCTGAAGGGCGGCGCTGTGCGCGCAGCGCTCGCGCATGTGGGGAAGTTCGTGCGGCGGCGGGTCGCCGGTTAGTGCCGCCGGCCGTGGCGCACATCGGTGTTCTGTGTAGCGACCACCCGCCAGCGCCCGTCGATCTTGCGCACCACCCGGGTGCCGACGCTCTCGCGCGAGGCCTGGCTGAGGTCGTCGTGCAAGACCTCGCCGTCGATCCAGAACCGCGAATGCAAAATGGCGATGTCGGGCGCGAGAAAAGTCACGTTCATCTCAGGTGTCCGACGCGTCGAGGTGCGAAACGGGCCGGTCGAGCCGTGCAGGCGCGTCATCAGATCGCGAAAGCCGTTGCGTGTCGTGGTCCAGGCGCCATTGACGGTGATGAACTGGGCATCGTCCACGAGAGATTCGGCCATGCCCTCGGGGTCGTGCCGATCCCACGCGGCGTTGAAGCGGATTTCAAGCTCGCGGATGGCGTCTTCGTCGGCCCGGCTCATGGTCTCGCTCCCTAAAATTCTATTTTGTCATCAACGCCAGCCCAGCGCCGGGGCGACGTGTTTGAGGACCGCTTCGATGACGTGGGCGTTGTATTCGACCCCGAGCTGGTTGGGCACCGTCAATAGCAGCGTGTCGGCTTCGGCGATGGCTTCGTCCTGCTTGAGCTGTTCGACGAGAACGTCCGGCTCCGCGGCGTAGCTGCGGCCGAACACGGCGCGCCGGTTGTCGCCGAGGAAGCCGATCGTGTCCGCGTTCTCGCTGTCGCGTCCGAAATAGGCGCGGTCGCGATCGTCCATCAGCGCGAAGATGCTGCGGCTGACCGACACCCGCGGCTCCCGCGCATGTCCGGCCGCCTTCCAGGCCTCGCGGAATTTCCGGATCTGGCCCGCTTGCTGGGTGGCGAGCGGCTCGCCGGTCTCGTCGTAGACCAGCGTCGAGCTCTGCAGGTTCATCCCGATTTTGCCGGCCCATTCGGCGGTGGCGCTCGACCCCGCGCCCCACCAGATGCGCTCGCGCAAACCTTCCGAATACGGCTCGAGCCGCAGCAGGCCCGGCGGGTTGGCAAACATCGGCCGCGGATTGGGTTTGGCAAAACCTTGCCCGCGCAAAACCTCGAGAAAAACCTCGGTGTGGCGGCGCGCCATGTCGGCGTCGGTCTCGCCTTCCGGCGGCGCGTAGCCGAAATAGCGCCAGCCGTCGATCACCTGCTCGGGCGAGCCGCGGCTGATGCCGAGCTGCAGGCGGCCGCCGCTGATGATGTCGGCTGAGCCTGCGTCCTCCGCCATGTACAGCGGGTTCTCGTAGCGCATGTCGATGACCGCGGTGCCGATCTCGATGCGTTTGGTCCGCGCGCCGACCGCGGCCAGGAGCGGGAACGGCGAGCCGAGCTGGCGGGCATAGTGATGGACGCGGAAGAAAGCGCCGTCGGCGCCGAGTTCCTCGGCGGCGACAGCGAGGTCGATGGACTGCAGCAGCGCGTCCGACGCCGTCCGCACTTTCGATTGCGGCGACGGAGTCCAATGGCCGAAGGAGAGGAAGCCGATTTTTTTCATGCGCTCTTAATGTAAGGCCGATGCGCCGGATTGCCACGACCGCTCGTTCCATCCGCCCCCGCGAAGCGGGCGTGCTTCATCCGCCCCCGCGATAGCGGGGGCGGAAAGGGGAGGCGTTCTCGCGACGCGTCGGCGTCCAAGCTTTATGCGCAGGCGAGGTGCGAAGTGGAGAAACTCATATCCATTCATCGCCTTCACCCTTTGCTTTTCTCTTCCTTCACAACAGAAGAAGGGAGGCGGAACGCCGGCAAACGCTGGTCACCACCGCCGCATCAAGCGACGCGGCACGCACCCTGCAGGGCGCGCTCGTCTGTCGGCGTTCCACCACGGCTCTCACCTAAGGGAGTATCTCATCCCAAAGGCTCGGCTTCAGGCCAGGCTTCCTGGGACGCGGTCTGAACGGGCGTTACCCGCCTTCGCCTGTCCCAGTCCAGGGATGCACCTCCCATCCCGGTCATAATGCCGGGAGACTGATACCCAAGCCGCCCGGGAGCGGACTGCAAATCCGCCCGCGGGCACCGCACCCGCTCCACCTTTCGGCTTGCCTCCGGAAGGCGTCCTTCGGAGAGCGGGATAAATTGCGGTGTAATCGATATGGTGACCTATGTCAACAAAAAAGTGACGTCATTCCAAGCCTCCCCTGTCAGGGGGAGGCTCGCCGCGCAAAGCGCGGCAGGTGGGGAAATGGGGTGCGTGCTCAGCACATCCCCACCCCGCGCACGTGCGGTGCGCGACCCTCCCCCTGCAGGGGGAGGGTGCAGCCCGGCCGGCGAGCGGAACCTGAGTGGTTTGCAGGAGTTATCAGGCCATGCGTGCGATCACGATCATGACGACTGCCGCCGGCGCATTGGCCGCCGCCCTCACATTTGCGGCGAGAGCCAATGCGGAGCGCATTTGCCGCCAAGCGTGCGACCAAGCGGGTTTTTGCCAATCCATCTGCGTCGATGACGACCACGTTTTTTTGGACAACAGCGACAAGGATTTTTATCTTCGCCACGGCCAGCCGGACGCTTTCTTAGGCCGTTAGAGCATGATCCCGAAAAGTGGATACCGGTTTTCGGATAAGATCGTGCTCCAACGAAGATTCTAGACAATGATCCGATTCATTTGAATTGGATCATAGTCTAGAGCACACCATTAGCCGGCGCTCGCACCGTTCGCCCAGCACCAGATGACGAAGTGTTCGCTGTGTGACGTGGGGCACAGTGCCGAAGCCGTCGAGGATGTACCAAGTTTAGGGCTTGGACTCTTTCGGAGGTTGCCATGCAAGATGGTGTCGCCGGTCTCGACAAAATTGACGAAGCCCTCATGACCTGTGAACTCGCCGATGAGGCATTGGAAGCTGCGGCCCGCGTCGATGGCGTGCGAGCAATAACAGTTGGGTATTGCGCGACCGCTTCCACCTCTTGGTACTGCCTGCCGTATTGAGCCGCGCAACGATCCATTTGCCGGCGCCGCGCGGCCGGAACTAGAGCATGATCCGGAAAAAGCCTGCCCTCGGACTTGATCCGAGGGTGGATGCCGGTTTTCCGAAAAGATCATGGTCTAGAGCGGCGGATAGTCCGGATATTGCGGCAGATCGTCGGTGATCTCGAACCACGGCGCCTTGCTGGCGACGAAGCAGTGCAGCGCCGGCCGCACCGGCTGATCGTCGAGCAGCGCCAGCGCGACGCCGTATTGCGGCGAGGGGTTTTGGGGAAATTCCGCCGGCGGCGCCAAAAAGTTCGGCCCATTGCGGTTGATGATCGGCGAGCCGCATGCGCTGCAAAACCCGCGCTGATAGCCGCGCGGGCTTTCATAAAACTTGACCAGATGCTCGCCGTGGAGCCAGCGGAAATCTTTCGCCTGCACGCGAACGCGGCTGCGAAACGCTGAGCCATGCTGCTTGCGGCATTGCGAGCAATGGCAATTCAGCGGCGCCGTCAGCGGCCCGGTGATCTCGAATTCGACGCCGCCGCACAGGCAGCTGCCGTGGATGGGGGGCATGCCAGCCTCCGTTTTCTTGGCGATGTCCGCGATGGTAGGCGGCAACACAGCGATTTGCCACGCGGCTCGCGGCTCGGCCATAAGCGGGGCGGTTCTGGAGGCGGTCAAGAAAGACGGCTGACGCTCAAACTCGACGGCCGCGATGGCGTGGGGATGTCGCTAGTTTCTCCATCAACGACATACACCCATTCGCCTCCATAATACTCGACATTGTCTGAGCGGTATCTTTCTGCCTCTTCCATATACTGCCCTAATACCGTCAACATAAAATTGGATTTCCTCGAAGTGATGAAAACCTGACTGAGTGTATTGAGGGATTCGCTTGAATAGGGAGACAATTTCGCGCGCTTTATCTTCGCCGATTCGCTTTCCGTGTCGGGTTGCAGACGACCCTAATCCGACCTCATCGCATTCAGATGCGGTGATCAGAGTCGCAATTGCCTGACTTTCATTACTTCCCGCAACCAGTTGGCCTAGGTTGTTGAACGCGTTGATCAGACTGGTATGAAGAGCTTGATCCTGCTGCGAGGGTGATCGCCACAGAAGAAAGGGATCAACATAGAGGGGAATATCTTCATCAAAAAACGGAATGGCAAAGTCAAGGTCAGCTTGGGGGGCCAGAATGCCATAGTAGTCCGTGAGACGCGGTCTTATGAGGGGCAGGGCGCTCCTAACATCTCGTTTAGGCGTCTGTTACCACGGCCTCATAGCACTCTCGACGGCTGCTGAACCGGCCGCAACGCTCACCCTTCATTTTTTGTGATAATATTATTCTGCTGCCTCAACTCTTTTCTTTTTCCCACGCTCGCCGCCGCGCCGCGCCAGCACCGGCTTCAAGAACGCCCCGGTATAGCTCCTCTTCTCCCGCACGATATCCTCCGGCGGACCTGCGGCCACGATCTCGCCGCCGCCGTCGCCGCCTTCGGGGCCGAGGTCGATGATCCAGTCGGCGGTCTTGATGACTTCGAGATTGTGCTCGATGACCACGACGGTGTTGCCGGTGTCGACCAGCTCGTGCAGCACCTCCAAAAGCTTTGCCACGTCGTGGAAGTGCAGGCCGGTGGTGGGTTCATCTAGAATGTAAAGCGTGCGACCCGTCGCACGCTTGCTCAGCTCTTTCGCCAGCTTGACGCGCTGCGCTTCGCCGCCGCTTAGCGTCGTCGCCTGCTGGCCGACATGGATGTAGTCGAGGCCGACCCGGTGCAGGAGCGTCAGCACGTCGCGCACCCGCGGCACCGCCTTGAAGAAGTCCAGCGCCTCCTCGACCGTCATGTCGAGCACGTCGGCGATGGATTTGCCCTTGAACAGCACTTCCAGCGTTTCGCGGTTGTAGCGCTTGCCCTTGCAGACATCGCAGGTGACGTAGACGTCGGGCAGAAAGTGCATCTCGATCTTGATGACGCCGTCGCCCTGGCAGGCCTCGCAGCGGCCGCCCTTGACGTTGAACGAGAAGCGGCCCGGCTCGTAGCCGCGCGCCTTGCTCTCGGGCAGGCCCGCGAACCATTCGCGGATCGGCGTGAACGCGCCCGTATAGGTCGCCGGGTTCGAGCGCGGCGTGCGGCCGATCGGCGACTGGTCGATGTCGATGACCTTGTCGAGATGCTCCAGCCCCTCGATGCGGTCGTACGGGGCAGGGGCCTCGCTGGCGCCGTTCAGCCGCCGCGCCAGCGCCTTGTAGAGCGTGTCGACCAGCAAGGTCGACTTGCCGCCGCCGGAGACGCCGGTGACGCAGGTGAACAGGCCGAGCGGGATTTCGGCCGAAATATTTTTCAGATTGTTGCCGCGGGCGCCGACGATTTTGAGCGTGCGGCTCGGATTCTTCGGCCGGCGCTCGGGGATTTGCACGGCGAGCTCGCCGGACAAATATTTGCCGGTCCAGGAATTTTGCGCCGCGATCAGATCGTGGATCTGGCCCTGGGCGATGACATGGCCGCCGTGGATGCCGGCGCCGGGGCCGATGTCGACCACTTCGTCGGCGGAGCGGATGGCGTCCTCGTCGTGCTCGACCACGATCACGGTGTTGCCGAGGTCGCGCAGGCGGCGCAGCGTCTCCAGAAGCCGCGCGTTGTCGCGCTGGTGCAGGCCGATCGAGGGCTCGTCGAGCACGTAGAGCACGCCGGTCAGCCCGGAGCCGATCTGCGAGGCGAGCCGGATGCGCTGGCTCTCGCCGCCGGACAAGGTGCCCGAGGCGCGGGCGAGGGTGAGATATTCGAGCCCGACGTCGACCAAAAATTTCAAGCGCTCGCGGATTTCCTTGAGCACGCGGCCGGCGATTTCGTTCTGCTTGGAGGTCAGCCGCTGGGGTAGCTCAGTGAACCAGGCGGCTGCGCCTTTGACCGACATGTCGGAGATTTCGCCGATGTGCTTGCCGTCGATCTTTACGCACAGCGCTTCGGGCTTGAGCCGAAACCCTTTGCAGGCGTCGCACGGCACGTCGGTGAAATAGCGGGCGATCTCTTCGCGCGCCCAATCGCTGTCGGTCTCGCGGAAGCGCCGCTCGAGATTGGTGATGACGCCTTCGAAGACGCGCTTGGTGTCGTAGGCGCGCATGCCGTCGTCATAGGAGAAGCGGATCTCGGTGTCGCCGGAGCCGTAGAGGATGGCCTCTTGCGTCTTCTTCGGCAGGTCCTTCCACTTGGTGTCGAGCGTGAACTTGTAATGCTTGCCGAGCGCGGTGAGCGTCTGCACGTAATAGGGCGACGACGATTTCGCCCACGGCGCGATGGCGCCCTTGCGCAAGGTGCGGTCCTTGTCGGGAATGACCAGATCGGCGTCGATATGCTGCTCGACGCCGAGCCCGCCGCATTTCGGGCAGGCGCCGAACGGATTGTTGAACGAGAACAACCGCGGCTCGATTTCCGAGATGGTGAAGCCGGAGACCGGGCAGGCGAATTTTTCGGAGAACACGAAGCGCTCAGCGGTTTGATTGCGCTGCCGGTTGGCCTTGGCGCCTTCGACCGGCGCGGCGTCGGCGAGCTCGGCGATTGCAAGCCCATCGGCGAGCTTGAGCGCCTGCTCCAGCGAATCCGCCAGCCGCGTGGAAATATCCGGTCGCACCACCAGGCGGTCGACCACCACATCGATGTCGTGGGTGAATTTCTTGTCGAGCGCCGGCACTTCGGCGATCTCGTAGAACTGGCCGTCGACTTTGACCCGCTGGTAGCCCTTCTTCATGAACTCGGCGAGCTCCTTGCGGTACTCGCCTTTGCGGCCGCGCACGACCGGCGCGAGCAGATAAAGCCGCGTGCCTTCTGGCAAAGCAAGAATGCGGTCGACCATCTGCGACACGGTCTGGCTCTCGATCGGCAGCCCGGTCGCCGGCGAGTAGGGCACGCCGACGCGCGCCCATAACAGCCGCATGTAATCGTAGATCTCGGTGACGGTCCCCACCGTCGAGCGCGGATTGCGCGAGGTGGTTTTCTGCTCGATGGAAATGGCCGGCGACAGGCCGTCGATCTGGTCGACGTCCGGCTTCTGCATCATTTCCAAAAATTGCCGCGCGTAAGCGGACAAGCTCTCGACATAGCGGCGCTGGCCTTCGGCGTAGATGGTGTCGAAGGCGAGCGAGGATTTGCCCGAGCCGGACAGGCCGGTGAACACCACCAGGCGGTCGCGCGGGATATCGAGATCGATATCTTTGAGATTGTGCTCGCGCGCGCCGCGGATGGCGATGACGCGCGGATCGCGCGCCTCCCTGGTCGGGTCCTTGGCCGGCCGTTTCTTGTCGAAGAGGTCGTTCATAAGGAAATAACTTCCGTTCCCACGGCCTGCAGCGGCGGGCTGTCGAGCGAGGATTTAGGCCGAACATAGTGAGAACGCTGGGCTTTTGCCAGGGCGGGGCGGGCGGTTATTCCCGCAATACTTGGCCCACGCCGGAATGATGGAACCGTGCCCGCAAATGACAAGGGCCGGCATCTGGCCGGCCCTCGCTGCCCGCTGCAAAGACGGTGGTACGCGCTACCTGGTGACGACTGCGCCACCTCCACCCCAATTGAAGCGGTAGTTGAGGCCGATGGTGATGAGACTCGTGCTGGACCGGATCGCGACCGGCAGCACCAGCGCCGCGGGGGCCGTATTCAGGTTGGCAAAGGTGTAGGTCTTGGTGCCGAAATTGAGATAGTCGTATTCCAGCCTTGCCGAGAGATTTTCCGTCATGCCGAACTCGATGCCGCCGCCGGCGGTGAAGCCGCTGCGGGTGTCGCTGATCGTCTGCGATGAGACGTTACCGGTGCCAGTCGAAGCAGCCTGGGTGTAATTCACGCTCATCCATGCCGCGCCGGCTTTGGCGTAGAACAAGAAGTCGTTGGCGGCGAAGCCGAACTTGCCGGTCGCGGTGGCGTACCAGCGCGGCGTCGAGATCGATGTCTCGGAAAATGTCGGTAGCGAAACTGGCGGCTGCGACGGCGTCGCCTGGGTGCCGGAAATGTCGGACCAGGTGAATGTGCCTTCGGCGCCGATGACGAACTGCTGGATCTGATAGTTGAAGCCGGCCTGGGCGCCACCGACCACGGCGAAGGGGCTGAGCTTGGTCGCCACGCCGGCAGGTTGCAGCGCGGTCGTGGTCGTGGTGGTGACTTGGTCTTCGAGCAGTCCGGCGCCGAAATTCACGCCGCCGTAAATGCCGGTCCAGTCGTAAATCACCGGACGATAGACAGGCGGATAGTAAGCCGGACCGGCCGGCGCCGGCAGATCGGCAGCCGATGCTGCTGTCGCAAGCACGCTCGCGGCAACGGCAATTCCTACCAAGAGACCGGGACCAAGACGCCTCATGCGGTACCCTTAGACGCAACCAACGGATTGGCTTTGGGCGATAGTACAGTGCTTCCGTAAGCCCCTGAATAGTGCAAAAAAACAACAACCCGGCGGAATCCGCCGGATTGAGCTGCTGCCGGGGCTAGAATTTATAGTTGACGCCGCCGCGGACCATGCTCTCGTAGAATTTGACGCTGACAGGTGGAGCGGCAAAGCAGTTGGCGAGCCCGCATGACGGCTGCTGGAAACCGACGGCAAGATATTCGGCCTTCGCCGTCCAATTGTCGGTCATGGCCACTTCGATGCCGAGACCGGAGGCCCAGCCCAATTCCGTGCTGCTGGCCCATGGCAGCGTGTTCAGCGACGCCTTGATGTTGGCAACAGCCCCGCCGCCTGTCGCGTAAAGAAGCACCCGGTCCATGGCGAAGCCGATGCGGGCCCGGAAGGTGCCAAGCCAATTGCTGGCACTGCGGCAACTGGCGGGAACGGCGCCGGGTAAAGTGCAGTTGCCTCCGATCAAGGTTCCTTTGACATTCTGCCAATCAAAGTCGCTCTCGGCGCCGACCACAATCTGACCGATCTGATAATTGCCGCCGATCGTGCCGCCGGCAAGCGGGCCATTGACGTCGAACCAGCCGGTTGAGCCCATCGGCGAGGTCCAATTGCTCTGGCCGAAAGCGTAGCCGGCATTGAGGCCGATATAGAAGCCGGTCCAGCTGAAAGCCGGTGCGGCCGGAATATACGCGACGGGAGCGCGTGGCGGCGGCGCGGCCGGAGGCGGCAGGTCGGCAGCGCGAGCCGTCGTCGCCAGTACGCTCGCGGCAACGGCAATTCCTACCACCAGATCGGGACCAAGGCGCCTCATAGGGTACCCTTAGATGCAATCAACAGGATACATTTGGGCGCCAGTACAACGCTTCTGTAAGGTTCTGAATAGTGCAAAAAAACAAAAACCCGGCGGAATCCGCCGGGTTGTGGGAAAACTATTGCAAACCGGCGAAGTGACGCGGGTACGACGGCGCCGCCGGGTCAGAACTTATAGTTGACGCCGCCGCGGACCATGCTTTCGGTCAGGCCGACGGTGGCCGGCGCGACTCCGGGGAAGCCTCCCGGACCCGCAGCGAGGTTGCCCGTGCTGCAGCTGGACGTGTTGCACGTCGCCTTCTGGAAGCTGGCGTAGAGATATTCGATCTTGGCCGTCCAGTTGTCGGTCATGGCGTATTCGACGCCGCCGCCGGCGGTCCAGCCCGGCTCGGTGCCGCCGCCGAAGGTCAGAGCGCCGGTCGAGGGCTTGATATCGGTGAAGGCACCACCGCCGGTGACGTAGAACAAGGCCCGGTCGGCGGCAAAGCCGGCGCGAGCGCGCAGCGTGGCGATCCAGTTGCTGGAGGTGGCGCAGCCGCCAACGATAGCTGGCGCGCACAACCCGCCGGCCGTCGCGCCTCTGAGGTTCTGCCAATCGATGTCGCCTTCGCCGCCGCCGACGAATTGGCCGATCTGATAGTTGCCGCCAAGCGTGCCGCCGAACATCCCACCGTTGGTGCTGAAGCTGCCGATAGTTCCGACCGGAGGCGTCCATGTGGTCTGGCCGAAGCCCCAGCCGCCGTTGAGGCCGACATAAACGCCGGTCCAGCTGAAAGCCGGCGCAGCCGGAATGTAGGCGACCGGAGCCCGCGGCGGCGGCCCGGCCGGAGCAGGAAGGTCGGCAGCGAGTGCCGGAGCGGCGGTAGCAAGCGCCAACGCACTGGCAATCAATATCCGCTTCATTCGTGTCTCCTGTTCGGCCACGCGCAAAAGGGACGTCGGTCCGTCAGATTGGCTTCCGGACCTCCGCCCCCGCCCACTACCTATCGGATTTTCCTGCCGAAAGATGTTGCCTAGAAACAACACCATGCCATTTTCGCTAAAGAGGCGCCCAAAGTCAGGCAAGCCGGTGTTTCGCGGCACCCTTGCATCCGGCGTGAGAACAAAATATGAACATAGGATCGGGCAGGCGGGTGCGGCGCGAAGCCGTGTGGATAACGGCCATCGTACGCCGTTCGCCCTTGCCGCGGCCGGGTCCGGCACTAGGTTGGAAACCGAACATTGGTGATATCGGGAACGAACGGAGCGAGTCATGGCGGGAAGCGTCAACAAGGTGATCTTGATCGGCAATCTGGGCGCCGATCCGGAAATTCGTCGCACCCAGGACGGCCGGCCGGTGGCGAACCTGCGCCTTGCCACCTCGGAGTCCTGGAAAGACAAGACCACGGGCGAGCGCAAGGAAAAGACCGAGTGGCATCGCGTCGTCATCTTCAATGAGAATTTGTGCCGGATCGCCGAGCAATATCTCAAGAAGGGCTCGAAGGTATTCATCGAGGGCGCGCTGCAGACGCGCAAATGGCAGGATCAGTCGGGCCAGGACCGCTACTCGACCGAAGTGGTGCTGCAAGGCTTTCGCGGCGAGCTGACCTTGCTCGACCGCGCCGGCAGCACGGGCTCCGGCGGTGGCGGCGGTGATTTCGGCGCCGACGACACGGGCGATTTCGGTTCGCCCGGGCCCTCGCGCAAGGTCGCGGCCGCGGCCGGTGCGCGCGGCGGCGGCGGGCGCGGCGAAATGGACGACGAGATTCCGTTCTAGTTCGTCATTGCGAGGAGCCAACGGGTCCGCGGCCCGCAGTGGCCGGTCCCGTTGGCTCGCAATGACGAGGCGCCGCCGGATCGTTCCCTGAGCCGCGATGATCGACCTCATCCTCGCCATCAAATTCATCCACGTGCTGTTCGCTGCGGCGATGTTCGGCACCTGGCTCGGTATCTCAGGCTTCATGGTGCTGGCCTATCGCTCCGGCAATCCGTCGGTGGTGGCGCTGATTGCGCAATTCGCCATCCGCATCGAATTGTTCGTCGTCGCCGCGGCGCTGGCGTTACAGCCGATCAGCGGCTTTCCGCTTGCCTTCGCGATCGGGCTCACGCCGCTCAACGAATTCTGGATCGACGTTTCGCTGGTGCTCTATGTCGCGGTCGTCGCGGTCTGGCTGGTGTCGCTGCGCATCGAGATCCGCCTGCGCAACATGGCGCGGCAGGCGGCGCTGGGCCGCGGCACGCTCGCCGACAACTATCCGCGCCTGTTCCGCATCTGGTTCGCGCTCGCGGCCTTTCTTCTTGCCGCCACGATCGCGATCATTTTGCTGATGGTCTGGCAGCCGCGCTTGGATTGATTAGAGCATGATCCCGAAAAGTGGCTACCGGTTTTCGGAAAAGATCATGCTCCACCGAAAGTGCTAGCCGGCGAGCGCAAGCGTCTCGCAGTTCTGATCGGCAAGCGCGGCGAGCGCAGGCCCGGCGAGAACGAAAGTCAGGCAGTGGGGCAGGGGCTGGAATCCGGTGCGCAAATAAAAATTCTGCGCCGGATTGTCATCCCGCACCGTGAGTTCGACGATCGGGCTGCCGACGTCACGCGCCAGCGCCGCGACACGCGCCATCAGCGCGGTGGCGACGCCGTGCTCGCGGCAATGCGGCTCGACGAACAGATCCTGCAGGAAAATCACCGGCCCGTTCCAGCCGGTGACGGCGCGCTCACTGCATGTCGCCATGCCGATCACGCCGGAGCCATCTTCGGCGACAAAGGCCATAAAACCGGCATCGGGACCAAAACCGTCACGCAGCCAATCGGCCTCGTTGGCGCGCACCGCGTGCAGAGCATCCTCAGCTTGCGCCAACAGGCGCTTCAATCGCATCAGCGCCGGGATGTCCTCCGGCCTTGCCGGGCGCACGCGGAACGCGGCGGATCGGCTGTCTTGTGAATCCATGGCCTTAGGCCGAGATGTCGATCTTGCTGCCGATCTTGCCGGTCTTGCTCGGCGCCGAGGCCACGCTCGAGCCTGTGGCATCGATATCGCTGAGCGATTGGCCGTGACGGCCGCCGTGCTTGTGGTGCGACAGCGACTGCAGCGCCTGCTGGCCCGAGGCATGAAAGCTTGCCGAAGACATTCCGGAAATGGCCATGACACGATCTCCAGCGATACCGGCGTGGGCCGCTTCGCCCTAATCAATCGTGAACTTTTATGGTTAAGGAACGATTAGCGGCCGGTGGAGGTCCGCCTGGACGCCGATTTTGTCAGGCCATCAAGCGGACACTTGCGATCGGGTATGATCTCGCTCGTCACCGGAGGGCGCGGATAGTACTGGGTGGATTGCTGAACGTTCTGTGCCACCGCCGTTCCGTCGAACAGCTGGATGAGCATCAACGCTTCGTCGAGCCCGGACGAGATGCCGCCGCCGGTGAGCCGGTTACGATCGAGACAGTAGCGCGGATAGCCGTCGGCCAGCTTCACCTTCCGGAAACGCTTAAGGCATGGATAAAAGGCCCAATGTGTCGTCGCCGTGTAGCCATCGAGCAGGCCGGCGGCCGCGAGTAACATCGCACCCTCGCAAACCGACGCCACGAATTTGGCGTGGCGGCTCTTCTCTTTCAGAAAGTCGAGACATTTGCGATTTGCCATGAGCTTGACAAGAGCTTCGGGATCGCCGCCGGGGACCCAGAGCACGTCATAGGTGCCGGCCTCTTTGAATGATCGGGCGACCTCAAAGGTGAAACCTTTACGAAATGTCAGCCGGCCTGGACGCTCGGTGACCAGCTCGATCTTGTAACCCGCCCAAATAAAAAGCTCGTAAGGGCCCGCGACATCAAGCATGTCGACTTGGTCGTAGACCGGAATGCCTATGCGCATCTGTCATCTCCACGCTTGGTTGGCGGTCGCGACAAATTTCGAGTGGCGAATTTGAGCGTTCGATTTCGGCAGACTGCGCCGCTGCCCTCGTGCGCAAGTCATTGTCGTCAACTTTACTTCGTTAGCGCCACAGTCTAAGGTCGAATGTACACAAAAATTCCCGCTGAGCGTTTATGCGCTATGCAGTAGAGAGATGCAACCATGAGCAATGGCATGCCGCTTCGAGTTCGCCGGTCGATCACCGAACTGCAGGACGAATACACCAAGGGCAACAAAAAGCCGCTTGAAGACGTGATGCGGGCCTGGAAGGGGATCAAAGAGCTGCCGCCGGATAATCCAAATTCCTTCTTCATGCTGGGCGGCTATCACGGCGAGCCGTTCCGCGGCGCCGGCTGGGGAAATTCTTCGTACTGGGGCGGTTATTGCAACCACGGCAACGTCCTGTTTCCCACCTTGCACCGGGTTTATTTGCTGAAGCTGGAAGATGCGCTGCGCGGCATTCCCGGCTGCGCCGATGTCACGCTGCCGTTTTGGGATGAGACCAGCGATGACTCGCTGAAAAGCGGCATTCCGTGGGCGCTCACTCAAGAGACATTCGTGCTCGACGGGAAGACGATTCCCAATCCGCTTCGCTCCTTCGTCTTCACCGCCAACATCAAGGACAATATCAGCGGCGACGATCCGGATTACAGCAAGCCCAAGGGTTATGAAACGGTCCGCTATCCGCTGTCGGGACTAGTCGGGCCCCAAGATATCGCCAAGACCAAGGCGCACAACGCGCAGTTCCCCGACTATGCCACCAATGTGCAACTTCTAAACCTCAACATCATCGCGTGGCTGACCTCGGTGATCGTGGTCAACGGGCAGGTGATCCCGACCCATGTCCAGAAGAAGTACCAGGACTGCTTGAATGCGCCGAATTA
>Ga0181523_10003474_pt1 | contig 14332 bp, 15 predicted proteins | sample PEATcosm2014_Bin_43_FD_119752 | JGI IMG/M metagenome (GOLD analysis project Ga0181523, IMG submission 119752) | Peatland microbial communities from MTU Mesocosm Facility, Houghton, MI, USA - PEATcosm2014_Bin05_30_metaG | ecosystem: Environmental > Terrestrial > Soil > Wetlands > Peat | place...
CGATGCTATTCCCGAAGAGATCGCGGCTCAGATCAAGGCGAAAATTCCCTTGGGGAGGTTCGCCTCGCCGGAGGAGATTGCCAAGGCGGCCGGTTTCCTGGCAGCGGATGCAGACTACATCACGGGGCAAGAGTTGAACGTTAACGGTGGTTACCACATGTAGCAGTACCAAGGGCACGAGCCCCCGACCGTAGCGCCGGCGTCCCGCCGGCCATCACCGCAGCTCCGGCGCACACCGTGGAGCCGGGGGCGTTTAGCACTGTCTTTCTAGTTCAAATTGTGGTTTAATGATGCATTGCAGCAATAACTTGCTGCAATGCAGCGAGGGGAGCCCTGGTAAACCACAAATGCCCTTTACTCTGGAAGGCAAAACTGCTCTGGTGACTGGTTCCGGCCGTGGTATCGGCCGCGCGATTGCCGAGAAACTGGCGGAATGCGGCGCCGCTGTCATGGTGAACGATCTGGACGAAGGCGCGCTCCGGGAGACCAAATGTCTCCTAGGCTCGTTGGGACAGAGAGTGGAAGTCTTCGCCGGCGATCTCACCCAACCGCGTTTTCCGGACGAACTGATCCAGGCCACTTTGGACGCTTTTGGCTCCATCGACATCATCGTCAACAACGCCGGGTACAGTTGGGATAATGTCATCCAAAAAACCACCGACGAGCAATTCCAGGCGATGCTCGAAATCCACTTAGTTGTGCCTTTCCGTGTTCTGCGCGCAGCCGCGCCCTACATCCGCGAAACGGCCAAGCGGGAGATGGCGGCCGGCAAACAGGTGATGCGGAAGGTCGTCAACATCACCTCGATTGCGGGCACCGATGGCAACGCCGGACAGTCCGGCTATTCATCTGGAAAGGCGGGAGTGCTTGGGCTCACGCGAACGCTGGCCAAGGAATGGGGACGTTATAACGTCAACGTCAACGCGGTGGGCTTTGGGCTGATCGAGACTCGTCTCACACAGGTTCTCAAGGGCGAAGATTCAAATATCGAAATACGCGGACACGCGATTCGGGTTGGAGTGCAGGCTGAGATGCTGGAGTCGGTGAAGACCGCTTGTCCACTAGGACGCCTGGGCACACCCGCCGAGGCAGCGAGCGCCGTTTTGTTCTTCTGTTCGCCGTTATCCGATTACGTGACCGGTGAGGTTCTGATTTGCGGTGGCGGCTTCCACTTCTAACGCCGCGACAAATAGCCTGCTTTGTGTCGTGTCCTACAACTTCGTGGCCATAAATCAAACCTGTCATCCTGAGCAAAGCGAAGGACCTGCTTCTCGCCGCAAAATACAAACTCCTTCTCCAGGATAAGAACTCAAACTCAATTACGAATTAACTAGGACGCCAATGCAAAACTCGCAGGAGCGTTGGTCGCCTCTTTGTCTGCATCCAGCACAAGCAATTTGACATCGACAGAATGATCGACGCTGTGCTCGTATCCCGAGTCATATGAGGTAACGGACGGACGAGCGATATTCTGATTCGGCCGCGATGAATTCGATACGATTTCGTAAGCCATGAAGAATTCCCTTCCTGATTCGAGTGCACCGGCTCACCCACCAGTAACATTATGACAGCCGTAATCGAAGTCGAACGCTGGGTAACCAGTCTTGCTGTGAGTCTAATGCGAGACTTGCGGAGAATCGTGTGATAATCATCACCCTTGTGGGTGTTCCTGATCACCTGAGCGTCAATATGGGATTTCCGCGAGCTCACCCGCTAAATCAATCCGCAGCCGGTGAATGCCCATCCACCTCCGCCGAAGCCTGTCGGCGTTTTCTCGATAGTATCTATCTTTTTTTTGAATTTCCAGAAAAGCCCGGGGATGAATACGGTAGTAGTAGCTGGTCGCAACTGTCGTCCGTAGGCAGTTTCCTCAATTCCAGCCGATGGGGTGGAATATGAAGAAAATGGGTGGTCGCAGCAATGAAGAAGTCCGGCAGATTTGCCGGGCCATCAACAATCAAGCGAGTGATCCAGAGAAGTTGCAGTACCTGGTGGTGAGGCTGCAAGAGATGCTAAGACAAGAGGTGCTGAAACAGGAGTTGCCTAAAGAAGAGCCGTACCGGTCGACCAAGATTGTGAGGCACCCAGAGGATCCTTACGACAAGATAATGCTTGCATAGCCGCGCGTCTTGTAGAAGATTGGATCGACACGCTAATTATGGCGGCATGACTCGTCGCGAGATTGGGTCAACGAGTTCTGCGCGATCCTCGCCTGCGCTTGCTCACCGTTTTTTCAGCCGCCAGTTCCGTCACCATTGACGTCAACTCTTCTACCCGCCGCTTCAATTCGCCGACCTCGTCACTTTCGTCGTTCTTTTGGGCAGTTCTGTCAGTTCTCGCCAGTTGCGGCACCCACGGCACTAGCGGGGCATGAGGAAGCGCCGCAGCCTGGACAAATTCGAGAGGGTTTGCCGCGGGCGCCATCGTCTGGTAGGCGTTCTGGTACATATCGAGGACGGTCTTCAAGTACTTCAAGGTAGTCTCCTGCGTTGCCCTGCCGGTGGCGACCACCATCTGGCGCAAGATATCCAGGGGAAAAGCTGACTCCGGCTCTTTGGCGTGTTGCACGACGATCTGCGTCAGCACCAGACGCGTCAAGTCTTCCCCTGTGGCGGCATCCACAACCTGCACGTTGTGCCCCTCCTGGACCATCCGGGCCACTTCGTCCTGGTTGATGTACACGCTGTTGGTCGTGTCATAGAGACGGCGGTTCCCATACTTTTTGATGATCACTGGTTTGCGGTTCATTTTTGCTCTCATTTTGTGCTTGACATCCACCCGTAAGGGATTATGATAAGAACATGCTGCAATGCAGCATCAATCGCAACATAATACGCTAAAAGGAGCAGAACATGAGCACCCCCAAGAAGTCAACGAAAACCGCCAATGGCGCGGCCAAGAAAAATGAAGTCGTTGAGACTTTCATCCCCCTGTATACGAAGAACGTAGAGCGCCTTGCGGAGCTCCAGAAGAAGTCGCTGGATATCGCCGCCGAGCAGAATGCCGAATTGATCGCAGCCTGCAAAAAGGCCTTTAACTACATCCCGGAGACTCCCGGCTTGTTTCTGTTCGACCTGGTTGGTCAGACGTTCGCACGATTTGTGGAAACCCAGAAAGGCGCCATCGATTTGGCCGTTGAGCAGAGCCATGTCGTGGCTGGTTTGGCGAAAGAGCGTGGCGGTTCGGCCGTTAAAGTGGCGGAAGGTGTAACTGCCCTGTTCAAGCAATCGGTCGAACATTCTGTTGCAGCGCAAAAGAAAGCTCTTGATTATTATGCGGAGCAGCACAAGACGGCCTTCGAGACTGCCAAGAAGCAGTTCCGCATCCCCGACAACCCGGCCGCTGATGCCTTCCAAACTGGCATTGACGCTTTGATTCAGACCCAGAAGACCATGCTGGACATCGTTTCCAAGCCGTTCAAGGCCGCGTAATTCAGTTTGTTATACTGCGCTTTGCTAGACACACCGGCTGCGGTGTGTCTTGCCGGGATGTCGGCGCCCTGCCCGTCTCCGGTTGCAGCTTGGGTAGAAAGGGAGTTTGCAATGGCCGATGAACAGACGGCAAACGGAAAGCCGCCCGATCCAATGGAACCTTTCCGTGAGATGCGGGATACCTACCTCGATGCCTGGGCGAAGGCAATGGTGGAAACTGTCAACACGGACGCCTACGCCAAAACTACTGGGACCGTTCTTGACACTTATCTCTCGGCGTCTTCTCCGTTTCGAGAAGCCGTCGAGAAGGCGATGCTGCGCGTGCTCGAACAGTTGAGCATGCCTTCGCGGGCCGATTTCATCTCGCTGGCAGACCGGGTCACTAATATTGAAATGCGGCTGGACGACATGGACGCCAAGCTGGACCGGATTGTAGACGTGCTCACCAGGCCCGTCACGGCTAGACGCAGACCGAGTGCGGGAACAGCAGCTCCGAAGAACCAGCAAAAGCAGAAGATCAAGGGGGCGAAATAGCCATGGCAGACGCCGCGGTGATTGGCGACCCGTTTACGGACCTGGTGGGAAAGCTCACCGCGTTCAATAAAGCAGTGACCACGAAAACCTCGATCGCGCAAACCCCCAAGGAGTTGGTTTGGGCGCTGAACAAGGCAAAGCTCTACCGCTATATTCCGGTCGTGCCCAAAGAACAGCGCCATCCGGTTCCCCTTCTGATGGTGTTCGCGCTCATGAATCGCCCCTACATTCTCGATCTTCGACCGGGCCACAGCTTCGTCGAGTTCATGGTCAAGAGCGGTTACGACCTGTACCTGCTCGACTGGGGTGCTCCCGGCCCGGAGGACAAGAATCTGAAGTTCGACGACTATACCCTCGAGTACATGCCGCGAGCGATCCGCAAGTTGAAGGTGATCTCGGGAGTGGAAGAATTCAGCATGCTCGGCTGGTGCATCGGGGCCATCCTCTCTACGATTTACGCGGCCTTGCGGCCCGACGATGGATTGCGAAACCTGATTCTGCTAACCGCCCCACTGGACTTCTCCAACAAAGAAACCATCACCTTCGCCAAGTGGACCGACGAGCGCTATTTCGATGTGGACAAAGTATTGCAGGCGTTTGGCAACATGCCTGGGGAAATGATTGATTACGGCGCCAGGGCGCTGAAGCCGGTAGAGAATTACATCGTGAACTATCTTAAGCTTTGGGACAACATCGAGAATCCTCACGTCATCGAGGCCTGGCAAGCGATGAACACCTGGGTGACCGATAACATTCCGCTGGCTGGCGGCGTGTTCCGGCAACTGATCGTCGACCTTTACCGCAACGACCGGCTAATGCGGGGCGAGCTGATGATCCGGGGCGAACGGGTGGATCTGAAGCGCTTGCGGGCCAACCTGCTGACGGTGATCGCAGAGGGCGACCACATCACGCCGCCCTGCCAGTCGAAAGCAATCCTGTCGAAGGTGAGCAGCAAAGACAAAGAGCTCTTCAGCGTTCCCGGCGGTCACATCGGAATCATGGCAGGCAGCGGGGCCAACAAGCGCACCTGGCCTAAGATCGACGATTGGCTAGGCCGGCGCTCGGAGTAGCTCGAGGCTGGCCGATCCGGCTAAGTTGTTGTAAAACCTGGCGATCGGCGCCTGATGTACGTACAATGTTCCACGTGAAACACTTTGTAGGGTATAAATGTACGTACGATTGTGTCTGGAATACCCCTAGATTTTCTCCTTCCGCTCGGCCCAATAAGCTTCGCGCATGACACGCTTGAGCGTCTTTCCGGCAGTACTGCGCGGAAAATCTTCCATGATCGCGACCGCGCTAACCCGTTGATTCCTGGCATCCACGCGCTCATTGATCCAGTCGCGCAGCGCTTCCCCGGTGACGGCGCCTGACTGGTGCAGAATCACCGCGGCGAGTGGTGTCTCACCCCACTTTTCACTGGGAATGCCAAACACCGCCACCTCACGAACCGCCGGGTGTTGCACGATGATTTCTTCGATATCCTTCGGGTATACATTTGTGCCGCCGCTGATGATCATGTCTTTCTTTCGATCCACCAGGTAGAGAAAGCCGTCTTCATCGACGTATCCCAGGTCGCCGGTGTGCAGCCAGCCATCGACAATTGCCTGCGCCGTTAAATCAGGCCGCTTGTAATAACCCGGCATCAGCGCCGGCCCGCGGCCGACAATCTCCCCGATCTCCCGCGGAGCCGCCTCCTTGCCTTGTTCAGTGATGATCCGCATTTCGAAAAACGGTTGCGGCGGACCGACAGAATTTGGCTTGGACGCGTAATGATTCTTGTCGAGAACCGTCATGAATCCCTCGGTCAATCCGTAGAGTTCATAAAATCTGCCGGGCAGGCAGCGATTCAGCTTTTCTTTATGCTCCAGATGGAGTGGGGCTCCGACCGTACCGATCATCTCCAGGGACTTGAGCGCTTCCGAAGAAAAAAGCGGCGAGCCCAGCAGCGCGACAATCTGCGAGGGGACCATCATGACGTGAGTGACGCGCTCGCGCTCCACCGTTTCCACAAATTTCCGCAGGTCGAAGCTCTTGTGCAAAATATAAGTCGCGCCCAGATACATGGAGGGCATGAGCGTGAGGAAGGAACCGTTGAAGACGATGGAGCCCGAGTGCAGCACGATGCTCTCCGGGCTCATGCGGAAGGTCGAAGCAAAAAGCAGGCAGTATACGGAGCGTATGTAGTGGGTAAGTACGATCCCTTTGGGACTGCCCGTTGTGCCGCTGCTGTAAATGATGTTGTAGGGGTCGCTATCCACGATTTCGACCGGGGAAGGCTCGGCTTCGGTGGCCTCGCGCGTCAACTCATCATAATTTTGAAATCCCGAAACCGGCGACGCCCCAGTCAAAATGAAGCGTTCGTCCGAAACGTTTCGCAGTTCGTGCCTGATCGCGGCCAGTGGCTCGGCGAAATCGGGACTCGCGATGATCGTCCCCGTGTCGGAATCCTGAATCAGTGAGGCCAAGGCTTTCTCCCGCAAAAGGGGACTGAGTGGCACGACGACCGCACCCATCTTCGCAATCGCCCAGTAGGTTTCGAGCAAGCTCAGACAATTGGGCAGGATAGTTGCGACTTTGTCTCCTTTCTTCACACCTAAATTGGAAAGCGCATGGGCAAGCCGGTTGACTCGCGCATTGAACTCTCGAAAACTCAGCCGGCAATCTTCAACAACTATGGCTGTGTGGTTCGGACGATATAGGGCGTGGCTGGGAAGAAGCGAGCCAATGTTCATTTTGTTGTCTCACTCCAAAGCGATTCAATCCTAGTCTATGCCGTCACCTTATGCCCTTGCCTACTGAGCCGGCTGTCCAGTTCACAGATGAGATCGGCGATCCTCGCAGCGGCGTATTCACCCAATACGATGGTGTAATGCGTTGTACCGGCGAGTTTGTGATGCTCGACCTGGGGCAGGTACGTTCGAAATTGTTCTGCCACCGCATCCGGAAACAATGGGGGCTGCGCGCGGGTGAAACCGCTGTCGGCGCGGATCCATAGGGTCGGCACGTGAATGGATTTCAAACGCCCATTGATTGCCTCACGCTGAAAGGCTTCCATCACATCGGCGCGCACTCCCGCTTCGGACGCTTTCGGTTGGACCGGCGACTCGCCGCCGACCTCATAGTCCAGAAAAGCTTCGATCCAGGGATTCCATTCTTCGGGAGGGAAATGCGGCTGGGTTCGCCAGAACTCGCGGTAGGCTTGGCGTGAGGGATAGGTCTGACGCAAGCCGGAGATACGTAGCGCGAGCGCGGCGCCCAAGCCCTGCTCTGGAGAATCGGTCGAAGGCGGATCAAGCGCATATCCTCCATCGATCAGAACGAGACCGGACACGAGGTCTGGATCCTGGGCAGCGAGTGCAGTTGCGACGAAGGCGCCCATCGAATGACCCGCGATGATGCTCGGGCCCAGTCCCATGGCACGCATGGCCGCAGCCACATCGCGCGCGTGTTGCGCCATGCCGTACGGCCCTTCAGTCTTGTCGGAATCGCCGCGGCCTCTCAGATCGAGTGCAAAGAGCGCGCATCGTCCTGCCAGGCGCTCGGCAATACCAATGAAGTTGAGGTGTGAAGCGGTCAGGCCGTGGAGGCCAACTACCGGTGCGCCGCGTCCCGGCCAATAACCGAAGGCGAGTTCCACTCCGTCACCTGGCACGCGGCCCAGGGCTTGACGCGTCACTTTGATGGAGCCCTTTGAAAGCATCTTGTCGGGAATCATCGGCGCGCTCCACTGGTAATCAGTCTCTGCCCTCCGTGTTTCCGATTCTAGAAATTCAATTTGAGCGCGAACTGAATTACTCGCGGCCCGGTGCTCGTCTCCAGTACTTGTCCGTAGGAAGGCGATGCGAAGACGTTGTCTGGATTTTCGAAGGACACAATATTAAATGCATTGAAGAACTCCGAGCGGAATTCAAGTTTCGTCCGCTCGGTGAAGGGGAAGAACTTGACGATCGAAATATCGACGTTCTTCTGATCCGGCCCTTGCAAGATGTTGCGCCCCGTATTGCCAAAGCCTCCCGCGGCGTCAGCTAGTGCAGGCGTAAAACAGGACGTGTTGAAATACTCGAGGAGCCGCGATTGGACGCTGCCGCTACCCACGGGATTACATCCAGGAACGAAGTTGGCGCGCGCCTGCACGAAGGCAGTGTCATTGGTCAAGACGGAAAACGGCGTGCCGCTCTGCAACGTTACTATGCTGGCTAATTCCCAGCCGTTTGCCGCCTGCCGGGCAAAGCTCGAGCTACCTTTGTAAAACTTCGGCAGATCATAGGTGCCGCTGAACACGAAGCGATGGCGACGGTCAAAGTCGGAACTGGCGTAGTTATTCAGCTGGCCGGGCGCCTGGTTTCCCGGGACAACCGTTACGTCGCTCGTGCCCGTGGGGTCGCCGGAATAATCATCGAGCGAATGGCTCCACGTGTAAGACGCCAGGAATGTCAGACCGTGGGAGAACCGCTTGGTCACGCTGGCCTGCAGCGAGTTGTAGCTGGAATTCGACGAACTCTGCATGGTGTGGACGCCGAACCCCTGCACTGCCAGGCCAGACAATCCGGGAGAATAGATTCCCGCTGGACCGAGCGCAGTCTGAACGACACCCTGGTTCTGGTCCACGAGCCGGTACAACTTACGACCGGCCGAGCCGACATAGCTGAGATTTAACATCCAGTTGTTCGCTAACTCTTGCTCAACACCAAAGCTGTATTGCTGAATGTAGGGTGTGCGGAAGTCGTGAAGATCGGGGTAGATTCCGTTGGCAGAGACATCTTGAACGGTGAGCGGGAAAGGAATACTCGCAGCTCTCGGCAGGAACGCCGGCGGACCACCGAATGGAAACACTGCCGCGTTGTTGAAAAGGAGCGGAAACTGGCTCGGCTGCGGAACTGTAACAAACGGAGTGGAGATTGGCGTCAAGAACGCCTGAGCCAGTGTGTAGTAAGGAAAGTCGAGAATCTGATTGTTGAGCAGCCGGGAATTGGCCCGGTCATAGTAAACGCCGTAACCACCACGCACTACGAGGCGATTGTCGGAGCGCGGCTGCCAGGCAAAGCCGACTCTGGGCGCAAAATTGTTCTTGTCGGGAGCGACCAGCGAAGGCTGGACTTCCGGAACTCCCGGCAATGGATTGGTTGCATTGGAGGCCTGCACGAATCCGCCGGTAACAACCGCGCCAAGGCCGGGGACCTGAATGGTGGTCACACGTGTCGGGTCAAACCCGACAAAGCGCCCTTTGGATTCAATGAACGGGCTGAAGTAATCGTAACGGACGCCGAGCGTGAGCGTTAACCGGTTTGTCACCCGCCAGTCATCATTGACAAAGCCGTTCACGTCGTGGGCTAGCACATCGCGATTGTTTACGCCCGAGCCCATGATGGTAAGCCCGGCCGTGTCGAAGAAACCACCGAGGAAATCGGCAAACGGGTTACCGGAGAATCCGAGGAAGAACATCTGGCCGCGGGTATAGAGGTTAAACGTCTCGTTCAACTCGTGATGCTTATACTCTCCGCCGAACTTCAGGCTGTGGCGTCCCTTCTGCCAGCTCAATGTGTCGTTGGCCGTATAAGTTTTTTCGACGCCGCTGTTATCCGCGAAGGGGCTGGCTCCCAAGTCGAAGTAGTTGGCCACCGAGATTTCCGGCATTCCGGGAAACAGGTTGCTGAGAGGAGAGGCGATTCCCAACTGAGCCGACGTGTACGGCTCCTGTGGTTGCGAACCGGTAGTGATAAAACCGAATCCGAAATGCAAATCATTGATCACACGCGATGAGATAACATGCGTGTCATCCACCGACAGCACTCGTTGATTGAGATTGGCAGTGCCGCCAAAGCCCGGAACAGGGAGGGCATTCGCGAGGCCGAACAAATTAAACAGGGCCTGAGTGGCAGGATTATTCGCGCCAAAGAACTTGGCCGACAACCGGTTCTTCGACGACAGTTGGAAATCCAGATTGGAGTTGAGCTGATCCTCGCGGAACTTCGAGACGCCTACGACCGGTGCGTTACAGGTTCCGTTCTTGGGCACACAGTTGCTCGGCGCCGACGGGATCACGTAAGAACCATTGGGCAGTTTCGCCTGGAGAAGAAACTGTGCGGTAGGGTCCACTGCCGCGACACCGAAGGACAATCCTAACGCAGCAATTCCCGCGTCGGAGCGGTCATTCGTTAAGTTGTCGGGAACGACTACCGTCCCGATGGAATTTAACAGCGACGTGCCATTGCGCTCGCGGCTTCCCTGGTAGGACACAAAGAACCACAGGCGTTCCTTGATAAGGGGTCCGCCCAGTGTGCCTCCAAACTGATTGCGTTGGTAGGGCGGTCGTGGAACCCCGGAGCCGTTCAGGAAGAAGTTATTGGCGTCCAAGTCGGTATTGCGAAAGAATTCGTAAAGGTTTCCGTGGAAATTGTTGGTGCCGGATTTCGTGACCGCTGCGATGATGCCGCCGGCGACGCGGCCCTGGGACGCATCGTATTGGCTGGTTTGAACAATGAACTCATCCAGGGAATCCGTGGCGGGCACCGCCAGATTGGGGGTCGAGCCCGTGCCAATGGAGTTCGCGTCGGTGCCATTGATGACCACCGAGTTCGAGGTCGATCGGCTCCCGTTGACATAGATCGGAGCGGCGCCCCGGCCCAACTCGGACGAACTTTGCACCGGGCCGGAAGTTCCGGGCGTAAGCGTCAACAGTTGCTGAAAATTCCTGGTCGGCAGCGGAAGTTGGCGGATTTGCTCCTGCTCGATGACCGTGCCCTGAGCCGGACTTTCGGTTTCTAAAAGCGGCGTCTCCACAGCGACTTCAACCACCGCCTTTTGCGATGCAACCGCGAGTGGAATATCCAGATTGGTCGTTTCCGTGATGCGGACGACGACGCCCTCGGCGGTGGCCGTACTGAATCCGGTCTTTTCCGCCTCTACACGGTAACTTCCCGGAGGCACCAGCGAAAAAACATAATGCCCGGTCCCATCGCTGGTGGTCTCGCGCTGCACTCCAGCCGTGCTGGTTAGTGTGACCTTCGCTCCGCTAACCACGGCGCCGCTCGCATCCTTCACGACTCCCGTTATCTGTCCGGTTGTCGGAGATTGCGCCGCCGCTAGACCGGCAAACAAGAAGAAGGCCACCAAAACAAAACTTGAAACGCTTCGCAGTTGCATACTTTTCTCCCTATGTTCTAAGCCGCTAGTTTTTTTTGCCCGACACGACGCGTCCACCCGTGTAGAGAAGAACGAGTTGCTCGATGGCCTCCTCGTCGCTCATACCCAGGTGCCTTTTGGCCCCAAAAAGTTCTTCCGCCAGGAAGTAGGTAAAGAATTGCAGGTAAATGGCGGTATAGGCGAGGGAGGGATCTACTCCGGCGGGGAATGCGATTTTCGATTCCCGAATCATCGCATTGGCATACACCCGCAGACCTCCCGCGATTTCACGAAAGCTATGAATAAAGTGTTTGTGCCGAAACTCAACCACATCGATGTACATCAGACGCCAGTAATCCAGGTTCTCAGAGACTACTCGTCCGATCGCTCTCGCCAGTTTTCTCAGTGAATCGGGATCCATCGACGCCATTAAAGGGATGAGTTCCTTCTGGCGAATGGCATCCATCTTCTGGCCCAGGCGCTGCACCAGGTCGATGAAGATGTCTTCTTTGGTGGCGTGGTAGATGTAGAGCTTGCCCATCGATACGCCGGCCTTGGTTGCAATTTCGCGAACGCTGGTGCCGTGGAATCCTTTGCGCGTGAAAAGCTGAAGCGCGGCCCGCTCGATCTTTCGTTTGTTCTTCTCGAAGGTGCTGTCGAGCAACTTAGGCACTTACTTCCCTCCGATGCCGGGGTGCTCTCCGTCTCTTATCAAAGCGAACGCCCGCTCTCATTAGGAGCACTAAGGCTTGTACTCGATTTCGTCGACCAATGTCAAGGGAAATCTGCCGTTTCAAGGGCAGGCCCGGCCCAGTTGACGCTTTGTCCCGGAAGACCGCACCGCCGTCTTGATAATAGTCGTTGCGACGAATAAAATTGGCTTAGGATGATTGGCTTAGGATGAAAGCGACGGTCAAGCCAGGTAAAAGCAGGCGGAACGTCGGCTCTCCCGAAGAGGCGGCGTTCTTAGACTTGCTGCGCACCACCGACATGCTGTCCCGGGGCTTAGCGCGGGTTCTCAAGCGCGAGGACCTCTCCTCGACGCAATACAATGTGCTCCGAATCCTGCGCGGCGCGCCGGACGGACTCCCCTGCGGGGAAATCGCCGGCCGAATGATCACGCGAGATCCAGATGTCACTCGCCTGCTCGATCGGTTGGAAAAGCGCGAACTGATCTCACGCTGCCGTGAAGCCACGGACCGACGAACCGTGATGGCCCGGATCACACCGGAAGGCCGGAAACTCCTGGCCCGTCTTGATGAACCGGTACAGGCTGCCCATCGCAAACAGTTGGGCCACCTGGGGGATGAGCGACTGCGGGCGCTGGCCGAACTATTGAGCGTGTTGCGCAGTCAGGTAGCCTGATTGATTGGCTTCCTCGTTCGGGACCTTACACGCTTCCGGAGCCGAGGCGCATCGAGAGTTTCACGGCAGCAAGTGCTATCAGGAGCGCGAGCACAGTCCAAATCGCCGCGTACGCCAGATTCCCCTGGAAGATGGGCAGCGACACGGACGGCAAGGCCATGCGAAGATCTGCGCCCGCGGATGCTCTTATCAACTGCGGCAGGGCCACAATGCCCCTAACCAGAACCAGGAGCAGCACAAAACCGCCAACTATCATCCCCGGTAGAGCTCGTCTCCAGGGAAAGGCGATCGGCGGCAAGATTGCAGCTTCGCGCCGAACCGCATCCATAACGGAGACGGCAAAGCCCGACGAAGGGAGAATTTCATCTTCCCGGGAAAGAATGCCATCAATTTCGCCTTCTTCGTGTTCACTCAAGCGTCTCATCAAGCCTCCTTCAAGCGCGGAACAGCCTGCCGCTGCGCGAGTTTGCCGCGCAGGATTTCCCGCCCGCGAAATAATCTCGCCTTGACCGTGCCCTCGGGCAGGCCGAGGCTCCGCGCCGCGGTGCTGACGTCCATGTCGTGAAAATAGAAAAGAATCAAGGCCTCGCGATACTTCGCCGGCAGGGCCCAAACCGCGCGCCGCACCGCCGAATCCCGGTCCTGTTCTTCGAGGCCTCCGTCAGAGGCACGCGCGTCCGCGGGTTCGGCAATGTCGTCGAGCGACACCGTCGCCATGTATGCCGGAATGCGGCGCAGTTCCGAACGATAAAGGTTCGTCGCCAGCGCGAAAAGCCAGGTGGAAAAGACCGCATCCTTGCGCCACTGACCAAGCCCGCGGTAAGCGCGCAAGAACGCCTCTTGCGCCATCTCCTCGGCGCGGCCGCGATCGCGGCAGAAACGGTAGGCCAGGTTGATCAGTGGCCCCTGCCAGCGCCGGACAATCCCCTCAAAAGCGGAAGTGTCGCCCGCCAGGACTCTTTCGACATCGGCCTGATCGTCGCTGGCGCTCACGTCATTCTCACTCTGGACTTGCCTCAACGGTATGACCCTGCGAATCTACCGACGGTTGCATTATTTCAGAAATGCTTTCTGGACGAAGAAAATGCAACCGGAACTGCGTAAGGGGGGTCATACGGATCGAAAGCAGCCGTACGAAAGCACAGGAACTTCAAGGAGCTGACCATGGCATTCGATATGGATCCCAACGCCGTCGGAATCGTAGCCGTCGCAATACCCGTCATAGGAAGCATTGGCCTATTCACTTTTCTGTCCGTCGCCGCATGGTCGGATGCGCGCCGCAAAGAGAGAGAAGAATACTACCGGAGCGAAACGCTGAAAAAGATCGCGGAGAGCTCAGGCGAGGGTGCCAAGGCCGCGATCGAGCTGCTGCGCGAGCAGCATAAGAGCGTTACAAGCCGCCGGCTCGAAGGCATGAAGCTGGGCGGCTTGATCACGGCCGTCGTCGGCATCGGCGTCATGGCGCTTCTGCGTGGGCTGGTGAGCAGCGAGCCGGTTTATCTGGTCGGGCTGATTCCGCTATTGGTGGGCTTGGCCGTGTTGACGTATACGTTCCTTCTCGCGCCCAAAGAGGTGGGGTGAGGGAAACGCTTCATCCGCCCGTACTATTCTGCCTGCACTATAATGAATCGTTGGCAGCCGGACCGGACGGTCGCTGTCGAAAGACAGAGGAAAGTCCGAACTCCGCAGAGCAGTGTGCCGGATAACGTCCGGGACGGCCGGCCCAAGCCGGTTGGACGGAAAGTGCCACAGAAAACATACCGCCCGGGCCGCAAGGCTCAGGTAAGGGTGAAAAGGTGCGGTAAGAGCGCACCGCCGCCGCAGTAATGCGGCGGGCAGGGCAAACCCCACACGGAGCAAGACCAAATAGGGAGGGA
>Ga0181523_10003476_pt1 | contig 14326 bp, 14 predicted proteins | sample PEATcosm2014_Bin_43_FD_119752 | JGI IMG/M metagenome (GOLD analysis project Ga0181523, IMG submission 119752) | Peatland microbial communities from MTU Mesocosm Facility, Houghton, MI, USA - PEATcosm2014_Bin05_30_metaG | ecosystem: Environmental > Terrestrial > Soil > Wetlands > Peat | place...
CGTATACCGGATCGTAGCCATGCTCGGCCAGATAGTCGCGGGCCTTGCCGGTCAGCTCGAGTTCGATCTTCCGCTCCGCCAGCCGCTGGCCGAGCCGCACCAACTGCACGTCGACGATCCGGCGCAACTGCTCCAGTGTCAGTGGATGGAAGACGACAATCTCGTCGATCCGGTTGAGGAACTCGGGGCGGAAGCTTTGGCGCAGAATGTCGAGCGCCTGCTCCTTCATCCGCTCGTAGTCCTTGCCCTTGTAGGAGAGGATCTGCTGACTCGCGATATTCGAGGTCATGATCACGACGGCGTTCTTGAAATCCACCGTGCGGCCGTGGCCGTCGGTAAGGCGCCCGTCGTCGAGCAACTGCAGCAGGATATTGAAAACGTCAGCGTGCGCCTTTTCGATCTCGTCGAACAGAATCACGGAGTAGGGCCGCCGCCGCACCGCTTCGGTCAGTTGACCGCCCTCGTCGTAACCGACATAGCCGGGAGGCGCGCCCACCAGCCGCGACACGGTGTGTTTCTCCATGTATTCCGACATGTCGATCCGCACCATCGCAGCTTCGTCATCGAACAGGAATTCGGCGAGCGCGCGCGCCAGTTCGGTCTTGCCCACCCCGGTCGGGCCCAGAAAGATGAACGAGCCGATCGGCCGGTTCGGATCGCCGAGTCCGGCCCGGGCGCGAATCACCGCGTCGGCGACGGCCGAGACCGCCTCGTCCTGACCAATCACGCGTTTATGCAGATGGTCCTCCAGATGCGCGAGTTTCTGCACTTCGCCTTCGAGCAGGCGCGAGACGGGCACGCCCGTCCAGCGCGCGACGACCTCGGCGATATCTTCCTCGTCGACCTCTTCCTTGATCAGCCGCGCGGCGCCGCCATGGCCCACGCGCTTTTCGGCCTCCGCCAACTGCTTCTCGAGACCGGCCAGCGTGCCATATTGCAGCTCGGCGACTTTGTTCAGATCATATTCGCGCTTGGCCTTTTCGATCGCGAGCCGGGTCTGCTCGATCGCGCTCTTGAAGGTGGCGAGTTCTTCGAGCCCGCCCTTTTCGCTCTGCCACTGGGCCTGCAGCGCTGCTTTGCGCTCGTTGACCTCCGCCAATTCTTTTTCGAGTTTCTCCAGCCGATCGCGGGACGCCGCATCCGTCTCGCGCTTGAGCGCCTGCCGCTCGATCTCGAGCTGCATCACCCGGCGATTCACTTCGTCGAGCTCGACCGGCATCGATTCCTTCTCGGTCCGCAGTTTGGCCGCCGCTTCGTCAACCAGATCGATCGCCTTGTCGGGCAGGAAGCGATCGGTGATGTAGCGCTTCGACAGCATCGCGGCGGTGACCAGCGCGGCATCCTTGATCCGGATGCCGTGATGAACCTCGTAGCGCTCCTTGAGGCCGCGCAGGATCGAGATGGTGTCCTCGACGCTCGGCTCCTCGACCAGGACCGGCTGGAAGCGCCGCTCCAGCGCCGCGTCCTTCTCGATATGCTTGCGATACTCATCCAGCGTGGTCGCGCCAATACAATGCAGTTCACCGCGCGCCAGCATCGGCTTGAGCAGATTCGACGCGTCCATCGCGCCTTCCGCCGCGCCCGCGCCAACGACCGTGTGCAGCTCGTCGATAAACAGAATGATCTCGCCCTCGCCGGCCTGCACCTCTTTCAGGACCGCCTTCAGGCGCTCCTCGAACTCGCCGCGGAACTTCGCGCCGGCTACCAGCGCACCCATGTCGAGCGAGATAACCCGGCGATTCTTGAGCCCCTCCGGGACGTCGCCGGCAACGATCCGCTGGGCCAGGCCCTCGACGATCGCGGTCTTGCCGACGCCCGGCTCGCCGATCAGCACGGGATTATTCTTGGTGCGCCGCGACAGCACCTGGATAACCCGGCGAATCTGCTCGTCGCGCCCGATTACCGGGTCGAGCTTGCCCGCCGTGGCGAGCTGCGTGAGATCGCGCCCGTAACGCTCCAGCGCCTGGTAGGTCGCCTCGGGATTCGACGAGGTTACCCGCTGGCTGCCGCGCACCTTCTTGAGCACGGCCATCAGCTTGTCATGCGTGAGTCCGGCCTCGCGCAAAAGCCTGGCGACGGCGCCCGGCTCGTCAAGCATCGCGATCAGCACGTGCTCGACCGAGACGTATTCGTCCGTCAGTTTGCCGGCTTCCTGCTCCGCCCGCGCCAGAATTCGATTGAGCCGCTGGGTGACATAGGTCTGGCCCGCGTCGGCGCCACCGCCGCTCACGCTCGGCACCTTGCGCAATTCGTCGGCGAGCTTCTGCCGCACCGTCGCGACATCAGCGCCCGCAAGCTTGAGAATCGAGGCGGCCAGTCCCTGGTCGTCCTCGAACATGGCGACGGCCAGATGCTCCGCGTCGACCGCCTGATGATGGGCACTGACGGCGGCGCTTTGCGCCCGTCCCAGCGCTTCCTGGAGTTTTTCGGTGAAACGATTAGCGTTCATGCTTAGCCCTTATGCAGCCCTTTGCCTTCAAACCTAACCACGATCCGGGAGCCGACAACAACCCGGCGTTTCGCCAAGCTCACTCCGCTGACTTCAGATTCTTGAGGCCGCTCCGCGCGACGCGGCTTTAGTACAGCCGCCCCGGCACCAATTCTAAAACGCAACTCGCAGACTCGTTTGCTCGTTTGGCTTCGCTCCGCTGGCGCTCGCCCGCCCCCTGTGCGGTGCCTCCGGCGCGGTCGTCTTTATTCTGAAATCCGCGAGCTCGGCCACCCGCCCGTGCGCCGCCGCCTGCGGCGGGCTGGCGTACTGCACGATATACCGGCGTCCGAGCCGCGTGATCGACCCGTCGCGCACCATCGCGATCAACAGCTTGCTGACCATCGGCCGCGACCCGCCAATCATCTCGGCCAGACCCTCCTGGCCCAGTTCGAGCGGCAGCATCACGCCGCGCGCCTCGGGCACCCCGAAGCGCTGCGCCAGCTCCGCGAAGACCGCCTCCAGCCGCCCCCGCAAAGACATCCCGAGGAACCGTGCGCAGCGATGGAGCGCGGCGGCCCCAAGCGAATTCACGAGTTCCCCGAGCGCGATCAACGCGCCCGGATCGAGTCCACGCAAGACCCGCATAAGATGCTCGCGCGTGACAATTGCGATCGTTGCGCCGGTCAGGGCCACCGCCTCGAACAACTGCGATCGGCCGCCCCGCGGGTCGGTGAAGTCCCCATACCCGAGGATATCGCCCGGACCCGCCAGCGTGATCAGCACGCGCTCGCGCGGCCGGCCGGCGCAGTAGATTTTGACCATCCCGCCGAGCACCACAAAAATCACGTCGGCGGGCGAGCCCGGGGTGAAGAGCCGTGCGCCCTTCGGATAGCGCACCAAGGTATGGCGCACCAGGATTGCTTCGCTTACGTCGCGCGCGAGCCCGGCATCCTCAAGCGCCTGCACCAGCCGCTCGCGCCCCCGCATCAGTCCTTGTTGGGTTCCAGGTAGTTCCATCGGAGAAAATTAAAGCAACGATCCACGGGCCGATCCAAAGAAATTTCAGGATTTTTTGCGCGTTAGGCTTTATCCGCTCCTGTTGGGCGGCAGCCCGCCCTGAATCGCGCGCAACGATGGAACTGTTACAATGTTGTAGTAGATTACAACTACTAGTAGATGGAAAGAGCGGCGTCCGGACGCTCAGGCGCCCGCGATCATCAGCTCCGCGATCTTGACCGTGGGCGCGGTCACCGACGACCGCCAGCGCAAGTCGTTGCCGATCATCTCGATCCCCAGGAACATCTCCTTGAGGTTGCCGGCCACCGTGATTTCCTGCACCGGGTAGGTGAGTTCGCCGTTTTCGATCCAGAGGCCACCGGCCCCGCGCGAGTAATCGCCGGTGACGCCGTTGACCCCGAAGCCAATCAGCTCGGTGACGTACAAACCCTGCTTGACCGACCCGATAATCTGCTCGGGTGTATACGCGCCCGGCTGCAGATAAAGATTGGTGGGACTCACGCCGGGCGCGTCGCCCACGCCGCGTGAGGCATTACCGGTCGGCGCGAGCTTGAGCTTGCGCGCCGAATAGGAGTCGAGCAGATAGGTCATCAGCACGCCGTTTTCGACCAGGTTCTTCTGGTTGGTCGCCAGCCCCTCGCCATCGAAGGGCTTCGAGCCCAGCCCGGCGGGCATCCGGCCGTCGTCGCGGATCGTCACGTTGGCCGCGGCGACCTGCGTGTTCAGCCGTCCCGCGAGAAACGACGCGTTACGGTAGAGCGACGGTCCCGAGGCCGCACCGGCAAGCGAGCGGATCAGCGAGGCGGCCATATCCGGATCGAAGACAACCGGCGCGCGCGTGGTCTTAATCTTGCGCGCGCCGAGCCGCCGGAGCGCGCGCGCCGTCGCGGTCTTGCCGACCGCCTCCGGATCTTCCAGGCGATCGAAGTGGCGCCCGGTGGTTGACCAGTAGCCTTGTTGCATCGCGCCGTCGTCGCTCTGGGCGATCGGCGCGGCGCCCAGACTGAACGAGCTTCCCGCATACTCGCCGCTGAAGCCCTGGCTGTTCGCGAACATTATTTGATAGAGGCCCGAACTGAACTCCGCCCCTTCGGAATTCTTGATCCGCGGATCGGCCCCGAGCGCGGCCCGTTCGGCCAGCCGGGCGAGCCGCAACGCCTCCTCGGCGCTCACGATTCCGCGATGAGGGTCACTGAGTTCGAGTTCCGGCAAAGTGTGCGGATGGAGCGCCGGGTCGGGCAGCCCCGACCACGGATCTACCGCGGTCAGCCGCGCCATCTCGACGGTATTCGCGATAAACGCCCGCAGCGAATCCCGCTCGAGCTCCGCCGTCGCCGCGGTCGCCGACGATTGTCCGGTGAAGACCCGCAAGCCGAGCCGCCGCTCGCGCGAACTCTTGAGCTTTTCCACCTCGCCCATGCGCACACCGGCGGCCAGCGACTCGGCACTCACGAGCAACACTTCCGCCGCGCTCGCGCCCGAGACGCGCGCCTGGTCGAGCACCCATGCCGCCAGAGCGGCATCAAACTGCGTCATCGCGATCTCCCGAAAGCGCGGACGCCGCCGTCACAGCGGCGGAGTCCGGCATTGCGAACATCATTGTTATTTGGGCGCTACGAGTCAGGCGACGGCCGGATCAGGCGCGCGTGCCACCGACCGTGATGCCGTCGATGCGGATCGTCGGCAGGCCCACCCCGACCGGCACCGATTGCCCATCCTTGCCGCAGGTGCCAATTCCCGAATCGAGCGCCAGGTCATTGCCGACCATCGCGACCCGGGTCAACACGTCGGGGCCATTGCCGATGAGCGTCGCGCCTTTGACCGGCCGCGTGACCTGGCCATCTTCGATGAGGTAGGCCTCGCTCGCCGAAAAGACGAACTTGCCGTTAGTGATATCGACCTGACCGCCGCCAAAGCTCACCGCGTACAGCCCGTTACGCACCGAACGGATAATCTCCTCGCGCGTCGACTCACCCGGCAGCATGAAAGTATTGGTCATGCGCGGCATCGGCGCGTGGGCAAAACTCTCGCGCCGTCCATTGCCGGTCGGTTCCATCTTCATCAGCCGCGCGTTGAGCCGATCCTGCAGATAGCCGCGCAGAATGCCTTTCTCGATCAGGGTCGTGCACGAACTCGGCGTGCCTTCGTCGTCGATATTGATACTGCCGCGGCGGTTGGGCATCGTGCCATCGTCGACCACCGTGCAGAGCGGGCTCGCCACCTGCTGGCCAATACGGTTCGAAAAGGCGGAGACGCCCTTGCGATTGAAATCACCTTCCAGACCGTGGCCAATCGCTTCGTGGAGCAGAATCCCGGGCCAGCCGGGCCCCAGCACGACCATCATCTCGCCGGCCGGCGCGTCGACCGCGTCGAGATTGACGATCGCCTGGCGCGCCGCTTCGAGCGCATACTCTTTCCAGCGATCACCCTCGAAAAAGTACTTCCACTCGACCCGCCCGCCGCCGCCATACGAACCCATCTGACGGCCCTTGCCGTCCTCTTCCGCGATTACGCTGACGCTCAACCGGCAAAGCGGCTGGACGTCGGCGGCGAGCTGGCCCGCGCTGTTGACCACCATCACGATCCGCCGCTCGGCGCCGAACGACGCCGTCACATTGCGGATACGCGGATCAAAGGCCCGGGCGGTTTCGTCGATCGCGCGAAGGATCCGGGCGCGCTCTTCAAGCGGGACCTCGAGCGGCGTGCTCTCGAGCTCGTAAAGCTGATGGCGCCGGAGGGGCGGCCCGACCTGCACGGCGGCGGGAACGTCGCCACGGTCATCCGCGATCGCGCGGGCCGCTTCGGCCGCGAGCTTCATGCGGTCGATCGTCACTTCGTCGGAGTAGGCATAGCCGGTGCGGTCCTCGGCGCAGACCCGGACGCCGACGCCGTGGGAAACGCTCTTCGAGGTATGATTGACCATCGACTCTTCGAGCGAGAGTCCCTCGGCGCTGCGATACTCGAAATAAAGGTCGGCGTAGTCGGCCTTGCGCTCCAGCGCGTTGCCGAGAATCCGTTCGAGGGAATTCTCGGTCATGCCGAACCGCGACAGAAAGAAGTTCGCCGGATTCACTAATTCATTCGCCATGGGCGTTGCCACCTTTGCGTTTGTTCCATTGTAGCAGACCGCTGGATGCGGCGAGTACCAGATGTGCCCGTCGCCGGGAGCCAGGCAGCTAAAAGCAAAACGGCGCCGCGATCCCGGCGCCGCTCTGCAAGGGTGCGGAAAGCTGCGTTCAGCCGGCGGCGACGCGAGCTTCCCGCCCGGTGGCGCTGTCGCGGCGCTGGACGCGCTTCTTGCGCGGTTTCTTCGCCTCGGCCTTTGCGGATACGCCGGTGAACTCGATTATCGACAGCGGCGCGGCGTCGCCCCGGCGGAAGCCGAACTTGATCACCCGGGTGTAGCCGCCGGCGCGACCCTTGAAGCGCGGCGCGATCTCGTCGAAGAGCTTTTTCACGTCGTCGCGCGATTGCAGGAAATTGAAGGCCAGCCGGCGCGCCGCAACGTCGCCGCGCTTGCCGAGGGTGACCATCCGATCGGCGAAATGGCGCAGGTCCTTGGCCTTCGCGTCGGTGGTCTTGATCCGCTCGTGCTTGAGCAGCGCCAACACCAGATTGCGAAAAAGCGCTTTACGATGGGCCGACGTGCGGTTGAGCTTGCGGCCCTGATTCATGTGACGCATGTTATCGACTCCGACTTGCGACCAGCGTGCGACTTGCCACTATCAGGTGGACTCGCGCCGCTCCTGCTCTTCCCACATCCGGTCCAACTCGCCGCGCGCCGGCAGATTCTCCAGGCGCATACCGAGTGAGAGACCCATGTCGGTGAGGACTTCCTTGATTTCGTTGAGCGACTTGCGGCCAAAATTCTTGATCTTGAGCATGTCCTGCTCGGTCCGTTGGACCAGCTCGCCGATATACTTGATATCCGCGTTTTGCAGGCCGTTGAAGGCGCGGACCGAGATCGGCAGGCCCTCGACCGGCCGATACAGATACTCGTTGAAGGCCGGACGCGCCTCGGCATGCTCGACCCCGGGCATCGGCAGCCCCTCTTCCTCTTCTTCGACGCCGGCAAATATCGACATCTGATCGCGCATCACCCGCGCCGCATAGGTCAGCGCGTCGCGCGGCGAGAGCGAGCCGTCGGTCCAGATTTCGAGCGCCAGCCGATCGTAATCGGTGCGCTGGCCGACGCGCGCATTGGTGACGACGAAGTTGGCGCGCTTGACCGGCGCATAGATCGCGTCAAGGCGAATCGTCCCGATCGGCTCTTCTTCCTCTTCGATCCGCTCGCCCGGCACATAGCCGCGGCCGCGCTTGATCACCAGTTCCATGTCGAGTTCGGCGCCCTTGTCCAGGGTCGCGACATGCTGGTTGGGCGTCAGGACCTCGAGACTGGGGCCGCCCGTGATATCGCGCGCGGTGATTACGGCTTCGCCCTTGGCCTTCAGCGTCGCGGTCAGCTCCTCGCCTTCGTGGAGCCTGAGACGGACTTCCTTGAGGTTGAGGATTATATCGGTGACATCCTCTTTGACCCCTGGAATGGTTGAGAATTCGTGCAGTACGCCCTTGATACGCACGGCGGTGATCGCGAAGCCCGGCAACGACGCCAAGAGAATTCGACGCATAGCGTTGCCGATCGTAATCCCATAGCCGCGTTCGAGCGGTTCGGCAAAGAACCGCCCATACATCGGGGTCAGTTCCTTTTCGTCGAATTCGACTACCTTGGGCTTGATCAGGTCACGCCAATCATTTTGCATAGTTCTATATCTTTACCGCCACAGCTTTTAATTTAGTTCGCCGCGAGTCTCTTAACGTGAGTAATGTTCGACGATCAGCTTCTCGCTGATCGGCATTGTCAGATCAGCGCGCGCCGGCAGCGCCTTGAGCGCGCCGCGGAATTGCTCGCGCTCGAGAATCATCCAGGGCGGCACGCCGCGCCGCTGCGCCAACTCGACCGCTTCCACCACGACCTTCTTCTGCCGGCTCTTCTCGGGGATACTGACCGACTGATTCACTTCCAGCAGAAACGACGGAATCGTGACCGCCTTGCCGTCAACCTGGACATGGCCGTGACGCACCAGTTGGCGCGCCTGCGCCAGCGAGCTCGAGAAGCCCAGCCGGTAGACCACCTGGTCGAGCCGCCGTTCGAGCAGCACCAGCAGGTTCTCACCGGTAATCCCCGGCATCCGCTCGGCGAGCTCGAAGTAATGCGAAAACTGCCGTTCCAGCAGGCCGTAGATACGCTTAACCTTCTGCTTTTCGCGCAGCCGGATGGCAAACTCCGAAAAACGGGTGCGCGCCTGGCCGTGCGCGCCCGGCGGATAATTGCGCCGCTCAATCGCGCATTTATCCGAATAGCAACGTTCGCCCTTGAGGAAGAGCTTCAGCCCCTCGCGCCGGCACAGCCGGCATACCGGACCGAGATTTCTCGCCACCTTGCTCTCTGCTCCCTGACCGGCTCAGACCCGCCGCCGCTTGGGCGGCCGGCAGCCGTTATGCGGAATCGGCGTTACATCCTTGATTGACACCACGTTGAGTCCCGTCGCCTGCAAGGCACGCACGGCCGATTCACGGCCGCCGCCGGGACCCTTCACATAAACGATGACCGCGCGCATCCCGTATTCCGACACCTTGCGGGCCGCCGCCTCCGCCGCCATCTGGGCCGCGAACGGCGTGCCCTTGCGCGACCCCTTGAAGCCGACCGCGCCGGCGCTCGACCAGCCGACCACCAAGCCCTGCGGATCGGTTATCGTAACGATCGTATTATTGAAGGTCGCGTGCACATGGGCGATCCCTTCGGGCACACTGCGCCGCGTACGCCGTCGCCGCGGTGCGGCCGGAGCCGCCGCCGCGCCGGCCGCTGTGGGCGCCGCCGCTCCAGCAGCCGCCCCCGGCGCCGCCGGAGTCTCCGCTGCGCGCGGCTGCTGTGCCGCGCGGGTCTCTTTAGTTTCGTCAGCCATTCAGTTTCCAGCCTTCACAGTTGGTCTCGCTCCGGCGCACTTATTTGGGTGGCGCCTGCTTCTTGCCCGCGACGAGCTTGCGGGGTCCTTTGCGCGTTCGCGCGTTGGTATGGGTCCGCTGGCCGCGCACGGGTAGTCCCCGGCGATGACGGACGCCCCGATAACTCCCCAGGTCCATCAGCCGCTTGATCGATTGCTGCACCTCGCGGCGCAAATCGCCTTCGACCTTGTAGTCCGCGTCCAGCACGTTACGAATCCGCACCTGCTCTTCGGCGGTCAGCTCGTCGCTGTCGCGGCTCGGCTCGACGTTGGCCTTGGCCAGAATTTTGAGCGCGGCCGCGCGGCCGATCCCGTACACATACGTGAGCGCGATTTCCATCCGCTTGTTACGTGGCAGTTCAACTCCCGCGACACGTGCCATGCGCGTTTCTCCCTCTTAACCCTGCCGCTGCTTGTGGCGCGGATTCGCGCATAGAATGCGAATCACGCCCTGCCGGCGAACCACTTTGCAGTTCTTGCAAATCTTCTTTACTGAAGCGCGGACTTTCATTTCATTCCCTGTTCAGCATTCCCTGTCAGCGGCACTGCCCGGTAACCGCCTTAACGCATCCGGTACGTGATTCGGCCGCGCGTCAGATCGTATGGTGAGAGTTCGACCGTCACCTTGTCGCCCGGCAGAATCTTGATGTAATGCATGCGCATCTTGCCCGAGATATGCGCGAGCACGCGATGTCCGTTTTCGAGCGACACCCGGAACATCGCGTTCGGCAATGCTTCGAGCACCGTTCCGCTCACTTCGATTGCGTCGCCCTTGGACATTAATTCAACTCGACTTCAGCTCGCAGCTTCAACTCGCGAGTCCAACTCGCTGAGAATCTCGGGCCCCGCGGCCGTAATCGCGATCGAATGTTCGAAATGGGCCGACAGTTTACGATCAGCGGTAACCGCCGTCCAGCCGTCGTCCAGAATCTCCAGATGCGGCGTGCCCTGATTCACCATCGGCTCGATCGCCAGCACCATCCCTTCCTGCAGACGCGGATTCGGCATCCCGGCCCGGAAGTAATTCGGCACCTGCGGATCCTCGTGCAAGCGGCGGCCGATCCCGTGACCCGCGAATTCCGTGACCACCGAAAAGCCCGCGCTCTCCGCGGTCCGCTGGACGGCCCGCGCGATATCGCTGATCCGATTGCCGGCGCGCGCCTGCTCGATTCCGGCGTAGAGCGCGTCGCGCGTCACCCGCATCAGACGTCGCGCCTCGTTCGAGACGTGACCGACCGCGATCGTCCGGGCCGCGTCACCAAAAAACCCCTGGTACGAAACGCCGAAGTCGAGCCCGACGATATCGCCCGCCTTGAGCTTGCGTCCCGCCTTCGGGATACCGTGGACGATCTCTTCATTGATCGACACACAAAGACTGTGTCGATACTCGACGTCATGCGGGCGGTACCCCTTGAAAGCCGGGCGGGCGCCGGCCTGACGGGTCATTTCCTCCGCGATGCGATCGAGTTCGAGCGTGCTCACGCCGGGCTTCGCCGCCGCCACGAGCTGCACCAGCACCTCGGCGACAATCTGGCTCGCCTTACGCATCAGGGCCAGCTCTTCCGCATTTTTGAGCGTGATCACGCCAATAATTCCGCTTCGGCCCGCGTTATTTCAGGCCAAGCGCGCCAAGAATCCGCTGCTCAATCGCCGCGGGGCTGCCCGTTCCTTCGATTTGCGCCAGCAGACCGAGCCGACCGTAATGATCGAGCAAGGGCCGCGTCGCGGTGGCGTAGACCTCCAACCGCGCGCGCACCGTATCCTCGGCGTCGTCATCGCGCTGATAGAGCTCACCGTTACACGAATTGCACATGTCCATGTTACGCGGCGGATCGTAGATTATGTGAAACATCGCCCCGCATTTCCGGCACGTCCGCCGCCCGGAAATCCGCTTGATCAGCTCTTCATTGGGCACGTTGACCGCGACCACCTTGTCCAGGCCGATACCGCGATCACCGAGCATCGTAGTCAGGATCTCGGCTTGCGCCACGGTCCGCGGAAACCCGTCAAGAATAAACCCGTCGCGGGCATCCGGGCTGTCCAGCCGCTCACCGATCAGGCCGAGCACGAGCGCGTCCGGCACCAGATCGCCTTTATCCATGAAGCGCTTGGCCTTGAGCCCCAGCTCGGAACCGGCGCGCACGGCGGCGCGCAGCAAGTCGCCGCTCGCTATCTGCGGCGCCTTGAGCCTGAGCTCCAGCATCCGGGCTTGCGTGCCCTTACCCGCTCCGGGCGGACCCAATAGAACCAGTCGCACTTGTCTTATCCTCTAGCGCCCGCGCGAATAGCTCCCGCGCTGGCGCGAATATCTCTGATGTCCTTCGTCAAGCGGCGCGCCCCTTACGCGATCCGCCACTGCCGCCGCCGCGCGGGCCGCGTCGCATGAAGCCCTCGTAGTTCCGCGCGATCAGATGGGTCTGGATCTGCGCGGTCGTGTCCAGCGCCACGCCCACCACGATCAGCAGGGCCGTGCCCCCGAAATAAAAGGGCACATTGAACCGCTCAATCAGCAAAGTTGGCAACACACAGACCGCGCTCACGTAAATCGCGCCGCCCAACGTGATACGCGACAGCACCCGGTCGATATAGTCCGCGGTGAAGCGCCCCGGCCGAATGCCCGGAACGAAGCCGCCATGCTTCTTCAAATTGTCGGCAACGTCAACCGGGTTGAAAGTGACCGCTGTATAAAAATACGCAAAAAAGACGATCAGCGCGACGTAGATCAGATTATAGATCAGACCGCCAGGGGTTAAATAGGTACTCACAAGCTTGCCTATCGTCCCCGGCAGAAAGCTCGCAACCGTCGCGGGCATTACCAGCAACGACGACGCGAAAATCGGCGGAATCACCCCCGACGTATTGATCTTGAGCGGCAGATGACTCGTCTGACCACCATACACCTTGCGTCCGACCACCCGGCGCGCGTAACTGATCGGAATCCGCCGCTGTCCCGTCTCGACGTAGACGATACCGGCGGTGACGCCAATCACCACCAATATAATTATTATAAGCACGAAGATGCTCATTTCACCTTCGCGCACATAAGTTACGGTAGTGCCGAGCGCGCTGGGCAGCCGTGCGATAATCCCCGCCATGATGATCAGCGAGATCCCGTTGCCGACCCCGCGCTCGGTAATCTGCTCGCCGATCCACATCACGAAGATCGTACCCGCCGTCAGCGTGATCACGGTCATCGCGATAAACGCGGGCCCCGGATGGTACACGAAGCTGCCGCCACCGTCGGCCGGCGCCTTCTCCAGCCCATAGGCAATAAAGCCGCCTTGCAGGATCGAAAGGCCGACCGTGCCGTAACGCGTGTACTGGCTGATTTTGCGGCGCCCCGCCTCGCCTTCCTTGTACAACTCGTCCAGATAGGGCCAGCCAATCTTCATCAGGTCGAGAATAATCGCGACCGAGATGTAGGGCATGATCCCCAGCGCGAAAACCGAAAAATGCTGCAGGCCACCGCCCGAAAACAGGTTTACCCAGCCAAACAGCGTACTCGACATCCGGTCGAAGAAGGCGGCCAGCGCCTGCCCGTCGATCCCCGGCGTCGGCACCGCGACGCCTAGTCGATAAAGGGCTAGCATCGCGGCTGTGAAAAGCAGCCGACGGCGCAATTCCGGGATGCGCGAGGCGTTGGAAACCCCTTCAAGCATTCAGCTGTTGCGGACCCTCGATCAGCTCCGCGGCGCCCCCTGCGGCGATAATCTTGTCCCTTGCGCTCTGGGAAAAGGCGTGCGCGCGGATCGTCAAGCGACCCGTGATCGCGCCGTCACCCAGAATCTTGATCAGCCGGCCGGCCCGTACCAGCCCGCGCTCGGCCAACGCTGCGGGATCGACCGCCGTACCCTCGGCAAACCCCGTCAGATGCTTCAGGTTAACTTCCTCGAACTCCTCGCGCCGGGCCGCATTCTTCTGCAACCGCCGAAAGCCACGTTTCGGCAGGCGGCGCTGCAGCGGCATCTGCCCGCCTTCGTAAGTTGGCGGCGTATTACCACCCGAGCGCGAGCCACGGCCCTTATGACCCCGGCCCGCCGTCTTGCCGTGGCCCGAGCCGATGCCGCGTCCGATCCGCTTCTTGCGTTTGACCGCGCCCGCCGCGGGTTTCAGTTCATTCAGTTTCATCGCGTGCCTGATTCTTCCGAGCTCGTGCTTTGTTCACGGCCCGCCTTATTCCTAATCTCAACCGTCAGAGGGAAGCTCGGTCACCAGATGGGCCACGCGGCGCACCATCCCGAGCACCTCCGGGGTGCGCGCGAGCTTGCGGCTGCTGCCGACTTTGCCCAGCCCGAGCCCCTTGAGCGTCTGCCGCACGCGATCCTTGGTGCCGATCGGACTCCGCACCAGCCGTACATGAATTGTTTCAGCCATCGCCTCTGCTCCCTGCTCAGCTATGCGACCGTTCAGGCCGGAGCCGGCGCCGCGGCCGCCGGAGCCTCAACCGCGCGCAGCTTGGCCACATCGGCGGGATTGCGCAACTCGGTCAGCGCTTCCAGGGTCGCCTTGACCAGGTTATGCGGATTGGACGAACCCAGCCGTTTCGTCAGGATATTGCGGATACCCGCCAGTTCGACCACCGCGCGCACGCCACCCGCCGCGATCACCCCCGTGCCTTCGGCCGCCGGCCGCAGCATCACTTTGCCCGCCCCGAAATGGCCGAGCACCTGATGGGGAATCGTGCCCTCGCGTATTGGCACTCGAATCAGGCTCTTCTTGGCCCGTTCGACCCCTTTGCGAATCGCCTCGGGCACTTCGTTAGCCTTGCCCAAACCGAAACCCACCAGACCATTCTGGTCGCCCGCCACTACCAATGCGCTAAAACTGAACCGCCGGCCGCCCTTGACGACCTTGGCGACACGATTGATATGGACCA
>Ga0181523_10003478_pt1 | contig 14313 bp, 12 predicted proteins | sample PEATcosm2014_Bin_43_FD_119752 | JGI IMG/M metagenome (GOLD analysis project Ga0181523, IMG submission 119752) | Peatland microbial communities from MTU Mesocosm Facility, Houghton, MI, USA - PEATcosm2014_Bin05_30_metaG | ecosystem: Environmental > Terrestrial > Soil > Wetlands > Peat | place...
CATCGAAGGATTCGCCAATTGCACCAACATCGGGGAGTGCGAAGCCGCCTGCCCCAAAGAAATCAAGCTGGAGGTAATTGCCCGCACCAACCACGATTACATCAAAGCCTCCTTTGTCGAGCGCCCCGATTCCACTAGCGGCGGTCAGCCCGTAGACAGTTCGCCCGGTTAGTACACAAGTAACGAGGTTGCCTTGGAGAACTTATCAAGAGTTGAAGAGTTGAGCTGCGCCCGTCATTTGAATCGGTCTGCTTCGGGTGCAACGATCGCCATCGATTTTCAACAGGTTTCCGTTCATCGAAAACGAGCCAAATAGCACTCTTGGTTCATCTAACTAACGCTAAGCTCGCACTGGTATCCCAACTCAATTGCCAACCCTCGGAGGCGTGACCGTGAATAGTGAGGCTCTTTGCCGCTTCTGCAGGCGGCACTTACCGAAGGCGGTCAGGGCTTGACCGAGATCAATCCTAGCTTTACGGCAAATAAGACCATGTCGGCATTGCTCCTAAGGTTGAATGATTGCTGGATGTGGTGTTTGTGGAACTCCACAGTTTTCTGGCTCAAACCCAAGAAACCAGCGATCTGCTTGATGGATCGCCCCTCAGCGTACAACTGAACAATATCTCTTTGTCGCGGGGTCATTTCCTTCGAGAACTGCCGGGCCCTCCCCCTCGCCTCAACCCAGTCTTCAGCTCTCAACTTGGGAGTTAAATATGGCTTTCCGTGCAAGACGACGTCGATCGCCCTTAACAAGTCCTGTCCCGTCGAATGCTTCAGTACAAATCCGACTGGGCCAAGTTCTAGAGCCGCGGCAGCGAGATTTGGGTCATCACGCATCGTCAGGAAGATGAACTTGATATTGGAAGCTAGTTCTTTGATTCTCCGAGCCGCATCTAGCCCATTTAAGAGCGGCATACCGACATCCACAACAATCACGTCCGGCCGGAGTCGCATGGCGTCCGCCAGCATAGCGTGGCCGTCTAGGACTACCCCTACAACGGTATAAGTCTTCTCCAGATAGATTCGTAATGTTTCAGCGAACATAGCGTGGTCATCCGCGATCAGGAAACGGGGGCTTTTCTCATGCGAAGACGCAGTTTTCACGGCGAGTCTCTCCTGGGCAGTCACGGTGGCATTTACAATCGAGTTCATGCGGGCCGACCTGACTGAACTCCTGCGAAATGCCACACGTATTTTCAGGGAATACTTGCGCCATGGCCCTGCCGGGGCAATTGTCAAAAGTAACAGGTAGTGGCCAAGATAGAGGGATTTGTTGACGCGCAAACGGTGATTGATCCCGGCCGAAAGCTGACTTTTTCTTGCATCTCTCGGACTTACACGAGTTAGGGGTTTCTCAGTTCCTCTTGTAGGGCTTAAGCGGGATTTTAGCGCATTAGTTCGCCGCACTACCTACATTTCCCCCGGAAGAACGTACTCTGAACCGAACAGCTCCAAGCCACTGAACTGGGGATTCCCCTAGTTGTCTGGAAACAGAGAATAGGTTGACCCTATGCCTTGGATAAGCTTCACTCCGACGCTCGCAAGGCTACGCGCGCCCACGATTGGCGTCGCGAGGCAGCTAATTAATTTTTCCGATGCAAACGCAAGAACAATCTGCTCGAAGCAAGGCTCGCACATCATGACGGAACCCAATTTGCTGGACGAAACTCCCGATTTTTCTTTAGTACTAGGTGGCCCGGTCTTCCAGTTGTTTAGGAGGTCGCATCTCGCTGGGGACTCCCTTGAACTTTTGCATCGCCGGATGGTCATTCTGACCTTGGCCGCATGGCTGCCGCTGTTGCTCCTCGCCTATTTCGGTTCTTCGGTCGCAAGTGTTGCTCGGCTGTCTTTTCTTCACGACATTGAAGTGCACGTCCGATTTCTCATTGCACTTCCGGTCCTGATTGTTGCTGAGCTTATTGTTCATCTACGGATACGTCCCGTTGTCCGCCGGTTTGTCGAGCGTGGTATCGTTTTGCCTGAGGACCTTCCACGCTTTCGCAGCGCCATCGAATCCGCGATCAGACTGCGCAACGCTATCCCCGCGGAGGTCGGATTATTGCTTATTGTTTATACACTGGGCCTGTGGTTCTGGCACGGCCGCGTTGCCGTCACCGCCGCGACGTGGTATGCGAAGCCTGGCGGGCCTTGGAACCTGACCCCTGCTGGCTTCTGGTACGTATTCGTCAGCATACCGATCGTCCAGTTCCTCCTCCTGCGCTGGTACCTGAGGCTGTTCATCTGGTATCGCTTTCTGTGGCAGACCTCCAGAATAAACCTGAGACTCATTTCAACTCATCCTGACCGCGCTGCCGGGCTTGGTTTCCTGGGCAAGAGTGCTTATGCCTTTGGCCCAATTCTGTTCGCACAAGGTACCTTGCTCGCCGGTGTGGTTGCCAGCCGCGTTCTCTATCAAGGGGAAAGCCTACTGTCCTTCAAATTGCAGATCGCTGGCTTCATCGCTTTCTTCGTCTTCGTCATTCTTGGTCCACTCCTAATGTTCTCCCCTAAGATGGGCCAGGCAAAACGGAAGGGACTGGCTGACTACGGACTGCTCGCTCAGCGTTACGTCGAACAGTTCGACGAAAAATGGGCACCCCGGACTCCCTTCCCTTCTGACGAACTTCTCGGGGCTGCAGATATCCAGTCGCTGGCCGATCTCGGTAACAGCTATGCTCTTGTCCGCGAGATGCGCTTGGTCCCCTTCGGACTTGAGGACATCTCACGGCTGGCTGCTGCCACTGCCGCTCCCCTCTTACCTCTCCTGCTTACGATTTTTTCCCTTGAGGAGCTGCTCCTCCGGATCATCAAAACGGTGTTTTAAGGATGCTTTAGGCCGGAACTGCAAAGGGCAGCCGGTTTGATTTCTAGGAACAAACAAAAGAAATGGAGAACGATTGGAGACACTTACCATACGATGCAGGGAGGCAAGACCGTAGGACCCACCCCAAAACTGAGGACATATTTCCGGGCCCCAGATGTGCCGCTCTTCAGGTACCTGTTGATAAGCCCTTTCAAATCAAGAAATCGTACTAGACAAATTTCTGGCTTTGGCGACGCGTCAAAGACGCAGTCAGGGCCTCTCGGCACTTAGCACCGTGGCAGCTTAAATCGAGCCGCGAAATGCGGCCATTGGGATGGCTAGTGCCTTTTTTAGGGTTTCTTTTGCTGACAAGTTGAAAGTGACAAAAATCACATCTTAAGTCGCCGCATTGGAGTACCAACGTACCAACAAATTGGTTGCTCGTTTATTCGCGGCCTCCTATCGCCATAGGTTGTCCGTCAACGTTAAGGGAGATTTGAGTCATATGGCTCAGGCCCATCTGGACAACTGCTAATGGCAAGGTCAATTGAACGGAGGTTGTCCAGCAGTGAAGGTAACTCTGAAACATATTCTTGCGGCGGTGCTTGCCTGCTTCTTCGCGCCTGGAACATTTCTTTTTGCACAGCAAGCTCCTAATATCTTCACTGGCAGCCGCGAGGTCCTTTACGCCCAATCGAATTTCCTGCGTTCCATCGATCAAGTCTGGATTGCTCCTCTCTTTCCGTCTTTGCACGGGGCAAACTTTTCAGATATGCCGAGCACGAATTTGCTGTCAGGGACCATTCCTGGCGACAAACCTCCCAAGGACTCAACCGATTTGGACATTCGTCCCAACCCTCAGGGCGCGGACTTTCGCGGCAACTCCGGCATCCATTTCCGCTGGGGTCCTGCGATCGGAGAATCCCTTCTCTACACCGGGATCATGCACACCTTCGACATCACCACCGAGGCTGGTACGCGCGACGCTCTGAACGGCCACTGGTTCCAGGATTACACGCGATCGGTATCGGAACTCCACGGATGGAGCGACAGCGACACTTTCATGGCACCCTATGTCGGCCATCCCATCGAGGCTCCATCTTTGCATTCATCGAACGGCAGAATGATCCGAAATACCACCTCATTCAATGGGGTGACGGGCGCGAGTATTGGGTGAGCATGCTCCGGTCGATGGCCTATTCCGCGGTCTGGCACACGCAATGGAAAATCGGGCCCGCCAGCGAGGCGTCCATCGGAAACGTAATGTTGCATGCTTCCCCTGGCTTCATCACCCTGGTGGATACCCCGACGCTTGGTTTCTGCACGATGCTGGCAGAAGATGCGGCTGACCGTTACCTGATCATGGGGCTCGAAAATCGCACTGCCAATCGAGCCATCATTATTCTTGCCCGGGGCTTTCTGAATCCCGGCCGCACATTTGCCAACATGATGGCCTTCCGGCCTCCTTGGGTTCGCGATACGCGTCCAAATCTTTTCGGTGCAGACTACGAAATTCGCAGGATGCTTGTCGAGGACTACAAGAACGGAGACGGTGAAAAGCCTTTCGTTTTTGTTAAAGATACATGGAAGCTGGCCGGGGTGGAATTTGTGCATCCGCATTCGAAGGAAGCCGACATTGAGCTGACTGCCTTCCCCTACTATGAAACTTTTCTTGGAGGCGGTTCCTGCATTGGCGGAGGAGGAACCGGCTCGGCCCGGGTCAGTCCGACTCTTCAGGTCCTTACAGAAGTCAGTGGCTGCCTGATCATGCACCAGCCGCAATCAAACATGAGCGCCGATTCGCTCTTCTACGGCGGGGGCTTCCGTTGGACGCCGAGGGCGGCACACCGCTTCTCACCGTTCGGTCAGTTCCAGTTTGGCGGAAGAAAAGTCACCGCGGAGGTCGACAACCTGGAGTTGAAGAAAGAACTTCTGAAAGAGTGGAACAATGGAAACGGCACTCTGGGGCACTACCCAATGCGCAGCGCCTGGTCGGTAGAGACTGCACAAAATGGCCCCAGCATTGCCGCCGGCGGTGGATTTGACTGGGTGGTCACGCGCCCCTTTGCGTGGCGGATCCTCAATCTCGAGTACACGCGTTCCTGGATGGATGATGTCGGTCAGATCCATCCCCGGCAAGGTTTGAAAATCTCGACTCAGGCCGTAGTCCGCATTGGCACTTGGTAGTGCCGAGCCCGGTTAGACTCGGGATTCGACTGCTCATTTGTTCTGTATTCGCCATGGCTATGCCGCACGATTGGGTCGTTCTGTTCCAGGATTTGTCGTTAGGCTACATATGCAGTGCGTTGCGTCAATAGCATGGTATGCGTTATGTCACTTGCCGCTCTTGGGTGGCTTCTGGGACTCAACCTGAGTTCATATCACCTACACGAAGCTCTTGTTTGCTGGCTGTTCTTCAGTCTGGTGTTTATCTCGTTGGCTCTTGTAATATTGGCTGGCGCACTCGTTTGCTATGCGGGTAAATGTGTCATCGCTCGGGCAAGCAAGGCAGCGCGAGTGACACCGAAAGTCACACTCAGTTCTCCCGAAATTCAACTGAAGATAATCCCTGCCGGAGGGAAGCTGAACTGAGTTTCATGCAAGCAACCAGGTGAAACCGGAAATCGCCGATTTCATTTCATCGAACAGCCAAATCAGTTCCTGGACATTGGAGACCTGGAGGCCGAACTTCAAGTCAGCAACGCACTGAAACTACTAACCCCGGCCTACCTTTGAAGTACTGATATCTCCGATTTATGCTGCGTCTACCAGGCGCTAGACGAGAAATGTGAAATCGACGCGCTCGCCCAGGTGCGCCTTTTGAGCCGACGACATGACAAGCAAATGAGTCTCTAACTAATTGGCGGAAATGATGAGCTGGGTGTCAGCATTGCCGCACATGCCGTACACAGTGCCGGGAGTGCAAGCCCCAACTGAGTAAGTGTAGCAGCCAGGATGCTTCGCGGTGACGGTGATCGGGCGATCGGAGCCGCCTATGATGGAACTATCGTGATCGAAAGGATTGGCAGTGCCAAAATCGACGATAAATCCAGTGTTCCTGGAGCCACTCATGAACGTGACGGTGGTGCCAAGTTTAATGCAGAACGCTTTGTTGGACTTGGCATCGGGGATGCTCGGCGTCGCCGTGGCATAGTTGTGACCACTGCGCCTGATCTCTATGGAGCAGGGTGTGGAAGCGGAGCCGCAGGTATTCGCCTCCGCACAAATACTCGCTGGATTAGAAGCTGAGCAGACGTCACCTTTAATTTTCTTCTTTGTGTCCTTGCCAACGATGAAACTCGTCAAGAGAAGCGGCAATACCAACAGACTAAAGAGAATTGGGAGATAGCGGTGAATCTTCATCAAAAACCTCTCGCGAAAGAGATGAATACAACCGGTAACCGCATTTATCGTGGAGTAGCTACCGTAAATGCCTCCATGAACGTTTCTACCATTCCTACTGTAGGGTGCCGGCCTTGTTCCAATCGATAATGTTGACCAGCTTCCAAGGATTCTTGCGGAGCTGGAACTCGAGTTGCCCCTCTTTGTTTATGACGAACTGGGTCGCTGGATAGAGGACTCCGCCGCTCTTATCCTTGTCGGAATCGTTAATCTCGATCTCACCCGCAGTCAAGTTAAATTGTTTGGATTCTGTGTCGTAATAGTTTTCACCGAATCTGACCAGGCGGTTGGTGACGAAGCGAATCCTTCTACCTGTTGGCGTTTGGATGAGCCGGATGAAACTAAGGTCGTAGCCAATCGTGCCGGTGATCGCAATACGGCCGACGGATTTCATCTTATTGAGTGCATTTACCAAACCCTGATTCTGGCCCTTCTTGAAGGCATCAATAAGAATTTGTCTATCTTCTTCCGTCGAGTATTCGTAGATGATTACCTTTACGTTGACGTTCTGTCCCAGCTGCGTACTTGTACCCATAGCTGTCGCATCGATCGTCTCCACTTTTCTGTCGTCCGCAGAAAAAGCGAGTGTGATCGCCGTGAGTAGTATTGCAGTGAGCAATAATCCCCCAAAGCGCAATTTGTGAATGCTGGATTTATCTGCGCTGTTGCGTGCCATAGTTTTCTCCTTACCGGTGCCGACTGGACCTAATTGCGAACAACATCCATCCGACCGTTATCCCGAACTCCGAGGACCCGATCAACACACCCTATAATAGTAGGATAACTCTAGTCCTTGTTGTTGGGGTATGTCTGATTTGTCCCTCCGGCGTAGGGTAAGAAGGCACTCCTTGGGCCGCAAGGCCGACTCCCAGGCTTGGTCATCCGCCTCATACGCTCGATAGGCGAGACGGCCACCATGCCGCGTGACCTCCCGGCCCACCGTCGAGGCCTGCGTTTTTGTGTCAATTCTGGCCTGAATGATTTCTATGGAGTGATCGACAATGGCCTGGTGATCGATCAAGGTTTTCCATCAACCACACCTCGGAGTTCTCCTCGCTTCTAACGCTGACGATAATCTCGTGTCCGTCGGGGCTACGCTGGCACCGCCATAGTAGGCAACATCACCGGGCAAGGTCGCATTGCCGCGCCCGAGTTGCGAGATCCGATTTTCGGGTATTATGCCTCGGGTAATTACGTCCGTCAGAACATGCTATAGGCCCACCTGGTTCAAAATTGGAACATTCTTCTTGGTTGGATTTTGAGCGCTCCCATCGGGCCGAGCGACTAAGTTTATGGGAATCAACACCAGGAGCATTAAGATCCATTGTGACCATGCTCTTGGTTTCCAACTCGAACTGGGCCCACTCGATTGAAATAAAAAACCGCAAAGAATTAAAAGGCATACAAAGATGGCAAAGCATCAGAGTTCTGGCGCAGGCAAGTTGTGGAGGCTAATCATGGCTCCGTAACTTATGCCTTCTTTCGCTTCAATTTTCGAGAATCGGATGGTAAATTTGTCGAACCTGGCGCGATCTAACCAGAGGCAGTCTTCTAGCAAATGTGAAGATTAGCTCGTATTTCTGTACAATCTTCTCCTCCGGCAAGGGATAACCGGAGTGCCAATATTCATGAAACGGCCAATTGCTCGGGCGCCCAAGTTACTTGCCCTCATGCTGTTTTTTGATCTTATTGGTGTTGCCGCCAGCTACGCGGACAATGGCCCGGAAATTTCTCATGAGGCCATGAAGCTGAATCAGCGCGGCCTCGACCATCTCCATAAGAAAGAATACGACCAGGCAATCGTTAGCTTCCGGGAAGCCCTGAAAGCTCAGCCGGAGTATTCCGAAGCCCTCGACAATCTGGGCAAGGCGCTTGAAGCTACGGGGAAGGATGCGGAGGCAATCGCCAACTTCGATAAAGCCATCAAAATCGCTCCGGAAAATGCTGGGGCGTACGCCAACAAAGGCATGGCACTTTTTCATGAGGGAAAATTCGAAGAAGCGGCCGCCGCTTATCGGCAGGCTATTGAACATCACAAGGATTTCTCCGAAGCGCAAAATGGCCTGGGAGCTTCGCTACTGCATGTCGGGAAGAATGATGAGGCGATCACGGCCTTCCGGTCGGCCATTGCCAGCAATTCCAAAAACGTCGATGCGCTGGGAAATTTAGGCGCGGCGTTGCTCGCTGAAAATAAGGCTGAGGAGGCATTGCCGTTCCTGCGCAAAGCATACTCGCTGCGCCCGGACTCGCCAGATGTGCTGCACAATTACGCATTGGCACTGGACCAGGCGGGGCAGACCCACGAAGCGATTGCGGCGGATCACAAGCTTACCAGCAAGCACCCGGATCAGCCCGGTCCGTGGGAGCATCTCGGGCATCTCTACTACAAATCGAAGCGGTACGGTCAGGCGGCCGCTGCGTTTCAGAAAAGCCTGACCCTCAAGCCAGACCAGCCGGAGGTGTTGTTGGCACTGGGGCAGACGCAGGCGGACCAGGGCAAACTCAACGAAGCGATCCAGTCTTTTGAAAAGTGCCTGGCACTGAAGCCTGACGAGTTCTACGCGACTTACAATTTGGGTAACGCGTACTACGCGCAGAAGGATTACGAGAAAGCCGCGGCGAGTTACGAGAAGGCCTACGCGCAGAAGCCGGATTACCCGGAGTCTCTGGTGGGGCTCGGCGCCAGTCAGTTAGCCGCGAATAAGTTTGAAGCTGCCATCGCGACGTACCAGAAGCTGGTGACCTTGAAGCCCGATGACACTAATATCCGATTCAATTACGGCACGGCCCTTTTCAACGCCGGGAACTACCAGGATGCCGCTGTACAATACCGCCAAGCTGCGCGTCTCAATCCGGCTTTCGCGCAAGCGCACTACAATCTGGGGATGGCGCTACTTCGCCTGAACGACGCTAAGTCCGCGCAGGCCGAATTTGCCGAGGCTCATCGCCTCGACCCCAACCTCAATTCACCTCTTACCGCAAAATAAAGGACTACACCCCCAGGCCCCAGCAAGTACTTTAATGACCGAACCTGTTTTCTTTCTCGGCTTCTGACGCTAGCGATTTCCCAATCTGTAGGTAATTCCAGAACTCATACCGTAATCGCTGCTCGAAAAGCCGGGAGGTGGCTGATTGTCCCAGTTGCCATAGAAAGAGACGTTCCAGGTAAGATCTCCCCAAAGCTTGACGTAGTATGCCGCGTTGAGATTGGTGTGGATCCGGCCGGGGTCGGAGAGCGCAGGCAGGACATTCATGATGACGTCGAGGTTCGTCTTGTCAAATCGGAACAAATTTATTTTTCCGACAATCAGAGCGGATGTCACCCTTTGGCTGGTGGCCATTAAGAATTGCTCGTGATAGGCAATGTTTTGCCAAGCCACCCCGCCATAGACACTGATCCTGGAGTTATTGGTGTTTTTCAGGTAGCGACCAACGCCACCCCCGAAGGTGGACTGGAGCTGGATGCCTTGCTCGGAGCTTTGTAGGAAGTCCGCGAGGCCTGCGTAGTACCAATTGTTCCAGGGCAAGAGACGCTGAGCGGTAAGTTGACTCTCATTGCGAGTAACAGAAGAACTGCTCGCGTTAGAGGAGAAGGAGGAATTGTAAATAACGGCGGCGGACCAGCGCTCGCGGGGATAAGCGGCATCGGCGGCGAAATCATATTGAGCCGTCTGGTTGCCTTTGTTGTAGATGGAACTGAGGCCGACCTGGCCGTTAAACCGGCGCCAAAAGCTGAGATCAGTTTCTTCCATATAGACAATCTGAGCTTTGTCCAGTTCGAGTTTGCTTTTTGATTCTTCAAAAATTTCAATCTTTGCAGGGCGAGCCTCGGGGCTAGCTGGGGTCGAGAGACTGCCGGAATAGACAAGGCCGTTCTGGGTTTTGACGAGAAAGAGTTGCTTGCTTTCAATGTGGTCGACTTTGGCCCAGTTAATCGAGATAGTGCCGGCAGCGTAATCGAGGCTGATGGACAACGTGTCAGAGTTTAGACCCTTGACTTCGCAAGTCAGACGATCTCCATTGCGCATGACAAGAATGTCTGATTTTTCGCGTGCGGAAATCGGCATGGCAATTACCACCAGAAAACAGAGAAAAAGTAATCTTGAGTTCATTTTCATCATTGTAGGGTTCTCCAGTCGCCCAATGAGCTTCCGCTGACTCTCCGTAGTCCTCCATGAATCAATATAAAAGTCTGCTGTCTTCTGGGGCACAACTGTCAGGTTGCTGCTTGGCGGTAGTAGGATTAAGGTGATGAGCACATCTTGATCCTAGGTTACAGATCGTGACGGTCGTTTGATTTTGCTACTGCAAATTTATAGGTTCCCCATTGGCACTGACCGAGGATTCTGAGTGACCTATTTGGGAGCGTCGGGGTTGTTCCTGCCGATAATCTCCGCGCGGGTCCAATGATTCTGACGTATAGCCCCAAGCTCATACTTCAGGACTCTCGTCGGCCTAGCTCAGCGACCAAACGAGTGTGGTACAAATCGCCAGGAGAATCACTCCCGATGGGATAACCCGAGTTATCAGGACGCCTGCAACGCTCAGGTTCTCTTGAGCGCGCAAACGACCAGCCGTCCAAATCGAGATGCAAAGGGACGGCGGGAGCAACTACGGTTCCAGTAGATCACCGGTTCGCCTAATCCATGAACAAACCGGGACGTTCCTCCACCAACTTCTGATCCTATTTATCGGCAGGCTATCGGGTGACAAGTATTCCTCTCCCTACGACCCAGATCGAGTCGCTGGTCCAGGGACACGAGAATTCCTCAAGTCTGGTACTTTCCCTTATTTGTCGCGGATTGGCAGATCAACGCCTTTTCGGAACGACGCCGAGCTCGACGCTGGTCCAAATCGCTTGGAAGCGAGAACAAAAAATGCCTACACTCCCGCGATGCCCTTATTCTGAAGTACCCGGACTACCACGCGACGGTTTTCTGCTTCGCTCTCTGCTGAATTGTCCTTGCCGATTTGGTGACTCTCCCCCATCGCGCCTGGGGCTAACATGTTGGTAAGCGGAACATGACCCTGTTGGAGCAGAATGTTGGTGACATTATTGGCTCGGTCTTCGCTTAGCTTCTGGTTTAGGGAAGCACTGCCGGACGCCGAAGCATAACCTTTGACCTGGATCATGTAACCGTTCATGGTCTTTGCCTTTTCAGCCAGCGCAATCAGCTGAGGATTGTACTTGGGGTCTACCGTTACCTTGCCGTTGCCAAAATATACGGTTACTTCATCAAGGATGTAGTAGTCGTCGAGCTGCCCGAATCGCGCGGTCGCGGCGGCGATGGCAGCTTTATTGGCTGCGACCTTTTTCTCCTGTTCGGTCAACGCCTCCTGTTGTTGTTTTAGCGCTGCGTTCTGCGCCGCCAGGGCGGCATTCTGCTTTTCTAAGTCCTCTTTGTTCTGCTGGGCCTGCTGAGCGGTCTCGGTCAATCCCGCCTGGATGGCCTGTGCCTGTTCCAAATCGTTGCCTTTGAATCGTATGGTCTTTGCAACGAGCTGATTTTGTTCGTTGTAAGTCCCTTCTACCTTAATGGCAAGTCCCGGAATGAGGGCGGCCATCGACATTTCCTTTTTGCGAGCCTTGAGTGCACCCTGGACCTGAGCGACATCCGTGCTGTCGGTCAGTAGGATGATGACTTTCGGGGAATCCGTCGTCTGCAGAATTATCTTCGCTCCATCTCGTCCTTTAATGACTCCTTCGAGCTTGGTTTGGGCTGAGACTTTGTTGCTCGAAAGTGCGACCAACACCAGCAAAAGGATGAAGATGTAAAAGAACCTCAAAGGTTTGTTACAAGTCATAATTTTCTCCGTTTTCAGTTTTGAGTGCAATCTCGTAATAACTTCTTCTTCGCGAATCACAAGATCGGCCGCAATGGCAAGATCCTCCGCTCTTCCACGGGCGAACGAGCATTCTGGGAAAGCCCGCGCTGCGAGGTATCGAACTCATCTTCGAAATATATCTAGGACAGCGTTAAGCCATACACGATTTTTGCACAACTAGGGAAATCCCTAACCCGGACAATTCATGATTTTAGAAACACAGAAGGCCCCGCTTTCGTACAAATCCGCAATCGTGTCTAAGCCTTTCCTCGTTATAGTCCGTGACCCACTGTGTCACTAAGACTAGCCCAGAGAACGGTCACGGACCGCGGGCCAACCTTGTACGTGTACCTTAAAGACGGTCGGGGCCCTTCGCCATTCCTTGCAGGGCTGCGAGGTGGTCTTCTCGTTCGCGATCTCCACTTCAATCTGCCGCAGCAACGTCACGATCTGTTCCCGCTTATACCTCTTCGTTGGCATATCAGCGCTCCTCCAGAGTGAGATTCTCCCTCACTCCTGCTAGTACACCCCAAACAATTTTCAACCAACCATACGATCCTGCCTTTGCACGGTGCGTTGGTAAGGATCGTTCGCAAATGCATCATGACGCTCGAAAGCGAATGGCTTTCCCTGCGCACGGTTAACATTCCCGCGTATCTAGGGGTTTCCCTAGTTGTCCAAGTACTAGAGTCAATCTACATAAGAGGCTGGTGACACCTCTGACTTATAGGCATGGGGCTGGGTAACTTGGCTTTGCGGACGCGGGAGCCCGGCGAGGAATCGTGTCGTGTGAGAGTCAGCGAACTGGATATTCTGTGTACCTCAATGATTGAACTCCAGAAAGGGGTACTCCGATGAGAGTCAAAATGATTGCGGCGATCCTTGCTGCTGCTTTTCTCTTCCCATTTGCATTGAACGCAGAGGACAAGAACGAGAAAAAAAGGCAGAAATCCCGCAAGATGGCAGCACAGACTTTAGAGGAATTGTACAAGCTTGAACCGACATCTCAGGCAGCGATTCAGAAGTCTGCCGGATATGCGGTTTTCGATAATATGGGGACGAACCTGCTGTTGTTGAGCACAGCCCGTGGCTCGGGCATCGCCATCAACTCCAATACCAAGCAGGAAACCTTTATGAAGATGATCTCGGCTGGCGCGGGAATCGGCTTTGGAGTGAAGGACTATCGCGTGATCTTCATCTTTGAAAACGACAAGGCGCTGGGGCAGTTTCTCGACTCCGGCTGGTCGGGTTCAGCACAAACGGACGCAGCAGCAAAGGCAGGCAGTAAAGGCGGAGCCTACTCAGGGGCAGTTGAAGTTGCACCAGGTGTGTGGGTCTATCAAATAACTAAAAATGGCCTCGCCCTACAGCTGACCCTGCAGGGCACGAAATACTACAAGAACGACGACCTTAACAAAAAAGTAGCTCTGGATCGCTCAGGACCAGGGGAAGGCTACCAGACAAGTTGGTGCTAGTGTGCTGTCCCGGAAATTCGTGGTCTCTGTTCTGCACCGCAAATACTGTCTTATCAGTTGCATTGCGTAATTTATTTAGAACAGTTATTTGCGAGAAAGGACACTATCTTAGAATGTAGAAGTTATTAAACATATTTCTGTGGCAGCGCACTAGATAGCTCTAAGCATTCCATCGGACTGACTAGGTCCGCCGCCTGCGATGGACGATGGGATTGATTCAACGGGTCACACCACTCCCACACCTTTTTTTGAGCAATTAGAGAAGTGCCGCTGGCAATCTTACGCGATCCGTACGAACGTTGTTTTGCAACGATCCCCCAATCGCGAGTCGTTGCCGGAGATTATCGGTTCCAGCGGGGAGATAATCACCATGGACGCGTTCCTCACAACTTCAGGCCTGATTGCTTTGATAACCCTAACGTTCCTTGAGATCGTGCTGGGGGTCGACAACGTCATTTTCATTTCGATTTTGTCGAGTAAGCTTTCGGGATCGCAGCAAGCCCGAGCTCGTCGCTTGGGACTTCTGGCCGCGATGGGGACGCGCATCCTCCTTCTGTTTTCGGTTGTCTGGATCATCCGGCTGACCGCGCCGCTTTTTTACATCCTGGGACGCCCCATCTCCGGGCGCGATCTCATCTTGGTCGGCGGTGGCTTGTTTCTGCTCGCGAAGGCGACGATTGAAATTCACGAGCGCCTGGAGGGTGAAGAAGGCCATAGTTCGGCACGAGTGCGGCCCTCGTTTGCAGCTGTAATTCTTCAGATCATGGTGTTGGATGTTGTGTTCTCGCTGGATTCAGTCATCACGGC
>Ga0181523_10003481_pt1 | contig 14308 bp, 11 predicted proteins | sample PEATcosm2014_Bin_43_FD_119752 | JGI IMG/M metagenome (GOLD analysis project Ga0181523, IMG submission 119752) | Peatland microbial communities from MTU Mesocosm Facility, Houghton, MI, USA - PEATcosm2014_Bin05_30_metaG | ecosystem: Environmental > Terrestrial > Soil > Wetlands > Peat | place...
AACCACTCCCATACCGCCGCTGCCGAGCTTGTTCAGGATTTTGTAATGCGAGATGGTCTGTCCAATCATATTCGTTGGCGATGGTATGGTACGGGTTTAGAAGCGCTGGGTCAACCAGACTGCGGCCAGACTGCGGCTGTATTGTCAAACCTCTTTAGAAATGTCCCCTTCCTTACCTCAATAGAAATGTCCCCGAAGTGGCGAAGCGTGGCGAAGTGGCGATCATTCCAGGCAATGCGGACAAACCCGCCGCTCAGGTGCTATGATGCCCACCTTGCTTGCAGGTCCAAATGCCCTGCACTCAAGTATCGAGGAGACAAAACATGCCTAAGGTAATTGTCACAGCGCAGGTTCAAGACCCGGTGAAATGGGAAAAGGGCTTCCGGACGCACGGCGACCTGTTCCGAGGTTATAGTCTCCGCGCACCAATCCATTTTACGATCACTGGGAATGAAGTTGCGATCTGCTTTGAGCCTGAGAACCTGGATACGTTTAGGCGATCTATGGAGTCGCAGGCGACGGCCGAAGCAATGGCCTTTGATGGCGTCAAGCGTGAAACCGTGAAGACATTTGTCCTGGACAAGGAGATGAAGGTGTAGAACGGCGATCTTTAGTTCCAGGCGTTATTTCTTCAGACCAGCCTGCCAATTCAGAATTACCGTGTACGGTTCCGGTCGGCTACTCTTGGGAGCCGCCACCATAAATTGGCGGCCGTCCACCGTGCAATCCCATAAAGCACTTAAAGAATCCCCGACCGAAAATCCGCGGGGCTTAGGCTTTCCCGGCTTGAACGATGGATTGGTCGCAATTTCGACGGCCATCATCTGCCCGTCTCGAGCAATGTAATAAAGTTCCCGTCCGTCACCGCGCCAGTTCGGCAACCCTTACGTTTTGGGCGAACGACATGGCGGGCGAATGCGTCTCCAATTAATTGGCGGAAATGATGAGTTGGGTGTCAGCGCTGCCGCACATGCCGTAAACAGTGCCGGGAGTGCAAGCTCCAACTGAGTAAGTGTAGCAACCGGGATGCTTCGCGGTGACGGTGATCGGGCGATCGGAGCCGCCTATGATGGAACCATCGTGATCGAAAGGATTGGCAGTGCCAAAATCGACGATAAATCCGACGTTCCTTGAGCCACTCATAAAGGTGACGTTAGTGCCAACTTTAATGCAGAAGGCTTTGTTGGACTTGGCATCGGGAATGCTCGGCGTCGCCGTGGAAGAGCTGCCACCGCTGCGCCTGATCTCTATGGAACAGGGCGTGGAAGCGGAGCCGCAGGTATTTGCTTCGGCACATATACTGGCTGGATTAGAAGCCGAGCAGACGTCGCCTTTAATTTTCTTCTTTGTGTCCTTGCCAACGATGAAACTCGTCAAGAGAAACGGCAAGGCCAACAAACTAAAGAGAATTGCGAGATAACGGTAAATCTTCATTAGGCACCTCACGCCGAACAGATGAATACGGCCCGTAACCGGATTTATCGTGGAGCAGCTATAGTAAATGCTTCCACGAACATTTCAACCATTCCTACTGTAGGGTGCCGGCCTTGTTCCAATCGATAATGTTGACGAGCTTCCAAGGATTTTTATTGAGCTGGAACTCAAGCTGCCCCTCTTTGTTAATGACCAACTGGGCCGCTGGGTAGAGGACTCCACCGCTCTTATCCTTGTCGGAATCGTTAATCTCGATCTCACCCGCAGTCAAGTTGTATGCTTTGGTTTGTGTGTCGTAATATGCTTCAGCGAATCTGACCAGGCGGTTGGTGACGAAGCGAATCTTTCTGCCCGTTGGCGTTGGGATGAGCCGGATGAAACTGAGGTCGTAGCCAATCGTGCCGGTGATCGCAATACGGCCAACGGACTTCATCTTGGTAAGCGCATTTACCAAACCTTGATTCTGGCCCTTCTTGAAGGCATCAATGAGAATTTGTCTGTCTTCTTCCGACGAGTACTCATAGATGGTCACCTTTACGTTGACGTTTTTACCCAACTGCGTGCTGGTGCCCATTGCAGTGGCGTCAATCGTCTCCACTTTCCTGGCATCTTGGGAAAGAGCGAGTGTGACCGCCGTCAGTAGAAGCGTAGCGAGTAGTAGTCCGCCGTAGCTGAATTTGCGAATCTTGGATATATCTGCATTGTTGCGTCTCATCGTTTTCTTCCTATCCGTGCCAGGTAAACACACCTGCGAGCAAAATTCGTTCGACCCCGCACCAAGCCTCGAAGATGCAATTAACCTCGGCTAGTGTCCGTAGGTGAAACGCTAGTTCTTATGGCTGGAGTGTGTCAACCAGAAATACCCCTATTCACTCAATAGAGCTCATTAATGAGTGCAAAATCTCTGTCTACTTCCCTGATTAGTCGGATTACCGGAAAGGTGGGGTCTAGTACCCATGTTTCCGGTAAGACCTCATGCGCCGTTGGCGCACCACCGAGCATGAAAATAGAGTTCAGCGGGCTTGTCTGTAGTGACGGGTCAGTCTGTGGTACAAGCAACGCTGGATGGCGGTTGCTTGGAGGTCGCTGTTGGCAACAATTATGGGAGTCCGGTGAATCGCGGTTGACCAATAAGTGGCGCAAGCCCCGGACTTCAGGCCGGGGTAAGCCACGTAAATAACGATATAGCCTGCTGTTCGATTTTGCATTTCCTTCTCTCGAGCCGTGCGCCGCCACAGGATGCAGCGAAGTAAGAAGGCGACCACAGGGTCTGGTTCCAGTCGCACTTGCCGATTCGAGGCCAGCGGCCGAGTAGAACATAGCTCGAGGCCCCTATTCGGGAGTTCACCAAGGAGAAGACCAACCCTCGGCGGGTAGTTCCGAGCAGGTGTACGTGGTCGCCCTCCCCGTCCATCCATAGCAACTGTGATTCGAAGTCCCTACCGACCTTGCGAAAGATCTGCCTCCTGTGCCTCGATGGCCTGGCATCCAGGTGGCAGTTGCAAGATTTGGCCACCAAGAGCAGCTGGACATGCTTCACGCAGGTGCAGTATCTGGGTTGTCGATAATCTTTGCTTTTTGTTCGCAGGGCAGATTATCATGCCGCCATGGAACGCCGGCAAGCGTTCAAATTCGAGTTGCTGCCCACGGGCGAACAGCAACGGCAGATGCACAGCTTTGCTGGCTGCGCTCGCTACGTCTTGCGCCAAAAGCGAAAATATCGCTGCGCGAATCGGCTTCTTTGCCTTCGATCTGCTCGGGCGACATGTACTGGATGGTGCCGAGGATGCTGCCGGCGGTGGTCAATGGACTCAGCGGACTGGGGCCGCTCAACGTCGCCGTGAAGGAAGGCGCTGCTCCCGACCCGCTGGCCGCCGTCGGCACGCCCAGCGGTTTGGCCAGCCCAAAATCCAGCAGCTTGGCTTCGGATTTTGTCAGCATAATGTTGCCAGGCTTGAGATCCCGGTGAACCACGCCGGTGCGATGGGCCCTTTCGAGGCCCTGGCCGATCTCGATGCCGTACTTCAGAACCTGCTGCGGTGGAAGTGGCCCCTTGCGCAGGCGGTCGGCGAGGGTTTCGCCTTCGAGAAACTCCATGACCAGGTAGTCGGTCCCGTCCTGGTGTCCTACATCGTAGAGCGTGCAGATGTGGGGATGGTTCAGCGACGAAATGGCCCGCGCTTCGCGCTCGAACCGCTGTTTGGCTTCCGGGTTGGAAGAAAGATGAGCGGGCAGGATTTTGACGGCGACGATGCGGTCAAGGCGAGTGTCCTTCGCTCTATACACTTCACCCATGCCGCCTGCGCCGAGCGGAGATTGGATTTCGTAGGGGCCAAGTTTTGTGCCAGAGGCAAGTGCCATGGGTGCGCGTGATTATAGCCTATACAGCACGTTGCTGCGGCTGCAGCGATTCTGGATGCATTGTCGGCAACCCTTACCTTGGGATTACTTCCTGCTTGCCCGCGACCGAGGCCAAGTTCTTCTGGATTCGGAGGCTCACCCAAGCTGGCGCGCGTGCGGCGGCGGTAGGCGAAGAACTCTCGAGCCGCGTGAAATACGCTGATTCGCCAGAGCACTCACGCGTGAGGCGACCCTGGGGATGCGGCGCCAGCCGCCCGCAGCGCTGTGAGTCTCGTCACAGCCATGGGTTAGCGCAGGGACGTTAAATACTATTGTCGGGCAATTGAATCGCCGATGGCGGCAGCTGTATATACAGAATCCATGGAGGTCGGGAAGACTCCCGCTATCGTAGCACTCCGCGGACTTGGTTGTGTGACGTCGCTACGAGGGCCAGGCAGTGGAGCCCCCGTTGAACTGAGTGCGGACCCCACGGGAAGCTGTGACTAGACGGATTGTTCCCACAGCGGTCCCAGCGAGGGAGGACGATGGAGAACGCAGTCGGCCTAGTGATGACGGGCGGCGGTGCTCGCGGCGCTTATCAAGCCGGTGTTCTCAAACGCATTGGCGAACTGAAACGCGCCCGAACCGAGGGTAATCCTTTTCCGATCATAGGAGGCGCCTCCGCGGGAGCGATTAATGGTTCTGCTCTTGCCACAGGTTGCGGCAATTTTGCTCTTGCAACCGAGCGTATTGCAGAGGCTTGGGCGACTCTCGAACCTTCCGAGATCTTTCACTGTGGTCTCTTATCCCAGGCGCGGAATTCCCTAACCTGGATGCTCGATCTTTCCTTTGGTGGGATTCTGGGGGGAGGCAATGCCCGATCGTTATTAGATGCCACTCCCTTACACCATTTTCTCAATCGGCACCTCGACTGCGACCGGATCCAGGAAAACATCAAGCGCGGGAACCTCTACGCTCTCGCGATCTCCGCGACCAACTACAACTCGGGAAGAAGCTATCTCTTCATCCAGGGAAAGAAGGGCCATCCGATGTGGAAGCGGATCCGGATGGTGACGGTTGCGACCAAGATCACCGTCGACCATGTTTGCGCGTCCTGTGCTATTCCTTTTGTTTTCCAACCGGTAAAACTCAAAACCCCGCGTGGGTCTGCCTTCTTCGGCGATGGCTGTGCGCGCCTGCAACAGCCTCTCAGCCCGGTGATCCGGCTGGGAGCGGGGAAGGTTTTCGCGATCGGCGTCCGCTGCGGAAATAAAGAAAGTCAAGAGGAAGCCACGGATGAGAGACAACCTTCCATCGCGCAAGTGTTGGGGGTTCTCTTGAACGTTATGTTTCTGGACCATCTCGCAACTGACCTCGAGCACCTGGAACATTTGAATCGGTTGCTCAACGATGGCCACATCCAACAGCTTGGGATTGAGGGGAATGAAAAGATACGGTCAGTGAGGACCTTTGTCATCATGCCTTCGGTCAATTTGTCGGATCTGGCGGAACAGCACCAGAGAGACATGCCCGCTCTCATCCAGTACTTTATATCCAGTTTGGGACGAGACGCGGCTTCCTGTGCCGATCTGATGAGCTACCTGCTATTCACATCCAGGTACACGCGAGACCTCATTGAGATTGGCTACCATGACGCCAGCGAACGAATCGAGGAAATCGAAGACTTTCTCTATTCTTCCAAGGAGGGGGACACTGAAAGTCCACTGGCCAGTGTAACCGGAGGGAACGTGCCCAAGGCAGGTTCGGCAGCGAAGCGGAACGGAAACTCGGTCAGAGCCCGCGGTTAATCACCCGCCCGAATGGACGTCACCTATCGATGCGACATGGATCACTGACCAACGTGCGCCGAGGGTGAAAAATGATTTTGTTTGACGCTCACGACTGGAATATCAGCCGTGAAGGTTTAATGACACCTCACGGGGAATCCCGCGCTCGGGGAGGAAATTATGGCCACCGCACCTCGCTACCCTGGTATTCGAGTCACCGCGAACGGTAATCAACTGGTCTCCTACCATACGGAAACACGCATTGCCGATGCCGGCATTTTTTACCCCATCACACCTTCGACCGAATTAGGTGAACTCTATCAACAGTCCTACGCCGAAGGCCGCCTGAATGTTTTCGGCGGCAGCTCCCTGGCTGTGGAAGCCGAGGGCGAGCACGCGGCACAGGGCGGAGCCATCGCGCACTCCGTGTGTGGCAAACGGGTAGTGAATTTCACCTCCGGCCAGGGAATCCTGTACGGCGTCGAGCAGTATTATCATGCGCCAGGCAAGTGCTCGACGATGGTGCTGGAGGTCGTCGCCCGGGCGCTGACCAAGCATGCGCTCAACGTGCACTGCGGGCACGACGATGTCTATGGCGCGCTCGACACCGGATGGATCATTCTGTTCGGCAAAGACGCTCAGCAGACCGCCGACCAGGCGCTGATCCTGCGGCACGTGACCGAACTGAGCCTGACGCCCGGCATGAACTGCCAGGATGGCTTTCTCACTTCTCACCTGGAACGGACTTTCTACAAACACGAATCGGAATTGATCCGCGAGTTTCTCGGCGCGCCCGATGACATTATCGATTGTCCCACAGAAAGCCAGCGCGTTCTTTTCGGGTCGACACGCCGCCGGGTGCCGCGGATGATCGATCTCACCAATCCCGTACTCCTCGGGCCGGTGCAGAATCAGGAACACTACATGCAGGGCGTAGCGGGCCGCCGGAACAACTTTACCGAGCCGATCCTGCGTTTCCTTGAAGAGTCATACGCTAAATTCGGTAGGCTGACCGGCCGCTACTACGGCTTGATTACGCAATACAAAACCGGCGATGCGGATACTGTGTTCGTGTCGTTGGGATCGGCTGCGGAGAACATCGAAGCAGCAGTCGACTATCTTCGCGAGCGCAGAGGCGCAAAAGTCGGGTCGATTCACCTCAATGTCATTCGGCCGTTCCCCGAAGCGGCTGTGGTTACGGCGCTCGCGGGCAAGAAGAATGTCATCGTCCTCGAACGCACCGATGAGCCGATGGCCGGCGATAATCCCATGGGGCGCGACATACGAACTGCCCTCAATAAGGCCTTGCGGACCGATAGCAATCCGGTCCCCGAGGAACTGCCCGCGATTACCGGTGCCCAGATGCCGCGCCTGTTCTCTGGTATCTACGGTCTCGGGTCGCGCGATTTCCGGCCGGAACATATCTTCGGCGCCTACGAATTCGCCACGGGTGCTCGCTCCCGCCAGGACGGCAAGGGCGCGGCGGAGGGAACGTCGTTCTTGGTGCTGGGCATCGATCATCCGTACGCGGTGAAGTCCGACGAAACGCCGTCGCTTCTGCCCGAGGGTGCGGTCGCGGTTCGCTTCCACTCCATCGGCGGCTGGGGCGCGATCACGACCGGCAAGAACCTGGGCGCAATTATTGGCGATCTGAACGACCTGCTCTACGAGCGCGACAAGATTGTCGATGAACTGGGCAATCCGAAAGAGATTATTCACGTCAGCGCCAATCCGAAGTATGGGTCGGAAAAGAAAGGCGCTCCCACCGCTTACTTTATGGTCGCCGCGCCCGAGCGCATCCGCGTGAATTGCGACCTTCGCCATGTCAACGTCGTACTGTGCTGCGATCCCAAAGCGTTCACGCATACCAACCCGCTCGACGGAATGTCCGAGTTCGGCTGTCTGGTGTGGGAATCCGACGAGGAAGGTGAGCAGGCCTGGGAGCGGCTGCCGCTGTGGGCGCGCCGGCAAATTATTGACAAGAAGATCCATGTCTTCACCTTGCCCGGCTTTCAGATCGCGCGCCAGGCGACCGATCGTGCCGACCTTCAACTCCGCATGCAGGGCAACGCTTTTCTGGGCGCGTTCTTCCGGGTCTCGCCGCTGCTTGCGGATTTCCGCATCACGCCGGAGCAGTTCCGCGAGGTCGTCCACCATCAGTATGTGGAGAAGTTTGGGCGGTTCGGCGATGCGGTGGTCAACTCGAACATGGAAGTGATGACGCAGGGCTTCGAGCGCGTGCGCGAGATTCGCGTGGGCGAAATGGAGGCCCCCGACCGGTCAACGTTGCGCGGAGATGCGCTGCTGCCCACCCTGAGCGGTGGAGATGGCGGCGACTGCCACGCCGGATGCCGTTCCGTTCCCATTCCTGCCACCCAGCACGCTCGCACCCCGGTAACGCAAGTCGCGACCTTTAATACCGCATTCCGTGCGGGTCTCGGCTACAACCAGCCGTCCACGGCCTACACCTCGGTCGGAGTCATGGCCGCAGGCACCGGCGACACCGCGTCCAAGTATGTCGCGCGCCGCGAGACGCCCCTTTTCATCGCCGAGAACTGCACGCAGTGCATGGAATGCATCGTCGTCTGTCCCGACACCGCGATGCCCAACTGTTCGCAGGATCTGGCAACCATCCTGCACACCGCAGTCGCGCGTTACGTGACAGATGCCGGCGAGCGCCTAAAGATGCTGAGCTCCCTGCCCGAGATCGAGAAGCGTGCCCGCCAATTAATGCGGGATGCCGTCGCAAAAAGTGCAGGCACACCGCTGCCGCAGATCCTTCGCCAGGTTACCAACGAGGTTGACGGATTCTCCGACGCGGCCAAGCGCCAGTTCCTCGCCATCATCGACAAGGTTCCGATGGCCTTTCAGAAAGTGAATGCAATCTTCTCCACCCCGGAGAGAAAAAGTCCGGGCGGTGGCGGGATCTTCTCGATCTTCGTCAGCGATCTATGCAAAGGCTGCGCCGCCTGTGTGACGGCGTGCGGCGAGCATGAGGCGCTGAAGATGGTGGAAGAGACGGAGGCGGTCAATGGCGAACACGAGACCGGGACTGCGTTCCTGAATCTTCTTCCCGATACTCCGCAAAAATACCTTGGCCTGTACAACGATCAGCGGCCGCAGGACTCCAAGACGGCGACGCTCCGCAATCTATTGATGGTCCGACGCAACTATGACGCCCTCGTTTCCGGCGACGGCGCCTGCGCGGGCTGTGGCGAGAAGAGCGTTCTGCGGGCCATCGCTGCGTTGACCGAAGCCTACATGCGGCCCCTCTATCACGCCAAAGCCGACCGGCTTCAGGCGAAGGCCACCGAACTCGAGAGATCAGGCGTCGAGAAGCTGGCTGCGCTCAAAGCGCGAAATCGAGACGAATACGACCTGTTGCGGCAAGCGGTGGCTCATTTGCTGATGGGGTTGGGCGGCGAGGATGAGAAAGACACCAAGGCCCGCATCGCGCGCAATGGACCGATCTCCGACCAGGAACTGATCAAAGCGATCGTGGCCATTCTGCTGCAAGAGGCTTTCAACCACAAAAGCTTGCAGGCAATCGACGGGCGCCTGGCTAACGGCATGTGCGTCATGGCCATGGGTGCGCACACCGGCTGCAACACCGTTTTCGGGTCCACGCCGCCCAATAACCCGCACCCCTATCCCTGGATGAACTCGCTCTTCCAGGACGGCGTTACAGTCGCCTGGCTCATGGGGGAAAGCTTCATTGTCGATCACGCCCGCCGCTCCGTGGTTCCCGAGCGCCTTGCCGATGCGCTGCTCAGTCGCGAAAAAGATGTGATCACGCCGCGCGAATACTACGAGCTTTCGCACTTCAGCGACGCGTTAATGACCGATCAGGAGGTTCTTGAGCTGCCCAAGGCGTGGGCGGTCGGTGGCGATGGCGGTATGGGCGACATCGGCTATCAGAACACGTCGAAGGTGATTCTCCAGAATCGCCCCAACGTCAAAGTGCTCATGTTCGACACTCAGCTTTACTCCAACACGGGCGGGCAAAATTCCGATTCGACGCCGATGCTGGGTGGCAGCGATATGAACGCGTTCGGAGCCGCAACGCAGGGCAAAAGCGTCGAGAAGAAGACCGTTGCCGAGACATTCCTGGCCGGACACGGATCGCCCTTCGTCGCGCAGATCTCAATCGCCAACGCGCCCAAGTTCTACCGCGCGATTCTCGAGGGCCTCGAATATCGCGGAACGGCCTTCCTGCAATGCTTCACAACCTGTCAGCCGGAACATGGAGTGGCCGACGACATGGCCCTTGCTCAGGCTCAGCGCGTGCGCGACTCGCGGGGCGCGCCGGAGTTCGTCTTCAATCCGCGGCTCGGCGAAACCTATGCGGAAACGCTCGATCTCAAGGGCAATCCCTCGCCCGATAAGGATTGGTACGAGTCGAAGATCAAGGGCGCGGAGGAGGTTTCGCGCTATACCGTTGCCCACTGGTGCCTTACCGAAGCCAGATTCCGCAACCACTTCAAGAAGATCAAGAAAGAGCGGGCGGACAAGCTGATCCCGCTGGAAAACATGCTCGTCCGCATTACTCAGCAAGATGTGGTGTATCGCCGCTACCTGCTTCCCGAACACCGCTCCTACGTTCCCGACTTCGGCGTCTTCATCACAGTCCAGGGCGCGAATGGAGACGTCGACTACCGGGCGATCTCGCGGCAGCTCGTACTGTTCTGCGTCGAGCGCCGTAAAGCGTGGCGGATGCTGCAGAGCAAAGCAGGCATCGTGAACAAAGACTACGCCGCCCAAAGGTCGATCTTGGCCGATGTGGATGCCGGCAAGATTTCCCAAGAGGAGCTGTTCGCACACGGGGAGCAGTTAATGAGGGATCGCGTGCAATCCGCCGGCGTGGCGAAGCCGGCTGAACCAAGGCCAAGTCCGGTCCTGGTCTCTTAACAAGCCGCGCCGCACCTCGGTTCCTAGGTGATATGCACGATGCGGGATTACTCCCGTATCGTCGGCAACCTTTCCACAACCGCGCACCCAGCTCAAGGATTCGGCTCGATGCCAATGCGATCATTAACGGCTGATCGAATCCGCTGCTTGCAGCCAAGGAAACGTTCGGTCGTCTGCACCGAAACGTGCCCCAAGAGAAATTGGATCTGCTCCAACTTCATGATCGATGGACTCCATGCCATCGATCAATGATTAGAGTGCGGGTAAGATCAGGTTTGCCCGTGATCCGCTCGAATCTCCCCGATTGGGCGGCGATATCCGCTGCCAGGCTTCACACTAACATTCACTTTGTCCGGTGTGATTCCGGCTACAATTGCGATATCCATTAGCGTATTGAAGGGGAGCGATGCAGATCACGCGGCGACGTTTTTGCAGAAATTCACTGGGAGTGGGCATTGCGCTCGGAGGAGTGCACGCTGGCTGCGGGTTCCTTCCAGCAGGACAGGCCTCTGGCAACAGAGCAACTTACCTGAATCCCGTGCTCGGTGGCGATCATCCAGACGCAGGCGCAATCCGTGTGGACAATGATTTCTTTCTTACGCACTCTTCCTTTGAATACGCGCCTGGACTCCCCATATGGCACTCGAAGGACTTGGTGAACTGGACACTCGCTGGTGCAGCGCTCAAGCAGTACTATGGCAGCGTTTGGGCGCCGTATTTATGCGAGCACGACGGTCATTTCTACATCTACTTCCCTTGCCATAACCAGCTGCACGTGGTGCATGCCCCGCGTCCGCTCGGGCCCTGGAGCGAACCGGTTAGCCTTAACGTAAATGCGATTGATCCGGCGCATATCGCTGCTAACGGTCGGCGGTACCTCCATTTCAACGGTGGCTACATGCTCGAACTCACCTCCGATGGATTATCGGTCAAGACCCCTGGGCGAAAGGTTTTTGAACCCTGGCCAATTCCCAGCAACTTCCGCGTTGAGTGCGAGTGTCTGGAAGCTCCGAAGATGTTTCAACGCGGAGAGTATTTCTACCTGACGGCAGCCGAGGGTGGCACGGCGGGCCCTCCCACAAGCCACATGGTTGTCTCGGCGCGCAGCAAAAACCCCGATGGGCCCTGGGAGTATTCGCCGTTCAATCCTGTTGCGCACTCGAGTTCCAGCGCCAACCGATGGATGTCTGTAGGACACGGCCGCCTGGTGGAAGCTGCGGACGGGAGCTGGTGGATGACGGCTCACGGATACGAGAACGGCTTCCGTGGTCTAGGGCGGCAGACCCTCCTTCTCCCGATTGAGTGGACCAAGGACGGATGGTTCCGCTTACCTGCAGGCATCTCTCCAGAGAAGCCAATTGCCATGATGAATGGCGGCGCCGGACAAGAGCCGCCACTGAATCTCTCCGATGAATTCACCTCATCCGAACTTAGTCTGCACTGGCAATTCTGGCGTGAGTTCGATCGCTCGCGCTTCCAAACCGGCGATGGCCGTCTGGTGTTAGCCGCGCGTGGAGCTTCGTTAGCCGACAGTCCTCCGCTGACTTGCATCACCGGAGACCACTCCTACACGATCGAAGTGGACATCGACTGCGAACCGGGTTGCGAGGCAGGCCTTCTCCTTTTCTACAATCAGGAACACTCCTGCGGCATACGCGTCTGCCCCCAGGGTATCGGCGTCCGCCTGGCGAGCGGTTACAGTCCCGAGATCGGAGTAAAAACCAGCCGGGCGGTCTTGCGCATCGTCAATCAGCAGCAAGAGGTGGACTTCTACTATCGCCTGCCGGGAGAAGACTGGAAGCGAACCCAGGAATCGGCAGAGGTCGCGAGTATCAACCACAACGTGCTTGGCGGTTTTCTCAATCTGCGCCCGGCGCTCTATGCCTGCGGTTCAGGTCATGCTGTCTTTCGTTCATTCCGTCATGCCAAGGGTTTGGTTAGCCATGATGAAGTGGCCAGAACGAGGCCGGAGATTGTCTCCGGATGAACGGGTTGGCCGCCTCGCACTGTTGTAGCGGCGATATGAAGTTTTCTGGAGCTTCCGTATGAGCGAGAGCAACACTCCGGATGGATTGTCGGCAACCCTTCCCTTACCGGATTATGGAAGGGTTGCCCGTCACTCGGGAAGAATCTCAGCGATTCCTGGCGCATTCAGAAATGTTCAAGTGCCGTCGCACCGTTCTACGGCAGTGGTCCGAGCAGACGATGCAGGCGCACGTAAGAACCCCTATTGGGCTGAACTCTTCCGGGCATGCGTTTTGTGTTCGGCGACGAGTTGCTGGAAGTCTGAGTTGGGGCGGAGCTTCTCCAGATCAGGGTCGGCCATCAGGCCGTCGGCATCTTTGTAGCCGCGATTGATGGCTTCACGCAAATACTGCAGCGCGTCATCGGGGTGGTTGGCAGCCGACTGTCCCGCCAAAATACTCTCTCCTTGACCAACTAGGAGAGTTCTGTTAAGGTCTCTCTCCTAGACACACAAGGAGAGATCGTGGGCAAAGCGATTGATTTGCTGCAAGGCACACTGGACATGCTGATCCTCAAAGCTGTCTCGCTTGGCCCGCTGCACGGCTACGGGGTTTTGCTGCGCATTCAGCATATCTCTGGCGAACAACTGGAGATCCAGCAAGGCTCGTTATATCCAGCGCTCTATCGTCTGGAACATCAGGGCTGGATCGCCAGCGAGTGGGGGGAATCGGACAACAACCGCAAAGCAAAGTTCTATAGCCTGACCGCAACCGGGCGGCGCCAACTCCATTCGGAAACCGAAAAGTGGAACCGAATGGCGTCGTTGATCGCGAGTATTCTGCGAACTACTCCGGAGGAGATATGAATCTCACTCGCTTCCGCTTCTGGTTGAAGTGGATGGTCAAGAGACAGCGGCTTGAAAGTGAAATGGAAACGGAAATGCGTTTCCACATTGAGAGCCGCGCAGCAGACCTGGTTCGCAAAGGCCTTTCCCAGCAAGAAGCGATGCGACAGGCGAGGATTGAGTTCGGCGGAATCGAGTCTCACAAAGATGCCGTGCGGGCCTCCGTGGGCGTGCGCTGGTGGGGTGAACTAGGCTCGGACATGCGTCATGGATCGAGATTGTTGCGCAAGAATCCAGGTTTCACCGCGGTTGCGATTTTGACTCTGGCTCTCGGCGTGGGAGCCAACACGGCAATTTTCAGCATCGTGAATGCCGTGTTGCTGCATTCTCTGCCCTACCGCGATCCCGATCGTTTGGTACGAATCTTCTTTAACGAGCCCGGCGTAGGATTGCGGGACGTTGAGTTTTCCAAGCCCGAACTGGATGACCTGCAGACGCGGGCGGGTGTATTTGAAGATGTGACCCCGATCTTTTATGGTAGCGAGAATTTGACCGGCGCCAAACAGCCCGAGCGTATCGAGGGGGTCAACGGCAGTTTCAGCTACTTTTCCATGCTGGGTGCGACCCCGCAAATTGGAAGATTGTTTGGTCCGCAGGACTTTGCGCTCGGTTTCGCTTCAGTGGTCGTGATCAGCGATGGCCTATGGCATCGCTCCTATGGCGCCGATCCGAACGTTCTCGGCCGTACCCTCCGGATCGACAATGATCCCTTTACAATTATTGGGGTTCTGCCACGCGGATTTCGCCATCCTGGACCGACGGTTTCCGGCGACGTGGAAGTGTTTGGCGCCGGCGGATTCAGCGCAGATCCCTTTCCCCAGCCAATACGTGGTAACCGGGTTTTAACATCTGGAATCGGACGACTTAAGCCTGGCCTGACACTGGCGCAAGCTCAGGCGCGGCTCACTGCCATGGCTGCCCAATTACGCCACGACTTTCCCACCGATTACCCGCCGCAGGCGCAATGGAC
>Ga0181523_10003483_pt1 | contig 14303 bp, 9 predicted proteins | sample PEATcosm2014_Bin_43_FD_119752 | JGI IMG/M metagenome (GOLD analysis project Ga0181523, IMG submission 119752) | Peatland microbial communities from MTU Mesocosm Facility, Houghton, MI, USA - PEATcosm2014_Bin05_30_metaG | ecosystem: Environmental > Terrestrial > Soil > Wetlands > Peat | place...
ACTGATTTGTGATTGCAACCACGATTGCAAAGACGACGCGATCGCGGTCAAGGGGGTCGGCCAACCCGGCATCAGTTTAAGAGGGCTATTTGCCAAGCTGCGATCCTTAGCGGCTGCCAAGGCCGCGCTCAACCAGCTGGTTCTGAAGGCCGAAAAACGCATGAGCTTCGCGCAGAAGAGGGCCACCCCAAAGATGTTTCTGTCTTTTCGCGCGGAGGAACAAGAACTTGTTCTGCAGAAAGGGAAGAAGCCATGAAAGACCATTCTTCGATCGAATCATCTATAACAATCAGCACTGATTTGAATCTCGCAACCGCTTCTGGGCTTTTCGAGCATACTCAAGACATATCCAATTTGATTGCCCGGCGCGCCTTTGAGATTTTCGAGGCCCGTGGTTGCACGCACGGAAACGATCTGGGAGATTGGATCCTCGCGGAATCCGAGCTACTTACACCCGTGAAGTTCCATCTCTCGGAATCCGGAGAACAACTTACCGCTCGCGCCGAAGTTCCTGGATTCCACCGGCAGGAAATCAAGGTGAGTCTCGAACCGCGCCGACTGAGCATCAGTGGAAAAACTGAGCCACGCGGAGAAAAAGGATCTGAAAAGCACCCCCATTCGCATAGACACGCGCAACTGATGTTCCATGTCATCGATTTGCCGTCTGAAGTTGATCCCTCGAAGGCCAGAGCAACATTCAACGACGGAAGACTCGAGGTAGTGATGCCAAAAGTGGTGTGTGCAAAAAGCGCCAGAGCATAGACAATTGCGAAGACATTGGCTGAGCGGATTCAATCCAACTCGAGTTAACCCGTGTTGCTTACGAACGGTAACCAGGTGATTGACAGAGATGAAAAAAACACCAGCCACACAGCACAGTTATTTTGCTGAGATATTGAACGCCGGAATGCAGCAGCTGGACATCACAATCAGAGAACTCAGCAAACAACTTCGCATTTCCTGCGAGCACGCGCGGAGATTGCAGGCTGGAGAGGTGTTGCCCAGCAGACTGCTGGTGGAAAAGTCGGCCAAGGTTGTGGGTATTCCTCTGGAGCAATTGCAGCTTGCAGTTGAGCGCGACAGGATATTGAAGAAATACGGCAAACACGCGCTGGATAAAGCTACGATCACTACGTCAAGAATTCTATGCGCCCTGGTTCGTTTGCATCATCGCGGGACGAGTTCTGCGGGCCATTTTTGAAACGGGAGCCGCCACAAAGGTCTCAACAACGTCACAACTTTGCGGCAACGTCCTGGGCCAGCGTCTTCTCCATCGTCTTGACCTGCTCGATCTGCTCCGCGGGGAAGCCGCCCACCATCATTTCGAAAACCGAATTCCCCTTCTTCACATGAAGCGTCACGCGAATTTGCGACACCATAAAGAACGCGTCGTCGCCGACCCCGGTGACCGGCGTCTTTGTGATTCCTTGAACCGGCGTCTTCGCGTTATTGAACCGCTGCACCGGGGTAAGGCTACCTATCGTGCCGAAGATGATCAGGCTGACGCGTTTGCCACACTCTTCGACCTGACCAGGGTCGCAGGCCCCTTCCTTTAGAACTCGCACACGTAGGGTTTTCGCTTCCCTCATGCCCTGGACTGGCGCACGGCAACTTCCTACTTCTTTGGTTTATTTGCTCTTGGAAACTTGGAACAGAGGTGGGCAGCAAACTCTTTATCGCGCTCGGCTTCGTAAGACTGCTTCACCTAGTCAAGTGAATTGCCAGAGAGCGCACGGGTACTCTTAAACACCCACCGGCAGTCAGAGCAACCAAAGCCCAGAAACTCTTGGGTTTCAATCCAAACCAGCTTGCGCGGCATAACCGCATTATAAGCCTGAATCTGCGGAGAATCGTAGCGCCTGAAAATGAAAAGAACGACGAGATGACTGATACCGTCTGACCCGCCCAGAACCAGACAGTAGCGCTCTTTCCCGCCGTTCAATAGCGGATCTTAAAGGTCATCGAATCAGTGTGCTGTTCACTTTTACACACTTCCCGAACTTTCGTATCGCACAGACAAAGTCTCGATTTGGGTAACCGGACAAAGTCCGGTATTGGCTTGCAGGCGACGAAGGCCACGCAGTGTCCAAAATTGCACAGATTCGTACTTTGTGTAGGTGCAATCTGTCAAAATGAAAAAGAGCGAACTCACTCCCGAACAAGTAGCCTCCGTCTCCTGTCCCATCTGTGGTGCTTCTATCGGGGAGAGTTGTGTGCTGCATTCTGGTGCTCTGCGCTCAGAACCTCACGTAGACCGGAAGTTTGCCGCAATTGAGGCCATCGAGAAGAAATCGGCCTAACTCCTGAATTGCCCGTGTGATCAACATTTGTTATTATGTAAATATGGCTATAAGCGAGATAAGAAACTACTTGGACAATCTTAAGATTCGTAAGAACGGTCCTGTCGCCCCAGACATCGACTTGACGGAAGCCCCGAAGCCGCCGGAACCGGCCCCTAAGACACTGGACGAAGACGTCATACCTTTTACAGAATAACTAGCGGCTATCTCAATAAAATAAGCGGACACAATTGCCCCTGCGCCAGCGTCGAGCTGGTTGGGTCGGCTATCTCGTGGCAGCGTAGTCTTCTCGTTCCTCTGAGCTGATTCTCCGAGTCCAATCTAAAACGCAGCTTTCCCACGCGAAACCTGACAACTTCCTACTGGAACTGTTGCGGACTACTTCAAACCGAGGTCAACCAGTTCTCCAGAGAACCTATCAACGAGTTTATGGGAGTCGCATAATCAAGTGTCCGTTACTGGCCCGAGAAGATGAGAACTAAATCGACCCGCTGAGAGATCGCTTCCCACATTGAAAATGTCCTGCGCCCAGGGCTGGTTACGATCAAAATACGCCTTTCGGGTTGCTTGCTTTTCCCGCGTCCGCCCAATAACCTGTCTGCTTATGCGATGGCAAAAAGGAATTGTCGCGGTCTGCCTGGCGCTGATATCTCTGAACGTGGGACAAATTTCCCAGGCTGCGGACGATCAACGGGCGCAGGAAATCGTCGACGGAGTAGCTCGCCTATTTACCAGCAAATCCACTACTGCCACGGTGGATATGCAGATCACCAAGGAAGACTTGCAACGGAAGATCACCATGCAGTTCTGGTCGGTGGACGAGTCAAACATCCTCATCCGTATTCGCAGCCCCCAGGAAGATGCGGGCACGGCCATCCTGAAAGTTGGCGGAAAGATTTGGTACTATCTGCCAAAAGCAAATCGCACGGTGAAGATTCCGACCTCGATGATGATGAGCCCGTGGATGGGCAGCGACTTCACCCTCAATGACTTGGTGAAACAGAGCCGCCTCACCAACGACTATGTGATTGCGACCTCTTTTAATGGACTGAGGGATGGCGTCGCGATGTCTGAATATACGCTAACACCCAAGCCGGCTGCGGTGGTTGTCTGGGGCAAAATAACCTTGGAGGTTCGCAAAGCCGACCGGATGCCCGTCCTGCAGCGATACTATGACGAGGATGGGAGGCTGGTCCGGGAACTGACCTTTTCCGAGTACAAGACCGTGAGCGGGAGGCTCATTCCGACACGTCTGGTCATGCGACCCATGGGCCAAGCGGTTGAACAGACGACGATCACCTACGAGAAAATCAACTTTGACGAGCCGATTAGCGAGGAGACGTTTTCCAGGAAGAATCTGAAGCAATGAGCGGACGGCTGCTGCGGCTCGCGTGGCGCAATCTCTGGCGTAATCCCCGGCGGACGTTGATCACCATGGTGGCGATCGGCTTGGGTTATGCCATGCTGCTATTCGTTGCGTGCCTGATGGCCGGGCTGAGGCACCAGATGGTCGAGAGCGGCACGGACCTTGTTCTTTCTGATGCCGAGGTGCACGCTCCGAATTACTACCCGGATCGTCCCACGAGCCAGACCTTGGGGGAACGAGATGGGACGGACGTCAGCGCGCTGATTAACGCCATTGCCGCCGACCCCCGCGTTGCGGCCGCAAGTCCCCGGGTGTACGGCTACGGATTGGTCAGCGCGACCCATGAATCGGCTGGGGCGGAACTTCTCGGCGTCGTCCCAGATCAGGAACAGAAGATTACTGTGCTGCAAAGTCGGATGGTAAAGGGGAGCTACCTGACCGGACGGATAGCCAAAAGTGTGGTGATGGGGGACAAACTGGCCACGACGATTGGCGTCGAGGTGGGGTCCGAAATCGTCCTGTTGACACCGGCGGCGGATGGTTCGACGGGAAATGACCTGTACACGGTAGTCGGAATGTTTCATACCGGGCTTGACGCCATGGATCGGAATCTGGTGCTCATGCCTCTCGCTTCTCTGCAAGAGCTGTTGCGGTTGCCGCCGGGGAGGATCCATGAGGTAGGGATCAAGCTTCTTGACAGCGACATCACCGCGGCGACGAAGACGGCGGCGGCACTTGAGGTACAACTGAGCAAAAGCTTTCCTGTTCGGGTGAGGGCTTGGCCAGAGCTGGCGCCGGAACTGGCGGACTATGTGCAGTTCAATAGGCGTGTCACTTTTATACTCTTTTTGATCTTTTTCCTGTTGGCAGTTATGGGCATCGTCAACACCATGCTCATGGCGATTGTCGCGCGCACGCGTGAACTGGGCATGCTGCTGGCCGTGGGAATGCGTCCGGTTCAGCTCGTTGGTCTGATAGTGGCGGAGGCGGCAATTTTGGCCGGGGGCAGCCTGGTTTTGGGAGCAGCGCTTGGGTCTCCTGTCCTCTGGTATTTGCAGGTTCATGGTCTCTACCTGGGTGGCAGTCGAGGCGCGATCTCTCTGGGCGGAGTCGTGGTGGGTCCCCTGTGGTACGGTCGGCAGGATTTCACTGCCTACACTCAGGCTGCTCTTGGCCTGGCAGTCATAGCTGTGGTGTCGGCCCTCTACCCCGCATTGAGGGCAGCCCGCTTTCGACCAGCGGAGGCGCTTCGAAAGGTTTAACGATGATTGGTGTGATTGTGCTGGTGAAAATCGGATGGCGCAATTTGTGGCGGAATCCCCGTGGGACACTGCTGACGGCGCTGGCGTTGGGTTTGGGTCTGACCTTGCTCTTGGTTTCTTTGGGCTTGCTCGATGGCAGCCACGAGCAATTGGTTCGCAACGCGGTGAGATTCGGCACCGGGCACGTCGTTGTTCAGGCACAAGGCTATCAAGACACCGGCTCTTTGGAGTTGTTACTGCCGGTCCAGGTCGTGTCCACGACCGCGGAGTTCATGCATAGCGAGGCCATGAAACATGTTCTGCGAGGCATGAGTCCCCGTCTGCTGGCCTCTGGACTGCTGAGTTCCGCGGCCAACGCGAGTGGCGTGAGCATGATGGGGGTCATTCCCAAAGAGGAGCGGGCCGTATCGCTGATTCCCCAGCGGATCGTCGAAGGGACCTATCTCACTGACGACCAACAATCGGGCGTTGTGATTGGTGCGGAGTTGGCCCGCAAGCTCGAGGTGAAGGTCGGGGCCAAAGTCGTGCTGATGACTCAGGCGGTGCAGACGCCCATCACGGAAGCGGCAAGCGCCGACGCCGATACGGATGCCGATGAAGGAGAAATGCAGAGCACGCTGCTTCGGATCAGCGGGATCTTTCGCACGGGCATTGAGGCGATTGATGCCCACGTCATCCAGTTGCCGCTGCCCGAGGCCCAAGCACTGCTCGGGGTGCCAGACCGCGTCAATCAGGTCTCGGTCCTCCTGGAGCGAGAGAGTGACTCACCAACGGTTGCCCGGAGCTTGCGAGAGCAGTTGACGGGCGTTCCGGTTGAAGTTCTCACTTGGCGTGAATCCATGCCGACATTGGCTCAGTCCTTTGTGCTGGACGAGGCCTTCAATTATGTAATGAACGGTGTGGTACTCGCGATGGTGGGGTTGGGGATACTCAACACGATTCTCATGCGAGTTCTCGAGCGCCGTTATGAATTCGGTCTCTGTTCGGCTCTGGGCTTACGGCCCGTCCAGCTTGCCGTGATGGTCATTGGCGAATCTTTGGCGCTCACAGCGATCAGCCTCGCTCTGGGTCTAGTGCTGGGGTTGAGTGCGCAGCATTACTTCGCTACGGCGGGATTGGATCTGCGCTGGTTCTTCAAAAGCAGCCTCCCTGCCGCTCTCGTTTTTGACCCGATCATCTACTCGCGCTTGAGCGTGGCGCGAATCGCTTCGTCCGTCGGCATTGTGTTCTTGACAGCGACCGTCATCTCCTTTTATCCGGCGCTCAAGGCCGCGCGAACCGAACTGCCCGACGCGTTGAAGGTGTTTTAGCCTGATTTGGAGGACGATGTGACTGAGTGGGCGGTGGAACTGAAGGACGTGAAGAAGACCTACCGCACGGGGCCAATCGAGATTCCGGCACTGCGCGGGATCAGTCTGCAAGTTGCTCCCGGAGAATTCCTCGCGATTGCCGGCCCTTCCGGTTCGGGCAAAACCAGCTTGCTGAACATCATCGGCGGACTCGACCGAGCCGATGCTGGAGATGTGTTGGTGGAAGGCAAAAACCTGCAGCTCTTGTCCACAGGGGAGTTGGCGCATCTGCGATTGCAGCGCCTCGGCTTCGTCTTCCAAGCGTACAACCTGCTGCCGGTGCTGACCGCCCTGGAGAACGCTGAATTCACGTTGCTGCTGCAGGGCGTTCCGGGGGAGCAGCGCAAGGAAAGAGTGCAAAAGCTGTTCGCAGAGATCGGTCTTGCCAACCTGGAACATCGTCGGCCCGGCGAGTTGTCTGGCGGGCAACAACAGCGGGTTGCGGTGGCGCGAGCCATGGTCACAGAACCGGCGCTGATCCTGGCGGATGAGCCCACCGCGAATCTTGACTCGACGACGGCGACCGCTCTCCTCGAAGTGATGGAACAACTCAATCGCACTCACAACACCACTTTCGTCTACTCCACTCATGATCCTCTCGTCATGGAACGGGCGCGGCGGCTGATTCGCATGCGTGACGGTCAGATTGCCAGTGACGTGGCGCATGTCGGCCAAACACTCTGAGACTGGATGAGAATCGCCCTGAAGCAACGCGGCCGAGAGCTTTGGCAGAAGCTGAAGCACATCGATGCCCGGCCGGACCAAATTGCGACTGGCTTCTCCATCGGAATCTTTGCCAGTTTTCTGCCACTGAATCCATCTCCACTTATCGTAGCCACCGTGGTGGCATGGTTGCTGAAGAGGAACGTGATAGCCGCAGTCGCCGGGGCGGTGGCTTCAATTCTCTATTTGCCACTTTTGCCTTTCATTTGGATAGCTGAATATCGATTGGGGAAGTTGATTCTTCCGGTGCAACATCCACTGGTGTTGGATCAAGCACGACTGTGGGAAGTTTTGCACAAGAGTTGGGATGTGTACGCCGCCATGCTGATTGGCTCGATCATTATCGCTGTCCCCGCTACGTTGCTCACCTATTTCGTTGTCAAACGGCTCGCCGAGAGATGGCCTCGGCAAAAAAATAAGCCGCAACCTTTAGACTAATTGCTGCTTCGAGTCCGACCATTGCCAACAGATGAGACGCCAGCCGTGTCCTCCCACGGCAAGAGCGGCGACATAGCCGCCGCCGGGGATAAGTTCCTGAAGAGACCAACGGCAGGTTTCGGATGGGCCTCGTTGCGTGCCGAGTATTGCGGCCGGTTCCCCGGGAGCCAACGACACGTCAAACTGATCCAAAGGCAGCGAGAGTCCTTCGCCCCTGGCCTTGATGTAGGCCTCCTTGCGCGTCCAACAATTAAAGAACGCCTGCCGCTGTACCTCCGTTGGAAGTGCCCGGAGCGTCACAGCCTCCCTTTGTGAGAAAAAACGCTCGGCGATCTCTGCGACCGCCAAATCGAAACGGATGCGCTCAAGGTCAATTCCCACCTCCCGCCCGCGAGTGAACGCGTAAAGGGCGACTCCTTGGGAGTGGGAGACGCTGAACCGAATCGCATCCCCGCCCGATTCTTCGGCAAGGGCAGGCTTTCCACGAGAGCTGTAAGAAAACGATAGGCATTCTGGCGTTCTGTTCAAGTAGCCGCCGAGAATGGCTCGGAGCACTCCACGAGCGACAATAAAGTGCTCGCGGTCTCTCTCAAAATAAAACTTCTCAGCCCTCGATTGTTCGTCCGCAGCAAGGTTATGGAGGAAACTCTGAATCTGTGATGGCGTCTGATCCAGAGTCGCTCGCCATACATGAACCTCATCGCGACCCAACACCAAGGTTTCGGGTGGGAAGCGCCACGGCGGAACGGGAGATGTGTTGAGTGCTGCCTTCATGTGGTGGTTCTCATCCATCTCTGCGCAGTTCTTCAGAGAGCGCCTGAAGAAAGAGCAGCTGAGTTGTGTGCCAGAAGAAGTGGTCACCGGGAAACATCTTCAACGAGAAAGAAGCATTCGTCTGATCACGCCAAGCTTCGAGATCGCCACGGCTCACCCGGTCATCCTGCAAGCCGCCAAAGGCGGAGATGGGGCAGCTGAGCGGAAGCTCGGTTGAGTACGCGTACGTTTCGTAAACGGCCAAATCTGCCCGCATGATGGGAAGCATGATCTGCATGAGTTCTGCCTCTTCCAACACCTTGCCGGGAATGCCATTCAGGCGGCGCAATTCGGTCAGAAATTCCCTTTCGGGCAGGGCATGCATCGGCCGATCTCGATGAGAGAACTGCGGCGCGCGATCCGCCGAGACAAACAGGCGAACCGGCTGAACACCAGACTCTCGCCGGAGCTGACGGGCAAGTTCAAAGCCAACCAACGCTCCAAAGCTGTGACCGAAGAAAGCGAAGGGCTTGTCCAGAAGTGGAAGCAGGGCTTGGGCGAGGGTTTCGACAAGAGGGGCAAGCTGAGTGAACGGAGTCTCTATCGGCCGAGTTCCTCGGCCAGGGAGCTCAACCGGGCAGAGTTCAACATCTGCTGGCAAGCTGTCCGACCAGATGCGAAAAATCGAGGCACCGCTTCCTGCATAGGGGAAGCAGAACAAGCGGAGGCGGGCCCGGGGGTTCGGTTTTCGGAAGGCAATCCACGAGTCAAAAGCGGTTACGGTGGTCATTGCTTTGTCTTTTGACCTATCGGTTGCTGTTGCGACCCTCTCTACTGCCTCCCCGGATTGCGCCTGGTTGAGGCAAGCCGTCAGTTTCTCAGCCAGGACTTCAACGTGAGGCGCGTAAACTAGATTGGCGTGATTACCCGGAATGACGTGGACTTCCACTCCCTCACTGGCCCATTCGCTCCAGCCGAACGTGGGGTCCGGAGGCGTGCCCCCCAGCGTTTCACTCGCCTTGAAAAGAGTGACGCGACCCGGGTAGAGATGCGGTCCATAATTCTGCGTTGCGCGCAGGTCGCTCCGGAGAAGTTCGACAAAACGGCGAGCTTGGGAAAGATCAAGCTCCGCGGGTACCAAACTGGCGCTCTTCGCGTGTTCCAGAATAAAAGCCAATTGTTCGTCTTTGGAATGCTCCGCTAGGGACTCCTTCGGACCAAACGAAATGCCGAAATAACGTTCGACCAATAAGATCGCGTCAGCATCTTCCTCTGGGAACGTTTCTTCGGGAGTGGGAACCCGACTATCCAGTAAGGCGAGCAACGCCACCCGCTGATCCTGCGCGCGAAGTTGTTGCGCCATCTCAAAGGCGACCACGCCTCCCATGGACCATCCTCCAAGAAGGTACGGTCCGGTCGGCTGCACGGTCTGCAGGGCTTGGATGTAATGGGCCGCCATATCTTGGATCCGCGTGTGCGGATCTTGTCCGTCTTCCAGTCCCTTGGCTTGCAGACCATAGCAGGGTTGATCCGGACCCAGAAGCTGCGCCAGGTGAACGTAGGGAAAAACGTGTCCGCCAGCCGGGTGCACCAGGAAGAGCGGCGGTCTACTGCCGCCGGGTTGAATGGCCACCAACGAGGATTGCGGGCCGGCCGTGGCCTGGTGACGCAGAACATCGGCGAGGTGCTCAACCGTCGCTCCCTGAAACACAGCTGTCAGCGGAAGTTTCTTGCCCAGCCGTTTTTCGATGAGGGCGAACAGCCGTATCGCGAGCAGTGAGTGTCCTCCCAACTCAAAAAAATTGTCTCTCACCCCGATTGGGCGAATGCCCAGGATCTCTTCCCAGATATGCGCGAGTTGGAGCTCCAGGTCATCACGGGGCGCGACGAAAGATTTCTCCAACTCCGGTCTGGATCGATCGGCTGCCGGCAGTGCGCTGCGGTCAACCTTCCCGTTGGACAACAACGGCAAGGCATCGAGCAGCACAAAGAATGCCGGCACCATATGATCGGGCAGCTTGTGTCTGAGAAAACGGCGCAACTCCTCCACGGTGGATTCGGCGACCACATAGGCCACCAACCGTTTCTCGCCTGGTGCATCTTCTCGAGCCAGGACCACAGCCTCGCGCACGGCAGGATGTTGGCCAAGCGCGGCTTCGATTTCCCCCAGTTCGATGCGGTAACCGCGGATTTTCACTTGGTGGTCGGCCCGGCCAAGAAACTCGATGTTCCCATCGGGCAGATAACGGGCCAAGTCGCCAGTCTTGTACATTCGTGCCCCAGGCTCGGCGCTGAAGGGGTCGGGAATAAATTTTTCGGCGGTTAACTCAGGGCGGTTGAGATACCCGCGGGCCAAGCTCACTCCGCCAATATGCATCTGCCCTGCGACTCCGATCGGAACGGGGTGGTTGTGTTGGTCCAAAATGTAGATCGCCCGGTTAGCAAGTGGACGCCCAATGGGCACCCGATGATCTCGCGTTTTCTCACCAGGACGGGAAGCAACTTCGTAGGCAGTCGCCGTGATCGTCGTTTCGGTCGGGCCGTAAGCATTGAGGAGCCGGATTGAGTTCACCGGTGTCTGCTGCCATAACTTGAGAACATCAGGCAACATGGTATCTCCGCCGACAATGAAGAGTCTGGGTTGAACGATCGGGAGCAGCTCTGGAACGCCCGCCCATTCTCGAGCCAGCTGCTGCCAATAGGCAGTGGGAAGATTGAGGACCGTGAGCCCGAATTCTGAAATCTTGTGATGGAATTCTGACGGATGCCAGATGTTCGTTCCCATGATCACCAGCCGGGCCCCAACGATCAGTGTGGGAAGGATTTCTTCCAACGACACATCGAAGCTCAACGAAGCAAACTGGAGTACGACATCGCGGGAGTCCAGCTCGAAATGTTTTTGAGCATTCCGGCAATGATCTGCAATCGCGGCATGCGAAACGAGAACTCCCTTGGGCTGGCCCGTCGACCCCGAAGTGTAGATCACATAAGCTACGTTTTCGGGCAGGGCTAAGCTGCTGAGGTTATCTTCGCTTTCACGGGCCATGGTCTCCCAACCTGAATCCAGACAGATGACTTTGGCATCTAGTTGCGGCAACTCCGCCACCAACCGTTCCTGCGTCAACAGCACCAGCACCTGAGCATCTTTCAACAGGAAGGCCAGGCGCTCCTTCGGATACGCGGGGTCCAAGGGCACGTACACGCCACCGGCCTTGAGAATGCCGAGCAATCCGATGATCGCCTCGAGCGAGCGTTCCATGCAGACGGCCACCGGTATCTCGGGACCGACTCCCAGTGCGCGCAAGTGATGCGCCAGTTGATTGGCGCAGCGGTTCAGCTCTCCATATGTCAACTGCTCCGTTTCGAAGACGGCAGCGATGGCATCCGGCGTTCGCTGCACCTGCGCCTCAAAGAGTTGATGAATACACAAGTCCTGCAGACCATCGGTCTTGTTAGCGTTCCACTGCAGCAGTTGCTGCCGCTCGGTTTCAGACAAAAGCGGCAAGTCCGAGATGCGCTGCTCGGGATCAGACACTATGGCCTCCAATAGGGTCTGAAAATTCGCCAGCATCCGGGCAATCGTGCCCGCCTCAAACAGATCGGTGTTGTACACGAGAGCGGCGGTCAGCTCTTGCTCGGTGTCCACGATCTGCAGGGTTAAGTCAAAGTGAGCCGTCTCGCCGGCTCCTTCGACAGGTGACAAGGTCAAGCCCGGCAACTCCAGCGGTCGCAGCGGGGCATTTTGTAGTGCGAACATGACTTGAAAGAGCGGATTGCGGCTCAAATCGCGCCGCAGGTGCAATTCCTCGACGAGCCGGTCAAAGGGTAGATCCTGATGGCTATAAGCCCCCAAACACACCTGCCGAACACGCTGCAAGAGCTCCCGAAAACTGGGATTGCCGGAAAGGTCCGTCCGTAGAACCAGTGCGTTGACGAAGAATCCGATCAGCCCTTCGGTCTCCACCCGGTTACGGTTCGCGATCGGCGTTCCCACGACGATGTCGTCTTCGCTCGTGTAGCGATACAACAAAACCTGGAACGCCGCCAAGATAGTCATGAACAGGGTCAAGCCTTCTCGGCGACCAAGAGCTTTGAAGCCGTCCTTCAGGTGTTTGGACAACACCAACGATTGGTGCGCGCCCCGAAAAGTCTGAATTGCCGGTCTGGGGAGGTCTGTGGGCAGATCGATCAGCGCCGGGGCACCTGTCAGTCGCTCCCTCCAATAGGTAATCTGGGTTTCCAGGACTTCACCCTGCAACCACTGCCGCTGCCAGTGGGCGAAGTCCGCATATTGAATGGGCAACGTAGGTAGCGACGACGACCCGCCAGCGCAGAAGACAACATAGAGCGTCGCCAACTCGCGAACCAGTATTCCTGTTGACCAACCGTCGGAGACGATATGATGCATCGTCAGCAGCCCCACGTGCTCTTCGTCAGCCAGCCGTAAAACGGTGACACGTATGAGCGGGCCTCGAGACAAATCGAAGGGCCGTTGGGCTTCGGCGGTGACCAATCGCCGCACCTCGGTCTCCCGCTTGCTTGCGGGCAGATTCCGCAGGTCAACAATCGGCAGTTTGATCGTTAAAGTCGGGGCGATGACTTGCGTGGGGTTTCCCTCTACCTTTCGGAAAATGGTGCGCAAGGATTCGTGGCGCTGGACGATTTCATTGAGGCTGCGCTCCAGCGCCGCGAAGTTAAGTGGTCCCTTAAGGCGGACAGCAGCCGGAATATTGTAGGCCGAGAGGCCCGGTTCCAACTGATCGAAGAACCAAAGTCGCTGCTGGGCAAATGAGAGAGCCAGGTCCCCGTTCCGCTGAACTGGCAGAATGGGTGGCGCCAACAGGTTTTGCCCGGCCTGACGGGCGGCTTCAATGCTTTCCGCCAGACCAGCCACGGTCGGTATTTCGAACAAGCGGCGCAGCGAAATTTCCACCTGGAAAGCGTCGCGTATTCGGGAGACAGCTTGGGTTGCTAACAGGGAATGCCCGCCAAGGTCGAAGAAATTATCGTGGATACCTACGCGCTCGAGATCGAGGAGCTGGGCCCAGATTTCCGCCAGTAGCGTTTCTGTCGGAGTGCGGGGAGCCACGAATGCCTTGTCCAGTTCCGGTCGTATTCGGTCGGGTGCCGGCAGTGCGCTGCGGTCAACCTTCCCGTTCGCCAACAACGGCAAGGCATCGAGCAGCACAAAGAATGCCGGCACCATATGATCGGGCAGCTTGTCTTTGAGAAAACGGCGCAACTCCTCCGCGGTGGATTCGGCGACCACATAGGCCACCAACCGTTTCTCGCCCGCTGCATCTTCTCGAGCCAGGACCACAGCCTCGCGCACGGCAGGATGTTGGCCAAACGCGGCTTCGATTTCCCCCAGTTCAATGCGGAAACCGCGGATCTTCACTTGGTGGTCGGCCCGGCCTAGAAACTCGATGTTCCCATCGGGCAGATAACGGGCCAGGTCACCGGTGTTATACATCCGCGCCCCAGGCTCCGTGCTGAAGGGGTCCGGAATGAATTTCTCAGCGGTCAACTCAGGCCGATTCAGATACCCGCGGGCCAAGCTCACTCCGCCAATATGCAGATGGCCTGCAACTCCGATCGGCAGAAGACGAAGTGCGTCATTCAAGATATAGATGCGTGCGTTCGGTATCGGCCGTCCGATTGGGCTCGAAGAGCGGCCATTAGCTTCTTCGCATAACCAACAGGTCGAGTCGATGATCGTCTCGGTCGGGCCGTACACGTTGTACAGCTTGGCCTTGGAGCGGCGTTGGAATCTCTCGACCACTTGAGTCGGCAAGGCCTCGCCGCCGCACATGACGGCGCGCAATGCGAGAGAGTCGTTGAAAGCGGGCTCCTCGACAAGGAACTGCAGAAGCGATGGAACACAGTGAAAAATGGAGATTCGCTCGCTTCGCATCATTTCCGCCAAGTAACGGCTGTCGCGATGACCGCCGGGTTGGGCGATGACAAGTCTCCCACCGGTTAGTAGTGTTGGGAAAAGTTCTCGTCCAACAGCATCGAAAGTGATCGGAGTCTTCAAAAAACAGCGGTCTGCGGCCGACAGATCAAGCGTGCGGATCATCCAGCGGATGGTATTGCACAGCCCGCCATGTTC
>Ga0181523_10003485_pt1 | contig 14296 bp, 14 predicted proteins | sample PEATcosm2014_Bin_43_FD_119752 | JGI IMG/M metagenome (GOLD analysis project Ga0181523, IMG submission 119752) | Peatland microbial communities from MTU Mesocosm Facility, Houghton, MI, USA - PEATcosm2014_Bin05_30_metaG | ecosystem: Environmental > Terrestrial > Soil > Wetlands > Peat | place...
AGTCGACAACGACCTGTCAGATCACGCCCACCAGGCCCGTCCGGACCTGGTGCTTGCAACTGTGCCCTGCCGGGGAACGGCCCGTGTCGGTTGCCAGTCCTAAGGGACCACCTCTTTGCCAGAAGCATGGGACCACGTGGCGTCCACTTTGACCGGCTGTGGCGATGATCCCGGAGGGTCCGGTCGGTGTCAAGTACGTCCCCGCTGGCGGGCTGACGGAGGCGACCCAGAGGGGTCCGTCCCGAGGGTTGGCTTCTCGTGCTGACGGTAGGACTCGCCTTCGATGACGAGCTCCCACGCCGCGCTCTTGAGCCGGTCGACGGCGGACTGGGCGAGCAATGGGTCGGCCATGGTCGCCAGCCATTCGCTCGGGTCCCGGTTCGAGGTCAGCACCGTGGCCTTGGCGTGGTGTCGCTCCACGCACAGCTCATAGACGTCGGCGGTCTCGAGCATGTCGAGCGGCTGGAGGGCGAAGTCGTCGATCACGAGCAGGTCGACGCCGATGAGTTTGCGCATCTCCTGGTCGTAGCTGGCATCGAGACGAGCCGCCCTGAGCCGTTTGTGCAACCGGTCATGTCGCTCGAAGTGCACGCTGATGCGTCGCCGACAGGCGATGTGGCCGAGCGCCGTCGCCATGAAGGTCTTGCCCACTCCGACCGGTCCCATGATGAAGGCGTTGCGGGCCTGGTCGACGAAGCGCATGGAGATCAGCTCGGACCAGACGGCGCGGTCATAGGTGACCTTGGCGCCCTCGTCCCAGGCCTCGAGCACCATGTGCGGATCCAACTTGGCCGCCCGGGCCCGCAGCCCGGCCGAGGCGGCGTCACGGCGGGACACCTCGTCGCTGAAGAGCTGCTCGAGGAACTCGACGTGGCTGAGGTTGTGACTGCGCGCCAAGGCCAGGCGCTCGGGCAGCGTGGTGATGAGCTGACCGAGTTTCAGGCGGCGCATCAGGACCTTGAGCTCGGGCGAGACCGACGGCGTCGGCGCGCTCATCGGCCTGTCTCGGTGACGCTGGCGAACTCGGAGGGATCGCGGGCGAAGCGGCCCTGGATCACGACGGGCTCTGGCGCCACGTCGGGATCAGCGTCTTCTCGAGCCCGCTCGAGCATGCGCGAGACCAGGTTCACGTCGACGGCCTCGGCCTCGAGAGCGCGGCGGCAGGCCAGCTCGACGCGCTCGGGGCCCCATTTCTTGGCCAAACCGAGTAGGCGGTAGACCTGGCGCATCTTGGTCCAGGGCAAGGGTGTGTCCAAGATGGCGGCGGCGTAGAGGCCGATGGAAGGACCGTGATCGGCCGCCATGCGGCCGAGGCGTTCGATGTCGCGGGTGGCGTAGATCTCGGTGCCCGTGGGCATGTCGGCGGGATCGGTGCTCTTCCCACCTGGTGGTTTGCGGGCATGGACCTTAACCAGCTCGCCCTTCAAGTACAGCTTGACCGTCGAGATGTCGCGTCTGGCGCGGAGCGTCCGCCCGACCAGGTGGTGGGGCACCGAGTAGATCGCCTTGTCGACTTCGACGTGGAAGTCGCGGTGGACCTTCGGATCGGACCACTTCGGCGTGTCGAAGGGTGCCGCGGGCAGCGCCAGGAGTAGCGGGAGCTCTTCGCTGCGGAAGGCTTCGATGGGTCGACACTGGGTGGTGCCGTGGATGCGCATCCCGGCGGTGGTTGAGCACCAGGTCTCGGCCCGGACCCGGCAGTCGGGGAGGTCGACGAAATCCTCTCCGGCGAAGAAGTTGTGCTGCACGTAGTGGACGACGCGTTCGACGCGTGGCTTGTCGGTGGGGGTGGCCACCCGGGCGGCGTCGATGACGAAGCCTCGGGACTGGGCGTACTCCATGAAGGTGTCGTTGATGCGCGGCGCGGTGTTCTCGGCCGTGATGACGATCGACTTCATGTTGTCGGGGATGACGACGGGGAACACGCCGCCGAAATAGCCCCAGGCCAGTTCGAACCCCCTGATCACCTCCTCGGTCGTCTGGAGGAACGTCGGCCAGACGAACTGGTGCCGGCTGTAGACAGCCGTGAAGATCAGCCCGTGGCAGACCCGTCGACGTTCCCCCTCAGGCACCAGCCCGAGGCGACCGAAGTCGACCTGGAGCTCTTGGCCCGGTGGCGGGTCAGTCACCCGGACGGTGACGGTGCGTCTCCCGGCTCCACAGCGCTCGACGGCGAAACGGGCCAGGGTCCGCGGCGGGACGACAACTCCACGACGGGCCAGCAGGATCCCGATCTTGGTGACAGTCAGATCCTGCTTGAGCCACTTCTTGATCTGCTCTTCTTCGGCGAACAACACCCGCCACGCCGCACCGTGGCCGTCGGGGCGGTGCGGGCGGACCCGCTCGACCACCTGGCCGATCAGCTCGTCGCCCAGCTGCTCCTCGCCGCCGGAGCGCTCAACGCCGAGCTCGATGGCAGCGGCGATGTAGCGCCTGACCGTCTTTCGATCGATACCCACCCCGTGGGCAATGGGGCGCTCACCCTCGCCGCGCAGCCAGCGCCGCAGCGCTTCCTTGACCTGGACCACCGATACCTCCCGAAACGCCATGGGGCCTCCTCGCCAGTGGCTTGAGAGGCCCAGCCGAATGTCTTTTCGGCCGGCGTTGGTGGATCGTCAGGGTGGTCCCATAACTGGCAAAGAGGGTGGTCCCATGTCACTGGCAAAACCAGCGATCAACTGGTCCCATGTGGCTGGCAAACGACAATTCGGGTGCCTGACCGTAGGAGCTGGAAAATGTGATCAGTCCAGGGTTGCGACTTCGAGGCCGGCGGGAAGCGGTGACTGCGAACGAACGGCACTTCGAGGTCATGCCCCACTTGGATATGTCGGCGTCAAAGTCGGCACCTGAATCCCGACAACTGCCGAGAGCGCCTTCGGCGGCGAACTGCTTGCCGGTGAAAGAAACGACATCGTCAGGGACCCACCGGCCAGCCTTTGTGCGTTCCGTTTGCCGTAGACAAGTGCGACGGGCCTCGAATCCGCCTCGCGTTGACAGGGTGAAGGGGTTGCTATACCCTTTTACTATGGCACTAGGAAAGCGGAAAAGCGACAAGGCTGACGAAGGGGACACCTCCAAGGTCGAAGGAAGCGTTCCAATGTCGTCCATCGAGTTCTCGCTTGACCCCGCCTCTGGCGTGCCGACCTATCTGCAGATCGTGCACCAGGTCGAGCATGCGCTGCGTCTCGGGTCCCTCGAACTCGGCGATCAACTGCCCCGGGTCAAAGATGTGGTCGCCTCGCTGGCCATCAATCCGAACACCGTGGCCAAGGCCTATCGGGAGCTGGAGACAAAGGGCCTCACGGTTGGTCGGCCCGGCCAGGGCACGTTCATCCAGTCCACATTGAACCCAGTGGCACTCCCCGAGTTGACCGTGCTTCGACGCTCCCTGCTCGGCTGGCTCGCTACTGCGGATACGGCGGGACTGGACGAGGAGGGGATCGTTGCGCTCTTCACCAGCGTGTTGCGGGATTTTCGTGAGCGTCAGGGTGGTTCGAGCACTCGCCCTGTCGCGGCACGCGATGCTTCGGAGGGTGTCGCATGAACGTCATCGAAGCCACCGGCCTCGGGAAGCGCTACGGCAGCACGTGGGCTCTACGCGAGTGCTCGATGGCCATTCCCGCCGGACACGTGGTCGCGCTGGTCGGACCGAATGGCGCCGGCAAGACCACTCTGTTGAACCTCGCGGTCGGCCTCACGGCACCGAGTGCTGGCACGGTAACCGTGCTTGGAGGCACACGGGCCGGGTCGCCCGCCGCGCGCGATGGCATCGCGTTCGTGGCCCAAGATGCACCACTGCACAAGAACCTGTCCGTCGCCGACATGCTGCACCTCACCCGGAACCTGAACCTGCACTTCGATCAGGGCTACGCCGAAACTCGACTGGCTGAACTCGCCATCCCGCTCAATCGCAAGGCCGGCAAGCTTTCGGGTGGTCAGCAGGCACAGCTCGCACTCACCTTGGCGTTGAGCCGGCGGCCGCAGCTTCTCGTCCTCGACGAACCGATGGCGTCACTCGATCCTCTGGCCCGACATGACTTCATGGCCACGGTGATGGCCGCAGTCGCTGATGACGGCGTTTCGGTGGTCCTGTCCTCGCACGCCCTGGCCGAGCTCGAGCGGGTCGCGGACTACCTGGTCATTCTCTCGAACGGCGCGGTTCAGGTGGCCGGTGAGGTCGATGACCTTCTTGCCTGTCACCGCGTGCTCAGCGGCCCGGACGCCGAAGCCAATCGGTACGCCGACCACCTCGACGTGGTGCACGCTTTGCACAGCAAGGCGCAGACACACCTTTTGATCAGGACGGGCGAAAGTGCCGATCCGGTGCCCCCGGGGTGGAAGGCCCGTCCGATCAGCCTCGAAGAGCTCGCGCTGGCGTACTTACGCGAGCCCGACGCCGCCTCGCTGCCGGGCCCGAGCAGGGCTCGGCACCTAGAACCTACGGAGGTGGCGCGATGACCGCATTGACCATGCCCGCACAGCCGAAACGCGACGCCAGCCGGCGGCCGGTGCCGTGGCGGAGAATGGCCTGGGTCACCTGGAGGCAGCAACGGCTCACGGTGGCTGGTCTCGTCACCGTGCTCGGCGCCGTGAGCCTCTACCTGCTGTTCATTGGCCAGCAAGCGCGTTCGTTCAGCGGGGTCGCCGGGCATTCGTTGACACTCACCGCGGCTCTGTTCCAGGTGATCCCGGCGCTGGTCGGAGCGTTCGTCGGCGCGCCAGTGCTGGCCAAGGAGCTGGAGACCGGCACCTTCCGGTACACCTGGACCCAAGGCTTCGGAAGGGCCCGGTGGACCGTTGCCACCCTCGCCCCGCTCGCCGTCGCAGTCACGGTCCTGGCCGGAGTGGTCGGCTTCCTCTTTTCCTGGTGCTATTCGCCGCTCATTGGCGGGCACTACGGGTCGAACCTGCTCGATGGCAACACGTTCGACCTCCATGGGGTCGCCTTCGCCGCATGGACGTTGACCGCGTTCTCAATAGGCCTACTCGCCGGCATCCTCATCCGTCGGGTCATTCCCGCGATGCTCGCCACCATGGTCGCATGGAGCGGGCTCGCCGTTGTGACCGGAGTGTTCCTACGCCCGCACTACGAGGCGCCGTTGGTGTCCAGTAAGCCCACCCTGCCTTCGACTGATTGGGTGATGAGCCAGTGGTGGACCCGAGGCGGCAAGCCCGTCAGCTCCTCGGCCATTGACCAGGTTTTGCAAAAGGCCGGTGCCACAGTGAACGGCGGTTCGGTGACCCAAAGCCCCGGCTCGGCCTTGGGAAACATGAGTCCAACGCAGTACCTCCTCCATCACGGCTTCACCCAATTTCAGAGCTACCAGCCGGCCAGCCGGTTCTGGCCCTTTCAGTGGATCGAGGGCGGCTGGCTGTTTGCACTCTCTCTTCTCCTCATGGGAACGGCCGTCTGGCTAGTCCATCGTCGAGCGGCCTGAACGCTTGTAGCACCAACGCAAACTGCCCCCCGTATGCGCCCGAGTCAACGGCGTGCAAGGGTCGCCCAGTACGCCGGCCTGGTGGCACACAATTCGGCTTCGAAACGGTCATGCGCTTGCTTCCGTTAGCGGTCCAAAGCGGGTTCGGCGGCCGTTAGGGCTGGCCTAGCAACATCATCAGGACGAGTGGATCGAACGGGGATTCGACGAATCCGTAGTGGGTGTAGAAGCTCTTGGCCTCGTCATCTTTGGCGTGGATCAGGAGCACCCGGACACCGACCGACTGGGCAACCTCGAAGGCTTTGAGCATGAAGTGCTTCAGAAGTGCCGCTCCGAGACCGCGTCCGATGTGTCTCGAATCGACGGCCATCCGTGCGAGCAGGACAGCAGGCATCTCCTCTGGTTGGTTTCGCTGCATGGACTTCGGTGTGGACGATCGGAGTATGGATGCTGTCGCCGATGCGTAGAAAGCCACGACCTCTCGAGAGTCCGTTTCGACGACGACCCACGTGCGGCTGCTGCCGCCCGCCTGGTTCTTGCGGGCATGGCGGATCAACCACTGATTGAGAGCCGGCTTGCCGGAGTCGAACCCATCGAGGACGTGGTCGCCGGCCAGCAGCTCCGGACCGACGTAGGGCACTAAGCGGGTTGCTCGAGCACCGAAGGATGGGAGAGCAACTTGACCATCGCTGCCGGGAGCGCCGGCGGAGCCGACAGCAGCTCTTGAAGCTGGCTCCACTGGACATCGTCGACGAAGAACACGCGCCGATCGGCAAGCTCGGTCTCGGCCGCCTCGACCGCATGGCGAAGGACGAAGTCGTTGGCGGATTCGCCTCGAGCCTCGGCGGCCCGGCGCAGGACGGCGTCCTGTTCGGGGGTCAGTCTCAAACTCAGTCGTTCGGTCTTGGATGCCATACACATATTGTACGCCATATGACGTACAGAGTCGACGTTTCGGACCAGGTCCGGGCGGTCAGGGCCGGTCAAGGCCGGCGTAGCCGCCCGTAGGGGAAGCCTTGAGGGGCCCGGACAGATCCGGTGGTCACCATGGGATCGGCCGCCCGACGGGCGGCCTACCTGCGCTTTTGCCCTCCGAGCAAGCCCTTGTCGCAACCATGCGACATACTCCCGGCCATGACCCAAGAGGTCGATTTCCGCAGCGACAAGAGCGAGAGCGCCGAAGGTGGCCGGGTCGCCGTGCATCGCTGGGCCGGCTACCACCACAAGCTGGACGAGGGCGTCATCGCCGAGGCGTTCTCGACACCTGCCCGGAGCATGGAGGACTTCGAGCCGGAGATCCGAGACGCCATCGCCGAGGATGCCCTCGAGCGCTCCGAGCTCATCGGCTTCTGGGTGGCCTGGCATCTGGCCGGCGGCTTCGACAACCTCGAGCGGGGCGGCTGGCACCGGGCGACCATCTTCCGCAAGGTCCGCCGCTTCCGCGCCGCCTACGGCGCGCATCCCGACGAGTTCGTCTTCCCCTGGATCCAGCTCGACCTCGACACCGCGTGGTCCGAACAGATCTCCCGCCAGATCGAGGCCGCCCGCGGTCGAGGGCTCGGCTGACCAAGCAGCGAGATGGCTCCCGTGCACCCCTCTGACCACCTAGTCGCAAATACGCATCTTCTGGACTCCGGACTACGGGAGCTGGCGTCCGGCGTCGACGCGCTGTACCTCTCGGGCCGGGCCGAGCTCCCCAAGCGTTTCCTGGCCCGCCTTGAGGACTGCCGGACCTGGGCGGGCGAAGCCAAGCGGCCGGCTCCCTGCCCGATCGGCGACCTCACCTTTGGGATCGCCCCCCAAGGGTGGGGCAAGTACCGCTTCTGTCTTGACCACGAGATCGCCCGCATCGGCTTCTCCACCAGCCGCCACCTCCCGACGGTGCGCGTCCAGCCCCGCTCCCAGTTCCTGCACGCCATCGGACCCGTGGAGGCGGTGAGGGTCGTGCACCAGTTGCTCGATGCCGAACTTGGCCGCCTGCGCCTGTGGGTGAATCGGGTCGACCTCTTCGCCGACTGGCAGGGCTGGTCACTGGGACTCGAGGACGCCCCACGCTTCGTGTGTCGGGCTGACACCCGGCGTACCTACGAGGTGGCCGGCACTTTGACCGGTTTCGAGTTCGGCAGCCGCAAGACCAAAACGTTCCTGGCTCGCCTCTACGACAAGACAGCCGACATGGCGGCGAAAGACTCCGGCTGGTGGCCCGAGATATGGGGCGATCGCTACGTTCCCGGCGGTACTGTGCACCGCCTCGAGTTCGAGGTCGGGCGCCAGGGGCTGGTCGAGTTCGATCTGAACACGCCCGCCCAGGTCCTGGACGCCGCCGGCGACCTGTGGGCCTATTCCACCGGGGAATGGCTGACCTACCGCTCCCCCACGGCCGACCAGACCCGCTCCCGCTGGCCCGTTGCTCCGGAGTGGCTGCAGGTCCAAGCGGCCACGCTCGGACACCAGGCCGTCGGGCTCGAACGCCTGCGCCTGCCCGGCGGGCGACGTCCATCGAGAAGCTGCTCCCGGGCCTGACCGGTTACCTGGCTTCCCTGGGCGCCCTGATCGGGACGGAGGGCATCGACGACACGTTGGGAGCCATCGGGCATCATCTGCACACCTACGAAATCGTCAGTCACACGCAGTTTGCCGACCGGGTGGCGCTCCGCCGCAGCGAACTGGAGCTCCGGTGAATACGGCGGGACCCGACTACGAGCGGGTGGCGGCAGTGCTCGTGGCGATCGGGCTGCGCATGGTCAGCGAGGGCATGGTGAACGAAGACACAGTGCACGATGACAAGGTGGAACGGAAGGGCAGCGATGTTGACGGTGGCCTACTGCCGGGTGTCGACGGAGGAGCAAGCGGCGGAGGGCGTCTCGATCGCCGGGCAAGCTGACAAGCTGCGCGTCTATGCCGAGCTGCACGACCTCGGTGCGGTCACGGTCATCGCCGACCCGGGACTCTCCGGCAAGAATCTCGAGCGGCCCGGGCTGCAGCAACTGCTGCACATGGTCGACGAGGGTCACGTCGCCAACGTCATCACCTGGCGCCTCGACCGGCTGTCCCGCAACCTCGGCGACCTCATCATGCTGGCCGACCGCTTCGGTCAGGCCAATGTGGCCCTGCACTCGTTCACCGAGAAGATCGACCTGTCGTCGGCGACGGGCCGGATGTTCTACAACATCCTCGGCTCCTTCGCGCAGTTCTACCGGGAGCAGTTGGCCGAGAACGTGCGCATGGGTATGCAGCAGGCCGTGCGCCAGGGCAAGTGGGTCAACCGCCCCAAGACCGGCTACGACCTCGTCGACGGCGAGCTCGTCCCCAACGAGATGGCACCCGTCGTCCGACGCATCTTCACCATGCGGGGCGAGGGCGCGAGTCAGGGCAAGATCGCCGAGGCCCCGGGCGTCAAGTACTCGACCGTGCTGAGCATCCTCGGATCTCGCATCTATCTGGGGGAGGTCCAGATGAACGGCGAGTGGTTCGCCGGCCATCACGAAGCGATCATCACGCCGGAGGCCTTCGCCGCTGCCCATCGGGGCCGGGTCAGGGGCCGGGCCCGCGGCACCGACCTCCTGTCGGGCCGGGTCCGTTGTGGGCTCTGCCAGCGGCTCATGGCCCTCGACCAAAACGGCGAGGGCCGCAAGCTCTATCGCTGTCACCACCGGGGCCAGGGCTGCAGGCAACCCCGCCGCACGAACATCGGATTGCACCGTGCCGCCGTCTTGGGACTGCAGCTCATCGGCGACGACGTCGAACTGCAGGCCGCCATCCGCCGGGAGCTCGAGCGGGCCCGAACGCCGGCCCCCAAGGCCGGCGGAGGCGCCCGCACTCGCCGCACGCGTCACGGTGTCGAGGACCTGGTGGCCCAACGTCGCAAGCTGCTGCGCCTGTATTACGCCGACAAGGTCGGTGCCGACCTGTTCGCCGAGGAGGAGGCGCGCCTGTCCGCGGCTCTCCGTGAAGCACAACGTGAGGTCGACGATGCCCGCGTCGAGGTGGCGCGCGGTGACGATATTGCCCAGCACTTCGAAGAAGTCGCTCAGCTGCTTGCAACTCTCGACGTCGACAGGACGTGGAAGGCGGCCACGGGCGTCGAGCGGCGCGTGGTGATCGACGAGTTCATCGAGGAGATCACGGTATTACCGGATTACCTCGACGTGAAAGTGCACGGAGCGCCCGCGGTGCACGTCCTCTACCAGGAAGTTGGGCTCAAAGAGTCGGGTTTTGATCGTGTCGGAGGGGGGACTTGAACCCCCACGCCCTTGCGGGCACCAGCCCCTCAAGCTGGCGCGTCTGCCTATTCCGCCACTCCGACGGGCGTACGACTGGGTCGCAGCGTCCGGAGATCGTAGCGCGCGGCCAAAGGCCCACTTCAGCGCCCCCAGAGTGCGGCCCGGGGGCCGATAGCGCTTATTGACCGGGGAGCGACGGCGTGGTGTTGCTGGTGGACTCGGGTGCCCGGACCGCCCACAGCTGCGCGAACCATAGGAGGCTTGGGCTCCGGGGCATCGCCGTGACGCCGCCGATCGTCCGGCTCCACACCAGGACCGTCGGCTCGGCGAAGAGCGGCAACGAGACCATGTCGTCCCACAGCATGGTGTCCGCCTGGTTGTAGACGGTGGCCGCCGTGTCCAGGTTCAGCTGCTGCGAGGCCGTCTCCACCAGCTTGTCGAACTGGCTGTTGGAGTAGCCCGTCCAATCCCGTGACCCGTTCTTGCCCGCCGGCCCGAGGAGCGTCGTGTACCACGCCATGGTCTGGCTCATGTACGGCGTGAAGTTCACCGGCAGCACGGCCAGGTCGGCGAACCCGGCCGCGAGGGCCTCGCCCGTTTCGGTCGCGCCATCCACCGGGAGCAGCGTCGTGTCCAGGCCCGCCGCCTCCAGCTCGGCCCGGATCGTCGGGGCCGCCGTGGACGCCCAGGGATCGTCGGAGTCGTAGATCATGTGCAGCTGGAACGGCGCGCCGAAGGCCGAGTGATAGTACGGATCGCCCGGGGTCTTGACCAGGCCCGAGGCCGTTATGTACGCGGCCGCCTGCGCCGGCACCGGTGTCACCGGGAAGTTCACGCTCCCGCCGGCGCCGATCACCGTGGTCGAGGTCGACGACGTCGGGGGCGGGATCGTCGTGGTCGGCGAGCCGGTCGAGGCCGGCTTGTAACTCTGCTGCCCCTGCACCGAGAGGTGGCTGTTCCCCGGCTCGACCCCCGGCGCCGCCCAGCTCACCTGCTGGTTGACCAGGTCCTGGCGATTGATGGTCAGGGCGATGGCATAGCGGAGGTCAGGCGACAGGTCTGACTCGAGCGAGCTCGCCATGTCCAGCTGCAGCAGCGTCGCCGAGGTGTCCACCTCGCTCTGTGCTCCCGGCAGCCCCGTCATCTGGGTCAGGAAGGACTGCGTCACCGTGCTGGGCTCCGCCACCTGCACGTAGCCCGATGCCATCCACTGGGCCAGCTGCGCCGTCGACGACGCGACGTGGATCGTGATGGAGCGGGCATTGGCCGGTGTCCCCCACCACCTGGGGTTCTGCACGAGGGTGATCGCCTGGGGTGTCACCGTCGTGATCTTGAACGGCCCGCCCGACAGGTCGATGTCGGGGTTCACGGTGGTGCAGCTCGGGTTCCAGCCCGTCTTCTCCATCACGTGGGCCGGCACGAGATTGGCGAAGAGCATCTGCCAGTCGGCGAACGTGGTCTTGAACTTCACCGTGACGGTGCGCCCCCCGTTGGACCCGGTCACCGACGCGATGTCCCGGTAGCCGGCGATGCTCGCCACGTCGTCGGTCGGCACGTCCGGGTCCCCGCGTTGTTGCTCCCAGGCGTATTTGAAGTCGGCCGCGGTGATGGCGACACCGTCGGACCACACCGCCTTGGGGTTCAAGGTGTAGACGATGGTCTGGGGACTGATGCTGATCGGCTCGGCGGACACGATCAGTTCCGAGTTGGACGTGGGCGTCCCGGCGCTGTCCACCACGTCCGGGATGAACGGGCTGGGCAGCACGGCGCCCAGGACCGTCTGCGTGCCCGGCGTGTCGCCCGCCGGCGTGTTGGGGTTGCACCCCGTCGGGCTCTCGGTCATGCCGAAGGAGATGCTGCCGCCGGCCACCCCGACATAGGTCACCGTCGTGCCACCGCCGCCGCTACCGCCCCCACACGCCGCAGCCGACAGCGCCAGTGCTCCGAGCCCGCCGATCAGCCCTCGCCACCGGGGGCGTCGGCCCCGGCCCGTCACTGCAGTCGGAGATCCAGGGTGACCGTGGCGAAGGCGAAGATGATGGCCACAGTGACGGTGATGCGGTCGAGGTTCCGCTCGACCACCGTCGAGCCCTGGGCCGCCGCGCCGACGCTGCCGCCGAACATGTCGGACAGCCCGCCGCCCTTCCCGCTGTGCATGAGGATGAGGAAGATGAGCCCGAGCGCGGCGAGCACCTCGATGACGACGTAGACCCAGGTCACTGCGTCAAAGGTTGCCAACATCAACACGGAGAGCCTCCCACTCGCGGCGGATCGGGCCTTAACGGCCTAGGAACGGTAGCAGGCGGCGGCGGCCCGAATGATGTCAGTGAAACCCGCCGCCTCCAGGCTCGCCCCCCCGACAAGGAGGCCGTCCACGTCCGGTTCTGCCATCAGGTCGGATGCGTTCTCCCCGTTCACCGACCCGCCGTACTGAAGTCGCACCGTCCCCGCCGCCGTCTCACCCCCGACCTTGGCCACCAGCGAACGGATGAACACGCAGGCGTCCTCGGCGTCCACCGCCGTGGCGGCCTTCCCGGTGCCGATGGCCCAGATCGGCTCGTAGGCGATCACCAGCCCCCCCACGACCTCGGCACTGAGACCCGACAGCGCAGCCAGCACCTGTTCCTCCAGGAGGCTCTCGGTCTGCCCCCGGTCGCGCTGCTCCTCGTTCTCCCCCACGCAGAGCACGGGTGTCATGCCGTTGCGCAGGACCGCCCGGAGCGTCGCCGCCACCGTGGCGTCGTCCATACCGAACAGCGTCCGCCGCTCCGAGTGCCCGACGATCACGTAGGCGGTCCCGAGCCGGGCCAGCATGCGCGGGCTCACCTCCCCGGTGCGTGCCCCGGAATCCTCGTCGGAGCAGTGCTGCGCGCCGAGCGCCAGCGGGAGGCGCTCCTTCTCCACCAGCGTCTGCACGGTGCGCAGGTCGGTGAAGGGCGGGTGCACCGACACCTCGACGCGGGCCACGTCCTCGGGCTTCAGCCGCAATCCGAGGTCGCGCACGGTGTGCAGCGCCTCGATGTGGTCGTGGTGCATCTTCCAGTTCCCGCTGACCAGCGGGCGGCGGTCCGTCACCCCCGGGGAGCGTTGGGGGCGTTGCGGAGGGCGTCGATCCCCGGCAGGTGCCCCTCGAGCTCAATGAAGGACAGTGAGGCCCCGCCGCCGGTCGAGAGGTAGCCGATCTTGTCGGACAGCCCGAGCTCGTCCAGCGCGCTGGCGCTGTCGCCGCCGCCCACGACGGAGAAGCCGGGGCAGTGCGCCACCGCCTCGGCGACGATCCGGGTGCCCTCGGCGAAGCGGTGGTCCTCGAACGCGCCGAGCGGGCCGTTCCACAGCACTGTCCCCGCGGTGGCGACCTCCTGGGCGAAGGCGGCGGCCGTCTCGGGGCCGATGTCCAGGCCGGTCCAGCCATCGGGGAGGTCGCCTTCGATCACCTTGACGCTCCCCCGCGGCCCGTGACCGTCGGCGGGCGGTCCCAAGGTCCCCCCGGGCTCCAGGGCCCGGGTGTCGGTCGGGAGCACGATGCGGATCCCCGAGTCGAGAAGGTTGCGGCACTCCTCGAGGTGACCGGGGTCGAACATCGAGTTCCCGACGGCCTGCCCCTTGGCCGCCAGGAAGGTGAACGCCATGCCGCCGCCGATGACCAACGTGTCGACCTTGGTCGCCAGGACCTTGAGCACGTCCAGCTTGTCGGCCAGCTTGGCGCCACCCACGATGGCGACGAAGGGCCGCGCCGGGTCCTCCAGGAGCCCTCCGAGGATCTCGACCTCCTTGGCGAAGCGCAGCCCCGCCGCGCTCGGCAGGAACTGTGGCGGCCCCACGATCGAGGCATGGGCGCGGTGGGCGGCGCCGAAGGCCTCGTCGACGTAGGCGTCGAAGCCCGCAATGAGGCGCTGCACGAAGGCCGGGTCGTTGGCCTTCTCACCCGGGTCGAAGCGCAGGTTCTCGGTCAGCCCGATCCCCGGGCACAGCGTCTCGAGACGTTGGCGCACCGGGTCCATCTCCCAGCGCGGGTCCGGCGCCCCGGCCGGGCGGCCGAGGTGCGAGGCCGCCACGACGTCCGCGCCCTCGTCCTGGAGCCGGCGCAGCGTCGGCAGGGCCGCCGTGATCCGGAAGTCGTCGGCCACGGTGGCCCGCCCGCGCACGCCGATGTGCAGCGGCACGTTGAAGTCGACCCGCACGAGCACGCGCTTCCCGTCGACGTCGGGGAGATCCCCGAGGAGCGGGATGCCGCGCAGCGGGTCCATGCTGCGCTCAGCCCCCGACCAACACGGCAAGGTCGACCAGGCGGTTCGAGTAGCCCCACTCGTTGTCGTACCAGCCGTTGACCTTCACCAACGACAGCTCCTCGCCGACCGGCATCACCAAGGTGAGCCCGGCGTCGAAGGTGCACGAGGCCGGCGACCCGACGATGTCGCTCGAGACGATGGGGTCCTCCGTGTAGTCCAGCACCCGGTCAAGCGGCGGCTTGGCCGCCGCCTCGGCGAAGGCGGCGTTGACCTCGACGACGGACGGGTTGCCCTTGACGACCGCCGTGAAGTCGGTGATGGAGCCGACGGGCAGCGGGACCCGCAGCGAGATCCCGTCCAGTCGGCCCTTCATCGACTCCAGCACGAGGCTGGTCGCCTTGGCCGC